>WNFZ01005625.1_pt1 | contig 11466 bp, 5 predicted proteins | sample 5400081 | NCBI WGS metagenome assembly WNFZ01 (sample SAMN13153365, study PRJNA577476) | soil metagenome | isolation source: 80 cm soil or saprolite under grassland replicate 1 | place: USA:California | collected 2016-06-15
TAGATCATGCTCATATCCGGTAACGGTCACTGGCGAAAGGCCCTCGGCACTCTTGTACTGCAGGAAGCCTGTGATCGCTTTGGTGACATTCAAGCCTGTAGGTCGCTGGTTCATAGAAAATCTCCTTTTTTGGGAGACTCTCTGAATCAAAGACCGCCAGGCTGGCCTGTTTAGGATAGCCTGGCGGTCTTCGATTGTCACGTAGTAGCGGGGGCAGGACTTGAACCTGCGACCTTCGGGTTATGAGTCCCAATCCCGATACCGCTGGAATTTGTGAAAAACTCGTGTTTTATCAAGGTTTTCGGGTTTCTGGTTCAAACACGCCCGAAGAACTCAGATAGACATACGCGAGTATAACAAATCAAAGAATCACTGTCAATTCATTTGGGTAAGAATAAGACTTTTTCAGAAATGATCATTGTTGATGCAAGCAACGAATAGGTGTTGAAATATTTTCAAAAACCATCTCGTCTCCAATGACGCCGGTTGAGGAGAGAATCAGTCCTAGAGATTCTTCATCGATAGCGTGGGGGTGCCATGTCCATGTACTACATGACGTGGGGGCGTGGGGTATACAAAACCTCATACGTAGCATTGTTCTCAGCGAGCCAAGCACGCGGCGTTTTGCCCGTCCCGCGTTTGAACGCGCTCGGTTATAAGGAACTCTGTTCCTTATAACCGAGCGCGTATGCCACCTCTGCCATCGTCACCTTTCCACTTACAAGCATTTTCATGGCTTGGCTTTGGCGATAGGCGTCGAGTAAATCTTGGAATGACACCTGTTCATCACTCAAACGCCGTTGAAACGTCCGCAGTGACAACCTTAGTTGCTCTGCGATATGTCCGGCCGAAAATTGACCCGCGCGCGCGGCGTCCGGGAGCTGCAAGCGAACAGCAAAAGCAAGCGGCATAGTTTCAAACGCTTTCACTTCAACGCGCTGCGCCAGCGTTTTGAGTGTCGCGTGCAACTCCGATCTATAGACCAGTGGTCTCAGTGCATCATATGGCGTCACACGCCAACTGCACCTGACCATCTATTGTGAGGGCGCCATACTAGAGCCATCCCCCTCCAGTGCAATCCACGCATAGTTTTCTCATGGGAAACTGAGGAGAAGAATAAATATTTGATTCGGGTCATCGATGTTGAATTTGTGGCAATCCTCATGGATTGTCTGGTGGGAGGTCGATACCCTGTGATTAGTAAGCGAAAAACCTCGCGCGCAGTAGCTTATTTCGCCGCACAGGCATGCGGCATATTCTCGAAAGATATCGATGTTCACATAGTATAAAAGTACTCATCACTGTTTTGATAGGTTTGATAGTAACCACTTATGCTACTATGATGCAAACCAACCATCTCTTTTGGAGGCAGACATGAATACCAACATTAAATCAGCGCTTCGCTGGCCGCTGGTACTGGGGTACATAGGGATTTTGGCAATTATCTTAGCCTGTACCAGCCTTGGTCTGGGATCCAACGCCGCGATTGCTACGCTCAATTCTGATGAGGCATTATTACAGTTGGTCACTGGTGTCGTTCAAGTGCAGGATGCTGGAGGAGCATGGATTCCTGCAGGACAGGAGACTATTATTAACCAAGGTGTGCATGTCCGAACAGCAAACCTTTCATCCGCAAAACTCCTCTTTCCGGATGGGAGTTCGATCACACTTGGTGCAAATACTGACATTTCCATTGATCAATTGAATGTTCAGAAAGAAGAGAAGCTCCGTACCATCGTCGTTTCGCAATCCAGGGGCGAAGCTACGCATGACGTTGCGAAGTGGAACACAGAAGGATCCACCTATCAGGTGCTTACTCCCAATGGATCCGGCGAGGCCAGAGGCACACAGTTCATTGTCAGTGTAACGTTGCTGCAAACCGTGTCTTTCCATGTAGAGGAAGGGCAAGTGGCCGTGACGGGCCTCCAACAGACAGTCATCGTCGGAGCCGGACAGGTCACTGTCATCACTACGTCCCAGCCTCCCTCTCAACCAGGTGAGTTTGTTGAACTCGAAGGAATCATTACGCAAATTGGTAATACTTGGATCATCGGAGGACAGTCTATTCAAGTGATCGGCGTGGCTTTTGTGGATAGTGATCTAGAAGTCGGTGATGTAGTTTTGGTTCAAGCGCATCGTAGCGATGACAACATTCTTATCGCAGATATCATTATTTTGTTGCAGGACTTCCCATCGAACCAGTTCACGTTAACAGGAGAAGTGCAGGAAATCGGGGATGATTCGTGGACAATTGCGGGTCAGACTATCACAGTAAGCGATTCCACATTTGTGGATAACACTCTAGTTGTCGGTGATATTGCCCGAGTGGAAGGCCTGATTCTTGAAAACGGCAATCTTCAAGCCGTACGAATCACCGCCGTGCCTGATGAAAGCGGACTTCCCTTTGATTTCACTGGCGTTGTAGAGACCATTTCGCCAGAAAGCTGGACCATTTCAGGAATGACTGTCAAGATCACTGAAAACACATTGCTGGAGGAAGGTCTTGTCGTTGGTGATACTGTAAGAGTGAGTGGAAAAATCTTAGAAGATGGCACATGGGAAGCCTCGCGTATCGTGCGCGCTCTGCAAGGAGACTCTACTTTTGAATTCACAGGCAAAGTCGAAGACAAGGATCCATGGAAAGTTGCCGGTATAACATTTGAGACCCGTGAATGGACACAGATTGACGATGGCATTGGGACCGGTGATCTGGTGCGCGTCCAGGGTCGCATCCTTGAAGAGGGAACCTGGCTCGCTTATTCCATTGAACTGGTCGAAGAGGGCGAAGGCACCAATCCCATCATTATCCTGATCGGTAGGGTAATCTCCGTTGATCCCTGGGTCGTGAACGGATTCCCGCTCAACGTAACCGATGATACAGATATTCAGGGCACCATTACTCCTGGAATGATAGTACGCGTAGAAATCCTCCTCTTGCCGGATGGCACATGGCAGGTGCTTAGCATTGCTCCACTTGATGATTTCGCGGAAATTCCTGGCTGTTCGACAGTCATCGCAACGGTCGTCACAGTAAATGGGAATGAAGTCCAATTCCTGGGTTGGCCCTCCGTGACGCTTGGTGAGGATGTGACGATTGAAAGCGAAGGTAATGGAACATTAACTGCGAACCAGGTGGTACTTGTTGTGGTATGCACATCTGAAGGCGGTCAAATTGTGATCGTACAGATCATCATCGTGAATACCAACAATGTTGGAACTCCAATGGAGGGCGAAAAAGTATTGGTATGCCATAAACCAAGTAAAAATGCGCATACGTTGAGTATTTCTGCCTCTGCCCTTCCTGCTCATCTCGGTCATGGAGATACGCTAGGGCCGTGCCCTTGATATACAACACTGTCAATGATGCAAAACCGAGATGGACATGCTTCATCCCGGTTTGGTATTTAAGGTAAGGTACTACTTTGATTGCTCACCGTATTTGATCCCATCCAAGATGAATGTGAGACATCTTTTAGCTGAAGCGTATCTCATCAAGGGGCAAGGATAACCTGCTGAAGTCTCAGGACGAGAGTTTATTTTCCTGCAAGAGAACTAAGGGCGTATCGCGATCGAGCACCGCGCCTGTGAGCAAGTGCCAACTCGCTCCCCGGCGTAATAAACAACGATCGTTTCTCCTCCGAACAAGTCCTTCTTCTTACGCTCCAGTCGTTGCCCAACCAGGTCGCAATTTACACCCTGGGGCGGTTCCTCACCCTCGCCCGCTTTCCAGGCTCCAACACATTCCCCACTTTCGAGATTGGTCACGCCCCATGCCGCTCCTGAAAGCACACTATTGCTACTCCCCAGCCGCAACTGGGACAGAGGAAACCCATTGTTGGTCAGATTAACCACAACCACACTGTTGCCATCCCCACCTCTAACGATGAGCAACTCGTAACTTACTGGGGTTGATGTGGGCAACAGGAAAACAGGAGCAGATTCTGGGGAAGGCGTGAATGGGATTTCCAGCTGAGGATCTGCTGATGTCGTCACAGATTCCGCAGAGGCGGTTAGCGATGTCGAATTTCTATCCGCTGGAATATTTCCTCTCTGACCAAAGCGGTTCATAAGAGACGGTACAGTGACTAGCACTAAACAAAAAAGCGTGAGTAATAACAGACCAAGACCAAGTATGGCACCTGTGAAGATCACTGGCCGTTTGTTCGCGGGAGAAGGGACCGGTTGAGGAGCGACTGATCCCTCAATTGGATGAGGTGTGGGCGCGGCAACCTCCGCTGGGATAGGTGGCAACGGTTGTTGTCCCAACTCCAGTGCGACTCGTTCAGGGATCGTTTGGCGCGGTGTCGTGGAACTTCTTGCAAACAAAGTGGCGGCAGATTGCGCTTTTAAGGATCGATCCAAAGCCTCGGCGAGCGCGGTGCCCGTCGGATAACGTTCCTCCGGGTTTTTCACGAGAGATTTGAGAATGACCATTTCCAATTCGCCGCTGATGTCGGGCCTTAGCTGTCGGGGCCGAGGCGGCTCCTCGCTCATATGCAAGAGCGCAATATCCAACGGTTCGGCGGCATTGAATGGCACATCCCCGGTAAACATCTCAAACAGAATCACTCCCATCGAATACAGGTCGCTTTGTGGCACAGCTTTCGCCGAAGAGACTGCTTGCTCTGGTGCAATGTAATGTGGGGACCCAAAAATCTCGCCGCGCGTCCCTATATCGGTGACCAGTGCCAGGCCGAAATCGGTGAGGAAGGCGCGCCCCTGCCGGTCGAGCAAGATGTTGGCAGGTTTGACATCACGGTGGATTACGCCTTTCTGGTGAGCATAATCCAAAGCGGAACACACCTCCCCAACAATGCGACACGCGTCATTGGGCTCCATAAATTCCTTGTCGGCGCGGTAACCAGCCAGAACGCTTCCCAAGTCCGCGCCTTCCACATGTTGCATCGCCATGTAGAGCCAATCATCCTGCTGATCGAAACGATACAGCCGCACGATGTTGGGATGATCAAGCCGCGCGATTGCCTGAGCCTCGCGTTCAAACCGCAAAATGTAATCTGGATCGTTATGGAAAGGCGGGTCTATCACTTTCACGACCGCATACCGCTTGAGACGCACATCCATGGCGCGGTATACACGCGCCATGCCGCCCTGCGCGAGTAGGGCCTCGAGTCGATATTCACCGAATTGCTTTCCGATCAGAGCATCTTCGGTCATGGCAGAAATACCTCACAACTGCCTGCATCGATTTCACAGCGTGCTATCTCTTCGTCCTGTCCGCCTTCGCGCCACAACATGCGAAACTCGTGACTCCCATCCATTGTTGTCCAGAATACAGTCGGGTCTTCGCGCGTGGGTGTCCGTAAGCTGAGGAAATTATTATGACCGCATTCGGGTGGGTCGAGATAGGAAGAACTACCCAGGATCTGGAGTGCTACACACCTGCCGGGAAGACTGTTCGCGTAATACTCGGCCCAACGCGCACCATTGAAGCGATTTAGAGGCACATCTTCATTGCTGAGCCGCTCAAAGGCAATCCAATTGACGGGGATGGTAGCATCTGAGAGATTGAGCAGATAAAGACTATTGTTGTCATAAAAGAGTTTGAACAGATTCCCATCAGGATACTTTACGGTTGGCAGGGACGCTGGGGTGGCAACCATCGGCAACTCGGTGGCATCAACACCTGTGGATAGGGTGGAAGATTCGAGCATCAACGCACTTTCTGTGGTCGCCAGCGTCGGGGTATTCAGAGAGAGATCGTTCAATGGGTTGCCCAGCATGAGACCGATCACCGTAACGAGCACGATAAGGACTAACGCACATCCGCCAATGGCCGACCAAACAAATGGATGGCGACGGGCACGGTTTGGTTGCACAGAAGGCGTTGCACTAGAGGCTCGTTCGAGCTGTTCCAACGGGGTCGGGTGTGATGAATCGGCAGGAGGTTCCTGCAGGGCGATAACTTCAGCCACAGTCATATGCGATGGGCGGGCTGGTTGCACCGTAGGTTGCATGCCCGCGGGCGGTGGAGGCAATGGCGCGGTTTGAGTCGTTGAGGTGTTGGCCTCGAATCCGTTTTCCAAAGCAGCTATTAAGTCTGCTCCGCTCTGATAACGCTCTTTCGGAGATTTACTAAGTGCCTTCAGCAAGGTGGCTTCGACCTCAATCGTGAGATCGGGATTGAGTGTGCGCGGTGGGGGAGGTGGTTGAGTGATGTGCTGGAGCGCCACGGCTGTTGGGGATGGGTCATCAAATGGCACGATCCCCGTCAGCATTTCATATAACAATATGCCGAGCGAATAGAGATCGGATTGCGGAGTCGCGTCTGAAGATCGCCGGGCCTGCTCTGGAGCGATATAGTGCGCCGAGCCAAAGACCTCCCCTACCGAACCCTGTTGAACATCCAGCGCCAGTCCGAAATCTGTGAGGACTATACGACCGTCGCGCCCGATTATCACATTCGAGGGCTTTACGTCGCGATGGACAACACCCTTTGCATGAGCATAATCCAGCGCGCTGGCAACTGCTCGTCCAATCCTCAGCACATCGGCCTGAGGCATGAGTTGATCCTTGGCTCCATACCTGGTCAACAATTGACCCAGATCCATACCATCCACATACTCCATAGCGAAGTAGTACAGGTTGTCCTTTTCATCGGCGTAGTAGATCTGTGCGATATTCTCATGTCGCCAGGTAGCAACAGCCTGTGCTTCGCGCACAAAACGCTTGGCATAAGTTGGGTTATCACGGAATCGAGCATCAATGACTTTGACCGCCACTGGTCGTTGAAGCTTCACATCCCAGCCATAATAGACCTGGGCCATTCCGCCCCGCCCGAGGACGCGTTCCAAACGGAAGTTGGCAAGTTGCAGTCCAATCAAAGGATCGTCGGTCATAGAAGTTTCTCGTTATTCGCAAAGCGAGTCTCGCGACGCGATACAGTCATGCGTCTCAAGTCCTGAACATATTGGTTCAGGCCGCGCACATAAGCAACTAGATAATCGTGGGCAAGGCGTCGCGCCAGATCCCTGTGCCCAACGGATTCCAGTAGCGCAACGTGTGGTCGGAAGTCCCGCAGCGTGACGCGCATCACTCCATAGGCGTCAGTGATAACGCCCCAGGCCAAAGTCTTTTTATCATTGTCGTCCTTGGCTGTGATGAAACGCGTGAGCGTGCTCGTTTTGGCGACCGCGCCAACATTGGAAAATACCTCGCGCCCTTTGATGATGTCATTCAGCACATCGAACCGACTCGGAATATTATCAAGCAAACGCTGCAAGGGAGCCGGCATGTACGCAAGCAACTTGATACTACCGACACTTGTGCTCTCTCCCAATATCGCGATTTCCTTCGCTTTGTTGAGCACAGTGCCGAAACCGGCCAGGACGGCCAGGTAAGTCCGCTGGAACCGGTCAAACTCTGCATAGAGCGCCGTGCGGTCTCCGCGGCCATTCTCATAAGCCGTCAGAGCATGGAGCGTCTGGCTGTCCAGTTGGAGGAAGTCCAGGTCGCTCAGCGGAACATCAAAACTCATCGGGTAAAGGCGTTCACGCGGCGAATGCTGGCTGGCATCAATGGGAATCAGGATGGCGGGGTTGGACTGCCGCGAATTCTCGATTTCTTGCAGAGCGATTTGAGCTGCCGATTTCGTTGCGCTGATACCCGTCAATTTTTTCAACTCAGTTACGAGGCTGGCTTCCGGCTGGTACGTAACGGCATGAATAGCGCGATAAAGCACCAGCAGATCGTTAACCGTCAACTGTAGGAGATCACTACGCTGCTTGAAGAATTTGCGCAGACTAAGAATGGCCCTGAGGTTTACTTCATCTGACTCAGCGCCAACTTCAGCTGTCACGTGCGGAGCTTGGGAGATTATGTTAAGTTCCGATGCCTGAAATTGAAAGGCCGGCGCAGCGTAGATCTGCTCTGAAGCAAGTTGGGCAGGTGGCAGCGAGTTCAGATAAACAGCCCAGGATAAAGCTTCATTTGTCAGAATCTCCGCTAACGCTGCGCCCCAGGCGCCGTCGAAAAAAATATGGGATTGGTCAAAGACGAAAGTTTCGCTCGTGGTAAAAATGGTCAATGCATGATCGCCAACGCCGCGCTCCGTCTGGCGCAATTCAGAGAGAGGTAAGGCGCGTGGCCGCGGGTCAAAGTTCAGCAGGATTGGACTGGTGCTCAAAGCGTTTAGTTCTTCATTTAATATTGGCGAAAATTTGGCACGCAGACCCGATAGCGCTGTGCGTTTCACACGGGCCAGTTGGGTGAGTCCTGACGAGTCCACGTTCGAAGGAAATGCCAACAGCCTCGCCACCTGTGAGCGCACAGTTGTTACATCTACAGGCCGCTTGATGCCCGGCGAACAGATCGGAATGAAGTAGTAAAGGCCCTGACGGATGACGCCGACATGGACTTGTTCAATGGGAACTGGTACACGTGCCTCACCATACGCTCCAGGATCGAGATATGCCAATATAGACATCTGCCGTTGATAGGCGGGGAGGTCCTCCATCTCGGCGACGCCCACATTGGCTTGCCACACACGACGCACTTCCTCCGGCAACTCCGGCAACACGCCATCGAGGAGCTTATCAAATCTTGCGCGTCGATAGGCGGGATAATCTTCGTCCTGGCGGGCGTCCTGACCGCGCCCGTAAGGTCGTTGTGCTTCCCAGTCTCGATAAAGCCTGGCGTAACGCGACGCATCCGACAAACTTGCAGTTGCCTCCCGTAAGAGTTTCGTTCGGACGCGCTCCCGCCACTCATTGGCAATCAGGGCATCGAACTGATGCAGGCAATGAATTGCTGCCATGATCCAGGCTGTCATGCGGTCTACCTCACTCAGTTGTAGGTGGTGCTGTGCGAGCATTGTATCGAAACCGTGAGTTTCGTTCGCGTGCCGGGCTGTATCCTCCCGTAAAGCATAGTCCACATAGAACTGCCAGGTGCCTTCGGGAAACGAGTCCGAAGGATCTTTGCCCGCCAGTTTGAGCAAGTGCTGGTAGCCCCAGATGACGGCTGCTGGTCCTGCGAAAAAGGCCGCATATACGGCTTTGTCAAGCACTTGCTCCACGCCCCGAAACAGCAAATCCACATCACGCTTGATGGTTTTGGGTGGGGGTCGGTGTCCGGGCAGACGCGCCAATCCGCTTAGGATGGCTCCCGGTACATTTCCAGCAGGAATGATTTGCGAGACGAGATTCGTGACGGCTTCAATTTCTGGAAGTGACAATCGCGAGAGCTCGCGCAGGAGTTGCGACTGCGCGGTCGTCTTGAGATTATCTGCGGTTTTAACAGATGCTTCTTTGTACCGTGTGTCCATCCTTTTTAGTATACTCGCCAACGTGAACTTTATCTAATCCCACAGGAGTAAAGCATCCTTTTTGAGGGCTTGGGCAGGAGACTGTCAAATATCTCACCGCTTGCACATATGGCACCTGTTTAGTTTTCGCGAATCCGTGCAATTGCAGATCCTCATTGGTGAACTACGCAAAGATGTATCATAATTGAGCGCCAAGCTTCGGGAGATTCCGTGTCTCTTTCAATAGCAAAATGACTTAGGTGACGATCCCTTTACGTCATGTAGAAGTCTATTCATGCTGTTTCTGTCGGGCCGCTGTCGCTTGAGCAACACCAACAAGCCAATCAAGCTGAGGAGGCTGTCGAAAAGATCAATCGATCCTTTGCCAGCAATTCGGTAATGCAAACTCGATAGCAAGGTCGGGTGGTAGATCCGCCCGATTTTTATTTGAGAGATTCAACTATGCCCAGGTAGAGTCTTTGATGTGTTGCAAAAGTGTTGCAATCAGAATAATACGCAATGGAAATAATGGACTGAATGGACACTTACGCCCCTAAAAAATGCAAAAATCCAAACAAAAACACACGAAATGGACGTATTGGAAGCATTGGAAAATGAGACTTTAGAATCACACAGTAGCGTCTTCTCAGTCTGAAGTTCGATCCGCTTCGGATCCGCACATTCCTCCCTACATTTAGTAGGGAATCTGTTTTTGTGACACAAGATAATAAACTGACAAATTCGCAAAAACAACTGTTTAGGACTGCATCTGAGGCAAATCCAGATTGCTTATCTAATCTAATTTTCAGAAGTGATTTCAAGGATACTGCAGAGATCTACTTTTACTTCGAACGGATGGGAAAAACCTAGGGCATAAGTTCACTTATATTAAGTAGCATGGAAACGCCTTTTTAGTTCTGAAAACATATTTAAAAGATAACTCCCGCCAGTGATGGCGGGAGTTGAGCCCCTTGGCATGGACTTGACAGTACCGCGCGCAAGAACCCTTCCAATAATGACTATTATACACCAAAAAACTGTTCAGGGTGGAATCAACAAGTCGGTAACAGACAGGTTGTTTTGATATGCTGTGGCAATCAGGGCCGTCCTCCCCTCTTCATCCGGCGTGGCAACACTTGCACCCAACGCCAGAAGCTGCCGCACCAGTTCCACGTCTGCCTGCTCTGAGGAAAAGATGGTCTCTCAGACACGTGCCTGCGATTTTTATAATCCATCCTATGATAGCCTAAACTATAATATTTTAAGGGTCTGAGTATTGTGGATCGATACCAAGAACTAACATTTCTAACTGGGTTGCTGACACGCCAGTGTTCCGACCCGGCATAAGTGATCTCTGGCAGGTCAGGATTATGTTTGTTTATTGGTGGATCAGGACCCAGCCCTTTCAAGGCTACAACCGGGGTTCGAATCCTCGTGGGGGCACAAATTTCCCAGAAACCGCCAACAGATCATGTTGAGCAGTTTTTGTCTATGTTAAGGTTCGATTCACGGGAAAAAGTGAATGCTTTGGTCAGCCTGTAGAGCCAGAAGTGAATGAATTTGGTATTGAGCGGTTCGAATCCGCTTACTATTTATTTTTCATAAATAGCGCGCGGAGATGGGAAATTGCTTGGAAACATGCTGCGCGGCGAATGTTCGTTTTTAATCGCCTCAACAAAGCAAGTTTTTTCTTACCTATCGCGGGTTCGAATCTATCCTCATCCATCAGAGAAGCCCGATATGATGATTATTTTCCCATCAGAGCACTTGGAGCCAGGGGCCAACCTTCCAAATCCCAAGTCAATATTTCAATTCGCAACGTAGGGACACCGCTGGCCTCTGCATCATAACTATGGTACACCATGTAATATTGTTCTGCCTCAATATATATTGAATTATGACCCGGTCCACGCCAACGGTTTGAGCCCTTGTAAACTAGAGTACCTCCACCTTGGGTTAGTAACTTGCCATCTCGATCGGTGTATGGCCCGGTAATCCCACTGGATCGTCCTACGCGAATATTGTAGGAACTCATGACTCCCTGGCAACAATAATCATGCGAAACAAACAGATAGTAGAAATCACCCCGCTGGGTGATGAAAGCACCTTCGACAGCATCCGAACCAGGCTTGGCGGCCAAGCTGATTAATTTCTCGCCGGATGCCGGCTTGAGGGTGGACGGATCCAATTTTACGAGCTTGACT
>WNFZ01005627.1_pt1 | contig 11464 bp, 10 predicted proteins | sample 5400081 | NCBI WGS metagenome assembly WNFZ01 (sample SAMN13153365, study PRJNA577476) | soil metagenome | isolation source: 80 cm soil or saprolite under grassland replicate 1 | place: USA:California | collected 2016-06-15
AAATCTGACCGGCCGCGAGAACCTGCGACTGACCGGGCGGCTGGCGCAGCTCTCGAAGGTCGAAGCGGGCGCGCAGGCTGACCTGTTGCTCAAGCGGTTCGACCTCGCCGACGCGGCCGACCGGCCGGTGCGGACCTACTCCGGCGGCATGCGCCGCCGCCTCGACGTGGCCGCGGCGCTCGTGCAGCGCCCACCGGTGGTCTTCCTCGACGAGCCGACCACCGGGCTCGACATCTTCAGCCGGGAGGGGCTGTGGGAGATGATCCGCGAGCTCGTGGCCGAGGGCACCACCGTGCTGCTCACCACCCAGTACCTGGAGGAGGCTGACCGGCTGGCCGACCGCATCGCGGTCGTCGACGGGGGACGCGTGATCGCCAACGACACCCCGTTCGCGTTGAAGAGCCAGCTCGGCAACACCGTGATCGAGATGGGGATGGCCGATGGCGCTCGGGCCGCCCAAGCCGAGGAGCTGCTGTCCGGGATGCTCGCCGCCCCGCCCGAGCGAGACGGGGCGACCGTTCGCCTGACGTCCAACAGCGGGTCGCGCGTGCTGATCGAGGTGCTGCGGTCGCTGGATGACCATGACCTTGCGCCGGTGACGCTCGCCGTGCGCGAGCCGAGCCTCGACGACGTCTTCCTCGCCCTCACCGGCCATCGCGCGGAGGACGGCACCGCCGCTCCCGCCGTTCCCGCCGCCGCTCAACCCGCTCCAGGTGGAGGTGCCCAATGACGACAGCAGCCACCACCGCCGCCCCGGCGGGGGTCCGTCGCCGCCGCAACACGGCGCTTCGCCCCCTCAACGATGCGCTCGCCATCACCGGACGGAACCTGATCGCCTACCGCCGCGTGCCGCAGCTGCTGGTGTTCTCCACGATCCAGCCGGTGATCTTCGTGCTGCTGTTCCGCTACGTGTTCGGTGGCGCGGTCCAGTCGATCCCGGGTGTTCCATATGTGGACTTCCTGATTCCAGGCATTTTCGTCCAGACCACGGTCTTCGGCGCCATCGCCACCGCCATCGGCCTGGCAACGGACCTCAAGAGCGGGCTGCTGGAGCGGTTCCGCTCCCTTCCCATGGCCCGCTCGGCCGTCCTGGTCGGCCGCACCCTCGCGGACCTCTCCCGCAATGTCTTCGTCGTGGCTCTCATGGCGCTGGTCGGCTTTGGGGTCGGGTTCCGCGTGCACACCAATACAGTGGCGTTCATCTTCGGCCTGCTGCTGGTGCTCGCATTCGGCTACGCGATGTCGTGGATCTTCGCCACCGTCGGGCTGGCGGTCGGCGATCCCGAGACGGCCCAGGCCGCGGCCTTTCCCGTGATGGCCCCGTTGGTGTTTGCATCGTCAGCGTTCGTCCCGGTGTCCACCATGCCCAACTGGCTGCAGCCGTTCGCTAACCACCAGCCGGTGTCGGTCACCGCCTCGGCGATCCGGGCGCTGGTGATCGGTGGGCCCACCACCTCCTTCGTGCTGCAGTCGCTGGCGTGGGACGTGGGCATCCTGGTTGTGTTCGCGCCGATCGCGGTCTGGCGCTACCGCCGGGCCGTATAGCTGCCGAAGGTCCGCTGCTGGAGCTGGCTCCCAGGCCCTTGCCGGTCGAATGTGTGTTCGACTATACTCCAGCGACAAGGGAACCCTCGCAGGGTGCCATTGCAGAGAGCGCAAGAGCAGCGGGTACAATGCCCGTTCGTTTGGGAGAGCGCGTCGGGGGCCGCCAGAAGGCGCGATGCGAACCCAGCAGTTGAACGTCCCTACCTGGGCCCCCATCCCAAGGGTCCAAAGGTGAAGGAGGCCCCCGTGCATCGCGCACTCCTTGCCCTCACGACCGCGTTCCTCCTCGCCGCCACGGCGGCATGCAGCGGCGGAGGAGGATCGAAGGCGACCGACGATCCGGTGACCACCAACACGACGCCGAGAGCCGCGCAGCCGTCCAAGCCTGCCGCCCCCGGCGGGCAGGCGTCCAAGCTCCCCGTCGGCAGCCAGCCGGTGCACCTCGATCCAGCCCAGTTCACCAGCCGGATCTCCAATCCCTACTGGCCGATGACGCCAGGCAACCACTGGGTCTACCGCGAGACCGACGGGCAGGGCGAGTCGCAGAGCATCGAGGTCACCGTCACCAAGCAGACCAAGATGATCATGGGTATCGAGGCCAGCGTCGTGCACGACGTCGCTTCCAAGGGCGGGCAGCTGGTCGAGGACACCTTCGACTGGTACGCCCAGGATGCCCAGGGGAACATCTGGTACATGGGCGAGGACACCAAGGAGTATGAGAACGGGAAGGTGGCGTCGACACAAGGATCCTGGCAGGCAGGGGTCGACGGCGCTCAGCCCGGGATCCTGCTGCCCGCCCACCCAGCGCCAGGGATGGCCTACCGGCAGGAGTACTACAAGGGCCAGGCCGAGGACGCCGCCGCGGTGCTGAGCCTCAACATGAGGGCCAGGGTTCCCTTCGGAGTCTACGACCACCTGCTCACGACCAAGGAGCACACGCCGCTCGAGCCGAACGTGCTCGAGCAGAAGTTCTACGCGAAGGGCGTTGGGCAGGTGCTCGCCCTCACCGTCTCCGGTGGCGGTGGCCGCGAGGAGCTGCTCCGCTTCGACCACGTGGGCTGAACCTGGCGACGGGGGAGGCATGGCGGCGAGCTCGCAGTGGCCGCGGCAGCGCTGCGGGAGCTCGGGCCAGGCGGAGCAGCACGTCCCAGGCCCGGAGCTCTGTCTCGCTGAGGTCGCCGCCGCCCACACGGCCTGCTCGCACTTGACAGAGCATGTGTATGACAGTTGACAGTCCGAGTCGGGCGTAACTGTGACGATCACACCGTCTCCGCAGATACTGACGATCGAGAAGGAGTGGTCATGCTTACGCTGACAAGGCGCCCCAAGCCCGCCCCCGAGCGTCACCGGTTCCACCCGATGGCCGAGGCCCCCGTCGTAACCGACGGTGTCCGCACCGAGCTGGTGGACACGGGCATGTGGCTGGAGGTCTACTACCCGGACGGCAGCTGCAACACCGCCTTCGTCCCGGCCCACTGGCTCCGCTGGCTCGCCGCCGCCACAGTCTCCGCGCAGGCCGAGGGCTTCGAGCTGATGAAGGTCAGCACCGCCGCCAGCCGCCCAGTCGCCAGGTAGCACTCCCTGACCGCGTACACCCGTCCACCCTACCGTCCCGCACAGCGGTTGCTCGGCCGGCTCAGCGGGCGATGTCCAGCACCACGCGCATGACGTGGTCACGGGCGTTCAGCAGCGTGAAGACCCGGAACGGCACCCGGGCACGCACGCCCACCGCGACGGTGGTCTGGCCCTCGAACGAGTTGGCGTAGCGGACTTCCCTGAGGCTCCGCCACCCGGCGAGCTGCGCGGGGCTGTAGAAGACCTGGCCGGGCGTGGCCAGGAACCTGCCCGGCTGGTGCCCCTGGCTGTCGAAGCCCTGCGCGGGGGCGCGGATGACGACCTCGAGCGCGGCTCCCCCGGCCACCGGGCGGGGCGTGCCCGAGCCGTCGTCACGGACCACGTCAACGTACTGGACGTGGTAGCCGACAGCGTCCGGGGCGTTGACGTCGAAGACCACCCGGTCGTAGCAGCCGTGCTGGCCGACCCGGATCAGGTAGAGCGGCGCGGTGCTGGATACCGCGCTCTGCTTCACGCCGGTTCCCCATGCCCGCGTCTCGGTGCAGGCCGGAGGCTTGAGGGCGGTGGAGGTCGTGGCCGGGCCGCCGGTCGTCGTCGGGGTCGAGGCCGTCGTGGCGACGGGGCTCGGGGTCGGCGCCGCCGGCGCCGCGGAGGTGGTGGGTGCGGCGCGCGAGGTGCAGCCGGCGATCGCGAGGCTCGCGAGCAGGATGGCTATGGTGAGCGGGCGGCCATGTCGCATGATGATCCCCCCAGGATGGCGCTCCGCGAGTGGAGCTCATATGCCAGAGTCTCGGCTGACCTGGTCACGAATGCCGACCGGGGTCGTCTCGGCACAGCGCCTGATCGATCTCGCTCGGGTTGCTGATCGGTGCCCGTCCGGTCTCGGCCGGCGGATACCTGACCTTCGCGCCCTTGCGCGTGCTTATCCACTATGCGACGATGGCGTGCGTCGCGACCAGATCGGCTTTGGGGCTGGGGGGTTGGCCGTGTCAACGGGGATCGGCACCGACGGGGTGGACCTGCGTGAGGCAGAAGCATTTCTTGACCTTTACCACGCCGAGCATCCGCAGGCTGGGCCGCTGGAGCCGCGACTCCAGCAGGTCCGAGCCGATATCGAGTGGTTCGGCACCTACCGGCACACCGCTGAAGAGCTCGCCTATGGCGCCCGGGTGGCCTGGCGCAACAGCAGCCGCTGCATCGGCCGGCTGTACTGGCGCAACCTGCGGGTGCGCGACCGCCGGACCGTCGCCACCGCCGACGCGATCGCCGCGGAGTGCGTGACGCACCTGCGTGAGGCCACCAACGGGGGGCGGATCCGCCCGACGATCACGGTGTTCCCGCCCAGCGTGCCCTCGCGGCCCGGGCCGCGGATCTGGAACGAGCAGCTGGTCCGCTACGCCGGCCACCGGAGCGGGGACACGGTGGTGGGTGACCCGCGCAATGCCGGTTTCACGGACGTGGTGCGCGAGCTGGGCTGGAGCGGCGGCACCGGCGGCGCCTTCGACCTGCTGCCGCTCGTGGTGCAGGCTTCCGGCGAGCCGCCCCGGCTCTACGACGTGCCTCCCGACGCGGTGCTCGAGGTGCCGCTCAGCCACCCCCGCCACCGCTGGTTCGCCGAGCTGGGGCTGCGCTGGTGCGCGCTGCCGGTGATCTCGAGCATGTGCCTGGAGATCGGCGGGATCTGCTACCCGGCCGCGCCGTTCAACGGCTGGTACATGGGCACCGAGATCGGCGCCCGCAATCTCGCCGATGCCGACCGTTACAACCAGCTTCCGGTGGTCGCCGAGCACCTCGGTCTGGACACCAGCAACGAGCGGACGCTGTGGCGGGACATGGCCATGGTCGAGCTCAACGTCGCCGTGCTGCACTCCTTCGAGGCGGCCGGCGTGACCATCACCGACCATCACACCGAATCGCAGCGCTTTCTCACCCATCTGGCCCGCGAGGAGAGAAACGGACGCCTGTGCCCGGCGGACTGGAGCTGGATCGTGCCGCCGATGAGCGCCTCGGCCACCCCGGTGTTCCATCGCTATTACGACGAGGCCGACCTGCGGCCCAACTACGTCCGCCACGCCGACGCCGACGCGCCTGGATCCATGGGGTAAGGGGTGAGCACCGTCAATGGCGGCCAGTCGGCGGTCCGGGATGGTGGTCGTCAGTACGGCCAGGTCCAGTCGCTGATATCGGCGGGGTCCTCGCCCTCGCGGCGCGTGTAGGCGCGGCAGGCCAGGCGCCGGTCGCTCATGAGCTGGCGCACGTGCCCCGCCCGTGAGGCCAGCCCGGGAACCCGGTCGATCACGTCCATGACCAGGTGGAAGCGGTCCAGGTCGTTCAGCATGACCATGTCGAACGGCGTGGTCGTCGTCCCTTCCTCCTTGTAGCCGCGCACGTGCAGGTTGGCGTGGTTGGTCCGGCGGTAGGCGAGCCGGTGGATCAGCCACGGGTAGCCGTGGTACGCGAACACCACCGGTCGGTTGGTGGTGAACAGCGAGTCGAACTCCGCGTCGGAGGTCCCGTGGGGGTGCTCGGTCGCGGGCTGCAGGCGCATCAGGTCGACCACGTTGATCACCCGGACCTTGAGGTCGGGCAGGTGCTCGCGGATCAGGTCGACCGCGGCCAGCGTCTCGAGCGTTGGGACGTCCCCGCAGCAGGCCATCACCACGTCGGGCTCGCCGTCGCGGTCGTTGCTGGCCCACTCCCAGATGCCGATCCCGCGCGTGCAGTGCAGGATGGCGTCGTCCATGGAGAGCCAGTTCAGCGTCGGCTGCTTGCCGGCCACGACGACGTTCACGTAGTGGCGGCTGCGCAGGCAGTGGTCGGCCACCGACAGCAGGGTGTTGGCGTCCGGCGGGAGGTACACCCGAACGATCTCGGCCTTCTTGTTCACCACGTGATCGATGAACCCGGGGTCCTGGTGCGAGAAGCCGTTGTGGTCCTGGCGCCACACGTGCGAGGAGAGCAGGTAGTTGAGCGAGGCGAGGGGCCGACGCCAGGGGATCCCCCTGGTCACCTTCAGCCACTTCGCGTGCTGGTTGAACATCGAGTCCACGATGTGGATGAACGCCTCATAGCAGTTGAACAGACCGTGACGGCCGGTCAGCAGGTAGCCCTCCAGCCACCCCTGGCACAGGTGCTCCGACAGCACCTCCATCACCCGCCCGTCGGGGGCCAGATGGTCGTCGCCGGCGAGGATCTCCGCGTCGAAGGTGCGGTCGGTTGCCTCGAACACCGGGGTCAGGCGGTTCGAGGCGGTCTCGTCCGGCCCGAACAGGCGGAAGGTGTCCGGGTTGCGCCGGACGATGTCGCGAAGGAAGGTCCCGAGCACGCGGGTGGCCTCGCTGGACGTCGCTCCGGGCTTGGTCACCTCGACGGCGTAGTCGCGGAAGTCGGGCAGTATCAGATTGCGGAGCAGCCTCCCGCCGTTGGTGTGCGGGTTGGCGCTCATGCGTCGCTCATGCCGGGGTGGCAGCTCGGCCAGCTCGGCGACGAGCCTGCCGTCCTGGTCGAACAGCTCGTCCGGCCGGTAGCCGCGCATCCACGACTCCAGCAGCGCCAGGTGCTGCGGGTTCGTCCGGACCTCGCTGACCGGGACCTGATGGGACCGCCAGGTTCCCTCCACGGGCTGGCCGTCGACCTCCTTGGGGCCGGTCCATCCCTTCGGGGTCCGCAGCACGATCATCGGCCACCGTGGCCGCCCCGAGTCCCCGCGCTCCCGGGCGGCATGCTGGATCGCCTTGATCTCGCCGACCACGTCGTCGAGCACCGCGGCCATGCGCTGATGCATCGTCTCCGGGTCGTCGCCCTCGACGAAGTACGGGTTGTGACCGCAGCCCTCCAGCAGCGCGCGCAGCTCGGGGGCCGGGATCCGCGCCAGCACGGTGGGATTGGCGATCTTGTAGCCGTTGAGGTGAAGGATCGGCAGCACCGCGCCGTCGCGGGCCGGGTCCAGGAACTTGTTGGAGTGCCAGCTCGCCGCCAGCGGACCCGTCTCGGCCTCGCCGTCGCCCACCACGCAGCAGACCAGCAGGTCGGGGCTGTCGAAGGCGGCACCGTAGGCGTGGGCCAGCGCGTAGCCCAGCTCACCGCCCTCGTGGATCGAGCCGGGGGTCTCGGGCGCCACGTGGCTGGGGATGCCGCCCGGGAACGAGAACTGCCGGAACAGCTTGCGCAGCCCTTCGGCATCCGGCGTGATGTCCGGATAGACCTCGGAGTAGGTGCCTTCCAGGTAGGCATTGGCCACCAGCCCGGGCCCGCCGTGCCCGGGACCGGTCAGGTACATGGCGTCCAGGTCCCGGTTCCGGATGACCCGGTTCATGTGCACGTAGATGAAGTTGAGGCCGGGGGTGGTGCCCCAGTGCCCCAGCAGCCTGGGCTTGATGTGCTCGGGCTTGAGCGGTTCGCGAAGCAGCGGGTTGTCGAGCAGGTAGATCTGCCCGACCGACAGGTAGTTCGCCGCCCGCCAGTAGGCGTTGATGGTGCGGAGCTGATCCTCCGACAGCGGGGCGGGGCCCAGGCCATCGGGACGAGCTGCCGTGTGCTGTTCGGTCATAGCTGAAGCCTACGGCAGGCGGGCGGAGGGGGCACGTCACATGTGGTGGAAGCCCGCAGTGGCGCCCGTCCCCCCCGACACCCGGTCCCCCCCAGCGACCGAACGCCTGCCTGCGCCGCTGATCCCTCCGCCCGCCGGCCCTTGTGAGTCCCAGCCGGATCAGCTTCTACCAGCAGGTCCTCGATCCTGGATCATCGTGAAGCCGTCAGCGACCATCTGTCCGCGAGCTTTCGTCTTGTAGACTGATCCGTCCAATGCCTTTTCCGGGCGGCGTGATAAAGGCTCGTTATCAGTGCAGGTAGAGCTACGGCAGTTGCGGTACTTCGTGGCCGTTGCCGAGGAGCTTCATTTCCGGCGGGCGGCTGAGCGCCTGCTGCTCACCCAGCCCGCCCTGAGCCACCAGATCGCCCGCCTCGAGCACCAGCTCGGGGTGCGGCTGCTCGAGCGGGACCGGCGCAGCGTGGCGCTCACTCCGGCGGGCGCGACCCTGCTGGAGGGCGCGCGGCGCATCCTCCACCAGGTCGAGCAGGCCATCGCGGCCGCCCGGTGGGCGTCAGGCATCACCTCCCACGCGCTGCGGCTGGGGTACCCCTCCTACGCCACCCGCGCGGTGCACTGGGTTCTGAGCGCGTTCCGCGAGCGTCATCCCGAGCTGTGGCTCGACGAGCACCAGCTCCAGAGCCAGAGGATCCGCGCGGCGCTGCTGGACCGCACGCTCGACGTCGGCTTCGTCAACCTCCCGGTCGGCGACGGCGTCGCCACCACCGCGCTGGTCCCGGAGCGGCTGAGCGTCCTGATGCCGTCCAGCCATCCGCTGGCCACCCGCGACCGGATCCCGCTCGCGCGCCTCGCCGACCAGCCGTTCCTCATGGCGCCGGCCAGCTCGGTCCCCAGCTACCACGCCGCCATCACGGCCTGCTGCCAGCAGGCCAGCTTCGTTCCCAACATCGTCAGCGCCGACACGAACGGGCCGGTCACCCTGGAGACCCTGGCTCGTGAGGTCGCGAACGGCCGGGGCCTGCTGCTGCTCCTCGGCGAGGTCGAGGAGCCGATCCTTCCCGAGGTCGTCTGCCGCCGCGCCGATCTCCCGCCGTCCGCCCTCAAGCTCACCTTCGCGTGGCGCGACGACGACCAGTCACCGTCCGTGCAGGCGTTCACGGCGCTCATCAAGGCCAACTCGCCCGCGAGCGCCTGAAGCCTCCGCACGCACTGCCGGTGCTCACGGTAGCCTTGGCGGACCATGCGGGTGCTCGTCGTGAACGCGGGGTCCAGCAGCCTCAAGCTGGCCCTGCTCGACGCTGCCGACCGCGTGCTGGCACAGGCGGACCTACCCCTTCCGAGCCTTACGGACATTCCCGGGCGGCTCGGCGAGTTCCTGGCCGGCGCGCCGGGGATCGACGCCGCCGGTCACCGGGTGGTGCACGGCGGCACCCGCTTCCGCTCCAGCCTGGTGATCAGCGACGAGGTCGTCGATCAGCTCCGCGACCTCGGGGACCTCGCGCCGCTGCACAACCCGCCGGCGCTGGCGGCGGTTGAGGCGCTGCGGCGGCTGCGTCCCGAGCTGCCCGCGGTGGCCTGCTTCGACACCGCCTTCCACGCCTCGCTGCCGCGGGCGGCGGCTACCTACGCGGTGCCCTGGAGCTGGACCGAGCAGCACGGCATCCGCCGCTTCGGCTTCCACGGGCTCAGCCACGCCTACGCGGCCAGGCGCGCGGCCGAGCTGCTGGATCGCCCGGTCGGCGAGCTGCGCGCGGTCACCTGTCACCTTGGCGCCGGGGCCTCGCTGGCCGCCGTGGCCGGTGGCGTCTCGGTGGACACCACCATGGGGTTCACGCCGCTGGAGGGGCTGGTCATGGCCACCCGCTCTGGCTCGCTGGACCCGGGTGCGCTGTTGCTGGCCCAGCGCCTGCTGAGGCTGACGCCCGAGCAGGCCGAGCGGGCGCTGGACCGTGACAGCGGCCTGCTCGGCCTTTCGGGGGTCTCCAGCGACATGCGCGCGGTGCTGGAGGCGGCCGACGGCGGCCACTCGCGCGCGCGGCTGGCGGTCGAGGTGTACCAGCACCGGCTGCGGGCGGGCATCGCCGCCATGGCCGCGGCAATGGGCGGCCTGGACGTGCTGGTGTTCACCGCGGGTGTCGGCGAGCATCAGCCCCGCATCCGCCGAGCCGCCTGCGACGGGCTGGCCTTCCTCGGGGTGGCGCTGGACCCCGCGGCCAACCTGGCGGCCGACGCGGACGCGGACCTGAGCCCGCCCGGCGCCCGCGTGCGCGTGCTGCTGGTGCACGCCCGCGAGGACCTGGAGATCGCCGGGGAGACCCGCCGCCTGCTCGCCAGGGGCTGAGCGGCCGCGTCCGGGCCGGGAGCTCCGGTTCCGCGCCGGCTCGACCGCCGGGTGGTCGTCGGCGCCACCTTCACCGGCCCCGGTATGCAGGAGCTGCTGCACTCGGCCACGGTCGCGATCGTGACGAAGGCGAGCGTCGCGCAGCTCTGGCTCGCCGTGCCCGCCTTCCCCACCGTCAGTGAGGTCTGGCTGCACCTGCTCGAAGCCTACGGTCTGTGAGCGCAGAGGAACCCCGACGGGGTTGCCGGCGGATCGTCCTTTGGTGTCGCCTGCGCGTCGAATGGCATTCACCCAGGTTCGGTAGAGTTGAGCGGTGCTCTTGCCGCATGGGAGGTGGAGATGCGCTCCAGAAAGCTTGCGTTGGCAGGCGGGCTCGCGCTCTTGCTCGCCCTGGTCGCGAACGGGGCGGCCGCGGAACCATCCAGCAGTCCCTCCGGCGGTCAGGCGCTGCAGTGCGCCGGCGGCGGGCCCGTCAAGCACGTGATCTACATCCAGTTCGACAACACCCACCTGCTGCGGGACCGGCGCGACGTGCCGTCGGACCTCGAGCAGATGCCGCACCTGCTGAATTTCATGCGGCGCAACGGGACGCTCCTGTCGAACAATCACACGGTGCTCATCTCGCACACCGCGAACGGGATCCTGTCCTCCCTGACCGGCGTCTACCCCGACCGCCAGGGCCAGGCGGTGTCCAACAGCTTCCGCTACTACAAGCCCGACGGCTCCACCGGGACGGGAGTCTCCTTCGCCTACTGGACCGACGGGATCTTCGATCCCGCCACGCCCACGCCCGCAGACACCTCCTTCAACATGCTGACGGCGGACGGGCGCAACGCCCCCGCTCCATGGGTGCCGTTCACCAGGGCCGGCTGCGATTTCGGCGCGGTCGGCATGGCCAACACCGTCCTCGAGAACATCGGACCCGACGTGCCGAAGGTGTTCGGCCCCGGCTCGCCCGAGGCCCAGGAGGTCCAGAGCAGCCCGACCAAGGCCTTCGCCGACTTCGTCGGCGTGGCGGTGCACTGCGCCGGGCGTGGCTCGAGCGCCACCGCCTGCGACCGCTCGAGCCACGCCCGGCCCGACCTGCTGCCCGACGAGCCTGGCGGCTACCAGGGCTTCGAGGGCCTGTTCGGCGCCAAGTACGTCAACCCGGCGATCAGCCCGGACGGGCCGTTCACCGACCTCGACGGCAGGGTGGTCGCCGACCCGGCCGGCAACGCCGGCTTCCCCGGCTTCGACGGCATGTCGGCGTCGGTATCGCTGAGCTGGGTGGCGGCGATGCAGGAGCACGGCATCCCGGCGACGTACGCCTACATCTCCGACGCCCACGACCTGCACCCGCCGGACCCGGCCACCGGCACCATCGGGCACCTCGCGCAGGGCCCCGGCGAGCAGGGCTACGTCCAGCAGCTGCGCGACTACGACCAGGCCTTCGCCAAGTTCCTGCAGCGCCT
>WNFZ01011434.1_pt1 | contig 11464 bp, 7 predicted proteins | sample 5400081 | NCBI WGS metagenome assembly WNFZ01 (sample SAMN13153365, study PRJNA577476) | soil metagenome | isolation source: 80 cm soil or saprolite under grassland replicate 1 | place: USA:California | collected 2016-06-15
TTCTTTTGTTCCTTTTGAAAGCGTGTATAAAATATCAAATCCTTGTCTTTGATGAAAACTTTCTTCTTTACAAATGCGTACCATTGCTCTCGCATAAGGGCCATAAGAAGTTCTGCAGAGCATAACCTGGTTCATAATTGCAGCACCATCTACCAGCCAGCCAATAGCACCTATATCAGCCCATGTAATGGTCGGATAATTAAAGATGGAAGAATATTTTGCCTTGCCGATATGCAGATCATTAATTGTTTCTTCTCTTGTAACGCCAAGTGTTTCAGTAGCTGCATACAAGTATAAACCATGCCCGGCTTCATCCTGTACTTTCGCAATCAAAATAGCTTTTCTTTTTAAAGAAGGAGCACGGGTAATCCAGTTGCCTTCAGGCAGCATACCTACAATTTCACTATGCGCATGCTGGCTAATCTGTCTTATCAATGTTTTGCGATAAGCATCCGGCATCCAGTCTTTCGGTTCAATTTTTATTTCATGATCAAGCTTGTCATTGAAAATTTTTTCGAAATCATGTACCGCCATATATAACAGGTTTAAACGTGATAAACAGTAATATTTTTTTGTACCAACTTTTCCCTCCGCCGTTACATAAATAAAAAAATTAAAAGCTGCTTTCAACTTTTCCAATCATGGCAAAAATAAACAAATATGCCTATCGCTAACGTTTGTTAGTGAGTAAAATATCAGCACTGCAAAAAATTTCACATAATTTAATATGATTTATTCAACTTTGTTTTTTCTTATACTGCTTGCCCACCATGACCCAGAACTTTTTAAACATACAATCAAGAATTGCTACCGGTGATGGATCCACATTAGCCGAATTGTATCAGCTTTTTTATAAACGCCTCTACCGCTTTGCCCGTTTAATAACAAGATCGGATGAAATAGCAGAAGAAGTAGTGGACGATGTATTTGTAAGATTATGGACGAGGAGAGATAAAATTACAGAGATAGATAATCTTACAGTGTACTTGTATGTTGCGGTTAAAAACAGATCACTTAATGAGCTTTCACGAAAAGCGCAAGAACTGGTAAATACACCTTTTGATTATCTTAATATTGAACTGAAAGAATCTGCTAACGACCCGCATGAATTGATGGTGACAGCAGAGATAATGCATCGCATACAAAAAGCAATTGATGCATTACCGCCGCGCTGTAAAATGATATTTAAACTTATAAGGGAAGATGGGTTAAAGTATAAAGAAGTTGCTGAAATACTTAATATATCAGTTAATACAATTGATGTTCAAATGGCCATTGCAGTTAAAAGAATTTGCACTGCTTTAAACATAGAAAAATCCCGGAAGGATCATGCCTTCGGCCTCCCTCAAAAAAAAAAAATTATAAGATGATAGTCGTAGCTGTCAATTGCAGGTAAATGCCTATGGTCATTCGGAAACAAAAACAATATACAGCCGAGCCACAACAAAACCCTCTGTCATGACCATAAACTCTAATAATACCATCATCAATAGCAGAATAATCCCAAAAAAATCTTACATGAATTTTAGTAGATAATTCTTTTTTAGTTGTCTGTAAATATGATGCAACAGCAGCCCTCACATAACAGCTTATGGTTTTTAATAGCACGTTCTTTAAGCGGTGAAGCAACTGCTGAAGAGGAAAAAATATTGCAGCAGTTATTGCAGCATGATGCTGCATTGCTACAGCAATGTGATCTCCTGAAAAGAATGTGGTATGCAGAAAAACATGCTGAAGGAAACATTAATCAGCAGGAAAAAGAAAATCTTTCCCGCATAATTGAATTAGCCTCAAGGGAAAAAATTCATGAGAGCATCGAGGAACATTTTGTTATCCCTTCTAAAAAAAATAAAACTTTTTTCTTTGTAGCCGGCAGCGCAGCAGCAGTTATTATTATTGCAGGTGTATGGTTTTTTACAAACAATAATAATGATACTTTAAAAAAAAATATACCAACTCAAACGCTGGTAGCAGACAAAGGTAGCAGAACACGTACTATTCTTCCTGATGGCTCTGCAGTTTGGTTAAACGCTGACTCTCATATCACATACAATGAAAATTTTTCTGGCGCAACAAGAGAAGTGAAACTTGAAGGTGAAGCTTATTTTGATGTAGTGAAACAAGCGCAAAGACCTTTTGTTGTACATGTTGCCGGGTATGATATAAAAGTATTGGGCACCGCATTTAATGTAAAAAGTTATCCCTGTGATAAAACAGTTGAAACAACTTTATTAAGAGGAATGATAGAAGTAATTAAGCAGGGAAATAAAAAGCAAAAACCAATATACCTGCACCCTAATGAAAAACTTATTGTAGAAAAGTTTGCAGCGAATAATGAACCTGCATTGCCTAATAATACACAAGTAGTTATTCCTGAAAAAGATTACACGGTTGCAGTGCTTGATTCTACAATTAAAGAAAAAGAAAGAATTGAAACCGCATGGGTATATAACAGGTTAGAATTCAGAGGAGAAAGTTTTGAAAAGCTTGCTGAAAAACTGGAACGCTGGTATAATGTTACAATCTTTTTTGAAGATGATGCTGTAAAAAAATTAAATTTCAATGGCTCATTTGAGAATGAAACAATAGAGCAGGCGCTGGCAGCTCTTAAAACAGCATCCTCATTTCAATACTGGATTCTTGGAAAAGAAATACATATAAAGAGCATAGTGAAGAATAAATAGAAAATGGATATTATGAAAAGTGGTGATAGAGATGACGTGCAGTTGCTATGCTATAAAAAAATTATTTCAAAAATTAAAACTACTGTATGATACAATTACTGCTGTATGAAACTAATCTTCATCCCAAATAAAAAATAAAAAGGCGGAGAATGTTGGCGCATTCTCCGCTGAACAGGTTTAACGTGTGAAACCATTCCGATATATCGGAACTGATTGTTTAACCTATAATTTCCAAAATATGAAATCTTTTTCAACGGCTGAAAAAAAATCGTTTTTCAAATTCTTGCTGATTATGAAATTAACGACCGTATTTATTTTGTTTTGCGCACTGAATGCATCAGCAGACGGTTTTGGTCAGGAAAAACTTAATCTTAAATTCAAAAGAACTGAGATAGCAAGTATTCTTACCTCTATTGAAAAGCAAACCAGTTACCGCTTCCTGTACAACAATGATCTTGATGCACTAAAACAAAAGGTAAATTTATCTGTAAAGGATGCAGAGCTAAAAGACGTGCTCCAGGAAATGTTTATCAATACAGATCTCTCTTATGAATTCATGGAGAATAATCTTGTTGTTATTAAAGAGACAGGAGGTGGTGAAGCAACTTACGAAGTGCAGGCTGTGGTAACAGGTAAAGTGACTGGTGAAGCTGATAAACCTCTTTCGGGTGTATCGGTACAGGTAAAGGGAACTAATAAAGGAACTACAACAGATGCACAAGGTGTTTATTCAATTAATGCTTCAGATAATGATGTGCTTGTGTTTACGTATGTAGGATATGATGCACAGGAAATAGCCGTTGCAGGAAAAACAGAAATAAATGTTTCCCTTGTATTGGCTAAAACGTCATTAGAGCAGGTAGTGGTGATTGGTTATGGTACTGCAAGTAAAAGAGATTTAACCGGTTCCATTGCTAAAGTATCTGGTAAAGAGATTGCCGATAAACCTAATGTAAACCCTATATCTTCATTACAGGGTAAGGTAGCAGGTTTATATATTGTGAATAGCGGAACTCCCGGAGCACAACCCGACATTCGTATTCGTGGTACCATTAGTATCGGCTCCGTTCATCCGGTGTATGTAGTAGATGGTATTTTAAATGATAATATTGACTTTCTTAATTAAACTTACTAATGCTGAGCAATTTAAAACTCTATATAATGAACAACTAACCAATGAAGGTGGCGGGTCATTTGATTTTTCTAACTGGACTGCTAATACAGACTGGATTGATGCTTTATCTCAAACCGGAATTTATAGTACAAATAACATAAGTGTAACCGGAAGTTCGGAAAGAAACAGATTTTATATGAACGCCGGTTATACCTATGATGAAGGTATGGTTAAGCATGAGCGATTGGAAAAGATACTTTTAACTGTAAGTGATGAATTTAGATTGACTAAGAATTTTCGCGTTGGATTTAATTTTAATGGCATACACCAGGATTTGCCTTATTTAGGCCCCGGGTATTCCTATGAGGGTTTATTATCACAAGAATTTTCAAAGAGAATACAGAACACTATTTAATGTATTTGCTGAATTAACTATTCTTAAAAACTTTACTTTCAGGGCTACAGGATATGGGGATATTACCAATGGACATTCAACAAGTTACTCCCCAATAATACAATATTATCTTCCCGAAGAGAACGATACTATCATTACTAATCCTAACTACAATGTAACAAGTTTGAATATTGGTAATTATCGTATTTATAAATGGCAGCAGGATAATATTCTCACCTTTAAAAAGAATTTTGGAGATCATGGTTTAACAATTACCGGCGGTTCAACTGTTTATTACGAATCTCAATACAATTTAACCACTACGGGCAAACAAAGTACGACGGGTGATCCTATCCCAAATATAAAAAGATTGTGGAATATTAATAATGCCCTGGTAGATGCAAGCACAGTACGTGCGACTTCCAGCCAATTTGAAAGAACAACTGCATCCTGGTTGGCTAGGATGTTATATAATTACAAAGGAAAATATTTAGTAAACGCGTCCCTTAGAAACGATGGTACCAGCGGATTTAAAAATAATCCCAACCAATATTTTTGGGCTGTTGGAGCAGCATGGGAACTAACCAAAGAAAATTTTATGCAAAATCAACATCTGTTTGATTTTCTAAAATTAAAAGGATCTATAGGTGTTTTGGGTAATCAAAATACAACTTATAATGATGGTACAACCAATCCTTATCCATCCTATGCACCATTAACTGCTAGCAGTGCTGTATTTGGTAATACTATTTACCCGGCTTATGCCGCCTCTTATGAACCTGATCCCAATTTGAAGTGGGAAACTGTACATGCAAAGGAAGTAGGCATTGAATTAAATTCATTTCATAACCGCCTTCATTTTGAAGCCGCTTATTATGATAAAGTAACGAAAGATCTATTAGCCATACAGCCTGCATATGCCGGGTTCCCTGCAAGATTGAGCAATATCGGAAGTATTTCGAACAAGGGTGTTGAATTTTCTGCAATCTGGAACCAACGAATCAGCAAGGATTTTTCTTTTTCTGTGAGTGCGAATTTAACAACAATGAAAAATAAAGTTATATCGCTTTATACCGATGATCCTAACGGTATAACTGGTGCCGATGAACAATTCCCCAATCGCACAGCAGTTGGCAAACCCATCGGCTTTTTCTACGGATTTATAGCTGAGGGTGTTTATCAAAATCAGGAAGAAGTAGATAAATCTCCCATAGTTATTGGTTTTGGTGATTATGGCCCCGGCGATTTAAAGTTCAGAGATATAGATGGAAATGATACAATTAATGCTGCGGACAGAACGATGATTGGAAATCCTACCCCTGATTTTACTTATGGTGTTTCATTTGCAATAAATTATAAGGGCTTTGATTTAGGAATTGATCTGCAAGGTGTTTCCGGTAACGAAATCTATAGGTATTGGGGAACCTCAGAACTTACTTTTGCCCCTTTCAATTATCCCGAATGGAAACTTAACCGGTGGCATGGTGAAGGCACTTCTAATACTGTGCCCCAAATAAACAATACCCACAATATTAATAGTAAGGGTATGTCAACTTTTGGTATTGAAAATGGAAGTTATTTAAGAATACGAAACCTGCAATTGGGATATAATTTTCCTGCCAATGTATTGAGAAAAGCAAACATAAAAAGTTTCAAGATTTTTGTAAGTGCGCAGAATATAAAAACGTTTAAAGATAATGTCGGCTACACACCTGATTTTCCGGGTTCTGCAACTTCATTTGGTATTGATGTGGGTAATGGCCCCGTTCCGGCTATTTATACTGCAGGTATTAATGTAACATTTTAATTTTTAAAAAATTAAGTTATGAATAGAATTATAAATTTCAGTTGGGGAATTGTTCTTGCAATTCCAATTCTGATGTCCCTTTCAGGATGTAAAAAATATTTAGAAAGAAAACCATTGGATGCAACACTCGAAGATATCCCCGGTGGAGGGCTAGAAGGCCAGGCATTAGGTCTTTATTCCGATTTGAGAAATACTTATAGCAATGGCTTTAATACCATACCATGGGAAGCATTTCATAGTTTCAGAGACGATGACTCGAAAAAGGGGAGCAGTATCGGTGATGGCGATGATTGGGGAGCCATCTTTGATGATTTTAAGTATACTAAGAGTCATTGGTCAAATGATCAGTATTGGTATGACCATTTTGGTTTTCTTGGCGATATTAATAAGATGATTCAAATTGGTGATTCATTAAACCAAACTGATGAACGATCAGTAATAAACCTCGGCGAAGCCAAATTTTTCCGGGCTTTCGTATTTTTTGATCTGGTACGGGTATATGGACAAGTACCTCTCATCAACTTTAGAGCATATAGTGCGGAACAGGCAAATATTCCCAAATCAAGTGAGGCTGATATTTATGGTCAAATTGATGCAGATTTAACAGAGGCAGAGCAAAAATTACCAGAGGACTGGGAGAATAAATATCCGGGGCGCTTAACAAAATATGCTGCAATGGCTCTGCATGCAAAAACGCTTTTATACAGGCAGCAATGGGGAGAGGCTCTGGCGTTATGTAATATGGTTATTGCTTCAGGCAAATACACTTTACACCCTGATTATTTTGATTTATTTAGTGAAAATGGTGAAAATTCTGAGGAATCTATTTTTGAAATACAGGCAACAGAATCCGCCGGAGATAATGGAATAGGTGCTCTTTGGAATTATTCAGGAAGTCAGGGCACAAGAGGTTCGGGCGAATGGAATTTAGGCTGGGGCTGGAATGTCCCTACCCAGGAATTAGTAGATGCCTACGAACCAGGAGATCCAAGAAAAGAGGGTACAATTTTATTCAGTGGTCAACCTGATGGAGTTTACGGAAAAATACTCCCACCTTACAATTCTAATAGCTTCCCACAACCTTATTGGAACAAAAAAATTTATACAAATCCATCAATACGTGAAGCAACTGGTGATCAATCGGGAGGATGGGTAAATCACAGAACTCTTCGTTATGCAGATGTATTGTTAATGGCTGCCGAAGCGGCAAATGAAACCGGCGACATTGCTACTTCGGTAAAATGGGTAAATGCTATCAGGGCAAGAGCAAGGGGAACTAATTCTTCCGTTTTACCTGATATTGTCGGGGGAAGCCAGGCTGAAATGCGTACCATAATTCAGAATGAACGCCACATAGAATTCGCAATGGAAGGCGAACGCTTTTTTGATCTTGTACGCTGGGGTCTTGCAGATTCTGTGCTGGCACCTTTGGGGTATGAGCACATAAACCATTATTATCCGTTACCACAGGGGCAGGTGGATGCTTCACATGGTGTACTGGTGCAAAACCCGGATTATCAGTAATAATAATTTTTATTCACATGCTGTATAAATTATTTTCAGCATTAGACAAACAAAAGGGCTGCAAAAATTATGCAGCCCTTTATAGTTATACTTTGCACGATTTGTTGTTTAATCGAAATATTCTTAATCGAAATATTAAAGTCAGATTCCAAAAATAAATACCTTATACATTTGCCCTCTATCTATTGTCTCATAAAATTTATTACATGCTCTTTCTGAAACATTTTATTTTTTACCTGGTTTTTGCTGTATTATTTATCTCTTGTAACAGATCAAAGAATTTGTTTTCTGATTTATCTCCTTCTTCTACCAATATTCATTTTATAAACACTCTTGAAAAACGAGAAGTTTTTGGCATACTTTACTATTTATACTATTACAATGGAGGCGGTGTTTCAATCGGTGATATAAACAACGATGGTCTTCCTGATATTTATTTTACCGCTAATAGTAAAAGCAACAATAAATTGTACTTAAACAAGGGTAATTTTAAATTTGAAGATATTACCGCAAAAGCAGGTGTGGCGGGTATTTCAGACTGGTGCAGCGGCGTAACTATGGCTGATGTGAATGGCGATGGTTATTTAGATATTTATGTATCGGCAGTTGCAAACGATTATGGATTGAAAGGACATAATGAGCTTTTTATTAATAATGGGAATGAAACATTTACAGAAAGCGCTGCAAAATATGGATTAGATTTTTCAGGCTTTACCACACAGGCAGCTTTTTTTGATTATGATCATGATGGCGATCTTGATTGTTATATCCTTAATCAATCGCATCAGCGAAATGAAAATATTCCCGATACAAGCATGCGCAGAAAATTCAGTTCTTATGAAGGAGACAGGCTTTACCGAAATGATTTAAATACCCGGGCAAAAAAGTTTACTGATGTTTCCGCTCAGTCAGGTATTTATCAAAGCAGTCTGGGATATGGATTAGGACTATCTATTGCTGATTTGAATAATGATGGATGGGATGATATCTATGTAGGCAATGATTTTCATGAGAATGACTATTATTATGTGAATAATAAAAATGGAACATTCAGCGAGGAAGGGAAAGATCATTTTCGCCATTATTCGCGGTTCAGCATGGGTAACGATATCGCAGATTATAATAATGACGGGCAATTGGATGTGCTAACAGTAGATATGCTGCCGCCTGATGAAAAAACTTTAAAAACTTATGGCAGCGATGAGAATCTCGATATTTATAAATATAAAATTATACACAACGGGTATCAATACCAATATTCAAGAAATTGTTTACAACGAAATAATGGTGATGGAATAAGTTTTAGTGATGTTGGATTAATGAGTGGAATCTCAGCCACGGATTGGAGTTGGTCTCCTCTTTTCACAGATTTTGATAATGATGGAAATAAAGATATTCTTATATCAAGTGGTATTGTGAAACGTCCCGTTGATCTTGATTATATACGTTTCGTTTCAAATCTCTATGTTCATCAGATCTTGAATAAAACTGATAAGTATGATGATTCTGCTCTTGCAAGAATGCCTGAAGGTAGCTCTCATCCTTTTTTATTTAAGAGTGATGGGAACGGGACATTTAAAGATGTAAGTGATATATGGGGTACCGGCAAAATGAAAGGCTGCTTTAACGGAGCTGCTTATGCTGATCTTGACAAGGATGGGAATATAGATATAGTTATTAATTGCCTTAATGCTCCTGCGCTTGTGTTAAAAAACAATGCACCAAAGAAAAATTATATTTCGATTTCTTTCAAAGGTGATAGTTTAAACACTACGGGCATCGGCGCAAAAGCTTACGTGTTTGCCGGAAATAAATTACAGTACCAGGAGCTGATGTTAACAAGAGGTTTCCAATCATCCTCTGAACCTCGATTACATTTTGGCCTGGATAGTTTAACAAGTATTGATAGTTTATTAATTGTTTGGCCGAATCAAAAATATCAATTGATAAGAAATGTGGCAATCAACAAACAAATATTGGTGGAACAAAAAAATGCAACTGGCGATTTTGAGTACGATACTTTTTTTTCAAAAAGAAAGGAATTGATGGAAGATATAACGGGTAAAATAAAATGTGATTGGAAACATGCAGAGAATGACTTTACAGATTTCAATGTACAATACCTGATACCACATGAGGAAAGCACAAGAGGTCCTAAAATAGCTGTTGCTGATGTAAACAAAGATGGGCTTGATGATTTTTACGTTTGCGGTGCAAAAGGACAACCGGGTTGTTTGATGATGCAAACAAAAGATGGGCATTTTACAAAATCAGACACTGCATTATTTAATAAGAGTGCAGCAAGTGAAGATGTGGATGCAGCTTTCTTTGATGCCAACAATGATTCTTATCCCGATTTTTATGTAGTGAGTGGCGGCAATGAATATGAAGATGGTAATCCTAATCTCGCTGACAGGTTATACTTGAACGATGGTACAGGACATTTTAGGCAGGCTCTCAATTCCATCCCAAAAATTTTATTCAACAAATCCTCTGTTAGCATAGCTGATATTGATCATGACGGTGATAGTGATTTGTTTATCGGGGGACTCGCTAATCCAAAAAAATATGGTTTGCCTCAATCGTCTTACTTATTATTAAATGATGGAAAGGGAAATTTTAAGCAAGCCGATGAATCGGTTTGCCATCTCAAATATATTGGAATGATAACCTCATCTTCATTCGCTGATGTGAACAATGATGGCTGGAAAGATTTAATAGTAACGGGAGAATGGATGCCTCTAAAAATTTATCTCAATAAAAATGGAAAATTTGCTGAAACTGATATTGCAAACTCAACAGGTCTTTGGCAAACAATTTATACAACTGACGTAAACGGAGATGGCTTTCCTGATATACTTGCAGGCAATTGGGGACATAACTCAAAATTATGGGCTGGCAAAAATGGCCCGTTAAAATTGTATGTAAAAGATTTTGACCGCAATGGTTCTATAGATCAGATTATGGCTTACACAATCAATGGCAAAGAATATCCCTTTCTCGCAAAAGATGAACTGGAGCGGTCTTTGCCGGTTCTAAAGAAATACTATTTAAAATACAGCGAAGTGGCAGGCCAAACCGTGCAATATATTTTTTATGATTTGTTCAAAAATTACTTTGAACTAAAAGCAGAAACTTTATCCTCAAGTTGTTTTATAAATGATGGTAAAGGAAACCTGCCTGCCGGCAAGGCAGGTTTTAAAAGAGTTGATTTACCTGAGGAATTGCAGTTGGCACCCATTTTTGCATTTACACCTCTTTCGAATAATAATACTTATATGGCTGCCGGAAATTTTTATGGTGTTATACCTTATGAAGGTCGCTATGATGCGCTACAACCAACAATCTTTTCATTTAATAAGCAACCAAAAGGATTTGATTTGATTTCAAATCTTCCTGCTGTTAGTGGGGAGGTAAGAGATGTTAAATGGTTAAATTATTCGGGAGGCAATAAAATATTAGTGATAGCAAGAAATAATAGTGAATTGGTTTTTTTAAAGCCATTAGGTAACAAATAGCATTGTCATGTCCTAAAAAAAGTACACACTATTATTATTACCTTCTTCTTTTTTTTGTTACTTTTTTTCTTTTTTAGTTTCCACATTTTTTTGTGGGTATCTGAAACCATTGAGTTTATTGATGTTACGCTGCCTCATGTATTTGCTGTGGTGTGCATAAGTTCAATAACCAGGGTGGACGGCGGGTATTAAACTCTCTATTGCTTCTTTCACTGCTTTTAAAGCCGAAGCTTTATTTGCAATTTTTCATCCAGTAAAAGTTCTTCTTTTAAAATTCCATTTACCCTTTCTGCCATTGCATTCTCATAGCAATGGTTTTCTTCCGGTGCAGGTAAATTTTGTAGGCGATATTGAAAAGAATTATACATTGATAAAGCAAGAGTTGCTCAGTTCAGGTATCGCAAGTTCCGTTACAAAAGCCAT
>WNFZ01013211.1_pt1 | contig 11461 bp, 10 predicted proteins | sample 5400081 | NCBI WGS metagenome assembly WNFZ01 (sample SAMN13153365, study PRJNA577476) | soil metagenome | isolation source: 80 cm soil or saprolite under grassland replicate 1 | place: USA:California | collected 2016-06-15
TGCCATGCGGCGATGATCCCTACTCTGCAGATGATCCAAATGCGCCTCCGTGGGGGCCCTGCGGACATTTGCTGAAGTTGGAGAGGAACAACTGGATCTGTCCCGTACAGGCACCGTATTGTTCCAAGTACTACGGGAAAACAAGCGAATTAACCGAACAGTAGCTTTCGAGGGGCGGACAACCGCCCCTCCTGCTTACAAAGAAAGTCTTACAAGATTCTCCAACACGGCGGCAATTACCATCGGTCCCATGCCGCCCGGCACCGGAGTAACAAAACTTGCTTTTGGAACTACAGATTCAAAATCTACATCGCCCCGGCCGCTTTTTTCATATCCAAAATCAATTATGATTGCATCCTTCTTTATCAAGTCATCCGAAATTAATTCCGGTTTGCCTACCGCGGTAACAATGACGTCGGTCTGCTTAGAAAATTGCCCGGGGTTTTTTGTAAATTCATCAATGGGGAAAACTTCGGCTTTTTGCTGCTTAAGCCAATGAGTAATCGGCTTGCCTACCAAAATGCCTTGGCCAAAAACAGCAATTTTTTTATTATAAAAATCCAAACGTTCCGATTCAGCAAGATTTTTGAGAGCTGCTACTGCCGGCGGCAAGATTTCAAATGAACCCGCATAGTATTTTTCTTGTCGTTTTGAGGAAAGAACATCTACATCCTTCTGAAATTCAACGGCATCGAGAACTGATTGCGTTTCCACGTGCTCCGGTAAGGGCAGTTCCACCAGAATCCCATTAATGTCGCTGTCTCGATTCAAATAATCAATAACATCGATCAACTCTCGAGTCGTGACGCTCGGATGAAATTTATAGAGAGCAAAGTCAATGCCAGCTTTTTCAGCTGCTTTCTGCTTAAGACGGACAAATTTTTCCAGTCCTGGATTATCGCTGGCTAAAATTGCCGCCAGTTGAAGCGGCCGGGCATATAAAGCCGCTGCCCGCTGCAATTTGCGCAGCATCTCATCCGCGACTAATTTTCCGTCGAAAATCTTTGTCATTGGCGCAAAAGAAACCCCCATTCCGAAATATCATAATTTTAGCAATTCGAGTAGCTTCTGCTATCCAAGTAAAAAGAGTCCCGACATGATATCAGGACTCTTTTCAATTTACTTTTGACTTTCAGGAGATTCTGCTGGAGGAGTTTCCGGCACAGGAGTTTCTGCTGAAATATCAGAGACTGGTTCATCAGGAGCAGTCTCAACTGGCACTGGAACTGAAGCAGGGCTAGATTGAGGTTCGCTCTTTACTGGCTTAACTTTTGGTTTCCAGCTCATCATCTTGGGACGCTCCCAAATCTTATAATTAGTCATCAAATTATTTGCAGTTGGAGAGATCTGAGCACCCTTAGAAATCCAATATTCCATTCGTTCTCGGTTGGCATTGAATTTCTTCAAGTGAGGGTCGTAAGTGCCAAGCAATTCAAGAAATTTTCCTTTTGGTTTTTTAGTATGCTCGACTATAACCACCCGGAAATAGGCCTGTCCACGTTTGCCTATCCTTTGTAGTCTGATTTTTAGCATTAAAATATTATACGGAATATTGATAGAAAATCAATACTTTAGCTATCTCTGCCAGTCTTTATTTTTGAGGGCACTTTCGGCCGCACCTTGTTGAGCTTCCTGCTTGGAAGGACCCTCGCCTACCCCGACCATTTTATTATCTAAAAAAACGCCTATTTTAAAATTACGGGCATGATCTGGTCCCCACTCTTCAAGCACATTATAAGTGGGGGTAATTCCAGTCCTTTCCTGAGCTTCCTCTTGAAGTAAGCTTTTGGCATCGCGATAAAGCCGCTCCTGAATAATTGTAGGCAATTCCACTAAAATAAACTTCTGAATAAATTTTTTAGCCGCTTCGTATCCTTGGTCCAGATAAACAGCCCCAATAAGTGATTCCATGGCATTAGCCAATATATATTGGCGGGCTCGGCCGATGTCTTTGGCTTCCCCGCGAGAGAGCAATAGAAAATCATTAAGAGCGAATGTTTGCGAGATTTTTGAGAGCATATTGGCATTTACCAGAGCCGCCCGCCAGTTAGTCATTTCACCTTCAGGATTATTAGGGTACGTGTTATAAAGATGTTCGGTAACTACCAATTCCAAAACGGCATCGCCCAAAAATTCTAGCCGCTCATTGTGCGGCAAAGCCCAGGAAGGGTTTTCGTTCAAATATGAGCGATGAGTTAATGCTTGCCGCAAGAGATCTTTGTCGTTGAATGTAAACTCTAAACGACGTTCGAGCTCAATGACTTTATCTTCAGTCATGTTATGAGAGCATTCACTGGCCAATAGCGGAATTAATCCGGCTACTGAACACTAAATGCTCCATTAATTGTCTGCTGACTTTTCTTTTTCTTTGGCCTTGGGGGCATCATTTTTACCCGGTTCGCCAATTTCCCGATAGACCGTGCCCAAAACGCCATTTACAAATTTGCCTGATGATTCTCCGCCAAATGATTTAGCCAGCTCAATGGCTTCATTAATGGCTACCTTAGGCGGCACTTCTTCGCGCTTGCCATATAAAAGTTCATACAAACCAAGCCGAAGGACATTGCGGTCAACAATGGCAATCTGATCAATTGGCCATTGAGGCGCAGCTTTTTCAATAATCTTATCGATTTGGGTAAGGTGCTTAATCACTCCTTTGATCAGATCCCTGATAAAATCAGTATCTTCAATTCCGGAAGCAAATTCTGAAATATTGCGTTCAACAATATTAGTTAATGACGCTTGGTCTTTGCCCCGAAAATCCCATTCATAAAGGGACTGCATTGCCACTGACCGGGATAAGTGTCTGGATGCCATAAAAGAACTTAATTATCTTATGCCGCCTGTCTAGCTCTTTGCTTTTCTTGGCGCTTCAATTCCTTGGCTAATACATTCACGACTTCACGCCCTTTATAATAGCCGCAAAATTTGCATACTCGATGGGGAAGGATCTGCTTCTTGCAATGTTCACACGCCACTAAAACCAGCGGTTTCAATGCCAAATGACTTCGGCGCCGTCTTTGATGTCCTTTTGCTAAATGATGTCTTGGTACTGCCATAAATACTAGATTAACCCCAACATAATACCACGGAAATAGAAATTAAGCAATATTTTTAGTTATCCCCTAGTAATATAAAGATGGTTACTTGATAATTAAGGGTGAATGAATGCACAGAACAAGATTATCTTGCATTCTTTTTATTTGCCGATAGAGTTCCGCTACGATATGCTTCACCTATCGGTAGATTCTACTCCGAAAATGAAATTCACTCATCTCCATACTCATTCGCACTACTCTCTCTTAGATGGTCTATCCAAAATTAATGCTCTCGTAGACCGCGCCAAAGAACTAGGCATGGAGGCATTGGCCATTACTGATCATGGCAATCTTTATGGGGCAATAGAATTTTATAAGAAAGCAACTAAAGCCGGGATAAAGCCAATAATCGGCTGTGAAATATATCTTACCGAAGGAAGCCGCTTTGACAAGCGTCCCAATATTGATGACAAACGGTTTCATCTGACTCTTTTAGCAAAAGATAACGCTGGGTACAAAAATCTTATTAAGTTAGTAACCATTTCCCACCTTGAAGGTTTCTACTACAAGCCTCGCCTCGACAAAGAAGCGCTCCGAGAACATTCTCAAGGACTCATTGCCCTTTCAGGCTGCCTAAGCGGAGAACTTTCGCGGGCATTACTGGCCGATAATCAAGCAAAAGCAAAGAAATTAGTTGCCGAATACTTAGATATCTTTGGGCCAGGCAATTTTTTTATTGAGATTCAACAACATCCCAATTTAAATGATCAGAACTTAGTTACCCCCCGCCTTATTGCCCTGGCGCGAGAAACAAGCGTACCGCTAGTGGCCACCCAGGATTCTCATTATATCAACAAGAACGATAGTCATGCCCACGATGTGTTGCTGGCTGTTCAAACCGGAAACAAACTTGATGATAAAGACCGGTTTAGCATGAACCAGGACGACTTTTCCCTTCTCGATGGCAAAGAAATGCACGATAAATTTAAATCCTTGGGCGAAGATGTTGTCCGGGAGGCGTTTGAGAATACCAACAAAATTGCTCAGATGTGTTCGGTCGAAATTGAGTTAGGAAAAACCAGGTTACCGCCTTTCCCATTGCCTGCCGGCTACCGGGATGCATTTCAATATCTTAAAGAACTTGCTTATAAAGGATTGGGAAATCGTTACGGAGCCGAATCGTCTCCCGAAGCAATAAAGCGCCTTGACTTCGAACTAAAAGTTATTCATGAGACTGGATTTTCATCCTATTTTCTCATCGTTCATGATTTTGTGGATTGGGCCAAACGAAATGGCATCGTTGTCGGACCAGGCCGGGGCTCGGCGGCCGGCAGCTTATTGGCTTACCTTCTGAATATAACTAATGTTGATCCTTTAAAATATAACCTTCTTTTTGAGCGATTTTTGAATCCGGAACGCGTGTCGCCGCCGGACATCGACTTGGATTTTGCCGACACCAGACGAGATGAAGTCTTAAAATATGTCGCTGACAAATACGGCCACGACCATGTCGCTCAAATTATCACTTTTGGCACGATGGCTGCCCGAGGCGGCATTCGCGATGCCGGCCGGGCACTGGGCTTTTCCTATGATTTTTGCGACCGGATTGCCAAACTTGTTCCCTACACACCCAATCAAAATGACCGGTCCGGCTTCCTGAAAAAAGCGCTGGAAACCATTGATGAGCTCCGCCAGCTTTATGAATCAAATCCCGATGTAAAAAAATTGGTTGATGCGGCGGCGGAACTGGAAGGGGTGGCTCGGCATTCTTCAACCCACGCCTGCGCCGTGGTAATTACACCCGAGCCATTAACCGAATACTTACCGCTCCAACAAGGCACTAATGAGGGCGACATTATTACCCAATATGAAATGCACGCAGTGGAAGACTTGGGATTGCTTAAAATGGATTTTCTAGGACTGGCAAATCTGACCATTATTGAAAATGCTTTAGAAATGATTAAACATCAACATGGCATTGAATTTGATATTGATACCATCCCCTTGGATGATCCTAAAACATTCAAGCTGCTTCAAAATGCCACTACGACTGGAGTTTTCCAACTGGAAAGCTCTGGTATGAAACGTTACCTTAAAGACCTAAAGCCAACCGAATTGGAAGATATTATTGCCATGGTCTCTTTATACCGTCCGGGACCGATGGAGCTTTTGCCTCAATATATTTCCCGCAAGCATGGCCGCCAAAAAGTTGAATATCTCTATCCAAGCCTTGAACCCATCTTAAAAAATACCTATGGTATCATGGTTTACCAAGAACAATTAATTGAAGCCGTAAGAGTTTTAGCTGGTTTCAGCCGCTCGGAAGCTGATGTTTTGCGCAAAGCAGTCGGCAAGAAAATTAAATCCCTCCTGGATGAGCAAGAAGAGAAATTTAAATCCGGTGCCGCCAAGGTCGGCACACCCAAACAGATTGCCGACAAATTCTGGTCCTTGGTGGAACCATTCAACCGATATGCCTTCAATCGTTCGCATGCCGCCTGCTATGCTATGATTGCCTATCAAACCGCCTACTTAAAGGCAAACTACCCAACCGAATTTATGGCGGCATTTTTGAACAGTGAAACTGGAGACGTAGAACGCATTGCCTTTTTGATTGAAGAAGCCCAGCGCATGGGCATCAAGGTACTCCCACCGGATATTAATGAAAGTTTTGAGCGATTTACGGTAATTCGCGCTAATATTCCGACAATCAGATTTGGCCTGACCGCCATCAAAAACGTGGGTAATAATATTGTTAGTGCCATTATCAGAGAACGAATCGGCAATGGAATATATAACAGCGTGGAAAACTTTATTAATCGAGTCCACAACAAGGATCTCAATAAAAAATCACTTGAGAGTTTAATCAAGTGTGGCGCACTCGATTCATTAGGAGAACGAAATACACTTTTAGCAAACCTCGAAAAATTTTTAAATCATGCCCGTGACCAGCAAAAACAATCATCCTTAGGTCAAGTAAGTCTTTTTGGCGATAAAACCGCTGTCCAACTAAATTCCCTCCGCCTGGATTTTGTTGAAGCGGCTTCTTCCTGGACCAAACTTATGTGGGAAAAAGAATTATTGGGCCTATTTATTTCAGAACATCCCTTAAGCGACTACCAAGTCCAGCTTGCCTTAGAAAAAGTTACTGCTATCAAAGACATACCTCCCCGCTCCAATCAACAATTGAAAATTGGAGGCGTAATTACCAAAACCCAAAAGATTGTGACCAAAACCGGCCGGCCGATGCTATTTTCCTGGCTTGAAGACGCAACCTCAAAAATTGAACTGGTAGTTTTCCCAAATGTTTTTGAAAAGGATACTGATGCCTGGCAGGAGAACCGAGTAGTGGTGGTTCAAGGCAAAGTAAATGATCGAGACGGAACGCTTAAATTTCTCTGCGATACCATTAAGCCCATCGCTACGCTCAACGCGACTTAAAAAGAAAGAGCCGCCTTCGTGCACCTGCACGCAAGCGGCTCTGGTGATCCCTTGACTCGTACGTCTACCCGAGCTCCTTGGCAATGAGGAATCTCATTGCCTGAGTATCCACGCTGGTTGCGCATCGTCTCTCCTCCAGGCAATCGAGGGTTTTGATCATGAGCCGAGGAGCGATCAGCCGCACGACATCGTGAGCACAGGGCTCGCCCATAACCTCCGCGTGGAGGTTATTGATTACGTCCTCGAGCTGCCGGCCGCACGTTCTGATCACATTCCTCGTCCGGATGAAGTCTCGAGTCAGGGGAGGTGTTTTCGTAGCCATAGGCACCTCCTTGTGCTGATTTTACAATACCACAAATTTCATGAAGAGCAAATGAGCTCTATTTAGCCATATTTCTTTGCTATTCTTACTTCTATGCTAGAACTAGAAAACGTCCGCCATTCCCTCGAAAACGGATTTTATTATGATTTTGAATTTTCCAAGCCAATTTCGGATGATGATTTGCCAAAAATTGAAGAAAAAATGAGAGAAATTTTGCCAAATTGGAATGAATTTGAGGGACGAGAAGTAGATGTTAAAATGGCAAAGTCACTTTTCAAAGGAAATCCATATAAAGAAGAACTGATTGATGAAATAAAATCCAAGGGAGAAAAACTTACCATCTATCAGTCTGGTGATTATGAAGACTTGTGCCGTGGCGGCCATGTCAAAAATGCCAAAGATATCAATCCGGATGCCTTCAAACTTACTCACATCGCTGGCGCTTATTGGCGCGGAGATGAAAAAAATAAAATGCTCACCCGCATTTACGGCATAGCTTTTAATTCCAAAGAGGAATTGGATAAATATCTGTGGCAACAAGAGGAAGCAAAAAAGAGAGACCACCGCAAATTAGGGCAAGAGTTGGATCTTTTTACCTTTTCCGATTTGGTTGGACCAGGTTTGCCGCTCTGGACAGTCAAGGGCACCATTATCCGCGAAGAGCTGGAAAAATTTGCCAAGGAAACAGAAGAAAAATGGGGTTATAAGCGGATAACCACTCCGCATATTGCCAAAGCCAAGCTTTTTGAAACTTCCGGCCACTTGCCTTATTACCAAAACGATATGTATCCCGGCATGGAATTGGACGATGCTACTTATTATTTGAAAGCCATGAATTGTCCCATGACGATGGCTATGTTCGGACAAAAACCTCATTCGTATCGTGAATTTCCGGTTCGATTAGCAGAATATGGCACCGTATACCGCCATGAACTCTCCGGTGTGCTCACCGGTCTTTTGCGTGTTCGGGGTTTCACCCAAAATGATGCTCATATCTTCTGCCGAGAAGACCAGCTGGAAGATGAATTTATAAAAGTGATGCAACTTCACGAATACTATTATGGAGAAGTTTTTGGCATCAAAGATTATTATATTCGTCTTTCATTGCGAGATAAAACTAAAAAAGACAAATTTGGTGGCGAAGATACTCTTTGGGAAAAGGCCGAATCAATTATCCGCTCGGCGATAAAAAAATCGGGCGTGCCATTTCAGGAAGCCGTGGGCGAGGCATCATTTTACGGCCCCAAGGCGGATTTTCAAATAAAAAGCGTGGTTGGCCGGGAGGAGACCGCTTCCACCAATCAAATCGATTTTATTATGCCCGCCCGTTTCGGACTCACCTATGTGGGGGAAGATGGCAATGACCATCCTGTGGCAGTTATTCACCGCGCACCCCTGGGCAGCCACGAACGCTTTATTGGCTTTCTTATCGAGCATTATGCCGGCGCTTTTCCGCTTTGGCTTTCACCGGTACAAGTGGCAGTCCTGCCAATTACTGATGAACAGAACGGGTATGCCGAAAAAGTAAGCGAAGAGTTTCAAAACAAAGGAATTAGAGTAGAAAAATATTTTGAAAATGAGACCATCGGCAAGAAAATTCGCACTGCCGAGCTTCAAAAAATTACGTATATCCTTGTAGTGGGGGGGAAGGAAGAACAGAATGAAACTATAAATGTCCGCCACTATCGGCGCGGCCAGGAAGGCGAAACCTCTCTAGACGAACTTGTCAAAAAAATCCTCGACGAGGTAGAAAAGAAAATCATATGAAATGTGGGTCTCGAGCATTGCTCGAGACCCACATTGTGATGCGTAAGGAGCAAAGGAGCATCTTCAGCTCCTCTTGTGCGGTCGCCCTCCCAGGTTGAGCGAGGTTCGCTCGGACGACCCGCCCCTGCGGAAGATCGCTCGAAAGATCACCTGGAGCCCCAACAACAAGCCGAAAAACCCTAGCCCGACCCAGACGCTGTGGTTCACGACAAACTGCCATACTCCGCGCATACGCCACACCTCCTCCCTAACTCAAGTTTAACTCTTACTACCAATGACCCTATCACCACCGGAGAAAAAGTCAAAAATTATAGTGATTCTCGGCCCGACTGCAAGCGGCAAATCGGCGCTAGCGGTAAAGCTTGTAAAGCGTTTTTACGGAGAAGTTGTCTCCGCCGATTCACGTCAGGTGTATCGAGGTATGGATATCGGCACCGGGAAAGTTTCAAAAAAAGAACAGAGGTTAGTGAAACATCATTTGATCGATATTATTGATCCGAAAAATCCGCCGGCTGGCGGATTTTCAGTCGCTCAATATAAAAAATTAGGCGAAAAGGTTATTGCAGATATTCTGAAACGCGGAAAAATCCCTATCATTGTCGGCGGAACAGGATTTTATATCAATGCCCTGCTTGGCCAACACTTTCCAGAAGTACCACCCAACAAAAAATTAAGAGCGAAACTGGAGAAACAAACAGCAGAACAATTATTTCAACAACTAAAAAAGTTGGACCCCCGACGAGCTACGAATATCGATGCAAAAAATAGACGCCGCCTCATTCGAGCATTAGAAATTGTATTCATAACTGGTAAACCGATTACAAAAATTGAATTTCAATCCAAATATAATGTTCTCTGGCTTGGGTTGAATCCTAAAAATTTGAGAGAACAAATTATAAAGCGCTTAGAACAGCGTTTACGCCAGGGAATGATTCAAGAGGTAAAAAAACTGCATGCACAAGGTGTAAGCTATCGCCGATTAGAGAATTTCGGTTTGGAATATAGGTGGACTGCGCAATACCTTCAGAAAAAAATTTCATTGCCAGAAATGAAAGAGGGCCTTTTGCGGGCCATCTTTCAGTATGCCAAACGTCAAATGACATGGTTTAAACGCAATAAAGATATTCACTGGATTGCTAACAAATCTCAAGCACTAAACTTAGCTCAGAAACATCAATTTTAAAGCTAATTCATCGGTACTTCGGCTTCTTTTTCTGTCTCTTGTTCTCCTCGGGTTTCCATTCTCTCTCTTTGAGCTTCTTCCTGCTCTGCAGCTAATTCCTGTTCACGTTGAGTCTCTGTCCGAAATTTCTCGGCGGCGGCCGTATCATTGGGTGCCTGTTCCCCACCCGTCAAGGTGGCAATCCAATTTTTTATTCTTTCGGCGATTTCGTTCATTCTCGGAGTGGGTTCCCCGTTTCGCCCGCGAGGGACCCTATGAGCGCAATAGAATGAGCACATAGGGATACGCGTCAGGCGAACACGAAAGGGAACTCTGTTAAGTTATTCCTTCAATTTTTCTTCTAAAATTTGGGCGACGACCTGAGGATTGGCTTTGCCGCGAGAAGAAGCCATGACTTTTCCGACAAGAAATTTCATGGAAGCAGCTTTGCCTTTTTTATAATCCTCAACCGCCTGTTTATTTTCCATTATCACATCTTCAACTATTTTATTCAATTCAGTAATATTGGAAACTTGAGCCAGATCCTTTTCTTTAATAATATTCTCCGGTGTTTTGCCAGTGGCAAACATCTCTTTGAGCACAACTTGAGCACCACTAGAAGAAATTTCGCCATGAAAAATTCGTACTACTAAATCAGCAAAATTTTCAGGCTTAATTTTTGTATCGCTTGGTTCAGCACCAATATCAGCCAACATCCGACTCAGTTCCGTAATAGCATAATTGGAAGCAAGTTTTAGAAGTTTGCCCTGATGTTCAGCGCCAGGACGCTGCAAATGGCTTAATTTATCAAAGGCGATTAACTCGCTGGCAACTTTCTCAAAATAATCTCCCAGCAACTTCTGGGTCGTGAATACTTCAATATCATGCTCCGGCAAACCGTATTCCTTTGCAAAACGGGTTCGGCGCTGGGCAGGCAATTCTGGCAGTCCAGCTCGGATTGTATCAATATGGGTTTCAGTAAATTGCATGGGCGGCAAATCAGGTTCAGGGAAATAACGATAATCAGCCGAGCCTTCTTTGGTCCGCTGACTCACGGTTCGCTGTTTTATATCATCCCAGCCCCGAGTTTCCTGAACTATTTTTTCTCCTTTCTTAAGCAATTCAGTCTGCCGCTCAACCTCATATTCTACCGTTTTGCTCGCCGCTGTAATCGAATTTATGTTTTTAACTTCAACCTTCGTGCCTAAAGTATCAGTTCCTTCCGGCCGCAGAGAGATATTAACCTCCACTCTCATCTGACCCTTTTCCATATCGGCATCGGATGCACCTAGGTACCGAAGCAATAGCCGCAACTCGGTGGCAAATTTATAAACATCGGAAGCGGTTTCAAGGTCTGGCTTAGTTACCAATTCCATAAGTGGCAGTCCGGCCCGGTTAAAATCAACTAACGTATAATCTTTATCTGGCATATGATAAAGCCGCCCGGCATCTTCTTCCAGATGCACCCGTTCAATCCTTATTTTCTTGCCGTTTACTTCCATATATCCTTCATAGCAGAACGGTTTTTGGTATTGGGAAATCTGGTAACCCTTGGGCAAATCGGGATAGAAATAGTTTTTTCGCTCAAAAAAAGTATCTTTGGCTATAGAGCAATTGAGCGCTAGTCCTACTGTCATTAATTTACGAACTGCCTCTTCATTAATTACCGGTAATGTTCCCGGATGGCCCATACAAATAGGACAAACATTCACGTTGGGATGCTTCTCATCG
>WNFZ01006915.1_pt1 | contig 11455 bp, 8 predicted proteins | sample 5400081 | NCBI WGS metagenome assembly WNFZ01 (sample SAMN13153365, study PRJNA577476) | soil metagenome | isolation source: 80 cm soil or saprolite under grassland replicate 1 | place: USA:California | collected 2016-06-15
GCCATGAGAATCCCATGCAGGTCGGCATATTCAGCGATCCATTTCAGTTCCGCCAATCCGCCAACATCTGCCGGGTCCGGACCGACAATGCGCACTGCCTGCTTCTCGATCAGTTCCACAAAGTTCTGGCGAAGATAGATTTGTTCTCCCGTATGGATCGGCGTGACTGTGCTTTGTGTCAGCTCACGATACACGTTCGCTAATGTATAGGGTACGTAATCGCCTGTCAGCATATCCTCGAGCCACATGATGTTTAGCGGTTCGAGAGCGCGTGCCAAGCGGATCGCATCGGAAAGCATCCAACCTGGACACAATCAAGTGCCAACCCGACGTCATCCCGTAATACATCTTTCATTGCTTCTACACATGCAATGATGTGCTTCAACCCGCGCTCGGTCAGTGGTCCACGGTGCGGATGCGGCACATCACGAAATTGTCCGTCGTACGGAGAATTATGGTTTGGGTTGATCTCCCCATAAAAGAAGTCAGGAACTTCACGCGGCATTGCACTATGAAAACCTATGCCTTGTTTGATGATGGTAAAGCTTTCAGGTGAGGCTTTCATTTTCTTCATATTGTCAGCATAGGTTTCAGCTGAACTATCTGCCATGGGAAATCGGATCGCACCATTATAAGCGCGCACATGATCGCGCACTTTTCCACCCAACAATTTGTAAACCGGCACACCTGCAGCCTTGCCGGCAACATCCCACAACGCCATCTCAATCGCACTGACCGCGCTGCCCCATGGTTTGAAACTGCCCAACCTCCGGATTTTACGCATCACGCGCTCGACATTGGTTGGATCCTCACCAAGCAAATACTGCTTGTAAAAAAGAACATGAGGTTTGAGATAAGGCTTGGTATTCTCCACTTCACCATAGCCATCGATGCCGGCATCCGTTACCACGCGTACGATCGGGTTTTGACCGATCACAGCACATTTGAGATCAAGGATTTTCATGGAGCTCCTTATTCTTCGTTGTATTTGATTTTATATATGAAGCTGTTTGCACCTTGATTATAATCTTTCAAACTTGTGCAGTAGGCGCGTGGGGTTTGGTGATGCTGAATGTTGTTACCCGGCCTTATATCGATTTGGCGAACACATGTTGAAATACCCTGGCTGGTACCTCATACTCGAGGTGCGCCAAAACATGTCTTATGATCGCGGGTTCGATAAAACATAGGAATTCATGAAGTTCGCAACGCGCAATTAGTATGCGGCTTATTATTTTGCGGTAATTGCATATATAACAACAAAATTTGTTCCCACATGAAACCATAACTGTTTTTCAACACAATTAACTCCATCCCTTTAAAAACTATTGACATGGCAAACGTTTGCCACTATACTCGCCGAGGTTGGCAAACGTTTGCCAACCTTCATTTCGGATCAGTACACGTAGAAATTTGAGACAGTGAAAGACCAGCGTCATAGCTCACCTTCACAGGAGTATTTCGACAATGGCTTCTTCCTTAATTGGCAACAACACGCAAGACCCGAAAACTAGGGTTTCTAGGGAGGAATTGACCGCCTATCTTTATATTCTTCCCTCTGGGATATGCTCAATCCTTTTTCAATTTACGATTGGTTTGAGTTTAGCCATCCTGTTTAGCAAGACCTTCCCTTTGAGCAACATTATGCGAGGTTTGTTGCTGTCAGGCTGGCAAATTCCGTCAGTTGTGACGGGTACGCTTTTTCTGTTTCTGTTTAACCTAGACTATGGTCTGATCAATTTTATTTTGACCTCTCTACACATTGTCTCGCAACCAATTGGTTGGATCGTACAGTCCAACACTGCTTTGTTCGCAGTAATCATCGCGAATATTTGGCTTGGGATCCCATTCAACGTCATCTTGCTTAGTGCTGGCGTCGCAGGACTCCCAGAAGATGTCTATGAAGCGGCCACGGTAGATGGCGCGAATGGCATACAAAAGCTAATCTATATTACGATCCCTTTGTTGAAATCAACCATTCTGGCAGTTTTGATGCTGGGATTCATATACACTTTGCGGGTATTTGATCTCATTTGGATTATTACTAAGGGGGGACCGGGCAACGCCACAGAAGTTTTGCCCACTTTTGCCTATCGCCTTTCCTTTATCAACTTCAATTTTGGAAAGAGCGCCGCGGTCTCCGTGATTATGCTGTTGATTCTTCTAGGCGCTGCTATATTGTATTTGCGCGCGATTACACAAGAGGAAAGATTATGAACGAGCTGGTTGCTGAATCCTCTTCAAGATCTGATACCAGCTTCATTCGACTCGCTCACTCGGTGCGCCATTGGATACGGTCGCCCAAAATGGAGTCAACCTTACGATTTTTGATAGGTCTGATTGCCACCGCGGTCTATCTCATGCCATTGTTCTGGATGGTTTCCACTTCATTGAAGCCGCAATCCGAAATCTTTCATACTCCTCCGGTGTTATTTCCGTCTCATCCTCAGGTCGAGAGTTATCGGTCTGCCCTGGGGTTGCCAACCAACCGACCTGAGTTGTATATCGCCGGTGCACTCTATTTCAAAAATTCTTTTATTATCGCTTTCTCAACAATGCTCCTGACATTAATTCTGGCGATCCCGACCGCATATGCATTATCGCGCTTTAACTTTCGAGGAAAAATTGCTTTTATGCTTTTCCTGCTTGTCGCGCAGATGCTGCCCGCCGTCTTGCTGGTCATTCCATTGTTCGTGCTGTTCAAGATGGTTAGCCTGTATAACACGTACTTTAGTGTGATCCTGGCAGATACGGCTCTTGCTTTACCGTTTGCGATCATCATTTTGCGTACCAGCTTCATACAAATCCCGGACGCCTTGGAAGAAGCCGGCATGATCGACGGAGCCACACGCTTGCAAGTGTTATGGTACATCATCCTGCCTTTACTTAGGGCTAGCTTGGTCGCAGTTGGTGTCTTCTCATTCTTGACAGCTTGGGGTGAGTTTGTTTTCGCCTTATCGTTTTTAGCAAAACCCGAGCTCCAACCTATTTCAATTGGAGTCTTTCAATTCATTGGGATGTACAAGACCCAATGGGACACAATGATGGCTTTTTCGACTTTAGTAGCCATCCCTGCGGTCATCGCCTTGCTGTTTTTACAGCGCCAATTCATTAGCGGCTTGACGGCTGGTTCTGTGAAATAACTTGTACTTTCGGTATTCCTGGCAAAGGAGGTGATGCCTGATCAATATGGCTTTGGCTTCTGGATCGCTTTTGCCCAAAATATTCGAACAAGGAGAAGAATTATGCAACTCAAATTGAAACAGTTAATTTTCTTGACGTTGATCGCTGGGCTGGTCCTGACCGGTTGCGGTGCTCCTGCAGCGCCTACGAACGCTCCAGCTACGGCCGCACCAGTCACCGCCGCGCCTGCTACCGCAGCTCCTACGCAGGCCGCTACTCAGGCTCCGGCTGCCGCGCTCCCCGTTGAATTATGGACATACTATGGTGACACAGGTCCTGCTGCTGCATGTGTAAAAACTGCTGCTGAGGATTTCAATGCATCCCAATCCCAGTATGTGCTCAACATCCGGAATCTTGCATTCACAGACTTCAATCAGCAGCTTACAACTGCAATTGCTGCGGGCGAGACACCCGATTTGATCATTGTTGATAATCCAGATAATGCACGCTACGCGGCAGCCGGAGCGTTGCAAGACCTCACCACCTATGTGAAAGAATGGGGCCAAGCGGATCAATATCTGCCCGGTCCGTGGAATTCCACTTTGTGGGATGGTAAAAATTATGGCATTCCGTTAGGAAGTAACACTGTAGTTCTATGGATTAATACTGATATGGCAAAGGCTGCCGGTTTGGATGTAAGTAATCCTCCCAAAACGTGGGATGATTTCGAGACGTGGGCTGCCAAGATGACCGATAAGTCCAACGGAGTCTATGGCACCGCTTTACTAGCCAAGAAGGATGAAACCGGCACTTTCCTATTCCTACCCTGGGTTCTCCAAAATGGTGGCAGTCTCGACAAATTAGATTCGCCCGAGTCAATTGCGGCACTGACCTTCTGGACCGATCTGGTCAATAAGGGTTATGCGCCCAAATCAGCTGTGATGGACGGTTTCGCTGAGATCTATACTCAATTCACCACTGGCAAAGCAGCAATGATGATTAGCGGCACCTGGAATGTCAATTCTATTCCGAAGGACGCTCCTGATCTACACTGGATGGTTGCGACCCTGCCTTTTACCAAAAAGGCTGCATCCTCCCTGGGTGGTGAAAATTGGGCGATGATGGCACATGGCAAACAGCCAGATGGTGCCTGGGCATTCTTGAAATTTGTTACCGATGTCAGTTATGGTACCAAGCTTACCGACTGCATGGGTTATATTCCCAGCCGCAAAGACGTGCTCGCTCAGGTTGCTACGAAATCTGCCAACGATCCCACAATGCAGGTCTTTTTAAAGCAAATGGAATCGGCAGAGGCGCGTGGTCCGCTTCCCAACTGGTCTGACGTGTCGGCTTTTATCCAAGAGGCAATGCAGGAAGCATTGAGTGGCCAAAAAAGCCCAGAACAGGCAATGAAAGATGCAGCAGCACAAATTGATCCGCTTCTGCCAAAGTAGTGGTGATATAAAATGCGAAGAGCCGCTCCGGAAGAATTTCATCGGTTGAGGCACCAATTGAGAACACTTCTTGAAACGGCTCAAAAAAGATTATACACCACGGCGATTCATTGATTGGAAGGGTGGGTGATGTTTAAATATTATCCGCCCTTCCACCAACGATGGCTGAGCACGCGAAAAAAACATCAGACTCCTCACAGGGATGTTGTACAATAAATCTTTAATTCCCAAACATCGGACCTATACCTATGCCAGTTACACTACGTGAAATAGCCAAAGCTGCAGGTTGTTCTGTTTCGACAGTTTCCCGGGCGTTCGCCGGCAGCGAACACCCAGTTAATCCAGAGACAAAAGAACGGATCGTGGCCATAGCCAACCAACTTGGATATCGTCCTAATCTGGCTGCACGCGGACTTAAAACAGAACGGACCTTCACAATAGGGCTTGTGGTGTATAACATTGCAAGTCCGTTTACTCCGGTCTTGATCCGTGGTATTCAAGAATATCTTAGGCAGCATGACTATTTCAGCATCATTATCAGTACCGATTGGGACCCAGATCTCGAGAGTGAAGCGGTTCATCAGCTCATCAGCCGTTCCATTGATGGGATCATTTTTGTCGAATCCTGGCGAGATGAAGCCAATATAACTCTTGATGTAGCAAACAAACCCTATGTTTTCGTTTATCGACTTTTTAACGGATTCTACGCCAATTCTGTCCTTGCAGATGATCGCCATGGAGCACAGTTGGCAGTCGAACATCTGGTCAAACTAGGCCATCGTCGAATTGCGTTTATTAATGGACCCCATGATTGGAATTCATCCATAGATCGCTTGGCAGGTTATCGGGATGTTTTAGAGAAGTATGGAATCCCGTATGATCCATCCTTGGTCGGAGAAGGTACCTGGGAGGTTCAGAGTGGCTATCCCATAACAAAGAACTACCTTGGCATGCCCGATCGACCAACAGCTATTTTCGCCGCGAATGACCTCATGGCTTTAGGCGCGATGTATGCCGTTCAAGATGCAGGGTTGAATGTGCCAAAAGACGTAGCCGTCGTTGGGTATGATGATCGCGATATCGCCAGTTCTTCAAGACCTACTATTACAACTATTTGTCCCCCAAGCTTTGAGATGGGGAAGTTAGCAGCCAAGTTAATGGTAGATAGACTTGAAAACCAAATTGAAATAAAAGACCCCATTCGAGTCCAGGGTAAGCTTATCGTTCGCGAATCTTGCGGGGCTGAACGGGGTGACGTTCCACAGGATCATTATGTCAGCCATACAATTCCTCCTGAATCTCTGGTTCGTAAGTGGAGAGGAAAAAATATACATGGGTAGCGCGGATTCTGGAGTCGAATTTACTTGTAGCTGAAATCGGAATACTCCTTTTCAAGTTGGTTTTCACAAATTAATTCAATCAATCCTGTTAGCTCGAGCATATAACAGGCAAAGGTATGCTTGCCGTTATTTTGTTCGTTGGCAGAGGAGCAATATATGTTTCCACCAAATGGGCGCACAAGCCTAAGATTTGGTCCTGTGAATGCTTCGAAGAGTTCTTACGCATATTGGAAGACTCTGGAATTTAAGAGCATTTCTTTAAATGAAGGTTTCTGGAGCAAAAAACTAAAGATCAATAGAGAAACAAGCCTGCGTTACGCTTTTGAGATGCTTGAAAAATCTGGCAATTTTGATAATTTGCGTATTGCCGCAGGTTTAATCAAGGGCAATTATTGTGGTTATGCATTTTTGGATTCAGATATTTACAAATGGTTGGAAGCTTTAGCTTGGGAAGCAGGCAGGCAGGCTGATAAAGATTTGCTTTCCATGGCAGATCAGGCTATTGCACTCATAGCGGCTGCCCAGCGTCCTGATGGATATATCAATAGTTATGTTCAGACCAGAGACGTTCCTGAGCCCTGGAAGGATTTGGATAATGGACATGAGCTTTATTGTGCCGGACATCTATTTCAAGCAGCAATTGCCTTTCAGCGTGCCTTAAATGATGATCGTTTATTGAATATCGCCTGCCGTTTTGCTGACCACATTTATTCCATTTTTGGACCGGATAAAAGACACGGAGCTTGCGGACATCCAGAAGTTGAAACGGCATTGATCGAGTTGTATCGAGAAACGGGCGAATCTTGCTATTTGGATTTAGCAATTTTTTTCATTGACCAGCGTGGGCAAAATGCAATGAAGGGCCATCGTTCCTATGGTTCGGAATATCATCAGGATCATATACCCGTACGACAAGTTACTGAAGCAGCCGGTCATGCTGTACGCCAGCTATATTTGGCTTCGGGCATAACAGATTTGTATTTGGAAACCGGGGAGCAGACTTTATACGATGCCATGGTGCGACTTTCCGATGACATTGTTGAAACGAAACTTTATATTACGGGGGGCTTGGGTTCTCGTTTTGATGGGGAAGCGTTTGGCGATCCTTATGAGTTACCTCCCGACCAATGCTACTGTGAAACCTGTGCAGCCATAGCCAGTTTTATGTGGAATTGGAGAATGTTGCTTATTTCTGGAGATGGACGGTATGCAGACCTGATGGAGCGGGCACTCTATAATAATATTCTAGCTAGCCCCGCCCTAGATGGGCAACATTACTTCTACATCAACCCCTTGATGTTGCGGGATGCCAAATATCTGCGCTTTTCCTCAGATCTGCCTTCCAAAGAAGATCTCGCTGCTGATCAGCGTCCTGAGTGGCATGATTGTGCCTGCTGTCCACCAAATGTCATGCGATTGTTTTCCTCGCTGTCCCATTATCTCGCTACGCGCGATGATGATGGCATTCAGATCCATCATTTTTCGCCTGCAGATATTGAATGTGATTTGACAGCTGGCCGGCGAGTTAAACTGAATATGGCGACTGACTATCCTTGGCAAGGAAAGATTCATCTGCGCGTCGCGGCGTCTGATAGCTCTCCGTGGACATTATGCCTGCGGATACCTGAATGGAGTGAACATCCGATTTTGTCCGTCAATGGAGAGGTAGTGGGAGATTTAGAGCTTATAAAAGGATATTTTGTTTTGAAGCGGCCATGGGCGGTGGGCGATAGCATTGAACTGGACTTAGGAAATGAACCTATGCTGGTTGAATCGAATCCTCGGGTCGATGCAACACGCAATTGTTTAGCTATCCAATATGGTCCGATTATTTATTGTCTCGAGGATCAAGACCAAGAATTAAAAGGGCGCTTACTGGACGTGGAGCTTGATAAAAATAGTCTTCCTGTAACCAGGTGGGAGGATGATTTATTGGATGGCGTGATGGTTATTGACGCTCAGGGTCAGTTTGTTGATCAAGATACTTGGCGTGGGCGTCTTTACCAATCCGTGACATTCTCTGGTAAGAAAGCCAACCAAGTTCGTTTAATGGCCATACCTTATTACGCCTGGGGGAATCGAGGAATTGGTGGTATGCGAGTTTGGATTCCAGAAAAATCTTCCTAGCATAGGTGATACGCATGATTGAATTCATAGAAAAAACAAATCGTTTGTCTTGTTTCCTAGGTACTGAAACTCTGGAAATAGAACCGTGGGGTCCAGATGGAATTCGCGTCCGAGCTACACCCTTGCCAGAAATCAAACAGAATTGGATAAACGCGCTTCTTGTCCAGGAAGAAAACGCGTGCGAGATCGAGATTAGCGAAACGGGAGCCAGTCTGCGCAATGGATCATTGATCGCAAAGGTAAGTGTTTCTGGACAGTTGAGTTTCCTGAACCTCAAAAGCGGTGCGCTTTTACTTCAGGAGCAAGCCATCCATGCGTTGTCGATCCCTGCTCGGCATTATAAAGATATTCAGGGTGATCTTTTTCACATTGAAGCAAACTTCGAGGCATATGATGATGAACATATTTATGGATTGGGTCAACACCAACATGGGCGATTGGATCAAAAAGGGTGCGTCATTGAATTAATCCAGCGGAATACGGAACTCAGTATTCCATTCCTTCTTTCAAGCAGAGGATATGGATTCCTGTGGAACAACCCCGCAATTGGGCGAGTAGAACTTGGCTATAATGCCACGCGTTGGGTTGCGCAGGCTGCACCACAAATCGATTATTGGATCACGACCGGTGATACTCCTGCTGAAATCCTCTCTCACTACGCTGATGTTACGGGGCATGTCCCCATGCTTCCCGATTGGGCGTCTGGTTTTTGGCAAAGCAAATTACGCTATGCAAGCCAGGAGGAACTAATCTCCGTTGCGGAAGAATATCACCGGCGAGGACTACCTTTATCGGTCATTGTCATAGACTTTTTCCATTGGACCCGGCAGGGCGATTGGCAGTTCAATCCAGAATACTGGCCAGATCCCAGCGAAACGGTGAAGAGGTTGAGTGACATTGGCGTGAGAGCTATGGTGTCGGTGTGGCCGACCGTCAGCCGCCTCAGCGACAATTATCGAGAAATGTGGAGCAAAGGATACATTGTCCGCAACAAGAATGGAACACCCGCTCACATGTACTTTGTAGATACTCACGCGGAAAAAGGAATTTATGTTCATTTCTATGATCCGACTCATCCCGATGCAAGGAAGTATATCTGGGAGAAGGTGAAGCATGGATATTATCGGCATGGGATCAAAGTGTTCTGGCTGGATGCTTGCGAGCCTGAAATGCTCCCCATGAACCCTGAAAACCTCCGTCTTCACGCCGGCGATGGATTGGCCGTCGCGAACATATACCCTCTTAATCATGTCCAGGGTTTTTATGAGGGAATGCAGGCGGAGGGCGAACAGGATATTGTTTTTTTATGTCGTTCGGCGTGGGCTGGCAGCCAACGTTTTGGCGCGGCGATTTGGTCTGGAGATGTTTATTCGGCGTTCCCGGCACTACGCGCCCAATTGAAAGCGGGTTTGAATATAGGCATCAGCGGAATTCCTTGGTGGACGCATGATATTGGTGGATTTCGAGGAGGCAATCCCACGGACGCGGCGTTCCGCGAACTGATCGTGCGCTGGTTCCAGTTCGGTGCGTTTTCTCCTCTTTTCAGATTGCATGGACATCGTCTGCCAAATTCCGATGATTTTGGCGGTGCAGATAATGAAGTTTGGTCCTTCGGCGACGAGACATATGAGATTCTCAAGCGTTACATGCTTATTCGGGAAAGGCTGCGACCTTATATTATGGAGCAAATGCGTTTTGCACATGAAAAGGGGATGCCTCCGATGCGTCCGCTGTTTTTAGACTTTTCAAGTGACACATCATGCTATTCCATTGAAGATCAATATATGTTCGGCCCCGATCTTCTGGTTGCGCCTGTTCTGGAAGCAAATGCACATTCGCGGAAAGCATACTTACCAACAAACATGGTCTGGAAAGATGCCTGGACTGGAGAGCAATGTGAAGGCGGGCGATGGATTGACGTGCCTGTCACACTTCAAACCATTCCTCTATTTCTAAAAGCCGAAAGTTCTCTAAATGATATTTTTCGACCGGGTACTTGGTTTTGAGTACTAGCCTCCTTTTATGCTTGGTTGTACACAAAAAAAAATAAGAGGACTGCCTGGAAAAGGCAGTTCTCGACTATTCTGTGATGGCGTGTTGTTTGGGCGGAAACCCTTATGTTCTGAATCTTCTCTTTAAATTTCATGCCATCGATACCCTTGAAATGCTCATCCTGAGTTCCAAGCGTTGCGTCATTGGCGCGAGCATTTGCAAGGGTGGATGCACTTGCGAGACGAAATGCAGTGACAGAAATGAAATGACTTACTACAGAGAACAGTAGGTCATTCCATTCCGGCGTAGACCACGAAAGTGCTATGGCGAATGCCATCAAGATTACTCCATAGGGCAGACGTGAAGCTAGGGCGAACCTCTAACTCAGCCTATAGCGTAGCTGGACGGCGAGCGAGGCGTTCGCGTCCCCAAAGCCAGAGAGCGCCGAGTCCGAACAGAATCACAATAACATTCAGCAATGCTCCTACGAACCCGGGAATGAGAGGAAAACGAAACAGGGCGATCACCGCGACCGTAACGACCACACCGATGACCATGGGCCAGAAGCGATGTTCGACCAGGGGTGAGCTGACTCGAGCGAGGAGCCATTTCCCAAGCGCCTGACCGAAGACGACCTTCGCGACAAAGGAGGTGACCAGCACAAATCCCAGGATGAGGGCGAGAAATGACAAGATACCGACCGAAACGATCGTTCCGGCGACTCCGCCCAACGTCAATACGCCGAAGAGCAGGCCGCCGAGGACGATGAGCACAGCGATGAGTAACAACGCTAGGAAAAAGATTACATAGGCTGCAACACCCCAGCCCAGGCTGGGCCAGACCGCCGATTGCAGCTTGCGGCTCCAGCCTTGCATAAAGGATGGAAACAGCCAGAGAAGAAACAAGCCAATCAGGATCAGGGTGATGCTCGCGCGCAGTGCGTTCAGAGCCCAGTTTAGAATTTTTTGACCTGTTGTCTCCTGAACAGCCGCGGCAGCACTTCCTGCTCTTTGGGTTCGCGTGATTCCTCCTGCGACTACGCCTGCTGGAAAGACAAGCTCTCGGGACTGCCTGTAGAACAGGTCTCCGTTGATCTTTGCCGATTGGATAATCGTGAGACCAGGGTCCACATCTGGAATGGAGATCGGAGATTGGGGCATGAACAGGGTAGGCGGAGGTCCAGCATAGCCCGCATCGGCTTCTCTGACCCCGGCGCTCACATTGCCGCCCACCGTACCACGCAATTCAAATGCGCGAGCCGATACATGCGCGTGACGTGACACATCGCCTGCAAGCAGAACTTGATTGCCCGCGAAAAGCAGATCCTGACCGATCCTGCTTCCTTTCCGGCTCTCGAGGCTATAACTCGCGTCGATGAGGTCGTCGCCGATGCTGGCTTGTTCGCCGAGGAGCAATGCA
>WNFZ01008828.1_pt1 | contig 11455 bp, 10 predicted proteins | sample 5400081 | NCBI WGS metagenome assembly WNFZ01 (sample SAMN13153365, study PRJNA577476) | soil metagenome | isolation source: 80 cm soil or saprolite under grassland replicate 1 | place: USA:California | collected 2016-06-15
TGTCGAAGCGCCCTTACAATCGTGTCCACGTCGCCCGTCTCGTTCGCGGCCGCTACGAGCAGCGCCTCGCGGCAGTCCTCGGGCACGGACTCCACCTGACGCAAGAAGGCCCGCTCGACCATCACCGCACTCGGCAGCTCTTCGTCGAGCGGATCCCTTCCAGCGAGCTGCTCTCGGCTCAGCAGCGTCGGGAGCTCGACCAGCGCGAGCGGATTCCCTGCCGCGGCGCTTAGTAGGCGCTCCGCCACCTCCGGCGCGATCGGCTCCTCGACGTGGGTGGCGAGCAACAATTCCGCGGCCCCGCGATCGAGCGCACCCAAGCGGAGCTCCGGCAGCTCGCACCGGTCGAACAAGGTCGGCCGGCCGTCGCGCACGGCAAAGAGCAGCGCGACGCCGTCGGCATCCAACCGCCTGGCCGCGAAGAGCAATGCTTCCGTAGAGGAGACATCCAGCCACTGCGCCTCGTCGACGATCACGAGGACCGGCCCGTCGCCGGCGGCAGCTGCGAGCGCGCTCAGGGTCGCAGCGCAGATCGTGAAGCGCCCGCCCGGAACCGGTGGGCCGATTGCAAGGGCCGAGGCGAGCGCAGCCGCCTGTCGTTCCGGAATCTCGTCGAGACGACCGAGTACCGGTCGTAGCACGTCAGCCAGGCCCGAGAACGCAAGCTCGGATTCGGTCGGCACCCCGCACGCGCTGAGCACCGCCGTTCCGTCCGTCCGGTCCGCCGCATAGGCGCAAAGGGCGGTCTTTCCGATTCCTGCCTCGCCCCGGAGCACGAGCGAGCCACTGCGTCCCGCGCGCGCCTCGGCAAGCAGCCGATCAAGCCGCTCGCACTCGCTCTGACGCCCGACGAGCATCCGCCAATCGTACGAGCCAAACGTCACTAAAACGAGGGGGAATCCCTGATCCGGAGGCTGGTTTCGCCGGAAGCGACGGCCTGCCTTCGCCTCGTACCTTCGGGACATGAGCGATTTTCCAGATCGGGTTAGAGGGGCGTTAGGCGGGATCTGCAGGCTCGAGGCCGCGATGAATATCCCGGCACCACGCGAATACTCGGGCCAGCTGATCGCCGAGATCCAGCGCTACTTGGAGGCGGTCGAGCTGTTCCGTGCTCTCAGCTGTGAGCCTCAATAGCGCGCTGAACCCATCGCACAGGTCGGGTTGGAGACGTGCTAGCGGCGAGGCTCCTCTCGAGGCTCCGGTCGGCGAGCAAGCGTTGGCTCTCACCGACCCTCTTCGCGCTGATCTTGGTCTGCTTCTTGCTGCCCTTCGCGACCGTCTCCTGCGACAACGCTCAGACGAGCTTTACCGGCCGGCAGCTGGTGACGAGGACGGTGCCGCCCGGTGGAGCCGTCAACGAGGCGCCCGACTGCTCCTCGGACATCAGCACCTGTGTCGAGAATGAGGCGTCGCTGACGGCGGAGATAGCGCTTGCCGTTGCGATTCTCGGCTTGGTGCTCGGCGTTCTCGGAGTCGGGAAGGGCCCAGGTTGGTGCGCCACGATCACCCTCGGCGCCTTGGTTGCTCTCGCATTAGAGCCATTCGACATGCTCGGACCCGACGTCACCCTTCGCTCCGGTATGGACCTCGCACTGGTTCTTTCCCTCTGCGCCGCTGGCCTGCACGCACGGCGAGCCTGGAAGCGGCGGCGGCGTCGGGTGTTCGCTAGCTGGATTGACTACAGACCTGCGAGACGGCTGATTGCGTCCGAGCCTCCCGCGAGCCTGGGGGTTGCTGACGCCCCAACTCGTAAGGGAGGCCCGGATGCCTGAGCCAGTTTGCCCGTCTCAACGGATGCGTTACTCGCTCGAGTCGCGCTGTCGGATCGTGCGCAGGCGGCCGCGGCCGCCTGCGGCGCGAGCCGTGCTACCGGTTATCGGCTCTGGGGCCGCTATAAGCAGGGCGGCTGGGCGGCGCTTGCTGATCGTCGCTCGACGCCGCGGCGGCAGCCGCGCCGAGTGCCGCGGGCGGTCGAGCTCGAGATCCTCGGCTGGCGGCGGCGGACCGGGTATGGGCCACTGCGGCTGGCGGCGATTCTCGAGCTGCCCGCATCGACGATCGGCAAGGTGCTGCGGCGGCTCGGACACTCACGGCTGCCGCGGCCGGCGCGTGACCCGCGCGTCCGCTACGAGCGGCAACAGCCAGGCGAGTTGCTGCACGTTGACACGAAGAGGCTCGGCCGCTTCTGGCGGCTCGGACATCGGGTCGTCAGCCGCGGCGAGTTGCCCGGCAACAGGGGCGCAGGCTGGCAACATCTGCACGTCGCGATCGACGACCACACGCGCCTCGCCTACGCCGAGCTGCTCGCACGCGACGACCGCTTCGCTTGCGCCGCCTTCCTCGAACGCGCCGCCGCCTGGTACGCCGCACAGGGCATCAGGATCGAGCGCGTCCTCACGGACAATGCCAAGAGCTACCACTCCCACCACTGGCGCCACACCTGCGATCGGCTCCAGATCGGGCGTCGCTACACCCGCCCCTACTCACCCTGGACAAACGGGAAGGCGGAAGCGTTGATCAAGACGATGCTCCGCGAATGGGCCTACGCCTTCGCCTACCCATCCAGCGAACACCGCGGCCGCGCCCTCAGCAGCTTCCTCCGCTGGTACAACCGAAGACGACCCCACGGCTCGCTCGGCGGCCGACCGCCAATCAGCCGCGTCTCAGCCCTCAGCAGCTTCCTCCGCTGGTACAACCGAAGACGACCCCACGGCTCGCTCGGCGGCCGACCGCCAATCAGCCGCGTCTCACACCTCCGTGGTCACTACAGCTAGCGCAGGATGCGAAAGGCGGTGACAACGGTCTTACCGACGTTCAGCCCCGCGTCGCGGGGGCTCGCGGAGAGGCGATAGGCCCCCGGCGCGAGTCGCTTCCCGCCGAGCTTGGCGTCGAAGGCGATCCGGTTCGCGCCCGCGGCCCCCGCCTGGACGAGCGTGCCCTTGACCGGGACGTAGCGAGTGCACGCGCGCCCTCGCCGGCGGGCGGTCCTGGCGACGCAGCGGCGGCCCTTGCGCACGCCGCGGAAGACCCGGTCGACCTTGAACGTCACGGTTGCGGGCTCGGAGAGGGTGAAAGAGATCTTCGTGCCCTTCGCCGCCCGGAAGATCCCGGGGGCGACCTTGAGGAGTGTCAGCACCGGTTTGGTGCGATCGTTCGTGAGGAAGCTCTGGTCTGCGCCGCGCGAGGTACCGTCGGTATTGAAGGCCACAAGGCGGAAGTGGTACCTCGTGCCTTGCTTCAGCCCGACGACGAAGGAGCTCACCGTGGTCTGCGAGTTGCTCGGCGGCGGCAGGAGCAGGCCGTCGGTCTGGGAGCCGTACGCCGTGGTCGTCCCGTACTCGAAGAAGTAACCGGTGCCCTGGCTGCTCGGGGTGATCGTGCCCCGGAAGAGCGCGCTCGTCAGCCCGATGCTCAACGCCGGAGTCGTGGCCACGATCGGAGGCGCGAACTCGTACGCGCCGATGTCGCAGCTCGACCCTCGCGGGCGCGTTGTGCCGCGCTGGTCGAACGTGCCGCAGGTTCCCCCGCCGTCGATCGCGGCGCTCCCCTGGAAGAGCGCCTCGGTGTCGGTAGGCCCGCCGTGGTCGCCGAGGCCGCCGAGGCGTGGGTCGGCACTCGGGCGGTCGCCCGGGCCGGTCAGGCCGCAGTCGGTCCCGTCGGAGAGGTTGTGACCCTGGCTTGTGAGCACGTTGACGCCGCAGTTGTCGAGGCCGGTCGTCGACTGGTTCGGCAGGTGCGCGAGGTTGGCGGCGACGATCGAGTTCCGCAGCGTCGCGAAGGGGGCAGTGATCCCCCCGCCCGACCCGGGGCCGTTGAACGCGACGTTGTGCGCGATCGTGCTGTTCTCGGCCGTGATGGTCGCGCCGGAGCTACCGGAGATGCCGCCCCCGCCGCCGTTCGAGCCCGGCCCACCGGCGACGTTGCCTGAGATGGTGCTGTTCGAAAGCGTCAGCATCCCGGCGACGTTGAGCCCGCCGCCGTTGTAGGCGCGGTTGTTCGACACTGTCGTGTCGGTCAAGGACACCGTGCCGGTCGAGTCGATCCCGCCCCCCGCTGCGTTCGACGAGAGCAGCGCCTCGTTCCCCCAGACGGCGTCGCGGACGAGCGTGAGCGCGCCCGCACTCTCGATGCCCCCGCCGTTGCCGTTCACGAACCCGCCGGTGATCGTGACGTCGGCGATCAGAGCCGTTACTCCGCTCAGGACGTCGAAGGTGCGATCGGTGCCGGCAGCGTCGATCGTCGTCAGGCGCGCGCCTGCTCCGGTGATCGTCACGCTCTTGGTCAGGTCGAGGTCGCCGGTTGCGGCAGCGTCTTCGCCAGCTCCGGCAAGCGTCAGCCGAAACGCTCCGGCTGGAAGCCGGATCGTGTCGCCCCCGGAGCCGGCGTTGGCGGCCCGCACCGCCTCGCGCAGCGAGCAGTCCGAGTCGCACGCGCCTGGAGCCGGGTCGTCCGTGCGGGTGACCGTGAACGTGGCGGCGTGTGCGTTCGCTGCCGCCGTCAGAGCGGCCGTGGCAGCGAGCGCGGACGCCAAGCCGAGGCGAACCCAGGTCGGAGCCCGTCGGAGCGCTACCACCATTCGCCGTCCAAGCGCGTGAGCAAGGCGTCGCCGCGTATGACCGTGTTGACGAGTTCCGGCTCCCGCGCGTTCACGAGCATCCTCCCTTCGCTGAAGCGGAGGAAGCTCCGACTGACCGACAGCGGCCCGACCAGCCTTGGCTCGACGCGGCCGTAGACACCGGCAGCGCCGCGTGCCGATGCCCCGTGGAGAAGCTGCGTCAGCACGAAATCGGTCTCGGCGGGGGCAGCCGCGATCTGAAGGACGCGACACAGGAGGTCGGCACGGAGCTGACACACGTACCAACCGACAGGGCGACCGCCGCTGTGCACGGCCTCCGCCCAGAGCTTCCCGCGCCGGACGCCTCGCTGCCACAACGTTGGCTGCTCGCGGTTGAGCTCCTGGAACAACCAATCGAGGTACGGCAGGTCGTAGTCGACGCGCAAGCGAACGGTCCCGTCGATGGCCGGCAGCAGCTCGAGGAGGCGGTGCGGCGTCAGCGGCTCGACATCGGTCGTCGGAGGGGCCGCTCGGCGCGAGCGGCGCGAGACCGCGGCGGTCGCCCAGTCAAGGCCCGCGGCCATAGGCGCAAGAGCGGACTCTACGCGGTGGACGTCAAGCCGCTCGGCCACGCGACCGAGCGCGAGCCGCCACGGCCGGAACACCCGGACGTATGAAAAGCAGCAGGCATGGACGGTCCGGCCGCCGAGCCCCTCCCACATCCGGCGCACGGGCTCCGTCGCGCCGTCGGTGATCGTGAGGTCCTGCGGGCCGCTCATGTACTTGCGCATCAGAAGCGCACCGACCGCTCGATTGCGCACCCGCGGGTGCGCAATCTGGTGCGCGCTACAAGCCATCGTGATCGGGTCGCCGTCGAACCGCATGCGCTTGACGTTCGAGCCGATGAAACCGACGATCTCGCCTTCCTCCACATAGACGAGTGACGGAATCGCGGGATCCGCCCAGGGCTGATCCAGGAGTGTGCGCTCGAAGAAGGGCTCGAGGAACGCCGGCGGCTCGCCGCTGCCTCCGCGCATGACGACCTGGTACAGGCGCGCCACCGCTGGGATGTCTTCGCGTTCGAGTGGGCGGATGGGGCTGCGCATCGTGGCGTCGGCCGGTGGGGCGACCGTACTCTAAGCGGGTTGCCGCCGGGCCCTGCGCGAGTACATTTCGAGCGGAGCGGCACACGTGAACGTCATCGGGATCAGCGGCCTCGACAACAGTGTCGCATTCAAGCGGCGCGAGCTGCCCGATCTCGATCGGCGGGAATACCGGATCGCCCAGGGCTTCGACTCAGCTGCCGCGCTCGTCACGGACGAGGGTGTCGCCGCGGCCGTCGCCGAGGAGCGTTTCACCGGTGAGAAATCAACGGGGGCGTTTCCGCGCAACGCGATCCTGTACTGCCTCGAGGCGGCTGGGCTCGAGCCCGCCGACGTCGACCACATCGCGCACGGCTTCGCCTACAGGCCTCTGCCGCTTCACGAACAGGGGTCGCTCGAGCAGCGTCGGTACAACGAGGTCTACGCACCGGAGGTGACAGCCGGGCGAGCGGAGGACACCTTTTCCGGATGGGGGTCGCGCTTTGTCAGCGTCCCGCACCACATCGCCCATGCAGCCAGTGCGTTCTATCTCAGTGGCTACGACGATGCGCTCATCGTCATCGCGGATGCCATGGGCGAGATCGAGAGCCTCACCATCGCCGTCGGCGAGGGCGATGCGATCCGCGTGCTCCGGCGCTACTCGATTCGGCAGTCGCTCGGGATCCTGTACAGCGCCTTCACGCTCTACCTGGGCTTCGAGATGATGATGGATGAGTACAAGGTGATGGGACTCGCGCCGTATGGCGATCCCGGGCGGTACCGCGCCGAGATGCGGCAAGTGATCGAACTCGGCGACGAAGGGTCGTACCAGATCCCGCTCCTCGCCCATAACTCGCCTGAGGAATGGGAAACGCATCGCGGCGCCCTGCGTGCGCTGGGCGAGTTATTCGGGGAACGGCGTGAACCCGGTGGCCCCGTCGACGACCGCCACCGTGACGTTGCGGCCGCCGTTCAGGCTGGTCTCGAGGCTGTGATCTTCCACGTGCTGGAGCACTTTCAGCAGGCTACGGGTGCGCGCCGACTGTGCATGGCCGGCGGCGTCGCGTTGAACTGCACCGTCAACGGGCTCATCGCCGACCGCGGGATGTTCGACGACATGTTCGTGCAGCCGGCTGCGGGGGACGACGGGTCAGCGCTGGGTGCGGCGTTGCACGTTCATCGCACGTTCGGACGCGGCGAGCGGCGGGCGCGAATGAAAATGCCGTACTGGGGCCCTGACTTGCCAGAAGCTGGGATCGAGGCGGCGCTGGCAGCCCGTCAAGATGTCACGGCGCGTCGGTACGACGACTTCGACCAGCTGATCCGGGTCGCGGCCGAGCGGCTCGCGGCCGGAGAGGTGGTCGCCTGGGCGCAAGGTCGGCTCGAATTCGGGCCGCGGGCGCTCGGGAACCGGAGCATCCTCGGCGATCCGCGTGACGCGAAGATGCGTGACCACATCAACGAGCTGATCAAGCAGCGCGAGGAGTTCCGGCCGTTCGCTCCCGCGGTGGTTTCCGAGTCGGCGAGCGAGTACTTCGAGATCGCGGAAGGGAAGGAGCGCTACTACCCGCACATGCTGTTCGTCGCGCAGACGCGGCCCGCATACCGCGACCAGCTCGGCGCGGTCACCCACGTGGACGGATCGGCCCGGCTCCAGACGGTGGACAAGCAGGAGAACCCGCGTTTCTGGGCTTTGCTCAAGCGGTTCGAGGAGCTCACCGGCTTGCCGGTCCTGCTGAACACGTCCTTCAATCTCAAGGGCCAGCCGATTGTCAAGGATCCGGCAGTCGCGCTCGAGACGTTCGTCGTCTCGAACCTGGACGCGCTCGTCATTGGCGATTACCTCGTAACGCAACGTCCGGACAATGCTGCGAGAGGCGGCTAGCCGCCGCGGGCGGCGCCACTAGAGCGCTTGGCTGAAGGCGCCTGCACGTTGGGGGCGCAGTGCGGTAGGTGTTGGTGCGCGAGCCGGAGCAGGAGCGCGTGGAGCTGGGCGCGTTCGCCGTCGTCGAGCGCGCTGAGGAATTCGTTCTCGAGCCGGCCGGCGAGCGCGCGGAGCTTTGCGAGCGCACGCTTGCCGTCGGGGGTCAGCCGGACGATGTGTCGGCGGCGGTCGGCCGGATCTCGGCGTCGCTCGACGAGGCCGCGCTCCTCGAGCTCGTCGAGCAGTCCGACGAGCTGGCCGTGGTCATAACCCAGCGCGTCCGCGATCGCCCCCTGTGTCTCGCGCGAGCCCTCGTCCAAGACCGCGAGTACCGCGTGGTGATACGGGTGGAGGCCGCTGCGGTTGTAGGCCTCCATCGCCTGGTCCTTGGCCACGAGGCCGAGCCGCTTGAGCAGGAACGCCGTCGAGGCAACGAGCTCCTCCGGCAGACGGGGAAGCGTTGACGAACGAGATGTTTCCGAATTTGCGACGGTCATGCGGAATAGGTTAGCGTGTGCAATCGTTGCCGGGTTATAAGGTTCCAAAACTCAACGATCAGGAGGCGCAACCAGGTGGAGTTGGACACGAGGCACGAACGGCGGTGGAGCGCGCTCGCTCTCATCGTTACCGCACAGTTCATGGTAATCCTCGACGTCGCGATCGTGAACGTCGCGCTACCGTCGATCAAGTCGGATCTCGGCTTTTCGCAGACGAACCTGCAGTGGGTGATCTCCGCCTATGCGATCCTGTTCGGCGGCGCGCTGCTGCTCGGCGGCCGGCTCGCCGATCTGCTTGGACGCCGCCGGCTGTTCGTCGCCGGGCTCGCCCTGTTTGCTGCAAGCTCGCTCCTGTGTGGTCTCGCGTGGTCGGAGGGCTCGCTGATCGCCTTCCGCGCCGTTCAGGGCCTCGGCGGCGCGTTGCTTGCCCCGGCAGCGCTTTCGCTCCTGATGACTACCTTCGCGGAGGGTAGGGAGCGAAACCTTGCGCTCGGGATCTACGGTGCGGCCTCAGGCAGTGGCGCTGCGGCCGGCGTCCTCCTGGGCGGCCTGCTGACGTCGTACCTGAGCTGGTCGTGGATCTTCTTCGTCAACGTGCCGGTCGGCGTGGCCGCGATCGCGCTCACGCCACTGCTGCTGCGCGAGAGCCGAGCTCCCAACCTGACGCACCGCCACTTCGACTTCGCCGGCGCCACCTCTGTCACCGCCGGTCTGATGCTGCTCGTCTACGCCATGACGCGGGCGACGACCGACGGCTGGGGCTCCGGCACGACGCTAACTCTGCTCGCCGGCGCAGCAGTCCTCATGCTCACGTTCGTCGCGCTCGAGCTGCGCTCGCCGTCACCCCTGCTGCCTCTCCGGATCTTCCGACAGCGGACGCTCGCAGCCGCGAACGCGACGATGGCCATCATCGGAGCGGTCGCGTTCTCCGAGTTCTTCCTGCTGACGCTGTACCTGCAAGACGTGCTCCACTACTCGGCCGTCCAGAGTGGCGTTGCGTTCGCGGCCTTCGCGCTGACGGTCGTGGTGGTCTCGAACGTCGCGCAGGTGGTCGTCGGCAGGCTGGGCGTACGGCCGACGCTCACCGCTGGGCTGCTCGTCTTCGCCGTCTCGGTCGGGTTGCTCACGCGGCTCCCGGTGGACGGTAACTATTTCCGTGACCTCTTCCCGGCGTTCGTGCTCGGCGGCGCCGGCATGGGGCTCTCTTTCGTCCCGGTGACGATTGCAAGCCTCACCGGTATCGAGCGCTCCGACGCCGGCGTCGCATCAGGTCTGATCAACACCAGCCGCCAGATCGGGGGGGCGATCGGCCTCGCCGCCGCGAGTGCCATTGCCGCGACCTCGACGAGCAACTTCGTCGACGCCCACTCCGCAGTGACGGCATCGAGCGGGGTGGCGCTCGACCACGGGTTCCAGACCGCGCTTTACGCACTCACGGGGCTACTGATCCTCGGCGCGGTGATCGCGGCCACGCTCGTCAAGTCGGCGCCGACACCGAGCGCGCCTGCCGAGCGCGCCGACGGCGAGGCTGTCGCGCTCGAGGAAGCCGCCTGATGGTCGCCACGGCCGCCCGTAATACCTGCGCGCCGGTTGTCCGCCAGGGAGCGCTACCGAGCGGTCGCTAACGGTTTCAGGCGGTAGCCACGGCTCTCGCCAGCCCCCCGCAGGACTTGCGGCGAACTGCTCGCGCCGCAAGAAGGCAGCACGCGGACGCGGCTTCCTTGGCGGGCCGGCGCGCGATTAAGAGATGTGCGGCTCCTGGCCCGGGACACGCCCCGCAAAGCCCTCGTGCAAAGCTTCCATAGACGTAGTAGCCCGCGTCGGGGGCGCAAAGGCCGATGACTCCCGCTCAAAGACCTCCGAGACCTCGAAACTGATGTTGCGCAGGACCGCGCCTATGGCGAGACCGACGAGGATCGAAAGGGCAAGAAACGTCGCACCTCCCGACGCAATGGCCCAAACCCACGTCATCGTGCTGTCTGCGACTTCGGCACTGGCATGTCAGTCCCCTCTCGACAAGGCGGGGCTGGACGTGATCGCCACCGCAGCCACCACGACTCCGCCGTGAAGCAAATTCGTGCCCGGAATCGGGCTATCCGAAACAGCAACTAGGCGGGCCGACTGCGGCGCCGCTGAGATGACCCACTCGCCCCCAGCGCTAGGAAGTCCGGCTGAAGAACGACTTGAGCTTCTGCATCTTCTCCGGCCGGGCTTCGGCCGAAGAACGACGGTCTTGTCCCTGCCCTCGTGAATCGGCGGGCCCAACGCCACCACGTGCAGGCCCTTGAACTCGATTCCCAGCTTCTCTGCAGCGTTGTCGCCACGTCGAGATCCACGTTGAGGCTGTCGAAGTGGCGATAGATGAACAGGTCGAGATTCGGCACGGCGCCTCCCTGTCGGGTCGACAAAAAGCTAATTGACTGCTCGCCAGTTGCACCAATGAGCGCCAGTCCAGAGCGGTTCTTAGCGGTTTCAAGCGGTGCGACGAGGGGCGCCTGACAACGCGGCCTGAGACGCCGAAACCCGCCAAACGAAGCGGGTTTCGGTCAACGGAGCGGCGCAGGAGTCGAACCTACCGAGCCGTGGGTTACACGACCGCACCGGTTTTGGAGTCCTAGGGCCTGCGGCTTAGCCAAGCGCTTTCGACCCCTGCGCGCCAGTACGCGGGCCATTTGCTGCGCCCAGAGGCGCTTGCCGCCTGCGCACGACAACGCGGTAGCGGTTGAAGCCGGTGTAGCGGGTGATCGCCGCCTCTCGTTCGTTGATGATGACCCCGTAGCGCGCGCGGTAGTCACCGCCGACGCGGCAGACGAACCAGTTCCGACTGCCGTCGTACGGCCGAGCTACGCACACCGTCGCGCCGCCCGAGGCCACCGCAGCGTCACCGCGCTGAAGGTAGAGATACCGGAGCGTGGCAGCACCAGCAGTGGCGGCCATTCCCACGGCTATGCCAATGGCGATTCCTACCAGCAATGTTCGCATCCGTTTCCTCCCTCGCTCAGTGCCCTGCGTTCCCGTGGCGGGAAGTTTGCGCGCCCGCCAAGTAGGTGTCGAGGCGCGCGGCCGCCTGCTCGCGCTGACCGTCGAGCAGGTGCCGGTAGCGGTCGGTCATGTAGGTGCTCAGATGGACGGCCGCCGGGATGCTCGAAGCCGAGCGGCAATTCCGGCGCGTGATCGGCTACCGCGACCTCGCCAAACTCTGCGTCGCCATCGAGAGCGACATCTCCAGCGGGACGATCACGGCCTCGAACGTCGCCGCAAGCGCTCTGGCCTTGCCGTGAGTGGCAACGTCGGGCCACCGCCCTCCTCGCGTATCACGATCCGGCCCACCGCAACCAGGCATGTCGCCCTTTGCGGAAAGTGCGACAGCGGGACGCTTTCTGGTGGAAGTGCGACA
>WNFZ01018695.1_pt1 | contig 11455 bp, 11 predicted proteins | sample 5400081 | NCBI WGS metagenome assembly WNFZ01 (sample SAMN13153365, study PRJNA577476) | soil metagenome | isolation source: 80 cm soil or saprolite under grassland replicate 1 | place: USA:California | collected 2016-06-15
TATATGCACTTGACCCAGGCCGCGGCCAAATCCAGCAGCATCGTCATCGAAAGCATGGGCCATTGGAGAAACGGTGTGGACAGGCATCCACGGCGGCCCGAGTGATGGCGCCTGTCCGATTTCTCTCGCGGTCGGCAGATGAGACCCGCATACGGCGGAAAGGGATGCCTGTATGTTCGCCATCGCACTCGACCGGACGCGAGGACCGGCATGAGGAGACGTTCGGCGGAGGATATCGTCGCGAAGCTGCGCCAGGCTGACTTCTTCATGGCGCAGGGCCGCGCCGGGACCGAAGTGGCCCAGGCTCTGGGCGTAATGCAGACGCTGTTTCAGGAAGCAGCTCAGCAGGATTCGGGAACCGCATGTCTGGAAGAGCTTCAGGCGGAAATGCCAGGCTTCGAAAGATTGTCGCGGACTTGATCCTCGAGAAACGCATTCTCCAGGAGCTGGCAAAAGGCAATTGGTAGCCGCAATGGTCATGTCCGCGAAGACCGAAACCACGTGCTGGCACCAATGCGAGACCGATCAGAACTAAAAATATCAGGTTCGCTGGATATACTGTGCACGTGACATGATCATCACAGCCCCGCCACAAACATCGGCGACAATTACCGAGCTGGGCGATGTCAGCCCTCCCGGCAGGGGCGGTCCCGGTTGTCAGGTTCCCTCCAGGCGATCGGGACCGTTCTGACAACCTCGCCAAGATTGCAGCGAAGGTGCGAGCGGGTCGCTTTGCCGGGGCGCGTCGCCGCCCGGGATCCAGTCCGCGCTGAGGCGATGCTCCGCCCGGCGGACTTTCCGCCGGTAGGGGAAAACCTTACAATTCCACCCAGCAACGGCCGTCTGCGCGACGGTCGTTCCGCCCGGAAATGGCATCTCGCGGGCAAAGATTCCAAACTCCGGGTCGTCATGGTGAGAGCCGGGCGGCGTCGAACTGCGAGGTTTTGGGTATGGTCGCAATCGCGCGCCGCGCGGTCTTGCTGCTGATCGTTCTCATGCAATTCGCTTTGGCCTTCGGCGCGGAGCAGCCGCTTACCGTGTTTGCGGCGGCCAGCCTGAAGACTGCCCTCGATGCGGCGAATCAGGCTTTCATCGCCGCAACCGGCATCCCGGTGCGGACCAGCTATGCCGCGTCTTCGGCCCTGGCCAAGCAAATCGCGCAGGGCGCGCCCGCGGACGTATACGCATCGGCCGACGTCGACTGGATGGACGATCTGGATTCGCGCAAGCTGGTTCGCCGCGACACGCGCCTCGATCTCCTGGGAAATCGCTTGGTGGTCATCGCCGCAAGGCGCAGCCCGATTTCCACGCTGGCGCTCGACCCGGATTCGCTTGCATCTGCGCTCAAGGGCCGCCGTCTCGCGCTCGCGGAGGTAACCTCGGTTCCGGCCGGCCGCTATGCCAAGGCCGCGCTGCAAAGCCTGGGAATGTGGGAAAAGCTGCAGCCGCATCTCGCCATGGCCGAGAACGTGCGTGCCGCTCTGAGATTCGTGTCGCGCGGAGAAGCACCGCTCGGGATCGTCTATGCAACCGATGCCGCGGCGGATCCCGAGGTGAAGATCGTGGCGACGTTCCCGGCCGATTCGCACCCCGCGATCATCTACCCGTTCGCCGCAATTGCCGGCGGCCACGCCGAGCAGGCGCGGAAATACCTGAAGTTTCTGCAGGGCCCGGCAGCGCGAACGGTGTTCGAGCGGCAGGGTTTTGCGGTTCTTGCCGGCGGGAGTTGACCGATGCTGCTCCCCGGCACCGTTCCGTGATAGGTTGGGCCGCAACCGACGAATCGGACGGCCAAGCGACGGGAGGTTGGACATGAGCGGCATGGCTTTCCTGGTCTACGGGGTGGCTTGTTACGTTCTGTTCCTGCTGACGTTTCTCTACGCGATCGGCTTCGTGGGAAATATCGGCGTGCCGAAAGGCGTCGACAGCGGCCCGACCGCGCCGCTGGCGCAGGCACTGGTCGTCGACGTGATCCTGCTCGGTATTTTCGCGGTGCAGCACAGCGTCATGGCGCGGCAGGGCTTCAAGCGATGGTGGACCACGATCGTCCCCCGGCCCATCGAGCGCAGCACGTTCGTGTTGGTGTCGAGCATCGTGCTCATCCTGCTGTTCTGGCTTTGGAAGCCGATTCCCGGGATCGTCTGGAGCGTGACCAACCCGGTGGGAGCAACCCTGCTCCTGGCGCTGTTCTGGCTCGGCTGGGGCATCGTGCTGCTCAGCACGTTCCTGATCGATCATTTCGATCTGTTCGGGCTGCGCCAGGTCTTTTCTCATTACCGAGGCAGGGAAGTCGAACCGGTGCGCTTCAAGACCCCCCTGCTCTACCAGCAGGTGCGACATCCGATCTATCTCGGTTTCCTGCTGGCGTTCTGGGCAACGCCGACCATGACGCTGGGGCATCTCCTGTTCGCGATCGCGACCACCGGATACATCTTCATCGGCATCTGGTTCGAGGAACGCGATCTCATCTCGTTCCACGGCGACGCATATGTGCGCTACCGCGAACGGGTGTGGATGATCCTGCCGTTTCCGGCTCGGCGCGATTGAGAGCATTGAAGCTCGCGCGGGCCGTGGTGCAGGGACGCATCGCCGAGGCACGAGGAGATAGCAAGGCCGCAATCGCGCAGTTCGAACAGGCGGCGGCGCTGCAGGACGCGCTGCCCTACATGGAGCCGCCTTACTTTACTGTTACTATCCCGTGCGTCAAACGGTTGCGGCCGCGCTGGTGCAGGCCGGCCGGCTCGACGAAGCCGAGGATCAGTTCCGGCGCGCGCTCAAACGGGCGCCGAGCAACGGATGGTCGTATTACGGTCTCTCCGAGCTTTAGAGCTCGCGAAGACCTGGATCGGCGATCGCGGATTGCTGCGATTGTCCAATCTGTAGCGCGCGCTCTAGCTCGGATGGAGCGAAGCGAACGCGTTGAGCTTGGTGACGCGATCGTGGCGCGCGCGAGCGCAAGCTTCCTTGAAGGATCTGAGCGATGAGGCGAGATGGCCTTTCTCGATGTTGCATCCCATCGGCTCCAGAACCGGCAGCCTCGCGGAAAACCAGCCTCGGGAATCGCGCAGCTCCGTCGTCGTGCCAGGCCCCCATCGAACCCTGCTGCTCGGCCTGGGCGAACGCCGCAGTGATGAAGATTTGCCTGCGTCTCCTTCCATAGGTTGAGCAAAGCTCTTTCTGCCAACGGGGGCTGCATTCGTCGGAACGGGCTCACCGGGGAATCGGGCGAAGGCAGGCGCCCGGGGCTCGTTAACGCGGAGGGAACGGGTTTTCGCTATTGCTTTCAAGACCAACGGGGTGTCGCGGCATGTTCCAGGTATTCACCTGCCTGACGGTAGAGCACGACCTGCGGCTTGCTTCCTGGCAAGCCTCTCGGCGATCGACTTGTTTCACCGTGCGCAGCACGCCCGCGGGCGCTCAGGGGCCCTTTGGATCGTGACGGCAGGTGCCGCAACCGGATGCGGAATCTGGGCCACGCATTTCATCGCGATGCTTGCCTACGAGCCTGGGGTCGCGGTGGCCTACAACGTGCCCATGACCGCCGTTTCGCTGCTCGCGGCCATCCTGATAACCTCCGCCGGGCTCAGCCTCGCCGCGAATTTCGAAGGCAGGCCAATGGCGGCGATTGGCGGCGCAGTGCTCGGCGCCGGGGTTGCGTGTATGCACTACCTCGGCATGTGGGCGCTTGAAGTGCCTGGACACGTGAGCTGGGCGTTGGATCTCGTCACGACCTCCATCCTGCTCGGCATGGGATTCGGGATGGCCGCCCTGACCTTGGCCGCGAGGCAAGACGGACGGGGGCGCACCATTGCTGCCGCCGTGTTGCTCACGCTCGCCATTGTTTCTCACCATTTCACTGCCATGGGAGCGGTCCGGATCGATCCCGACCCGATGCGATCCGTCGATGCCCTCTCCATGTCGCCGGGCTGGCTGGCGATGGGAGTGGCGGCGAGCGCGATCGCGATCCTTGCCATGACCCTGCTCGGCGCGTTTGTGGCGCGCCGTTTGAACGAGCAGAGATTCCAGCTTGGATCCGCCCTGGACAGCGTCGATCTCGGGCTCAGCATTTTCGACGCGGACGAGCGATTGCGGCTCTGCAACAAGGCCTACATACGCATGTACGGCATCTCTGCGGACCTGGCGAAATCCGGCTGCCACATCGTCGAGCTGCTCCGGCACCGCGCGCAGGCCGGCAGCTTCGATCGAGACCCGGAGGAGCATTGCCGGTCGGTGCGAAAGCGGATCGCCGAGGGGCATTCCGCCAACAACGAAACCAGATTGAAGAACGGCCGCATCGTCAGCGTTTCGAGGCACCCGATCGCGGGAGGCGGCTGGGTGGCGGTCCACGAGGATATTACCGAGCGCCGGATCGACGAGGAGCAGCGCGTAGTCCGGGCGGAGCGAGAAAGCCGCCGGGTCTCGATCGAGAGTGCCATCGCCGAGTTTCGCGCGCGCGTCGACGAAGTGCTCAATGCCGTGGTCAGCGATGCCGGGACCATGAAGTCGACCGCCGCCGCCCTGCTGACCTCTTCGGGAGAGACCACTCACAGCGTGGAGAGCGCGCTGCATAACTCGCAGGAGGCGTCGAGCAGCGCCGGTCACGTGGTTTCCGCGGTCGGCGAGTTGTCGAGCTCGATCAACGACATCAGCCGGCAGCTCGAGAGCACGGCCGAACTCGTCGCCTCCGCGGTTGGCGAGGCCGAAGACACCAACCGCGAAATCGCACGTCTGGCCGAAGTCGTGCAATCGATCGACGCAGTCGTGCGATTCATTCAGAACATCGCCAGGCAAACCAACCTTCTTGCCCTCAACGCCACAATCGAAGCGGCGCGCGCCGGAGTTGCCGGGCGAGGATTCACCGTGGTCGCTTCGGAGGTGAAAGCCCTTTCCGTGCAGACCGCCAAGGCGACCGAAGATATCGCCCGGCAGATCGGCGCGGTACAGAGCTCGGCAACGCAGAGCGTGGAGGCGGTCCGCAAGATCACCACGCGGATGCAGGAGATCGGCGGTTATGCTTCGCAGGCGGCGGCCTTCGTTCGGCAGCAGGACGGCGCCACGCTCGAGATCTCGAGCAATGTGGCGACCGCGGCGGACGGCGCCAAGGGTCCTCTCGGTCTTGCGCGGGGTGGCACAGGAAGCGCTGGAAACCAGCACTTCGGCCAAGACCGTGCTTGCGGCGTCGGCCCGGGTGCAGACCTCGGCCGCAAAGCTGCAAGAGGAGGTGAGCGGCTTCCTCAAGAAAGTGGGCCGCTAGGGATTTCCGCCGCGCAAGCCCGCACGGCGGCGCCTCGTCTCCTCCTCAAACCGCAAGCTGCCGCACTGCATTTGATTGCGGACACGACCTCCGCGGTTCATCGGCGGGCGCCTCAGCGTTGGGCCCGGAAGCCGGGGCCTGGAGGTTCTGCCGCCTCGTCGGTCGTGATAGGCTGTTCGCCTCGACGAGGAATGCGCCGGCCGGGCGCCAATTGCACAAAAACGCAGCCTCACCAGGGAGGAAGCCATGCCCACACGACGCACCGTAGTGCTCGGAACCATCGCGACCGGAATTGCCATGCAGACCCGGGAGGTATTTGCGAGGGCCGCGCAACCCGCGACGCCGGTGAACTTCGACGTGCCCATCGCGGCATGCGATTGCCACACGCATATTCACGGCGACCCGGAGAAATTCCCGTTCTTTGTCGGACGCGTCTATACGCCGGAGACGGCGTTGCCCGAGGAGATGGCGGCGCTTCACAAGAGCCTCCACATCCAGCGCGTGGTGATCGTCACCCCGAGCGTTTACGGCAGCGATAATTCCGCGACCCTTTACGGCATGAAGGCGCGCGGCGCGGACGCCCGCGGCGTCGCCGTCATCGACCAGAACACGCCGGAGAGCGATCTCGACACCATGGACCGCGCCGGCATTCGCGGCATCAGGCTCAATCTGGAGACCGGCGGCACCAACGACCCGGCGGTCGCACGACAGCGTCTGGAGACCGGCATCGATCGGACCAAGGGCCGCAATTGGCACATCCAGATCTACACGAACCTGAAAATGATCTCGGCGTTGAAGGAGCAGTTCGCAGCCTCGCCGGTTCCGATCGTGTTCGATCATTTCGCCGGTGCTCAAGCCGCGCTTGGTCCGGATCAGCCGGGCTTTGCCGAGGTTCTCGACCTCGTCAAAGGCGGAAAGGCCTATGTGAAGATTTCCGGCGCCTATCGGGTATCCCAGGCCGGCCCGGAGTACGCCGATGTCGTTCCGCTCGCCAAAGCGCTGATCGCCGCCAATGCCGACCGGATCCTATGGGGCACCGACTGGCCGCATCCGGATTCGGTGACGCCGCCCGGGAAAAAGCCGACCGACGTGACGCCGCTCTTCCAGATCGACGACGGCCGGCTGCTCAATCAGCTGCCGGTGTGGGCACCGGATGCCGCGGTCCGCGAGAAGATCTTGGTCGCCAATCCGGCGCGCCTATACGGCTTCGAGGGACGGCGGGCTTGACGTAAAAGCGGCGATTGGTTCGGTGTGGCGCCTGGCGCGCGAGCGCCGGACCCGCCGCTGTCGGCAAATCGTGCCTGATCTACGCGGCGCGCACTTGTGTGAGGAAGCGCTCCACTTCGCGCCGCAGCTTATCGGATCGCGACGAGAGCTCGCCGGCGGCGTTTAGAACGGTGCTCGCGACCTGATCCATTTCGCGCGCGGTGTGCGATACCTGGCCGATATTGGCGGATACCGCGCGGGTGCCTTGCGCGGCGGCGCTGGCGTTGCGCGCGATATCCTGCGTGACCACTTCCTGCTGCTCGACGGCCGCGGCGACCACATGGGCGATCTCGTCGAGCCGGGCGATCGTCCCGGCGATGGTCTTCATCGCATCGACCGCGCGGGATGTCGTCTGCTCGATGGAGGAGATCTGCTGGGCGATGTCCTCGGTTGCCTTGCCGGTCTGGGCGGCGAGGCTCTTGACCTCCTGGGCAACGACGGCGAACCCGCGCCCGGCTTCGCCGGCACGCGCCGCCTCGATGGTCGCATTGAGCGCCAGGAGGTTGGTTTGCGCCGCAATTCCGCGAATGAGATTGCTGACGTCGCCGATCTGCCCGACCGAATGCGCCAGACCTTCCACCGCTGCGGTGATGGCCTGCGCCTCCTCGGCCGCCTGCCGCACGATCGACGCCGAGTCGCGAACCTGGGCCGCGATATGGTCGGTCGTCTGCGCGATTTCTTCGGTGGCGCCGGCGACATTCTCGACGTTCCTGGTCGCCTGCTCGGAAGCCGCCGCGGTGGTCAGGGCCTCGGTCTGATTGCGGCCCGCTCTTTCGGTCATCACCCGCGCCGAGGAATCCATCGCCGCCGACGCCCGATCGAGCGCTCCGACGATCTCGGAGACGGCCAGTTCGAAATTCCGCGTGGCCGTCTCCATTTGCTGACGGCGGACTTCCGATTCCTGAGCGCGGTCGGCCTCGCTCCGGCGCGCCGCGGCCACCTCGGCGGTCGCCTTGCGGAACACCAGCAGCGTGCGCGCCATGTCGGCGATTTCGTCGCGGCCGCCCTCGGTAATCTCTCCAGAAAGATCTCCGCTCGCGATCCGGCGCATGGCGCCGCTGAGGAAGCTCAGACGCTGGGCGATGTTGCGGCCGACGTAGAGCCACGCGATGAGACCCGCGGCCACGAGCGCGGTGATCGACAGCGCGATCAGGAGAAACCGGCCGGAGCGGATCTGCTCGCCGGCGCGCGCCGAGATGGTCTGCACGCGATCTCCCTGCTGCTCGAGCACCGCGCCCACCGCTTGCTTGAGCTTCATCGCCTCCGACTGGGTCGCCATGAACGCAACCTGCGCCTCCTGCTGCGAGCTCAGCTCGCGTGCGCGCAGCGCGATGAGTCCCTCCTGGCCGGCCATCGCAGCGAGACGCTCGTAGAGCGCGGTGAGCTTGTCCCGCTGTTCGCGGTCGGCCAGCGCCTGGAGATTGGTCTCGATCTTGCGGCGCGCCGCGTCGATGAGATCGCGCAAGGGCTGCAGCCGCGCGCGCTCGGTGACCATGGAGGCCTCGGTCAACAACCCGGCGAGAAGGTTGACCTCGCCCTCGACCTCCAGCAGTCGGCGCAGGCATTCCAGCAGATCGGTGGTTGCCGTCCTGCTTGCCGCGCTTGCCGTCATCAGTTCGAAATTGGCGTCGTCGATCACCGGCGTCACCGCCTCGAGCAAGCTCTCGTGCGCCGCGCGGATGGAGAGCGCCATCGATTGCCGCTGGCGCGAGACCGCGATGCGTTCGGTCACGGCGCGGTCGAGTGCGTTCAGCCGCTCGGTCATCGCCATTTCCGCGCTTTGGATTTCCGTGTTGCGGCTGCCGATCAGCAGCCGCAGGCGCTCGATTCGCTCGGCGAGGCTGCGGGTGCGCTCGCTGATTTCCCCGGACACGACCGCGCGGCGTTTTTCGTCCTCGGCCGTCATCAAGCGCGGCGCCGAGGCCACCAGCTCGCTCGTCTCCTCGGCCAGTCTGAGCGACTCGACCGTCGCCGGCAGGCTGCGCGAGACGATTTCCGTGGTAGTGCTGCCGATGGTGGTGAAGGCATAGAGCGCGATCAGCGAGCCGATGACCGTCGTTCCCGCAGCGAAGCCGAAAGCGACATAAAGGCGCGCGCGAATCGTCGTCAGCCCGGAGTCCCAACCGGGCAGGCCGAAACGATGGCGCTGCACGGCAGCGGACGCGGGCGTTGTCATCGTGGACTTCATGCTGGGGCTCGGGCGGGAAGCATTGCAATCTTACTGCGCGACCATCTTGATCCATCGCGTTACCGGCTTGAACGTTCCGTCGGCCTGGAGGATCGTGAAGAATACTTGGTCCATGCCCTGATTCTTGTTCGGACCGTAGGTGAGTTTCACGCCGCCGATATCGAAGCTGCCGCTCTGGGCAATGACATCCAGCAGCTTTTCGCGCGTCGGTTCACCCGGAATGCGATTGAGCGCCTCGATGAGCATCGGATCCCACGAAGGAAATGGCGACAAAGACTGCGTCGAGCCGCACTTCCCGTGCAAGCTTGATGAATTCGGCGACCGGCTTGTAGGGGCCGACGGTCACCACGGCTCCCGGCTTGACCTTCATGATGTCGAGCAAGGCGGATTTGACCGCCGTGGTATTGCGCTTGAACGCACCCATGGCAGCGAGCGTCAAATTGCGCTTGGCCATGGCCATCTTGACGCCGTCGAGCCCGGCCAAGCCGAAAGCATCGTCCTGGTACAGGATGGCGATATTGGTGATCCCGAGGTCCTTGGTCAGGTGCTCGATCCAAGCTTCGGTTTCCTGGAAATAAGAAGCGCGGATATTGACGACATAGCGGTTGTAGGGATTGCGCAGAAACTCTGCGCCCGTGAACGGACCGATGAACGGCACCTTGGCTTCCGTCGCGATCGGCTGGCCGGCTTTTGCCGTGGGCGTGCCGACCGGACCGACGATGGCGAGGACCTTTTCCTCGGCGAGCATTCTATTCATCGCCGCGATCATCTTCTCGGGCTCGTAGCTGTCGTCGGCGGATTTCAGTTCAAGCTTGCGGCCGCGCACGCCGCCCAGCCGATTGGCCTCCTCGAAGGCGGCGAGGAGGCCCACACGCATGCCGAGCCCGAGCGCCTGAGCGGGGCCTTCGATGGCGGCAATTTGCCCGAAAACTATTCTGTCCTGGCTGACGCCGTCCTCCGCGAGCGCGGCGCTGCCGGCAACGCAAGCAGCGAACATTGCTGCGCGGAAAATCCAGACTCGAGCACACATCGTGATCCCCTGCCATTCGCCGGCGACATGGCGACACGGGTGATGTGCCATAAATCGAGGAGGCGCATGCATCCTTGCTGTTTGCGGTTAACAAACTCTTGCAGCCGCGGAGCTGGCCTCCATGGAGCAAAGCGCAACTGCGGTGCATCCTGAGCCGCTAAGCCGGCGCCTGCTCTGCAGCGGGTTCCGGGATCGAGGGATCGTCATTGTTCGGGGAGTTCACCCGAGTCGAGATCGGCCACATCGTCATGTCGGCGGACGGATAGGACCGCAGCAGATCGGCCGGGTTTTTATCCGGGCCGAGCCAGCGGTCGAAATCGGCGCGCGCCAGGATCAGCGGCATGCGGTCGTGGATGCGGCTCACCATCACGTTCGCCGGTGTCGTGATGATGCAGAAAGTGCGGATCCATTGTCCGCTGACCGAAGATTTCCAGTTCTCCCATAGCCCGCCGATGGCGAACGGCGAGCCGTCTCGCATGGCGACGGCATAGGGCCGCCTGCTCCCATTCCTCGAATGCCACTCGAAGAACCCGTCGACCGGCACGATGCAGCGCCGCCGGGCGTAGCCATCCCGGAACGTCGGCAGTCTCGCCACCGTCTCGGCCTTGGCGTTGATCGGCTTGCGGCCGCCCGCCGGATCGTCGCACCCGTGCGGGATGAGGCCCCAGCGCAGCAGGTCGAGCGAGCGCTGCCCGTTCTCATGATTTTCCCGAATCACCAGCAGCTCCTGGCTGGGTGCCCCGTTGTAGCGAGGCTTTAGCCGGGGGATGCGGGAATCCGGCGTATTGAGCCCCTCGACGATCGCGAGCCGCAAGGGCCCGCTGGATTGGATGATCCGGCCGCACATGGGGCCAAGTTTATGCGCGGCTGCATGGGGATCAACATGGAGGTCTTGCAGAGTGCAGGACGCCGCGTGCCTTCGCGTCGGCCCCGGCGGCGTCGTTGCCGGCCCTTTGCCCGTCTTCCTTTCGAGGCCGCGAAAAAAATTCGACCGCCTCGGAACCGGGGATCGTGCGGGGGATTGACTTGGTGCCGGGCGCCCTCAGCCCCCCTTCCCCAGCGCCCGGCTTTCGACACTGAGGCCCCGCCGGCTTAGCCGCGGGGCCTTTTTCTGCCGTTTTGCACAATTTTATCCAGGAATCCGGAGAACCGCCTAAAATTGGCCGGAAATCTGACCAATGAACGGCCGCAAGGGGAGTTATTCGCGCCAGGCAGAGGAGGCCATGGAACGCACCGAATTCCTCCGAAAACAGGCAGAACGATTTTTGCGTCTTGCCCAGGAGTGCACCGACGCCAAGATCCGCCAGCAGCTCATGAGCATGGCGAACGAATACCGCAACATGCTCGAAGGCCCCGAGCCGGATTCGCAAGCCGGTCTCGGCAAGGCAAGCTGATCGGCAGGCCGCCCTCGGGCGGCCTCGCCATTTCAGCCCACTGCCCGGACGGGCCTCCGATGTCAAAATACCTCCATAAAATTGCCGCACTGCGATACGAAGCAAAAGCCACGTCGAGGTTGGCCGACGGAGAGCCTTTTGTTCGTTGGGTGGGACGGCACTCTCATGGATTCATCCCAGCACTACATGGCGAACGCCGCCGAATGCCTCGAAATGGCCAAGGAGATGACGGATCCGCAGAAAAGGCTGGTCCTGCTCGATATGGCGTCTTGCTGGATGAAGCTGGCGCGACAGGCCGAGAAGAACAGCCGCCTCGATCTGGT
>WNFZ01005631.1_pt1 | contig 11454 bp, 13 predicted proteins | sample 5400081 | NCBI WGS metagenome assembly WNFZ01 (sample SAMN13153365, study PRJNA577476) | soil metagenome | isolation source: 80 cm soil or saprolite under grassland replicate 1 | place: USA:California | collected 2016-06-15
GCTCCCGTCTGCCAGTGCGGCACCTTGATGTTCCGGGCCGGGGCATGTTACACTTGTCCTAATTGCGGTGCGACTACCGGAGTCTGCAATTAAGCGTTTCAGAGTATAAACTAAATCCCCGCCTCGGCGGGGATTTAGTTTATACAACAATTCTGCTAAATTTGTTAAATGCATAAATCGCAACTGCTCTCATTATTGCTGGGTGCTTTTGTGATAGGAGTAATGGTCGGTTCTTTTTGGACTGCTTCCCGGGAATCAATTCTGGCTCTCATACTTTTGGGCACCATGCTCCTAGTAATATTCGGATATTTCCAAAAGATAAGACTTCAAAATCGAAAAATAGGATTTCTTGTTGGTTTTTCTATAATTGTTATTACGGTTGGAATTTTTCGAGTTAATACATTTATGGCTGAACATGGTATTTTGCTTGAATTTGATCGGCAAGTAGGAGAAAAAAATGTTCCGATTTCTATGTGGGGTTATGTTGACAGTGATTTTGTGACCGCGAATCAAGGCGGTCAATTTATCCTCCGAGTTAAAGACATTGTTGCGGTTAAAAAGGTTATCCATCTTAATGAACGAACCCTGGTACTAACTGGCCGTTTTCCTGAATATAAATTTGGTCAAGCTATTACTTTGGTTGGAACTCCAAATCACCCCGTTAATTTTAATAATTTTGATTACACTGCTTATTTACGGAAAGAAGGCATTAGGACGATTGTCAATAATCCAGAAATTATACCTGGCGCTCCACTGGATTTGGGAATTCTTGAAAAACTTAGAATTATTATATATTCAGGTATTTTTGGAGCAAAAAAAAGATTTGAATCTGCATTGCGACAATCATTAGTGGAACCAAATGCCGCATTTATTGATGGACTGCTGCTGGGCACGAAAAATGAATTGCCCAAGAGTTTGAAGGATGACTTTGCCATTACTGGTACCAGTCACATCGTGGCGATTTCTGGATATAATGTTGCGCTGATTGCAGAAATGATAATGTTCATTCTTATTTTTTTTATGCGCCGACGATCAGCAATTTGGGTTTCGGTGCTGGCCATTGGTTTATTTGTAGTGTTAACCGGAGCATCAGCTTCAGTAGTTAGAGCAGCTTTTATGGGTCTTCTAGTTATTTTTGCATCGGGATATGGTCGCTTATATAATCCAGGCACATCACTATTGTTGGCTGCAGCTGGTATGCTCATGATTAATCCGCTTGCTTTAAGATATGATTTGGGCTTTCAACTTTCTTTTGCCGCAGTGCTGGGTCTTTTTTATCTTTCACCAGTTATTTTATATTTTTTAAGAAAGTTATCTTTGCCTGCTCGCTTTAAGGAACTTGCTTCAAATACAATGGCTGCCCAGATTTCTGTTTTGCCGCTGCTTCTTTATTATTTTCATTCCTTGTCCTTAGTTGCCTTGCCGGTGAATCTGATTATTCTTCCATTGGTCCCTCTTGCAATGCTATCCGGATTTGTTATGGGTATAGGAGGATTGCTTTCAGAATATTTAGGAAGATTTATTGGAATCACAGCGTGGGCAGTTACTCAATTTCAGTTAATGATTGTACGGGAGTTTGCTCATTTGCCTTGGGCATCAATTAAAATTGGTATTTCGGGAATTATTCTGTTTCTTCTTTATCTTTTGGGAATTATAACCGTTATAATACTTAGAAAAAGTAATGTTTAGAGAGAAAATTTTTCGAAGTAGTATCCTGGGAATTCTTTTTTCTCTGGCTGTTTTTACCTCCCATCAGAATGCTCAGAATGATGGGCTTTTGAAAGTTTATTTTCTTGATATCGGGCAGGGAGATTCAATATTTATTGAAGCACCGAATGGGAACCAGATTCTTATTGATGGTGGGCCGGATAATACGGTACTTCAAAAATTAGCCCAAATCATGCCCTTTCAGGATAGAGATATAAATATTGTAATCTTGACTCATCCTCATGCTGATCATGTAACCGGATTGATAGAAATCCTGAATCGATATCGGATCTCGGCAGTTGTTCAGGCAAAGGAAATTTATGATACTCCTGAATTTAGGGCATGGGGAAAGGAAGTGCCTCCTAAAAATGGAATAGAGATTGAAGCCACTGCTGGAAAGGAATTTGATTTGGGTTCCGATGTATATCTAAGCGTCCTTTATCCTTTGCATTCTGTGGCCGGAACAATAACTAAAACACCCCACGATGATATGGTGGTTACCCAGTTGAGATACAAAGGTACTCGTATTTTACTTACGGGAGATATGGAAGCGCCGGTAGAAAAATTCTTAGCGGAGCATATAAATCTTGATGCTGATGTATTGAAAGTTGGTCATCATGGGTCAAAAACTTCCAGCAGCCAATTATTTCTAAATACTGTAACTCCTCAAGTGGCAATTATTTCCGTTGGCGCTAAAAATCGTTATCATCATCCATCTCCAGAGGTCCTTAATCGGCTTGAAAAAAATAACATTCCATATTATCGTACCGATACCGATGGCGACATTAAGCTGACAAGTGATGGCCGCCATTTATTATTGTCACCATATTAAATATGCCCAAATCAAAAAAAGGCCCCTCTCTTCAATGGACTCTTGTCTTACTGAAACCAGATGCGATTGATCGAGGAATTATAGGAGAGATTACAACCCGGCTAGAAAGAATCGGTGCAAAGTTGGTAGGATTAAAGTTACTTATCTCAAAAAAAGATACTGCCGAAAAGCATTATCGAGAAGATATTGCTGATCGATATGGAAAAGAAGTTCGAGATAATATGATTCATATGCTCGTTTCGGGCCCAGTAGTGGCTATGGTGTGGGAGGGAATAGAGATTATTGAGGTGGTTAGAAAACTGGTGGGTTCCACCTACCCCCAACTTGCTGCCCCGGGCACTATTCGCGGAGACTATGCCCATGTTTCAAAGGACTACGCCAATGCAAAAAAGATTGGGGTTTTTAATCTCATTCATGCCAGCGCCAATCCCGAAGAAGCAAGAATTGAAATTGATGTTTGGTTTAAACCGGAAGAATTGGTTCAGCATAAGCCTAGTTATACTAAAATGACTCTCAATGAATAATATAACTGATGAAAGAGATCCGCGGCTTCATTTTTTGGTAGCAACTGCCATTATCGAGCGTGATGGTAAGTATCTCATTGCAAAGCGGGCGGCTCACGAAAAAGCTTTCCCTAATAAATGGACTGTCCCGGGAGGCAAATTAGTTTTGCATGAATACAAGCATCTCCCTAAAGTGGCCAGTTATGCTGGTTGGTACAATGTAGTGGACTGGGTATTGCGCAAGGAAGTTAAAGAAGAGGTAAATTTAAAGATTGAACGTCCTATTTATGTCTGTGATGTGGCTTTTGTCCGTCCGGATGGTTATCCAGTGGTAACGCTTTCTTATGGGGCAAAATATAAAGGTGGTAAAGTAAAATTATGCAAAGATCTGACCGATCATGCCTGGGTAACATTAAAAGAAGCAAAAAAATACGATCTCATCGAGGGCATTTGGGATGAAATACGTCAATATGATGAAATGCTTCATAATCGCCTCATCTAGATGTATACTAGAGGTAAGCCCTTCTTATTGGTTTAAGCTTTAGAACAAATTCATTTGTTTCGGGATTCTCATATTGTATTGCCCCTTGGGGCAGTTCTGCGGAAACCCACTATAGTCTGCCACGCAGGCTAACTCAAATAGCTAAGTTCTTATGCCTGTGAGAGGGGCTTTAGCATTTTAGAACCTTTGAACAAAATTTCCACTAATTATAAACTTCTTATCCACCGATTCTCAACATTTAATTAAAAATCTTTCACGTCTGCTTCACCTGTTCAATATATTTTTAACACAGCTCTTCTAAGATTCACGAAAAGCTTTGGCTTTGTTAATACTTTTTCGGGAGCCTTATTATGAAATTAAATCCTGGTGAAACTGCAATAGTTTCCGAAGGATTAATCTGCGGGCACCCACAACATATACTGCTGAAACGCTTTCCGGAATTTGGAAGGGCAAGTCAAAACCGCCTCGGCCCATTCTGCAGATTAGTTATGAGATAAACTGCGAACACGCCTAGAGGCGGTTTTGATTTGGTAAATTAAGAAGTGGCAATCCTATCGTTGATAATAAAGAACTTTAATTAAGGAAGCTGTTGGATGAAACCCAGATATTAATTTCCACAACAATGTACCCGTAAGCATAAACAGAGCAACAATTCCGAGTATACCAATAATCATAAAAATAGTTATATTCTTTTTTATTCTACGCTCTCGCTCTTCTGTTAATGCTTCGGCTTTTGTTGATCTAAGTGCTGAAAAAACCAAATATCCATAAATTATGCCTAAAGGAACAAATATTAAATTAATTAGAACTAAATTGATTGTTTGACTCAACTTTGAAGCAGATTGAGTAGTCGTAACTGCGTGTTGTCCTACTGATTTAATTTGGGATATAGATGTATGTAGTGTCGAGCTACCAAATATAAGCCCAACTGCTATTGAGATTAACAAAAAAATGAAGCCTAAGAATAAAAATCGCCAAAATACTGAGCCGGCCCGACCTTTTACATAATGCCAGCTTTTAGCCAAGGCAGACATTCCTTTGTTACCTTCGGTAAAAAGTACATAGTTTGATTGACTTAGCCATATTGAAATTATTATTCCTGGGATAATGAATAGGACAAAGCCACCTAAAACCGAAATGGTGATAAGGAAATTCAACCATATAAAAGGGAAAAACAGAGATAGCCCTTTTTTGTAGGCGGTACCTACACTTGAGCTTCCGCTAGTAACTGCACTAAATAGTGCGAGTTGAGACACAAAACTAATAATTACTATGGCAATAAAATATAAAACAGTTAATAAAATTAAATTAAGAGAAAAAGTTTGACCAGGAAAAACCCTTAAAGTACTTAGAATTAGGGGTACAATTATAATTCCGAAAATGAGCGAGAAATGTGAAATATAAAAAGAGATTGATTGCTTGAATAAACTGGAAGCAGAAGGTAGAGCGTATTTTGGGACTGAAGAGTTTTGCATTAGCAGTGTCGGGGTGCCGGGAATCGAACCCGGTCTACAACCACCCCATGGTCGCGTACTACCGGTATACTACACCCCGTGAAGTTACTGTTTAATTAAATAGCGGGGCTGTTTATGCAGTGATTTAATGCAGTCAGTGCAGATTTTCATTCGCTTACCATTTACTCTGGCCCATTGTAAATTAGGATAGCGTTTAGACTTGCTTGTAGGATTATAATGGCCGCGTAAGAGTTTACGTGTGGTAACCATAATTGATTTTTTCCCACAAAGAGGACAGCGGGTCATATTAGATAGACATAATACAACAAACTTGCTATCTTTTCAAGATATTATCTCATAATATGGAGCAACAAGTAGTCCTAACAATTTTTCAACTCGTTGTCCTTTTATATTCCGTAGTGATTCATGAAGTTGCTCACGGCATAACGGCTAATGCTATGGGAGACCCTACGGCAAAAAATTTAGGACGGTTAACCTTAAATCCAATTAAACATCTTGATTTATTCGGGTCTTTTTTGCTTCCTATTCTCTTGGTTGTCATTCGGTCGCCGTTTTTATTTGGTTATGCCAAGCCAGTGCCTTATAATCCACATAATTTAAGTGACCGAACATATGGTGCTGCAAAAGTGGGCCTAGCCGGTCCAGCCGCTAATATTATTTTAGCTTTGCTATTTGGTTTAATTTTACGGTTTTTGCCTGTGACTTTATCAGGCACGATTTTACCTACGCTTCTTTCTTTTGTTGTCCTAGTGAATCTCATGCTTGCCATTTTCAATCTTTTCCCGATCCCACCCCTTGATGGCCACTGGCTTTTGCTGGCTTTATTACCTTCAAGATACTCCGGTTTTATAGCGTTTTTGTATCGAAATAGTCTTTTACTGCTCGTAGTCTTTATTATCTTTATTTTCCCTATGATTTACCCTCTTGTTCGTTTTATATTTCGCATCATTACTGGAGTCAGTATTTAAATTGACTGAAGCATATGTTTTTGGTACTATTATTTTTGCTCACGCGAGTGTGGGCTTTCATTTTTATAAATGCCGACATTTAATCAAATCCTCAAGCATCCTCGTAAAGTGGCTAAGGCGAAAACTAAATCGCCTGCCTTTACATTTGGCTTTAATGCTCTAAAAAATAAACCGGTAGAATATCCTGCTCCATTCAAGCGAGGCGTAGCTATTAGTGTAAAAACCATAACGCCTAAAAAACCGAATTCAGCCCTGCGTAAAATTGCCCGTGTTCGGCTGACTAACGGGATGGAAGTAACCGCTTACATTCCAGGGATTGGACATAATATTCAGGAACACTCAGTGGTCATGATTCGCGGCGGCCGGGTTAAGGATTTGCCTGGCGTTCGCTATCATATTGTTCGGGGCGTACTTGATTCAGCCGGCGTTGAAGGCCGCAAACAGGAACGTTCTAAATACGGCGCCAAGAGACCGAAATAAGCATATATTTTATAAACTATGCGCAGACAAGTTAAACATCGACCTCAGATTGAGCCGGATATTAAATATTCGAGTCTTTTAGTCGCAAAAGTTATTAATAAGATTATGTCTCGAGGCAAGAAATCCGTGGCTCAACGAGTCGTTTATACTTCGCTGCAAACGGCCGAAAAGCAACTTAATATTCCAGCTCTTCAAGTTCTTGAAAAGGCGATTGATAATGTCGGGCCTTCAATGGAACTGAAGTCTCGTCGAGTTGGCGGCGCAAATTATCAGGTTCCGATTGAAGTTCGCCCCGAACGCCGGCTGGCTCTGGCAATTCGATGGATTACTGAATCTGCTCGGGCTCAAAAAGGTAAATCTATGGACAAGAAATTGGCCGAGGAAATTATTAATGCCTATAACAATGCTGGCAATGCGATTAAGAAGAAGAATGATACTCATCGTATGGCTGAAGCTAATCGGGCGTTTGCTCATCTAGCATGGTAAAAACTGCTTTGAACTTGACCGAGTACGCAAGTTTTTAATTATATGGCTAGAGATTTTCCTATTGAAAAGACTCGTAACTTTGGCATCATTGCTCATATTGATGCCGGCAAGACAACCGTTTCTGAACGGATTCTTTTTTATACGGGAATATCTCATCGCATAGGTGAAGTCCATGAAGGCGAAGCAATTATGGATTGGATGGAACAGGAACGGGAACGGGGCATTACAATTACCGCTGCGGCTACAACCGCTTTTTGGGTACCAACCACGGAAGATAATAAATCAGATAATAAAGTTAAATTAAATTTAATTGATACTCCGGGCCATATTGACTTTACCATCGAAGTAAAGCGCTCACTGCGGGTACTAGATGGTGCCGTGGTAGTATTTGATGGCGTAGCTGGAGTAGAACCCCAATCGGAAACAAACTGGCGTTATGCTGATGATTACAAAATTCCCCGGCTTTGCTTTATTAATAAATTAGACCGGCTGGGTGCTTCTTTCGAACGTTCATTTCAATCAATTATCGAACGTCTCTCTCCTTATGCTATAAAGATGCAAATTCCAGATGGAGTTGAAGATAAATTTACAGGTGTAATTGATCTTTTGGAAATGAAATTTATTACCTTTGAAGGTGAAAAAGGGGAGAAGGTAATTCGCAGTGAAATTCCAGCTGAATTAAGCCAGGAAGCTAAAAAAGAACGGGCTGGTATGGTTGAAAAAATTGTTGAACATGACGATGGAGCCATGAGCGAGTATTTGGAAGGAAAGGAGATTTCAGTTGATCGGTTGCGGGCAATTTTACGCAAAGCAGTCGTTGCCGATAAGCTATATCCTGTTTTTTGCGGCTCGGCTCTCAAAAATAAAGGAGTCCAACTCGTTCTCGATGCCGTCGCTTATTATTTGCCTTCTCCGGTTGATGTTCCTCCTTTAAAAGGAGTGGATACTAAGGGAAATGAAGTTGTTCGGGAAGCTCGAGACGACGCACCTTTTGCAGCACTGGCATTCAAGGTTGCTAATGATCCTTATGTAGGACAGCTGACTTTCTTTCGAGTTTATTCCGGCGTCCTGACATCTGGTTCATACGTTCTTAACAGCACGACCGGCCAGCAAGAACGCATTGGGCGGATTTTACGGATGCATGCTAATCAGCGAGAAGAGATAAAAGAGATTCATGCCGGCGGCATTGCCGCCGCCGTGGGATTAAAAGGAACCAAGACCGGTGATACCTTGTGTGATCCCGATAATCCAGTGACTTTGGAAGGCATTATCGCACCAGAACCCGTTATTTCATTGCGTATTGAGCCTAAGACTAAAGCTGATCAGGAAAAAATGGGCATCGCTCTTAGGAAATTATCGGATGAAGATCCGACGTTTAGAATTTCCAGTAATGAAGAGACTGGAGAGATTATCATTTCCGGCATGGGCGAGCTGCATTTGGAAGTTTTGGTTGAGCGCATGAAGCGGGAATTCGGCGTTAGCGCCAATGTCGGCCGGCCGCAGGTGGCCTATAAGGAAACTGTTACCAGTAAAGCAGAAGCAGAAGGCAAATATATTCGACAATCAGGCGGCCGCGGTCAGTATGGCCATGTTTGGCTGAGGGTTGAACCGCAGGAACGGGCTACTGGATTTGAGTTTGTCGATGCTATCAGAGGCGGAGCGATTCCCCAAGAATTTATACCGGCTGTGGAAAAGGGCGTGCGCGAGGCGATGGACAAGGGTATAATTGCTGGTTATCCGCTGGTTGATATTAAAGTTACCCTTTATGACGGTTCTTATCATGAAGTTGATTCTTCAGAAATGGCATTCAAAATTGCTGGTTCTATAGCTGTCCAAGAAGCGGCTCGCCGGGCTAAACCGATTATTCTTGAGCCTATTATGAAAATCGATATTACTGTGCCGGAAAAATTCTTAGGTGAGACAACCGGCGACCTAGCGTCCCGCCGAGGGCAAATTCTAAATATCGAAGATCGTGCTATCCTTGGATTAAAAGTGATTAATGCCAAAGTGCCGCTTTCGGAAATGTTTGGCTATGCCACTTCACTGCGCTCATTGACGGAAGGTCGCGGTGTGTTTACGATGGAATTTGATCACTATGAATCGGTACCAACTAATATTGCCCAGCAAATAACTGAAGGCAAAAACAACGGATAACGGGGGAATATCCGAATTTAAATGGATATCCAGGAATTGAAAAATCTCATTAAAGGATCAACATCAGTATTGATTATTGATAATGATCAGCCTACGTTTGTGATTGTCGATTACAAGGTATATCGGAATATGATTGCCGGCGAAGAAAATTCCCTTCGGCCGAATCTAAATTTCGCTGATCAGCGCATAAGTCAGTCATCAAATCTCGGCGCCCAGGAACTGGAAATTATAGAACGGTTAAATAAAGAAATTTTAGCCCTAAAGAACCAAATTGAGTCGGAAGAAAGAGCTGAATTAGAAAGCCAGGAAAGTGATTGACTTTTAGGTATACGTAGTATAAAATGGGCATTACCTCTTAATTTTAGCGATGCTCACCCATGAATAACACACGAATAGGATGTTCGCTTGTTGTTCCTGGCTTGCATCGCACGTAGAAACCAAAATGGCAGATCAGAAGTTTGAACGCTCGAAGCCGCATTTGAACGTCGGCACAATCGGGCATGTTGACCACGGCAAGACGACTTTAACAGCCGCTGTTTTACATGCTTTAAATTTGATTGGAGACGGCTACGGAGCGAGAGTAGAAGCTATTGACCAAATTGACAGTGCCCCGGAAGAAAAAGCTCGGGGTATTACTATTGCCTTACACCATTCAGAATATTGGACGCCGAAACGGCACTATGCTCACGTAGATGCTCCTGGTCACGCTGACTATATTAAAAACATGATTACTGGCGCCGCGCAGATGGATGGCGCCGTATTGGTAGTATCAGCTCCAGATGGAGCGATGCCCCAGACTCGAGAACATATTCTTTTGGCTCGCCAAGTTGGAGTGCCTTACATCATTGTTTTCTTAAATAAAGTTGATATGGTTGATGATCCGGAATTAGTTGACCTTGTTGAGGCAGAAATTAGAGAACTTTTGAATAAATATCAATTTCCAGGCGATACTACCCCCATTATTCGCGGTTCTGGTTTAAAAGCATTGCAGGCATCATCAAAAGATGATCCAGCTATTGGACCGATTAAACAACTCGTAGATACCCTGGATGAATATGTAAAAGAACCCCAGCGAGAAACTGATAAGCCATTTTTGATGCCGATTGAAGATATTTTTTCAATTGAAGGGCGGGGAACGGTAGTAACTGGGAGAATTGAACGCGGCAAAGTCAAAATAAATGAGGAAATCGAGATTGTTGGCTTAAAACCAACTTCTAAGACTGTTGTCACTGGTATTGAAATGTTTAATAAGCAGCTCGACGAAGGTCTGGCGGGCGACAATGCTGGAGTTTTACTCCGAGGCACCAAAAAAGAAGATGTTGAGCGGGGACAGGTGCTGGCCAAACCAGGTTCGATTACGCCTCATACTGAATTTGATGCTGAAATCTACGTCTTGACCAAAGAAGAAGGCGGACGGCATACTCCATTCTTTAAGGGGTATAAACCGCAATTTTATTTCCGAACAACTGATGTTACCGGAGAAGTCATATTGCCTGAAGGCGCAGAGATGGTGATGCCAGGAGATACCGCTAACTTAAAAGTAAAGTTAATTGCCCCGATTGCCATGGAAGAGCGCCAACGATTTGCTATCCGCGAGGGTGGTAAAACGGTCGGTGCCGGTGTGGTAACCAAGATTATCGCGTAAAATTATCCCGCCCATGAGCTCATAGGCGGGATAACTGTTCTTTGTAAAGGTATGGCAAAAAAATCAAACGAATCAAGCCAAAGAATCCGCATCAAACTTAAAGCGTACGATAGTAAGATTATCGATAAATCGGCTCAACAGATTGTTGAAACCATTGAACGATATGGGGGCAAACCAGTCGGACCAGTCCCGTTGCCTACAGAAATTCGCAAGTTTACCGTAAATCGCTCAAGTTTCATTGATAAAAATTCTCGAGAGCAGTTTGAGATGCGTATTCATAAGCGGCTCATTGATATCACTTCAGTTACTCCAAAAATTATTGATTCATTAACGAATCTAAGTTTGCCAGCCGGAGTGGATATTGAAATTAAGATGTAATTGTTGCCTTACTTCCTGCATATGTCTGCATGTGCAGGAAAATAAGGTAGTAATCTGGCTTAGTAAAAAGTCTATGATTATGCCTGAGCACATAACCCGTGTGCACAAAGGATGTGGCCGCTTTCCGTACCCAGCTACATCTGGGTTTTTGTTTTCAAGTAGTTGATCCACGAAACGCGCCGGAGGCCGATGAGTGGCCAATAACTACTTGACCCCGCCCCATCTGGGGTGAAAGTTGGAGTAAGCAGACAAGCAAAGGCGTAAGCCGACTTTGTCTCCTGACCATGTATATTGATGGCCGGGATTCCAGATGGAGCGGGGTCA
>WNFZ01005632.1_pt1 | contig 11453 bp, 8 predicted proteins | sample 5400081 | NCBI WGS metagenome assembly WNFZ01 (sample SAMN13153365, study PRJNA577476) | soil metagenome | isolation source: 80 cm soil or saprolite under grassland replicate 1 | place: USA:California | collected 2016-06-15
ACGGCGTCAACAGATTTGTATCGTCGGTGCCAGGCAATTGCGCCACAGCGGAATATTTTGTTGACCACGCATTTGGCGGAATCGCACGAAGAGATGGAGATGTTCCACGACGCGTCGGGCCTCCTGTACGAATTCATGAAGAACATCGGACGACCGATGGAGGACTGCGGGAATGAAACGCCGCTGGAGTCATTCGTCGGCGCACTCGGCAATCGGCCCATTCCACAATGGATCGTCGCCCATTTGAACGAGCTGACGGAGCGGGACTTCGAGCTGCTGGAAAGATCAAAGAGACAATTCCACATCGTGAATTGCCCACGCAGTCACGACTATTTCAAACACAGCCACTTCCCTTTCGAGCGGCTGCGCTCTTTGGGATTCAACATTTGCCTGGGTACCGATAGTCTCGCGAGTAACGAGGACCTGAGCTTGTTCGCTGAGATGCGGGCGTTTCAGCGCCGTGAGCCTGCGGTTTCATCTGAGGAAATTGTTAAAATGGTAACGATCAATGCCGCGATGGCCTTGCATCAGGAAAAGATGATCGGACGAATTCGGTCAGGATTTCGCGCCGATCTCATAGCAATTCAATGCGCCACCCAGCACGACAATCCTTTCGAGCAAATCGTGGGCTTCGACGGCTCAATTGATTGGATAATGGTGAACGGAAAGATGTAGTGGATTGAGCACTGCTTGCTACATCTAGCAAGGTGGATCGGCTTCTCCGAAGACGATGCCAAAATTAATCGCCGAAGGCGCAGGATTCTCGCTCCCAGAGCATCGCGCGCGCTGAAAATCAGGCAGGCCAACCCGCATTTGCTTTGCCAACGCGTTGAGGACAACGCGTTCCACCTTTGCGCTTGATAGCAGATACGGCGACGGCCCGCCTGAAATGCTTGCTCGCCGTCCGCCGCGCCGGTAACCTCGGCATATGGCCGGCCAGGGAATGCAGCAGACACAGAATCTCGCCCTGCAGCAAGTTCTGTCGCCGCAGTTGCAACAAAGCCTGTTGATTCTCCAGACGCCGTTGCTTGAGCTGCGCAACCTCGTGCAACAGGAAATGGAGACTAACCCAGTACTCGAGGAATTGCCGGACCTGCCTGCGCCCGACGAACCCAGCGAGGCTGAAGCTTCCGCAGAGGAAAATTTCGATAACGAATTCCAGAAGCTCGCGAGTCTGGATGAGGAATGGCGTGATTACATGGCGCAGTCAGCGAGCTATGGCGCGGCTGGCTCTCGCGGTTCGCGGGAAGCGCAAGATAAGCGCCAGTTCTTTTTCGATTCCATTCCTGTGCAGGAAACGCTTCACCAAAATTTGATCGGGCAACTGAATCAGAGCCTGCTCAGTGCCACTGATCGCAAAGCTGCGGAGCTAATCGTTGGCAATATCGATGATAACGGATTTCTCCAAAGCACGCCGGAGGAAATGGCGCTGAACTCGGGAATCCCAAAGGAAGATTTCGAGAAGATGCTGGCGCTGATCCAAACTTTTTATCCGGGGGGCGTCGGCGCGCATGATTTGCGCGAGTGCTTGCTCATTCAATTACGGCGAGCAGGGAAGGAGCGCAGCGTCGAGTACAAGGTTGTATCCGAGCACATGGAAGATTTGGGCAGGCGACGCTTTCCGGAAATCGCGCGCCGGATGGGAATCAGCGTTGAGGACGTGCAAAAGGCTGCCGACAACATTGCGCGGCTAAATCCTCGCCCTGGTCAGGTTTTCGCTGCTGCGCCGCAAAACTATGTGCTGCCCGACTTGGTGGTGGAAAAGATGGATGGGGAGTATCAGATCACCTTAAACAATGAGCAGATTCCGCATCTGCGGATCAGCAATCTTTACAAGGACATCATCGCGTCTGGCGACGCCCAGAGCAGCGAAGTTAAGAATTACATCCGCGACAAAATCCGGAGCGGAAAATTCCTTATCCGCTCGATCCATCAACGACAGCAAACAATTTTCAACATCGCGCAGCAGATCGTTTCGCGGCAGCGCGATTTCCTTGAGCATGGCCCCTCGCATCTGAAGCCAATGCGGATGGGAGAGGTTGCCGATGCAGTGGGCGTGCACGAGACCACGGTAAGCCGCGCTGTGTCCGGCAAATACATGGCGACGCCACAGGGCGTGTTCGAGATGAAATACTTTTTTACGTCCGGTTATGAAACCACGACCGGTGAATCGCTGAGCAACATCAGCGTGAAAGAAGCCATTCTCGATCTCGTGAAGCACGAGAATGGCAGCGCGCCATTGAGCGATCACGAGATCGTCGAGGTTCTGGCGGAACGCGGCATTCCGATCGCCCGGCGCACCGTGGCGAAATATCGCGATGAGCTCAATATTCTGCCAAGCCACATGCGGCGGAAGTATTGAGGCTGCCGCCTTACGTTGAAGCGTTGAAGCGGTGTAGAGGCGCTTGGTACAAGCGCCTCCACAAAAATCTGTGTTCCATCCGTGTCGATGCTTCGGCGTTGCTCAGCACGGCGTCTGTGGCTAAATGATTTTGGTGAACTCTTCGCTTCGCGCTGCCGTGATCGCTGAATGGCGCGGTTTGCCTGACAAAAAAACGCGAACAGATCGATGGCAGTCGCCTGCAGAGCTGGTTCCGAAACTGATGCAGCGGCTCGGACTCCGCGAGCGCCTGCACGAAACAGAAGTAATCGACGCCTGGTCAAAGATCGTTGGCGAATTCATCGCCGCGCATTCTGCACCAGTGGCGCTGCGCGACGGAATCCTCTACGTCCGCGTCCTCCAACCGGCACTGCACTACGAACTCGAACAAATCTCGAAGCGTGAAATCTTGCGAAAACTGAAGCAACGCTTCGGCGGGAAAACCATACGCGATGTTCGCTTTCGCGTGGGCTAAACAGGTGACAATGCCAACAAGCCGTATTCTCGTAGCGAACTGCTATGATTATCCGCAATATTATGACATTGCCTTCCAAGCCTACACTCAGCGGGAGGCCGACTTCATCGAGGCGGCATGCCGGAAATATTGCCTCTTCGATGCCCGCCGGTTGCTGGAGCCAGCCTGCGGCACTGGTCGACTAGTCACCGAGTTGGCTGCCCGAGGTTATCAAGTAACTGGCTTCGATCTGAGCCAGCCAGCGTTGAGCTACCTTCGACGGCAGCTTGCACGGCGCCGACTCCATGCCAAGACATTCGAGGCTGAGATGTCCGATTTTCGCCTCGGTCGACCGGTTGATGGCGCGTACTGCACCGTCAACACGTTTGGGCACTTGCTGACGGAGCAGGCGGCGCGGGGTCACTTGCATTGTATTGCCGATAGTCTTCGTCCGGGCGGCATCTATGTCCTCGGCTTGCATCTGCTGCCATTGGATGTCGAGGAAGAGAAGACCGAGCGCTGCACGGAGCGGCGAGGCCAGACAAAAGTGACCGTAACGCTGCGCGTGCTACGCAGCGATCCGCGCCGCCGGATCGAGAACCTTCGGGTCTGCCTGCTGGTACGCCGCGGGTCGAAGGAACTTCGCCTGTGGCACGAATTTCAGTTCCGCACGTATACGACAAGGCAATTCCGACGACTGCTCGGTTCGGTTCCGTCGCTGGAACTGTGCGATGTCTACGATTTCCGGTACGACATTAAGCGGCCGTCCACCGTGAACGATGAAATGGCTTACGCTGTTTTCGTGTTAAGGCGACGACTGCAATCGTAGTTACTATTCGTTGAACGGAGTTTTCTTGTTCAACCTCCTGCGACGCCTGTTTACCGTCATCTGAAACGTCAGGGCGACGGGTCTGTGCAGACGCTGGAACTCAAGTCGAGCATTGGAGAAAATAAAAATGCCCTTGACATTAGACACAGAATAAGTCAACAGCTCGCGTATGAGAATCCCACCCAAGCCACGTCCGCGCCGCCGGCCGAAACCGCGCCGCCCGCGGAAATGAGCGAGTGAGATAAGCTGTCGCCAGCTTGGCAGCGTTTTATCAACGTTTGCGCACCGCTCGTAAATGCACGCCGAGCTTATCCTTACTTCCTACGATGCCAAAACTCATGGCGTTTTGAACAACACCTCCCACTGCAGATGTTGTTTAATATTGTTGGGGCGTCTAAATCTGCCCATTTCCAAATCGCCTAGCGCGAGAAATATTCGAGACCAGCTTGAACTCATAACCTCCACAAGTCTCGCGTTGACGAGCTACAAATGGAAACGGGATCAGTTCGGCGCAGGCGAAGCCACGAGTTTTTGAAAGCGTGGATCATTCCGAAGCGGATCAAACATCGGATCCAGTCGGAGCAGCGCAGGAGTGATGGGTATATTTTCAGCCAGCGCGCCAGCGTACGGTATCGAGAGTAGTTTTTGTAAAGCGGCGATCGCGCGGTCGGGCTCTCCCACCTGCGCTGCTACCCGGGCGCGGATCTCGATCGGAATGGGACCAACCACGGCGTCCTTCTCGATCGGATTCGCGACTATGGCCCGTTCCGCCAGAGCCAAGGCGGCGGCCTTGTGACCGAGGCCCATCTCGGTCAGCGCGAGATCGCCAATGAGGCTATAATTGTCCGGCTGTTCTTTGAGGAAAGGTTCCAGTTCGCTGCGCGCCTGTCGCCAACTTTCCTGGGCGCCAGCATGATCGCCAGCAACCTCTTGAGCCCAACCTAACCAAAAGCGCAGTTCGCCACCGTAAAAACCTAACGCTGGGTCAGGCGTGGCCAGTAGTTCCCTTAGTCGAGGGATTACCGATGCCGTGCGGCGCTCCAGGATTGCCTGGTAGACTTGAGTTTCTAAGCCCTCGATGTCATTGGCTGCGAGGTGGAGCCGAGCGAGGAGCGCCGACGCATGCGGCAAGTCTCCTTCCGCTTGTGCGATAGCCGCCATTTGCACCAGGGTATCGGAGTCGTCCGGTGTAATATCGAGAACTTGATCAAACTTTCGCAGCGCTTCCGGGAAACGACGAAGACAGATATTGTTGGTCGCCTGCTGGCTGAGGAGATTAACATTGCGCGGGTCGAGCCGCTCGGCTTCATTGAAATAGGCTTGGCTCTGTTGCCATTGGCCTCGTCTCCGTGCGACATAAGCCAGCGATTCAGGAATCCGGCTACTATTCGGTAAGAGTTGGCGTGCTTGCTCAAAGTAACGCACTGCGGTGTCGTAATCCTTGAGGCAGGCGTAATAATAATAGCCCTTGGCCCATACGGCTTCACCGAGATTGGGCTGGAGAGTGAGAGCGGTTTCGGCTGCCTGTCGCGCCTCTTCAAAGAGGGCCAGCGTTGGTTGAAGACTCTGTGTGACGTAGTTGCGTGCATCAACGTATGACAGCAACGCCCAACTAAGCGCAAACTTCGGGTCCAAGCGCACTGCTTCTTTGAAATATTTCTGTGCACCAAGGGCATTGGTCCTTGTCGGAAAGGTTTTTAGTGTATAAGCCAGGCCGCGCAGATAAGCATCATAAGCTTCAACATTGTCGGTCGGTCTGGCAGCTATGACTTCTTTTTCCGGACCTGTGAGTTTCGCTTGCAATTGGACGGCGACAGCGTTGGCCACCTCGCTCTCGACCGAGAAGATGTCGGTCAATTTTCGATCAAATGTGTCGGCCCAAAGATGAGAGTCATTGGCTGCTTTGATTAGCTGCACGTTAACGCGCACTGTGTCGCCGCTCTTCTGCACGCTACCTTCCAAAACATGCGCAACACCAAGTTGCCTGGCGATCTCAGGCAGGTTTTCAGGGGCACTTTTGTAATGCTGCGTAGACGTGCGCGAGATCACCTTAAGATCGGCGATCTTGGATAAACGCGTTAGAATCTCGTCTTGGATTCCATCAGCAAAGTAGGTGGTACCTTTTTCTTCGCTTCGATTTTCGAAAGGCAAAACGGCGATCGATTTTTCGGGAATCGCCGGCACCTGTGATACAGGTTTGGCCTGCCGCTTCAACGTTCCGAAGTACAAGCTAGCAACCGCGAGAGCAGAGAGCACCGCGATGCCACTAATAAGCAGCGGCTTTCTGTTTAATCTCTTGGCAGGGGCCACTCTGGTTCGTGTATGTACGGCGGCAAGTTGCAGCCGCTGCGCAACCTCTGCGGCCGATTGCGGACGGTCGGACGGGTCCTTTGCCAGACAAGATGCGACCGCATCTTCCCAAACTTGTGGAACCAACGCCGGCTCGACGTCCAATTCTTTCCGCCGTTCGGTCATCGAAGGAGCAACTCGTTCGCAAATCTGTCGATCGATATTGCCCGAATAGAATGGCGGCTTGCTCGTAAGCAATTCGTAGATGCTTGCGCCTAACGAGTAGATGTCGTCCAAATGCGTACAGTGCTCGCCGTTTAGCTGCTGCGGGCTCATATAAATTAGCGTGCCGCTCCGGCCTTGCTCTACAGTTAACCGGCTGACTGAATCACTCAGACTGCGGGCTATACCAAAGTCCGTTACCTTTAGGTCGCTGCGTTGATTGACCATCAGGTTCGCAGGCTTCAAGTCACAATGGATGACGTTCGCGCGCGTGTGCGCATAATCGAGTGCGTCGCAAAGCTGAGTTATCCAAGTAGCGATCTCATCCGCCTCGAAGACCCTCTGCTCTTTCTCAGCTCGCAAGTTGGATAGCGTTTCTCCATCGATATACTCCATCGAAATGCCGCCGGAGCGGTCGTCATGCACGAAGTCGTGTATACGTACGATATGCGGATGCGTCAGTTCGAGGCACCGCTTTGTCTCGTGCCTGAGTTGGTCAAACGCCGCACGATCTTGAATCATGAGATCGGGAAGAAATTTCAGCGCGACATCGCGCTCCAGTTCTTCATCGCGCGCCAGCCAGACAATTCCCATTCCGCCTCGCCCAAGGACCTTGACCAGCGTGTAACGGCCAAAGACTTTTTGTCCGCCGACAAACTCACACGATGTTGCGCCTATGACGTCGCCTGCGCGTTCGTTACTCACTTTGAGCAAGTATACATTATTAAGGTAGGAAGGAAGTTAAAAGCTGAAAGGGCTACTCTTACAGCGCCTGATCAATTCATGTCAGCATCCACGGGCACCTCGTGATTTGAGAGACTTTGCGTCCAGGATCACTTCTTAGTAGAATGTTTTTGGTGAACGCGTCCCAGGAGGAAAGTGCCTGGTTGGAAGCGACCGATGGCACACGCCATACAATCCGTGGCAGTTGTTCGCTCGGACGGACCGCCGCTAACACGATCGTGCTGGAATCTCCCAAAGTGTCGCGTCGGCACGCTCTCATCCATCTGCAAAATATCGGCGAACTTTGGCTGATCGATTTCGGCAGCAGTAACGGAACTTTTTTGAACAAGCGGCGCATTCAACACCCGATTCGATTAAGCGATGGCGATCAAATCACAATTGGAGATCAGGTTTTCACGCTCCGGCAGCCCGTCGCCGTTTCAGAGGAGTACAAGACGGACGTGGTGCAACGAACGTTGCGCGAAATCGGGAATATTCCCTGTTGGCTTCTCGTCGCGGATATCCGCGGTTTTACGCCCCTCAGCCGCCACATGCAGAGCGAGGACCTGGATGTTCTCCTCGGAGCGTGGATTTTCACCTCCAAGGAGATCATCGAGAATCAGCACGGGATAATTAACAAGTATCTCGGCGATGGTTTTCTTGCCTATTGGCCGGATGCTGCTACGAGCCCGGAGGAGATTGTGGCGGTAATCTCCGCGCTCAAAGAATTGCAACGAAAAGAATGGCCGGAGTTTCGCTTCGTTGTTCACTTCGGGGCCGTCGCGATTGGAGGAGTCGCGTCGATGGGCGAAGAAAGCCTGATGGGAGGCGAAGTAAATTTGATCTTCCGCTTGGAAAAACTAGCTAGCTCGCTAGGCGAATCTTGCTGCTTGAGCGAAGCGGCAAAAATAAAGCTGGGGGAACTGATTCCGGTGCGTTCGCTCGGCGAATTCGAACTGAAAGGTTTTGAGGGCAAGTGTGCCTTTTTCGCGGGTTAGCGAAGCGGCGCGGTTTGCAAAAAAATTGTGGAAGGGCTCAGACCTGTTGGCGCACACTAGCTTCAGTGACGAGATCGCAACGGTGCAACCAAAGATGGCATCGCAAATCAACAGAAAGTTCCAAATTTGATTACGCCTGGCCCGCGAAAACAAGATCTTAAGCAGCGTGCTCGAAAGCCACGGCGTTCAGGGCATAAGAGGAGGAGCGTATGGTTTCAAGCGCGGAGCGCGTGGCCGTTTCGAGAAGCGCGTGTACACAGGCTGGTGACCGAGAGAGATCGCGTTCGGCGAGATCTGGCAACATCCAAGCGTGTGTCCCCGTGGAGATGCATTGGGCCAACGAACGTGGGTGGACGATTGACAAGCATCGTTTGCCACCCTCAGGACGCTAATCGTATTTGGGTGGGAGCCGCAGGCGGCGGTGTGTGGCAAAGTACGGACGCCGGCCTGAATTGGCACACGGTGTGGAGCAAGCAGGATAGCTTGAACATTGGCTCGCTTGCGATTGATACGGCGAATCCCGATGTCATCTATGCCGGGACGGGCGAAGCGAATCTTTCAGCCGACTCCTACGGCGGGGTAGGAATTTATAAGACGACGGATGGCGGTGCTAGTTGGAAACTGCTAGCTCCAGCATCCGACCTGGGCATTCCCACGCGTATCGGCGTAATCGCGATTGATCCTCGCGATTCAGCGCATTTGTTGGTAGCTGGCGTTGGTGCCAATGAATCCAGTCCCAAGCCCGAGGACTTTGGCGGAATGTTTGTCTCGCATGATGGAGGATTGACTTGGCGGCGAGAAACTTTCATTTCGACAAACAACTACTGGTGCCACGCGATCGTATTTCATCCCACCAAGCGAGACGTCATATTCGCCACCTTCACAGAGCAGGGCGCAAAAAACGGTATTTGGTTGTCTGAGGACGGTGGCGGACAGTGGCGACAACTGAGCAAAGGCCTTCCTGCTCCGGAAAACTTTGGGCGAACTAGCCTGGCGATTAGCCCATCAGGTCCGGACGTGATCTATGCTCTCGCTCAAAATACCTTGAGCGATCGGAGTGATCTGGTTTTGGGAGTTTTTCGCAGTGCCGATGGAGGTGAAACATGGAAAGAAATTAGCGGTCGTCATTTCAAGGCGGAAGGTCAGATCTCCTATGGAAATACAATCGCAGTCCACCCGAAGCATCCGAATCATGTACTTTGCGGCGGCGTTGACCTGCATCTCACAACCGACGGCGGCAGAACGTGGATCAGAGCGACACGATGGAATTCCAAACCCGGACGGATTCATTACGCTCATGCCGATCATCATCACCTTTTGATGCCGCTGACTGCTCCAGGCCGTGTGTACGACACGAATGACGGCGGACTCGATGTAAGTGAAAATGGGGGGCGCACATGGAAGAATCGCAGCAAAGGTCTCGCGGTCACGATGTATTACGACATGGATGCAGCACAGAGCGATGGCCGGTGCTTTGGCGGAGGAGCTCAGGATAATGGGACACTCGTCACCACAGCAGGGCGGAGCAATGACCATCACGAGGTTCTCGGCGGCGATGGTGGCTGGATGATCTATGATCCCGGTGACGCAACGCATTTTTATGCCTCCTATTACAACATGGGTATTTACCGCTGGCGCAACGGGAGAAAGCGAAATGTGTCCCCGCCAGCTGGACAGGACGAAACGGACTCGGTGTGGATGGTTTACGTTACCATGGATCCCCAGGATCCGGACACAGTGTTCACCGGCTCGACGCGAGTGTGGCGTACTAAAAACGACGGGAAAAAGTGGCGACCAGTGTCTCCGGACCTCGATGGCAGCACGATCTCAGCAATCGAAGTTGCTCCCGCGGATTCGCAGCGAATTTATGTAGCCACAGAAAATGGTGGCTTCTTCCGCAGCCTGAATGGTGGGAACACTTGGAGCGCAAACCTTGCCAGCGCCACCTTGCCAGGACACACAATTACTCGAATCGATTCTGCAGCAAAGCTCGGCGCCGACTTTCTCTTAGTCACGATCGGAAACTTTGGTCACTCCCACCTCTTTTGTTCGAGAGACGGTGGCAAGACTTGGGAAGATATGGACAATGGGCAACTACCTGATGTTCCGCACCACGCTGTCGTTATTCGACCCGACGAGCCAAAAACAGTCTATGTCGGAAATGATGCCGGAGTGTTTGTGTCACATGACTCCGGTATTACTTGGATGAACATGACGCGAAATTTACCAAACGTGATGATCGTCGACCTGGTGCTACACGAAAAAGATGGAACACTCAGCGCAGCGACATACGGCAGGAGCCTCTGGCGTACGCGGATCTGATTAGGTTAGCCAATAAGCCAGGGCCGCATTCGGACACAGCCGGCAATTCACATGTGATCGCCGGAATGTTTGTGCCGATCTTTGAACGTAAGCTCAGCGATCCCGGATTTGTCGAGCTCACCTAAACCTTCGGCAATCATACGGTCGTATTGCTCCTTGGTCGCGCGCGCGAGTGGTAAATCGAGACCAAGACTGCGCCCGAGCTCGAGAGCGATGCCGCTGTCTTTGGCGGCGTGCGCGGCGGAAAAATAGCAGCTGTGCTCGCGATTTTGCATGTCTTCGCCGTCGGTTTCGAGCACCCGCGAGTTCGCGCCGGTTTGCGAAAAAACTTGTCTCAACATTTCCAAGTCGAGACCGAGCGCCGCGCCGAGCGCGAGTCCTTCAGCCAGACCGGCGGTGTTGATGTTCATCACCATGTTAACGAGCGCTTTTACCTTGGCGGCTTCGCCAGACTTGCCGATGTAGCGCACGACTGACCCGAGCTCCTTCAAAATCGGTTCAGCTTTGCGGAATGTCGCTTCATCTCCGCCGCACATCAGATAGAGCTTACCGTCGCGTGCCTGGGTGATGCTCGAGGCCATGCATGCTTCGAGACTTTCCGCGCCGGCTTGATGCGCTAGCTTCTCAACATCGATCTCCACCCCCGGCGAGATTGTCTCGCAGTTTATGAATAATTTCCCTCGTGCATTTACGAGTAAGTTGTCACCTGCTCCGGTAAAGATTTGCCGGACCGCGTTGTCATCAGTCACTACCGTGAAGATCACGTCCGATTCTGCCGTGACTTCCGACAAATCCTGGCTCGCCGCGCAACCAACCTCGGCAGCAACAGATGTAGCTTTCGCGCGGTTTATATCGTAAACCGCCGTAATCTGGAACTGCCGATCTTTTAAATGGCGCACCATGTTCGCGCCCATGCGACCGACTCCAACAAAACCAATATTCATGTAAGCAATGTAAGATGTTTGATGTTCGATTTTAGATGTTCTGCTTTTTCGTCGCGGATTTGCGCCCTGTAACAACAATTGCCGTCAGTTCGTCCGCTTCCCTTAGCAACAACGAAATTCTATGTTCGGAGACCAGTTTGGCGTCGCGAATTAGTTCCAGCCAATATAAACTCTCGTCTGCCTCTTCAAGTACTGTACCTAGTTTTGCGACAAACTCCGCGCGAGAGCGTGCGCGGCACGCAGCGCGATAATTTGCACCCACTGAAGTCGCGCTACGCACCAGTTGATTCGA
>WNFZ01006933.1_pt1 | contig 11453 bp, 9 predicted proteins | sample 5400081 | NCBI WGS metagenome assembly WNFZ01 (sample SAMN13153365, study PRJNA577476) | soil metagenome | isolation source: 80 cm soil or saprolite under grassland replicate 1 | place: USA:California | collected 2016-06-15
GCGGCGCGCCGGTGCGCGATCTTCCAGCGTCGTTCCGGTTCATCGGGCAAGGCAACCTCGGGCTTGGCGCCTGGCCGCTCCCGCTGCCGGTGCTCTGGATGCTGCTTCTGGCCGTGTTGGTCAGCCTGCTGCTGCACCAGACGGTACTTGGGCGCTACATCTACACCGTCGGCAGCGACGAGCGCGCGCTACTGGTGGTTGGCGTGTCGGCGGCGCGGCTCAAGATACTGGTCTACATGCTGAGCGGCCTGCTCGCGGCGCTCGGCGGCGTGGTGATGACCGCCAAGCTGGGTGTCGCGATGCCAATGGCGGCGACCGGCTACGAGCTCGACATCATCGCCGCCGCAGTGATCGGCGGGGCCAGCCTGTTCGGCGGCGAAGGCACCGTCACGGGTGTCGTGCTGGGCGCTGCGCTGATGCAGACCGTCCGCAACGGGTTGGTGCTGCTAGGCGTGCCATCTCACTGGCAGGTCGTCACGATCGGGGCGATGATTCTGTTGGTCATGTTGCTTGACCACTGGCGGCGCCGGCGGGTGTGGCGATGAGGCGACAAGCGACCAGCGTTCAAACGTTCAAACAGCTTGCCCTGAGCCTGTCGAAGGGTTCAAACGTTCGAACGTTCGAATATTTACTGAGCCTATTGTTGCTAGTCGGCATGCTGGCGGCCTGCCAGGCGCCCGCCGCCCCCGCCGCGCGCAAGAAGCTGACGATCGCCTGGGTCAAGAAGTCGTTGAGCAATCCGGTATTTGATCTCGGCCAACGTGGCGCGTTGCAGAAGGCTCAGGAGCTGACGGAACATGGTCCGATCCCCGTCGAGGTGCTCGCCGTCGCTCCGGTCGCCGCCGATGCGGTCGAGCAGGCGCGAGTGCTCAACGATCTCATCGGGCATGGTGTCGACGGTATCGCCGTCTCATGCGACGACCCGACTGCCTGTATTGACCCGATAAACCGCGCTGTGGAGGCCGGCATTCCGGTGATGACCTGGGACTCCGATTCGCCCGACAGCAAGCGTTTTACGTTCCTGAGCATCGACAATTATCGGGGGGGGCAGCAGGCGGCCGACCTGCTGGCGCGCGCGATCGGCGCCCACGGCAAGGTCGCGATCCTTACTGGCGTGCCGGGCGGCCTGAACCTGGACCAGCGAGTCGCCGGCTTCAATGGCCGCCTGGCGGCCTACCCCGACATGCAAATCGTGCGCGTCTTCGCCAGCAACGAGGACACTAATCTCGGAGTCCAGGGCGTCGAGGAGACCATGCAAGCCCACCCAGACTTGCGCGGCTGGTTCTTCGCCGGCATGTGGCCGCTGTTCGCCGACCGCGGCTCGATGCCGCTGTGGGAGGCCGCCTCGCGGCGCGGCGCCGTGAAGACGGTCGCGTTCGACACGCTGCCGCTCGAGCTCGACCTGCTGCGCGGCGGCTACGTAGAGGCGCTGATCGGCCAGAAGAAGCGCTACTCGACGTTTATCGACACCGGCGTGGACATCGTCACCCGCAAGAATGTCGAGGCGATGGCGCGCGCCTGGCAGAACAATGATTTTAGCCAACCACTGCCGGCACCATAGTCAGCAGTATGCAGTCGGCGGTATGCAATAAGCCGCTACTGGCGACTGGCGACTGGCGACTGGGGACTGATATGGAACCGTTACTCCGCTGCATCAACCTATCGAAAACCTTTGGCGCGCTGCCGGTGCTGCGGCAGGTGAGCTTTGAAGTCGCACCAGGCGAAGTGGTCGGCCTGGCCGGGCGCAGCGGCGCGGGCAAGTCGGTGCTGGCGATGTTGCTGGCCGGCGTCGAAGTTGCGACCGAAGGCGATCTGTATTTCGATGGGCAGCGGCTGCGCTGGCCGGTGAAGGCACGCTCGGTCGGCATCGCGGTGATTCACCAGCAGCCCGAGCTGGCAGAGCGGCTCGACATCACCACGAATATCTTCCTGGGCGACGAGCTCGGCTGGCCTTCGGCCTCCAGCTGGCTCAAGGTGCCGAGCCGCCGGCGCATGGAGCAGCGTGCCGCCGAGATCCTCGATCTGTTGGATGTCCACTTCGTCTCGCTGCGCGAAAATGTGTTCAATCTTTCGAGCGAGCAGCGCCAGATGATTGCGATCGCCCGCGCGCTGGTGCGCCCGGCTCGCCTGATTGTCGTCGACGAGCCGACCATGCCGCTGAGCTACGCTTTCCAACAAAAGCTGCTCGAGCTGATCCGCACATGGCAGCAGCAGGGCACGGCGGTGATCTTCGCCAGCAACAACCTCGATCACCTGTTTGCCGTGGTCGATCGGATTGTGGTGCTGCGCGAGGGGCGGCGCGTCGCCGATTATCGCACCGATACAACCGGCCGGGAAGAGGTCGTGTCGGCGCTGGTCGGCACCACCGATCGCCAGCAACTGACGCCAATCATCTGGGCGCTCGACAGCTACTACCGCGCCCGCGAGCAAGCTGAGAAACTTGGCCATCATCAGACCCTGCTGGAGCAGAACCTGGCGGCGCAGGACTCGCTCAACCGCCAGCTGATCGACCAGCTGGCCGAGCAGGTCTCGGCGCTCGACCGCGCCAATCTCGCGCTGCAAGATGCCCAGCGCCGCCTGCTGACCGAGCGCGAGCAGGAGCGTAAAGCGCTGGCGCGCGAGCTGCACGATCAGGTGATCCAGGATCTGCTCAGCGTCAACTATCAGCTTGAAGAGGTTGAGGTAGAGGCCCAGCAGTCGGCGCAGGCCGACGAGCTCGCCGAGGTGCGCACGAGCATCCGCGCGTTGGTCGACGACGTGCGGCGGATCTGCGGCAATCTGCGCCCGCCAACCATCGACAGCCTGGGTCTGGGCGCGGCGCTTCAGTCGTATGTGCGCGACTGGTCGGCGCGCGCCGGCGTGGCGGTGACGCTCGATCTGGATACGCGGCTAAGCCGCCTGCCCGAGGCGATCGAGCTGTCGATTTTCCGGATCATTCAAGAGGGGCTGAGCAACGTGCGCAAGCATGCTCGTGCCACCGCGGTGCAGATCCGGCTTCATCACACCTCGCCGCGTACGCTGATGATCTCGATCGCCGACAATGGACATGGCCTGCCGGATGGCTTCGATCTATCGGCCCTGGGCGGGGTAGGGCATTACGGCATGCTCGGCATTAGCGAGCGTGTGGCGCTGCTCGAAGGCCGCCTGCACCTTCAGAACCAGGCCAACGGCGGCTTGCTGCTCCAGGTCGAAATTCCCCACCCGCGCGTCGACGTGCGCAGCGAGGCGATGGTACGGTAGACTATAACGAGACTTTAGCCACAGAGCGCACAGAGGTTGATGTCTCATTACTTCATCTCTGTGGCCTCTGTACACTCTGTGGAATGAGCACCTCGCTTCGCCATAGGGTATGCTGATCATATCGTCGTCTCATCTACGTGTGGCTCCTGTACTGGCTCGATGTACACCCGAGCCCAGATGATCTGGTCAGCTTGAATGCCCTCGAGGATCACTCCTCTCTGAATGAACTTCTTCCCATCCGTCTGCGTCCCATGAAGGTGCAATTCGGCCCATATGGTGTCTCCTTCTTCCACCGCGCCCAGGATCTCTACCTGCAGATCTGGAGCCGTCGTGAAAAAGAAGCTCCAGTTTTTTCGCACCCCTGCTGGCCCGGTGAAGGCCCGCTCAGAGTGAAGCGGCTGCTCACTGCGAAAGTCTGGGGCAAAATACGCTACCATAGCATCTAGATCGTGCCGATTCGCTGCCTGTATCATTCGCTCGAATACCGCTTTGGGGGACGAGTGCGTTTGCACATCCTGTACCTGTTCCTCTGACATGGGAAACTCTCGTTGTATGGAACTCATCTTTTCTCTGTGTCTGGTCGTCGCCTCATACCGATCTAATACTTGTAACGGCCCGGCGCGCGACCACCTCCAGGGGTGTCAGTGGGATCCCAAAGGTGCGAGCGGTCTCAGTCATGTCTATCGGTGAATCATAGGTATCAAGGCCTGCTAACAACTGGGCTATCATCTCCGGGAGGCCTGGAACTGGCTCACCGGGAGCCACACTGTTGATCGGAATCCGGTGACCAAGCACGCGTTCGTAGACCGCTACGGCATCCCGGAATGATACAGGTTCCGGTCCCCCAAGGAGCAGCTTCTGATTGATCGCCGCTGGGTTGCCGATCGCGGCGAGAATGAACGCAGCCACGTCGCCAACCGAGATAAACGAGTGCTTGCGGCGGCCTCCCCCCACGATCGTCACCGGTTGGCCCATCATTGCGGGCATACCCACGACCCCGCCGAGCACCACTTCCATATACCCGTTGGGAGCGATAATGGTGTAGGGTATGCCGCTGGCCCGCAAATAGTCTTCGGTTTTGCCTTTGGCTTGGAGCAAGGGGATGGGACTGTTTGGATCAGCGGCCAGCACCGACACGAAGATGAACTGCCTTATCCCGGCAGCTTTGGCGGCATCAATCAGATTGCGATTGCCTTCCAGATCCACCGTCTGCGCAGTGTCCACCCCACCACGCGCGGCTGAGTTCGCAGTTGTGATGACGATGTCGGCTCCCTGACAAGCTGCGTCGAGTGAGCCGCGCTGTTTGAGATCGCCCAGCACGACCTGCGCCCCTGCATCTGCAAGTGGCTGGTAGTTTGACTGCGAGCGGGCCAGGATGCGGATGGGCTGGCCTTGCGCCAGGAGCATCCGGGTAACTGCGCCACCGAGGTTGCCAGTGGCTCCAACGACGAGGATCATGACCGATCTCCTTTCATATGTGCTGTGTTCTCGCAGCAAGCTGCAACTGCTCTTGCGAAACGAAAGAGCCGCGCCATCTCTGTAAACAGAGGTTTGATATATAATCTGGTGCAAGCATACATGACTCTTCTGCCTTGCACCACGAAGAAGAGGCACATTTTCCCCACAGCTTTCGCACATGAGGCGGTCTATGCTATGATGTGAGCAGCGTTGGTATTGCGTTGCAGTCTGAGCAGCAAGATCCCCACGGCCAAAGATGACAGAGAAGACCAGTTTTCGTACTTTACTCAAGCACTATCGCCAGGCTGCGGGACTCTCTCAGGAGGCCCTGGCGGCCCGTGCCGGGCTTTCCGCGCGTGCCATCAGCGATTTGGAGCGTGGCATCAATCACACGCCACGGTATGCCACGCTCGAATTATTGTCCAGCGCGTTGTTTCTGTCCGCACAGCAGCAGGCCTTGCTGCAGGCCGCTGCTCACCCAGATGTTGCCGCTGCTGTGGACGCTCCTGCTGCCCTGCTCGCACCTGGTTTGCCGCTTCCTCCGACCCGACTGGTTGGTCGTGAGCAGGAACGCTCCCGTGCCCTTGCTCTGCTGCGTCGCAGCGATGCACACCTGCTCACGCTTACAGGACCGAGTGGCGTCGGCAAGACACGGCTTGCGCTTCAGCTTGCTTGGGACCTCGCTCCTGACTTTACCGATGGCGTGGTGTACGTTCCGCTGGCACCCATCCGCGATGCAGCGCTGGTCCCCGGTGTGGTTGCCCAGACCCTCGGAATTCGCGAACAAGCTAACTCCTCGCTTGCAGAGCAGGTGCATACGTTCTTGCACCCCAAGCATCTTTTGCTTATTCTCGACAATGTAGAGCAGGTCCTGGACTGCGCCCCGTTCGTTGCTGCCCTATTGGAGCGTTGTGCCCGCCTGTTTGTCCTCGTGACGAGCCGGACGCCGCTGCGCTTGCGCGCCGAGCAGGAACTGGCGCTGGCTCCGCTCCGGCTGGAAGACGCGGTGGCGCTCTTTTGCGAGCGATTCCAAGCCGTGCGACCGGGCAGAGCGTATGACGTGAGCGAGGTGGCGGCGATCTGCGAACAGCTGGATCGCCTGCCCCTGGCTATCGAGCTCGCTGCGATGCACGTCAAGGTACTTTCCTTACCCGAGTTGCAGAAGCGGCTTGTCCATCGTTTGGCGCTCCTGCGCGGGGGTGCCAGGGACTTACCACCACGCCAGCAGACCATGGAAGATGCCATTGCCTGGAGCTATGAGCTGCTCACGCAGGAACAACAGCGCTGTTTTCGTGCCCTCGGCGTCTTTGTGGGAAGCTGCACGCTGGAGGCGGCCGAGGCAGTCTGCTCGGTCGAGGGGCAGACCGCCCCCGCGGCGCTGCTCCTCACGCTGGCCGCCCTAGTCGATGCCAGCCTCATCCAGGCGGAGGTATCGGCCGGTGAGGCAGTACGCTTTGGCCTGTTGGAGCTGATTCGGGACTATGCCCTGCAACGGCTGCACACAGCCGGAGAGGCGGAGCAGTGTCGGCGTCGGCATGCCGCCTATTACGCCCGCCTGGCAGAGACCGTCTTTGCGCACTTTGGGCCCGCGCCGGGAGCACGCGATGTGCATTTTACGTCGGCATTGGCACAGGAATTGCCCAATGCGCGGGCGGCGTTGCAATGGGCAGAGGAGCGGCAAGAGGCGGAACTCGGGCTGCGGCTGGCCGGCTTCGCACGCCTCTGGCATGTCCGCGGTCAGATGAGCGAGGCCGAGAGCTGGATGGAACGTATGCTGGCGCTGGATCTCCGCGCGAGAGAGCAAGGAAGGCCCACTGCCCCACTCACACTACGCATACAGTACCTCTATGGCATCGGACGAACCATGGTGCGCCATGGGAAGGTGGAGCGTGCTGCCGAAGTCGCAGCCAACGAAGCCCTCCAGCTGGCCCGGCAGATTGGTGATCACAACGGCATCAGCAATGCCTTCGCGACGCTGGGGATGATCGCCCAGGCGAGCAGCAAGCTCGATGAGGCGGAGGCTGCCTATACGGAAAGTTATACGCATGCCAAGCTGATTGAGCATAGCGGCCTCATAAGTCATGCCCTGGTCCATCTTGGGGAGCTGGCAGGGATGCGGGGTGACGTGACACACGCCACTGCACTTTTAGAAGAAGCCCTTGCCAATGCACAAGCCATCGGTACGACCTGGGATATCGCCATCATGACGACCCTGCTCGGCCATCTGGCTCGCGAGCAGCAAAACGATGCGCTGGCCAAAGCGCGTTACCGGGAAGCCCTCGCGCTCTATCGTGCATTCGGCAGTCCCACCTACCTGGCCGGATGTCTAGAGGGCTTTGCGGCCACTATTTGTGCAGAAGGGCACTACGCGCAAGCCGCGCGCCTGTGTGCCACGGCGGCGGCTCTTCGCGAACAGACACAGACACCACTTCCACCCGCTGAGCGCGAAGCATTCGAGCAGGTTGTTGCAACGGCAAGAGCGGCACTTGGCGAGCCTGTCTTTGTAAGGGAATGGAACAGAGGAACAACACGCACGCAGGATGCAGCGATTGACGATGCTTTGTCGGACTGAACGACTGGAACTGATCCTTACCACGAACGCCACAATCCATATCGACACATACACGGTCTCGATTGCCTTTGCAGACGAAGCCGTGCGCGATCGTGTCTTTGCTGATTTGCAAACACTTCCTGGCGATTATTTCGAGACAACGCCGTAGCGAAACTGCCACCCAACCCGCCATTGCGGCCGACGCCGCTCCGCGCAAGCGGAGATATCTACGGCGTCGCTATGACACTGACACATTGTGGCATGCTAGCGCTGGAGCAGGGCGACCAGGGGCAGGCCGGCGCATACCTGGAGGAGAGCCTGACTCTGCTGCGGGAGCTGGGCGACCGCTGGCAGACCGCCCTCGCGCTCGAGGTGGTCGCCGGGTTGGCGGCAGCGCAAGGGCAACGGGCAGATGATGCTCAGCCGGGTGGCCTGCGGGCGGCGCGGCTGTTCGGCGCGGTGGATGCGCTCCGCCTTGGGGCATATGCAAAACTCCTCTAACATTGACAAGCCTTACGCAAGCTGCGCCCAGAGCACTCCGGGCGTGAACTGAATCTGTACCTTGTCGCCGTCCTGCGTATATGGCGCCCTAAGTGTCGCCCCAGCATCGTAGTCTAACGCCGCGGATAGCCTCAAGTCCTCGGCGCCGATTGTCAGACGGTATGGCTGTCCCCACTCGGCTGTGCCGCACATGAAGTTGTACGCCCGCCGTGCTGGCCAATCTGTGCTAATTCGCCAAGCGTCTGCCGCGGGCCATGGCTCGTAGCTGCCGCCGGGCGGCTGTGGTCGGCGTGCCAGCGCGCCATCGCACAGCGCCCCAAGCGCCGCGACCATCAGCTCGCCGCCACGTGATGCGCAGATCTGCTCGGCTGCCGCGCCGCCGATGCCGTCGGGTAGCTCCACCGGCGCCTGCATCGCGATATCGCCGGTGTCGAGCCGCTCGTCCATGAAATGGATCGTCACGCCGGCTGTGCGCTCGCCCGCGCGGAATGTCCAGAACAGCGGCTCGGGCCCGCGGTGGCGGGGCAGCAGCGCCGCGTGCATATTGAGAAATCCATGGCTTGGCAGCGCCAACAGCGCCGGCGGGATGCGTAGCGGGAAGCACGCCACGCTGGCCACCGCCGGCCCCAGCTCGGCAAGCGCGCGCAGCGTATCAGAGGCATCGGCGCGGCGCAGCTCAAAAGCCGGAATGCCGCGGGCATGCGCGATCTCCGCGATCGTGTGCGCCGGGCTGGCGCCGATCAGTGGTATCAGCGGCGGCGCAAGCGGCACAATTGGCTCGGGCCGGGTTTCGCGCGCAAAGCGCCCAGCCGCCACAATCACGCCGCATACGTCGAACCCGGCATCCAGCAGCGCCGCCAGGACAGTCGCCGAGGTGGCGCCCCCCATGCCGAAGAACAGGATACGTAGATCTACTGGGCCACTTATCGTCAATGTCGCCATTCTCCATAGTGCGTAGTGCGCAGGCGCCTCGCTACGCACTACGCACTACTTCCTTGACACCCACCCGAAACCGACTATACTGCTCACACATATTCCGATGAAAGAGGTTTACTATGCCTCGCATGGTTCAATGCGTCAAGTTTGGCCGGGAGCTGCCGGGGCTCGAGGCGCCGCCCTTTACTGGCCCGCTGGGCGAGCGAATATACAACCAGGTGTCGCAGCAAGCCTGGAATCTATGGCCGGCGCAGGCCACGCTGATTATTAATCATTATGGCTTGAACCTGGCCGATCCGCAGGCGCAAAAGCTACTGATGCAGGCGATGGAAGAGTTTTTCTTCGGCGAAGGCGCGCAACTGCCCGAAGGCTGGACGCCGCAGGCCCGACCGACTAAGGGCGGCGCGCCGCAGCGCAAGTGATGACAAGGTGACACGATCGAGGATAGAGGATGGAGGATGGTGCTATCCTTTATCCTTTATCTTCAGTTCTTGTCACCCCGTCACCTCGTCACCCCATCATCGTCAGCGCGATATTCGGCTGGACGTGAAAGCGCAGCTTGCCGTGCGCCTGGCGCAGCGCCGCCTCCACCGCTGCTGGCCGGTTGCCGCGCGCGAAGATGAAGCCCAGATAGCTATCGCCCTCGGGCAGTGGTATGAGCGGGTAGTTCAGCGGCGCGGTGATCTCGACACTCTCGATCCCGGCCACGGCGCGCGCCTCCTCCACGCCCTCGACCCGCTTCAGCAGGCCTTCGCCTGGGATGGGAATCATCATCACGCCGCCCGCCTGGCCGGCGCCGCTGAGCGAGTCGACCGGCATACCGCATGCCTGGCGAATGATCAGCTCCTCAAGCGTCGCGTCGGTGCCGAAGCGCAGTGTCTGCGAGCATAGCCCGCCGATCGAGCGCCCGGCCAGCTCCACGATCCAAGGGCCATGGCGGTTGATCCGTAGCTCGGCGTGCATTGGCCCCTCGCGCAACCCCAGCGCCTCGGCGGCGTGCGCTGCGCATGCGGCGATCGCCGTCTGCGCCTCGGCGGGCAGTCGCGACGGCGTGACATAGATCGTCTCCTCGAAGAATGGACCGTCGAGCGGATCGGGCTTGTCGAACAGCGCCAGCACCTGAAGCTCGCCATGGTTTAGCAGCCCCTCCAGCGCCACCTCAAAGCCGGGAATGAACTGCTCGACCAGAAACGGCTTTGGTTCGGGCTCGCCATACAGTGATTCCAGCAGGGCCGTCAGGCGCTCTACGGCTGCGACAAACTCGTCGGGATTGTCGGCGCGAATCACGCCACGGCTGCCGTTCAGCCGCAGCGGCTTGACGACACAAGGGTAATCGATCTGCGCCGCCAGCGCGCGCGGGTCGTCGGCGGTGCTGCAGCGGCGAAATTCCGGCACCGGCACGCCATGCCGCGCCAGCAGCTCGCGCATGATATGCTTGTCGCGCGCCGCCTCGGCCGCCGCAGGCGCGTTGTGCGGCAGCCCCAGCGCCGCGCTGGCGTGCGCCGCCAGCAGGCTGCCGCTGTCGTCGACCGCAATGATCGCGCTGAACGGCTGGATTGCGTGGATGTCGGCGATTGTGGCTGTGGCCGCGTCGAGATCGCCGAAGTCGACACCAATCTGGCGCTCGCCGCAGCCGGCCAGCTGCTTGGGCAGATCGATAGCCGTGATGATCTCGACGCCGAGCCGCTCGGCCGCCGCCAGAAAGGCCCGGTCGCGGTACGAGTTTGGGGTCGTCAATAGCAAGATGCGGGGTGTCATTTTATCTCGTTCCCTATTGCGTATTACGTATTGTGTATTGCGTGCCGCCAGCCTACGCAATACGTGTCCTCAAATCAGCTCAGGAGCCAACTGCTCCTCGTCCGGCTCGGCTCAGCAATACCACGGCTCGCTCATATGCGGGATCGACGTATGGTCGCGCCGACACACCTGCTCGAAGCGCATGCGCGGCGCCGCCGGCGCGCCGAGCGCGGCCCGCGCGAGCCACCGGATTGCATCGAAGCTGGTCTGGCGCGATACGCGCTGCATGCTGACCGCCCGCAGCACCTCGCGGTACAACTGGTCCATCCGCGCGTCGGGGTGCGCCCAAGGATACGCCAGCGCCGCCTGGTCGTACGGCTGCACCAACGCCTGCAGCTCGGGCAGCTCCAGCAGTCGCGATCCGGCCGGTATCAGCAGCCGGATAGCGTACTGGATCGGCGCGACATGCTCGACCAGCTCCAGCTCCGCAATCAGCTCCAGCAGCTCCAAATATCCGCGCCGCGTGGTCCAGGGCGTAAATGTGACGAATGTTGGGTTGAGCGCCAGGCCAATATCGCCTAACAGCCCAACCGCGCGGATGAAGTCGGCGGCAGTATGGCGTTTGTCGAGGCGTGCCAGAATTGCGTCGTCGATCGCCTCGACCGCGCTGGTGACGAACAGGCAGCCGGTGTCGCGCAGTTCCGGCAGCAGGCGGGCATGCTTGAGCAGGTGCTCGATCTTGATCGTTACATCATACGTGAGTGTGGGGAACTCGGCGTGCAGCGCCTGCACCAGCGCGAGCGCGTGGCTCGGCCCATTGAAGAAGTCCGGGTCGCCAAAAGTGATATGGCGCGCGCCGGCCGCAACCTGCTGGCGAATATCGGCGAGCACGACCTCGCGCGAGACCACGCGGAAGCGCCCGCCGTACACTGGCACAATCGGGCAATGGCGGCACAGGTGCTTGCAGCCGCGGCTGGCCTCGGTATAGCCGGCGGTGCGCTTCTCGCCGTCGCCCAGCTCGACAAACGTA
>WNFZ01005635.1_pt1 | contig 11450 bp, 10 predicted proteins | sample 5400081 | NCBI WGS metagenome assembly WNFZ01 (sample SAMN13153365, study PRJNA577476) | soil metagenome | isolation source: 80 cm soil or saprolite under grassland replicate 1 | place: USA:California | collected 2016-06-15
CGTTTGCCACGTTTTCGGGAGTTGCAGCTGCGACAGAGTTGGAATTTGAGGTTTGCCCCTGTTCAAGAGCCGGCGAAGGAGATTGGTCTGCAACTGCGGATGCCGGCGCGTTCGTTGTCGGGTGATTAGCGACAACCGGCGCGTTATTTATCGCTTCTGGCGTCGCAGACGGAGAGGCTTCCGGTACACCGACGGGAACGCCGATCACTTGGTTCGCCGCAGTTCGATACCGAAACGGATTGATATCGGCAGGCAACAAGAATGCGCCGAGCACTCCCGCCGCTAGCACGATAGCGGCGAATACAAATATTCCACGCAGCACCTGCGCGAGCGGCGTCGGTGTTGTCCTCGATTTCCGTGGAACTACCGCCGCCAGCGGAACCCCTAGTCTGCGTGCGATGGCTTGCCGGCGTTCAATTTTCGTCAGGCATTCGCGAATCATTTCCGTGAGCACGACCGGATCCTTTGGACGTTGATTGGGATCGTGACGCAACATATGGGCGAGCAAATTCCGCAAAGTTTTTGGAAATACTCGAAGCTGCTGACGGCGCAGATCCGCCGGAGGCGCGGCGCCCGTCAGCAAAAAGTACATTGTCGCGCCGAGAGAATACACTTCTGATCGCAGATCGACCGTTTCATGCTGGACCTGCTCGGGACTGGCGAACTCCGGGGCGGCAGCAAAACTTTCTTCGTGTCCGTCGCTTCCGTTGGGTTTATCGAACTTTAATCCCGCCAGACCGAAGTTCAGTAGCTTCACGAAAGGCCAGGCACCGTCAGGGGTCGATCCCGGCGCGATCATTAAGTTCGAAGGCTGAATGGCGCAGTGCGTAAGCTTGTGAAAACTGGCGGTGGAAAACACGCTGACTATTTGCTCCGCCACACGCAATACGGCATCGGCCGGCATCGGACCGTGCTCCTCGATCCACGAGGCGAGAGGCTCACCCTGCACTAACTCTGAGACATAGACGAAATGGTCTTCTTCGCGTCCGAAATCAAAAACCCTGGCGATGTTGATGTGTTTAATTTTCGCGGCAGCGCGTGCCTGCTCCTCAAACTGCTCTCGATTTGCCGGATCGATACTCGCGATCGGAATAAGCGTTAGGGCAACGGCGTCACCAGATCTTTCGTCGATTGCTTTGTAAGTAACGACTGCCCCGGTTCGTTTCAGTTCCCGCGGAGCAGCCTCGCTGCTAAGAGAGGTGCAGTAGTGCTCAAGGAAAGTTTTACGCTCCATATCCGTGCTGCCCGGGCACACTGACCACATTCAGTCCCGCCGCCCTATCATTCAACTTCGATTTTAGCGATGAGTTGCACCGCGTCATTTATCACCGGCGCAAAATTACGCCGACCTTCCCAAAAGGAGCTGCCGAGGGGGCGTTCTCAACTTTCAGCTGTATGAGGCCGAACGCCTTTTGCGCGGGGCTACCCCGCTTGGATTCGAACCAAGAATAACGCCTCCAAAGAGCGCTGTGTTACTAGGTAGATGTCGCCGAGTTGCGGTTTTATTGCTATTTCGAGGCCCGGAATTTCGCTAGCAGCCGATATTGTAGCGCAAAGCACATTGAGGATGGATCATCATCATCGGCACCTGCCTTAATCGAGGCGCGAGCAAAGGCACATTTGGCTCAAGCGTGCAGTCTGAATATCGACCAGGTGCGCGTCAACGTGCAATTGATCAAAGCCGCGACAGACAGTCAAACAAGACTATCAGCCCAATCTTTGAGATAATGTAGCCGATCGATTAACCAGCCTTCGATCGCATCAGAACTCTCATTGGCTGGCAATATTTATCGCGAACGATGAAGGCGGGTTTGCGCTTCACTCGTTTACACGAGGGGCTGCGTGCCTCTGCGGCCTTTTTTCTTCGACGCGCCGTGCTTCTTCTTCGATCAAATCTTCGAATAAGCCAGAGATTGAACGCCGCCTGCGTCCTGCCAGTTCGGCAGCTTTCTTTTTGAAGTCGCCGCGCACTGTCAGATCGAGGCGTTCTTTTTTTCTCATATCTTGAGCCACACAAATTACTACGGAATGCGTAGCCCATGGTTCCACATTTTATGCGCATAAAATGAGGACAGGCAACTTTTTCTTGCAATATGCGTGAAATACGTGTAAAACGCGCGTCAGATGGCAAGACCTAAAAAATTCAAAACGCCAGTCCCGCTGAATTTGCGCATCGAGAGAAAGATAAAAGAAAAGGCATTTCGATTGGCGTTCGACAGAAAAATCAGCGTTGGGCAGTTGTTTGAACAATTAGTTGAAGCGGAATTGAAATTCGTTGAATTGGAATTGAAATGCGAGACCGAGTTAGAAAAAATCTTGTCTGAAATCGCTTCTAGTAGAGAGTCGCATTCACTAAACGGTAAGATGCTAATGTTTCCGAAAGTCGCGCGTGAAAAAACGTGAAAAAATTGCGTTTTAGCGCGTGTCGGTTTTCTTTACGGTGGGATCGCGCTGTTTTCCAATTCTCCCTAGCATACGCGCAAACTGCTTGCCACGAGAGCGCCGTTTGTATATTCTGGTTAACGTCGTGTGTCGGGAAGCGGAAAATCGCGGTGAATTGTTTGTCTCCACCCGTTGGGCGATTGTCCTTAAAGCGGGCGAGTCGGCGACGTCCGCTCAGGCACTCAGTGCGCTCTCGGAACTGTGCCAGATTTATTGGCGCCCGCTCTACGTTTTCTTGCGCAAAAAAGGATATGGACACGAGGATGCGCAGGATTTGACGCAGGGCTTTTTCGCCCACTTGATCCAGACCCGCGGTTATGCGCGCGCGGATCGGGAGAAAGGGCGGTTCCGAGCTTTTCTCCTCGCTGCTCTGAAACATTTCATCGCGGATGTTCGCGATCGCCAACACGCATTGAAACGCGGTGGGGGAATGATTCCAGAGAAGCTGGATGACAAGATGGAGGCGCAAATCGCGCGAGCGGCGAAATGGCAGGCCGACGAAGTTTATGATCGCGAATGGGCGTCGTCCCTTGTGCGCCAGGCGCTGGATCGTCTCGCGCAAGAGTGCGCGCTGACAGGCAAAGGCGAACTTTTTGGCTACTTCGTGCCGTATCTTGCAGCGCCGGGAGAATCGGCAATCCCATTCGAAGAGATGGCGCGGCGGTCACATCGATCTGTCAATGCTTTGCGCCACGAGCTAGCCCGATTGCGCGCGCGGTATCGGGCAATTCTGCGTCAAGAAGTCCGCGGCACGGTCCGCGAAGTCGCGGAAGTAGATGAGGAACTGCGGTATTTGTGTTACACGTTGGCGGCAGCGTAGAGGAGCAATAGCAATAGCAGCGGAACGGTTAGACAATGCAACCAGCGGCTTCAGAAATTTCGACTTGTCCCAGCTGTGGTCGCACGCTTGAGGAAACATCCGGTGGGGGACTCGGCTGCATGCTCTGTTTGGTGCGGATCGGAATTGGCGGTGAAGATGATGTGTCCCAGGCCGCGTTAGGCGGATCGGCCTCGAAACCTTTCAAGGGCGGCGAACACTTCGGAGTTTATGAGATTGACCGTCATCCGAACGGAAGTTTTTACCAACTTGGGCATGGAGCAATGGGCGTGACGTATCGTGCAGTCGATACGACGCTCCAGCGCAAGGTTGCATTGAAGATCATTAATGTCGGCATTGCGGGGCGGAGCGCCGAGGCACGCGAGCGTTTTCTGCGCGAAGCTCGCGCGGCTGCGTCGCTACGACACGAGAACATCGCCACGGTGTTCCAATTCGGAATTCGCGAGGAGACCGGCCAATGCTTTTACACGATGGAACTAATCGAGGGCGAGACGCTCGAGGGACGCGTTCACCGCGCGGGACCACTGGATGTCGACACCACCGTCCATATCGCGCGGCAAGTCATTGCCGCACTCGCCGCAGCGGAAAAGCACGGCGTGATTCATCGCGATTTGAAGCCGGCAAATTTGATGCTGGTGGACGCGGACGATGCCGAAGTATCGAAGGTACGGCGGAACCGCTGGGCGCACCGGGAACGGCCGGCTCGGCGGTCCGTCCCTACCGTCAAAATAATTGACTTCGGCTTGGCCAAAGTCCTCAACGCGCCGGTTGATCCGATGCGGCTCACCTGGGGCGGTTTGGTGGGTACGCCGGCATTTGCCAGCCCGGAACAATTTGAACATTCTCCGCTCGATGTGCGTTCCGACATCTATTCGCTTGGCGTAACGCTTTGGTTCGCGCTCACAGGAAAAACGCCCTTTGACGGTCACAGCGTGGAGGAAATTGGCCGCGCACAGAAATCAAACGCACTGCCGGTCGAACAACTGAAAGCGGCGCGCGTTCCCTCTCGACTGAGATCGCTGCTCAAATCCATGCTTGCCGTTGAGCCAGCGGGGCGGCCCGGCACACACGATTTGGCAGCGTGTCTGCAACGTTGTACCGCACAGGCAACCGGCGTGCAACGCAGCCATGTCGCTCTCGCAACCACCGCTATCCTGGCTCTCGGCGTGTCTGCATTTTTCGTTTTTTCTTCGCTGCGCACCCATCCGCCACCTGCCGGATCAACTTCGAATCCTAGTCAGATGATCGATTCCATTCGAACCACAAGTCCTTCGGCGCTGCCTGTTAAAATCCATCCGGCTAAGTGGCCCCAGGATAATGGTGCGGCGGTGGTACCTCGAATAGACGAGGAGGTTCTGGTTCCTGAACCTTTGGAGCGTTATTCAGTCGCCGAGGCGAGGACGAAGACCGAAAAACAAGCGTCGCACCGCCATGGTCATGTCGCCCGCCGGCGTCCAAACTTGTTCGCGAAATTAGTTACCGGTTTCATCAAGCTCCAAAAACAGCCGGCGAAATCATTTCGTAAAACTCAAGTACAACCTGGCGGCGCGGCTGAGTAAAAACGGCTCTCCGCGCACAAGCGAAAGCTCGACGCCCGAAGCTTCAATACTTTCCAGCTCCAGCGGTGCGGTCTGATTTTGATCAGTGTCATCGAGAGACGTCAGCGGTTGGCTGCAGCGATTAGATGACATGTAAGGAGCGCGGGTGAGTTGATAAAACTACCCGCGCTATGCATTACGTTAATAACACTGAGTTGTCCTCACACGAGGAAACCCGCAGCCAGTTTAATGGCGGCACTGGAGCGATCAAGCTGGGAATTGATGTGCATCAGGATTTTTACGTGGTGGTCGAGCAGGTGGGCGGGAGTAATCCCAAGCCGCCGCAGCGTTTCCAAAAAGAAGCGTTCCTGCACTGGGCGGCCCGGCTCAAGCAAAAGAGCGGCGTACAACTGCATGCGGTCTATGAGGCGTGCGGGTTTGGTTTTTCTCTGCAGAGAAAGCTCAGCGCGCTCTCGATCAACTGCTACGTGGTCTGTCCGCAGAAGTTGGATGAGCAAAATCGGCGGGTAAAGACCGACGGGCTCGATGCCAACGCGCTCTGCCTAAAGTTGGACCGCTTCGTCCAAGGCAACCGCGACGCGCTGGCGATCGTGCGCGTGCCCAGCGAAGAAGAAGAACAAGCGCGCGCCATTCACCGGCAGCGGGAACAGTTGGTCAAAACGCGCAAGCAATTGGAAGCCCAGGGACGCAGTCTAATGGTCAATCACGGTTTGGAGCCGGTGCAAAACTGGTGGAAGCCGCGCACTTTTACGGCGCTCCCAGCACCGCAGTGGCTGAAAGACCTGCTCGCAAATAGTCAGCCGATCCTGGTGGCGTTGCAGCAAAAGATCGTGGCACTGACCGTGCAACTGCAAAGTGCTGCATCGCCCTACCAACCACGCGGACTGGGGAAAATGACTAGCGTGATCATCGATCGGGAGATCGGTGATTGGAATCGGTTTAATAACCGGCGACAGGTGGCCAGTTACACAGGCTTATGTCCCGGCGAGTACAGTAGCGGCAACACACGATTGCAAAGCTGCGTGACCAAACACGGCAATCCGCGGCTGGCGCTGCGCTGGTGGAGTTGGCCTGGCGGCTGGTCCGCTTCCAGCCCAATTACAAACCGATTGTAAAATGGCGAGCAACCCTGGCTAAAGGCGCGCTTGCTACTGGAGCTGCGCCTAAAAAAGCCATCGTGGCCGTGGCGCGCCAGTTGGCCGTCGATCTATGGAGAATCAAAACCGGCCGGCTCCGCGCAGAAGAGTTGGGATTAATCAATTAATGAGTTCGATGGGAACACAAAGGAGAACACGCCTAACAAAACATTAAAACCACTTTGGAACGCGGGCGCTGCCCGGCGTCTAACCTGCTCCGAGAGCCTTCGCGTGCGTCGGCTTAGATTGGGCGCGCCCAAGTTCCTCTTCCACCCGATCGCATCGATCAAATTGCTCCGGCAGCTGCCGGACGGATAGGAGTAAGAGCCGCTGGAAAAACAAAAACCAACGAGCAAAAAGGAAGAGGAAGCGTCCCCGAAGCTAACCCTCAACCCAAATTTATTGAACCAATGACCTAAACCGACTACCTACACCCTCGCCCGCCACACTTGACACCCTACATAGGGGTTAGAGCTTAAGCTGATATGGTATACCTGGATCGCCGGTAGTCTCAATCTTCTGGAGCCACTCGAGAGGCAGGTTGTATATCGTGGTAGGAACGTAACCAACGGGCGCAAACAATCCGTCTCTGGACGGCGCGCGAACAAACACGACAATTGGCGAGCGAAAACCACGGTTATTCTGTCAACATCGCGTCAACAGTCTCGCGCGTGAGTCGCAGGAAATGACGGAAATCCTGCTGCCTCCTGGGCTATCAAGGGACGATGATAGGCCTAAAGTCAGGAGGTGGCTACTCTTCCGGCTTATTCTTTTCCTGCGTCTGTTGGAATGGCGCGCTGCTCCATTTGTCACCTTTTTGAATTTACACTGCCTGCGCTTTCAGACCTGTAGCAAGAACCCAATTCCTTTTTGCTGATGCGCCACTGTGGATTTTAGCTGCGGCGATGATCGCTTCGTGTGCCTTCGCTTTGCGACCTTGCTCTCCGTTTTGCTGCGCTTCTGGGCGCGGGTCGATCTTCTGCCCCGGTTGTAAGTTCGCCAGTTGCTTCGCAATCTGAGCGCGTTGTTCGAGCACATCTTGAACGCCGGGGCCGTAACTGATTTGGAGTGACGGCTCTGGTTGGGCTGGTTGCAGGATGCGGCTCTCGGAAAATTCTTCCGGCCAACAATGCGATAGCAGCCATGCGTGTGCGCGCCAGTCGTTTGACAGGCTGATTTTCTTAAGGAGCGAGACGCGCGCTTGGCCTCTCGCGCGCGTGGTGCCCTCAACAAATTCGCGATACGGCGCGCGTCCTTCTTCGCCTTTCGCAATCCATGCGTGATAGGTGGCCTGAGTGATGCCAACCGTGTCACAGGTCGCGCCAACCGGGACGGCTTCTGAAAGCAGGTAGCAAATTTCGCGTTGCAGTTCCGCGTTGAGCAGCGTTTTCCTACTGGGTTTTTTCTTTGTCATGTAGCTTCCTGCGCAGGACTTCTATTCCTACGAGCGCAAGCCCCAGGAGGGCGACTGCCGAACCGCCATCGGGAACGGCAGTACCGGTTGCCGAGAATGAGAATGTTGTGCCGCCTATATTCTGGGTTGTGAAACTCCATTCCATGTTTGTTGGGTCGAACCCATTACCGCTTACAATTCCGGTTCCCGTTATTGAGAGGAATTGTGCATTGTGAGTCACGACAGTCGACGCAAGGAGATCGAAGGTGAAACCACCAACACTCCACAGACCTGGAGTCGGCGTCGATGGATTGAATATCCAGGGTTGCGCCATGGTGGCTTGCGTCCCCGGGGCGATCCCCAAATCGCCAGTGCCGCCGGGCGCCACACTGGTAAAGCCGGCATTATTGAATATGTCGAACCAGGTCACCACCGTTGTAGCGTTCCCGAAGTTTGTATCAAACTGGACCGAACCAGCGAAGTTGATGTTTCCCGTTATTGGAGTGGCTTGAGCTTGCTCGGAAAAAAGCGCGCAACTGATAAAGCCGATCGCGAGCACGGCTAGGATTGTCTTTGTGAGGTTTTTCATTGGATTGGTTTTAGTTGTAATCTTCCAATTGAATGACCGGTTAATTCATATGAAGCGCCGCGCTATGCCAAGCGCGCCGAGGGCTGCCCCGAGCAACATTACCGTGAGGCCGCCATCCGGAACACCGGGGATGGACGCGAAGAGATCGACCCTGGAGATCCCGCCGAACCCATTCGGTCCGGAGCCGGTCTGCGGAAATGTGTCTAAATTGTTCGTGATCTGGAAGAACGCGACTCCTCCCCCGGGAGTTCCGCCCGGGCCGGCGCCATAGTGGACAACCCCGTAGGAGAAGCCCGTGAGATCGACTGGCTCGTTGAGAGGGGTTAAGACTTCTTCAGCGCCAGTAAGGGTGGGGGTACCGAGGCTGCCAAACGTCGGATGCGCCGCGATGTAGGTTAGCAAGCGGAAGAAGTTGTTCGCTTGGTTGTCGGAATTCCCGCCACCAATGCCGGTACCGTTTTTCGGGATGTCGCCGAAAGGGGATAGGATTAAATCAGCCTTGGCCGTTAGCGTGAGTCCTGATGCCAAAGCAGCGATTAAGATTGTGTATTTTAATGCTTTCATTAATGATGCTTTCTGTTGATTGGTTTCTGAATTGGTTTTTTAAGCAGTCTTGAGTTTCTTGCGTATTACGGCGGAAAAGATCGGCAGTGTTTTTTTCGAAATTATGTTTATTCTCACAGGGAATTTCATGTTATGCCCTTAAGTCAGCAGCTCATGTACCAGATTTAAAGGCATTATTAAATAAATATTTCAAGTATCTATCTATTAACGAATTACGCCATGATGTAATCTCTCGATTTTGTGCCGCCTCTAGCACGGAATCGTAAAGTATTCCGACGATTCCGGCAGTAGCTCTGAATGGCATATGGCATAACAACCACAGGTGAAGGAGATTACAGCGCGTAAATTGGAAAACGTAAGAATTCCCGACGTTTGCTCAGTTCTGTGCGTATCTCGGCGGCCCGAGCCTCCCCGAGCCTTGTCAATCAAATCAATCACTTGCTCCAGGCTCAACGGTTTCGCACTGGATCGGGACAGAGACTTGAAACTTATTTTCGTATTCATCGCACACAGAACAACCAATTCTTTGGCTAGTACATTATTTCGGGCCGACAACTTCATCGAGATCCGCAGCAAGGCGTCGGCGAGAAAAATTTCGGGTGAAGAATAAGCTCGATCACCTGCTCGCAGGCCTGCCTCCCTGGCGTGTGTCTGCTCCACCGCTCAACTGACAATTGACCAACACCACGCCGGGACAGCAAGTGCGTGACTTGGGGCTCGCTACGCGAACGTGTTGTCGGCAAGCTGCCGACGACGGCAGGCTGGCAGCCTGCAGTCCCCAAAGTCGAAAACCCGCATAATCCGCGGTCGTGTCTGAAAAGATTTGAAACTTTTCGAAAACCTTACCCGGCAGTTTCCGGAGAAGGATATTGAGGAGGCGCAGGTCCGATGCCGAAGACTTGACGTTAAAGCTTGAATTCTTTTCTTGAGGTTATCCACATTCCGGAGGATCTCCGCGGCCAGGCAATCGAACGCACGGCGATGTCCGTGCGGCTCGCCGGCGTTTTGCGCAGAGCGAATATCCGCGTGCTTGGCGATCTCCACGGATGCAACCTGGATGATTTCGCCGGGCAGAGAAATTGTGGATACAAAACGTTACGCGAACTGGATGCGCTGGTACGCCAAGCACGCTCTAGCGTAGAGCAGACGCCGCCGCGCCCCGAGGCTGGGTCTCTTGCTGGAAACGGTGTAAGCTTCGTTGTTCCGGAGTCGATTTCTCAGTTGCAATTCGCTGAATTGCCAATAACCAGCCGTTTGACAAATTTTGTTCGATCGATCGGACTTCGGACGCTAGAAGATCTGAATGGCCGGAGTGCATTCGAATTGCTTCGATGCAAGAATTGTGGCTGGCGCACCGTTGTGGAGATCGGGCAGCTCATTGAGCGTGCAATCTCTGGGGAATTTGATGACGCACAGATCGAAGAGTCCGCTCGGCCCACGGAATTGTTAAGGTTGCTCGAGACGGGAATGGCGAAGCTATCGCCTCGTGACAAACACTTGCTCCTTGCCAGAATCGGAGGAGAAGCTGTCGCCCCACCAACCCTTGAAGAACTTGGACAGCAGCATGCGCTCACGCACGCACGGGTCCAACAAATCCTGGAAAAGACCCTCACTACCCTCAAGAAAACTTGGGGGCCACGGGTGCCACGGCTCCTCGAAGCGGTGAAGCGACGCTGTTTTTCGAACGTTTGCCCACTGACTCCCGCATTGCTAGGGCAGTGGATAGGTGAATCTCAGAGCACATTCCAATTATCGCCAAAAGCGCAAGTGCGGCTGATAGGAGCCCTTGACGAAGACGTTCCCTGCTGGCCCAACCAGCACGACCGAGTGGGAGGCATCGACAGTTCGATTCGTAGGCTCGACCTTGATTTAGCAAAACTCGCGTGCAATGCCAATGGCTGTATTGCCATTGCTGACGTTTATCGGAAACTCACGTCTCAACAACGTTACAAGCGACTGAAAGTCGGAAAATTTCTCGGAATGCTGCGCCGCGTCCGACGGACTCTGATAGAATTTGATGATCCGCAGAGCCCTGTTATCCGGCTAAGTCGATTGAGTGCGACCGAAGTCGCAACGCATATTCTGGACCAAAGCGATGAACCATTAACTGCAGAGGAAATCCGTTCGCGAGCAATCCAAACGTTCGGGACAAAGATCATCCTCTGCGAAGCGCGAGCCATTGGCAACGCGCTGAGCTCAAATCGGGATGTTTTTTTGATTGGGCCGGGCCTGTACGGTATGCGCAAACATTTCAAGTTGCCGTTTTCCGAATGGAACCGAGTACAAACGGAGTTCGCGCAGCTTCTCGCAAAAGAGAGTCGCCCGATTTCTTGTTACGAGGTACTCAACGACCGACTCATCACAGGTTTAACCAATGTTCAGCCGGATGAACTTGCGTATATTCTGCGTAAAGACAGCCAATTTCTTGACTTGGGATTTCTGATTTTTGCGCTTGCTACATGGACGAGCGATTCTGAATTTCGTCGCGAAATGTCCCGGCGTAGATTGTGGGTGGGAAGACGTGAGGACGAACGGAGCGGAGTCCACAAAGCAGTTCTGCACCGCGGAGGGGTTCAACCGCACACCTACCGTGCCCGACGAAGAGTTTTGGCGAAGGTATAATGGCTCGATTCGCCGCTGCGGCGTTATCAGGGAATAGGCACGGGAAGCCGGACAACCCTTTAGCAATTTCCCGGAACGGTGCTGGGAATTCTTTCGGCAAACGATTCATGCTTTCTGTCGATAGAAACGCAAGATTTACAAGTTGCTCGCAGGCCACCCGCTTTTGGTAGCTGTTCCACTTTTTATCAGAGCAACAACGACGTATCTGCCTTGCAGGTTGCTCAACGCGCATACTCGCCACGTTCCAGACGAGCCAAGTTTTTGCCTCTGCCTTCCGGTTCCTCCGAATCCGCTCCATATTCGTGCG
>WNFZ01005642.1_pt1 | contig 11444 bp, 11 predicted proteins | sample 5400081 | NCBI WGS metagenome assembly WNFZ01 (sample SAMN13153365, study PRJNA577476) | soil metagenome | isolation source: 80 cm soil or saprolite under grassland replicate 1 | place: USA:California | collected 2016-06-15
CGCGTGGCGCGTTCGTCTATTCGGTCAGGACGCGGCCCTCTCAAGGCCGAAAGACGGGTTCGATTCCCGTACGCGCTACCATTGCAGGTCGATGGGATTAGAAGGCTTCCTGGCGGCGAAGTCCCCGCGAAACGGAATATTAGCCGGTCGAATTGTGTGTTCGGCTTTAATCTGTCCAGGGCGTATCATGGTCAAGAACCCACATTGGACAGACCGGAGGTAAGCAGGTAATAGAAAATAGAATTTCCAAACCCTGCTTACCGCGTGTGAGCAGGGTTTTTTGTTGTCTGTGAGCGATTTAATCTATGAGTTCAGGAGACTATGCCGGACGAGAGCATGGCCAGCGAGCGACAAATGCCCTATGCCCACAGGTTAATTAAGAGTCGTCGCGCAAGTGCGACCCGGCATAATCCGGCGCCCGGCATAGAACCGCAGAGCACGGGGCGGACCCGTGGCGACCCACCAATTTCGGACTGGAGTGATGGAGTCATGGATGATTGAACTCTCAACCCTCAACCCTCTTCAACTTATTCCGTTCGTCGGGCGGTGTCGGCGAGCATCTGGAGGCGGATCATGAGACGGCGATCGCACCGGTCGCTGGGATATTGATCGTGCGGGACCATGTTCAAGGCGAAAAAAGTCGATCCCTGGTCCGTGTGCCCGACCACCGACCCGCCGTAAGAATAACCGTTCATTTCACGGAGGACCTTTTCGAGCACCTGGAAATCGCACTTGCCCGTCAGCACGCCATACGCGAGAAAGGGAAATTCCGATTCGTCCACCTCCAGCGCCTTGACGCGCAAGTCCGCCATTTTGCTCAGGACGGTGAAAGCCGCACGGAGATTCGTCCGATTGTATTTCGCGTCCAGGTCAGCGGGTGCCGGCACGGGATTGCCGAGGTAAGCCAGGATAGCGCGGTTGGAATCATTGGTAAGCGCGCCGGCGCTTTCCCCGGCGGCCAACTCCCGGCCCGGCTTTGCACGCGCCGGGTCACTTGAAAAATCCGACCAGCCCTTTTTCCGCAGGATGGTCTTTTCAACGCCTTTCTCACCAAAGTAAATTCCGCCGTGGGAATGCCCGTTGACATAGAAGGATAGGTGCAGCCATCCGTCGTCCCGCAGGGTTTTCTTCAGGTGGAAATTGCCTGAACCTCTGGTGATCTCGACATGTTGGTCAATCAACTCCTGAAGATCCAGGGACTCCGGAGCCTTGAAGGCGGGAACGCGCTGAAGCTCAGCCATCCCCTATGAGTGCCACAAGCCGGCAAAAGGTTCAATTTCGTGCGGCAAGACTCCCAAGCAGCCGTGACGCAAAGCAATTGCCCAATCAACAAAGAACAAACACCGGGAGAGCATGGGTTGTTGGAGTGGTGGAGCGTCGGAGAAATGGGTCAGAGATGAAAGCCCATCACTCCATGACTCCAATACTCACTGAGGTTCAGGTGGCGCTGCCCCAGCTTCCCTCGATCTTCACCGGAGCCCGGTGGATTTGTCGTGCTTTCTTCTGTCGGAATCGAAATACTGGAGGTACAACTTTTACCACGAATGCACACGAATGCACACGAATCGACTTACCGAGGCAGACACAGGAGATCCCGGATATGGCCGTGCTGGTGAATAGGACTGGCGCAAAAAAAAGAATCACCGGCTGACGCTGTTTTATTCGTGTCGATTCGTGTTTATTCGTGGTTGAATGGATCTTTTAGAGGATGCGACCGTTTCAAATCATTTTTAACCCGACCAGCGCCGCTGAACTGGCGAAGATGCCCAAGGAACTGCAGTTGCACATCCTGGGTGAGTTCCGCGGACTGCCGCGCGAGGTGATGAAGACCGATTTGGAACGATTCGGGAAACTGGAGCGGAACGGGAAGATCCTGCATCGATTCCGCCTGGGAGATTATCGTGTTTATTTCGAGCGGCACGAGCTGGGCGTGGTCGTGCACCGGATTCTCAATCGCAACTCGCTCAAGGATTTCCTGTTTCGTTCCAGTCTGCCGACGGGTGAAGACGAGGCGTTGCAGGAAAATCCGAAGTTCTGGGAATTGATTGAAGCGGCCAAAGCCACGTCAAAGTGACCTATTGCACCTCTTCGCCCAGTTCGACGTTCCAGTAGGCCAGGTCGATGAAATGTTTCCAACTGTCGTGGTAGGGGAGTCCGAGATTGATTTGCACAAAGGGACGCCACTTGGGTCGTTTCGGTTTGCGGATGAGTCGCATACCGGCTTCCTGCGGCGTGCAATTGGCCTTCTTCGTGTTGCACGGGATGCACGAACAAACAATGTTTTCCCAGATGGTCGGGCCGCCCCGGTCGCGGGGGATGACATGATCCAGGTTCAGGTCCTTTCGCTCGAACGCCTGGCCGCAATATTGGCAGGTGTTTTTGTCCCGCTCAAAAATGTTGTGCCGGGTGAATTTGACTTCCTTTTTCGGAAGCCGATCGAACATGGCCAGGAGGATGACCTGCGGGATGCGAATCCGGAAGGAAACGGTGTGCACACTTTCCGGGTGGGGTTCCTGCCGCGAAAAATCCCGCCATTCGCTGAAATTAAAGGTTTGGAAAGAACCGTCGCCGGCATTCAAGACAACCTGGGCGTGCCCTTCGAACAACAGCGAGAGGGCGCGTCGGGCGGTGCAAATGTTGACCGCCTGCCATAAGCGGTTGAGCACGAGCACCTGCTGGTTGAGAAATGTACTCATATCCGGTTGGCGCGGAACGTAGCACACGGGGCGACGGAGTGTCAACGCCGTCAAACCAAGGGGCGTAAGCGTTGAAGCGTTGGAGCATTGAACATCGAACATTGAACTTTGAACGAACAGCCGCCGGAGGCACGCGACTTGGTTCAAAGTTCAAAGTTCCGCCGCGAAACACTGTGGAATGGTTCATGCGAACGAATCAAGGAAACGGTGCATCGGCAAACCCATTGCCACCCGTTTGTTATCTCGGGTAGGATGATCGCATGAAGCCGTTGTTGTCAGCGTTGGTGACCGGTTTGATGCTGCTTTTCAAGCCATTGCTGGCTGCGGAAGGGCCCAACGACCACTTCGTGCGGATTTACAATCTGATTCAACAAGCGGACGCATTGGCCGAGAGCGGGCAGAGCGATCCGGCCCGACAAAAGTACCTGGAGGCGCAAACAGAACTCAAGACTCTTCGAAAGGCGTCTCCGGGTTGGAATGAAACCGTGGTCGAATTCCGGCTGAAGTATGTCGCGGAAAAGCTGGAGCCGCTGACCTCGGATGCGCGGCCGCGGGCGCAAGCCGCGCCGGACAAAAAATCGGACCGGGCGGTCGCGGGCGGCGAGTCAGCAGACCTGATTCCGCTTCTGGAGGAACAAAACCGGCAATTGAAAACGGACAAGGAACTGCTCCAGGCCAAACTCAAGGAGGCATTGACGGCTCAGCCGGCCGCGGTTGACCCGCGCGAACTCGCCCGGGCGGAGGAACAAATCAAGTCGATGCAGAAAGAAATCGAGGTGTTGAAGGTCACTCTGGCGAAGTCGGAGTCGAAGCCGGACAAGCCCGTTGATCCGGCGGTGTTGGCGGAGACGCGCAAGGCCCTGGCGACGGCCAACCAGAAGCTCGAGCAGCAGATGGATATGGCCGCCGCGCTCACGCTGGAAATGGAAAGGCGGCAAAAACGGCTTCAAGCGTTCGTCGATGGCGCCGAGATGAGGACGTTGCGCGAGGAAAATGCCGTTTTGCGGGGGCGACTTGACGCGCTGGAAGCGGCGAAGGCGCCCTATTCCCGGGAAGAACTCGCCTTGCTGAAAGCGCCGGATTCGGGCCCGGTGAACAACGGCGCGGGGAGTGACCGGGAATCTTCCCGATCGTTGCCGGCGGCGGCGCGGGAGCTGCTGGCTGACGCTGAGCGGGCATTTTCCGAGCGGCGTTACCGGCAAGCGGAGAGGAAATATTCTCAAGCGCTGCATTTTGACGGAAAAAACGCCGCCCTGCTGGCCAACCTCGCGAGGGTCCAGATCGAGCAAAACCGGATGGTCGAAGCGGAAATCAACCTCAACAAGGCGCTGGCCAGTGATCCGAAAGACGGCGTCAGTTGGTCGTTGCTCGGCACGCTGAAGGTCCGCCAGAAGAAATATGACGAGGCGCTCGACGCGCTCAGCCGGGCCACCCAACTCGATCCGCAAAACGCCGACGCTTTTCAAAGTCTCGGCCTTGTGCTCGCGGAAAAGGGCTTGCGCGGACCGGCGGAATCGGCGTTCCGTCGCGCGATCACGCTGGCGCCCGGCAACGCCACGGCCCATCACCATCTGGCCGTGATTTATGCCACCCAACAACCTCCGGCGCTGGAACTGGCTCGCTGGCATTACCAAAAGGCGCGGGATGCCGGGCATCCGAAAGATGCGAAACTGGAAAAAATTTTGAGCGCAAACAAACCGGCGGTGGATGCAGGCGCTCGACCGTTGAAGCGTTGAAGCGTTCATTAACCATGTTACGACAAAGTTTGCACGAACTGGTGATCCGGACGCGCGGACGCGATTTCCATGAGGTGACCGCGGAAATCGCGGCGCTGGTTCGCAAAAGCGACTTGAGAAAGGGGTTGGCGACGCTTCATCTGTGTCACACGTCAGCCTCGCTGCTGATCCAGGAGAACGCGGACCCCGAAGTGCGCCGCGATCTGGAACGCTTTTTCGCGTGGCTCACGCCCGATGGCGACCCGCTGTTTCACCACACGGTCGAGGGCGACGACGATATGCCGGCGCATGTTCGCACGGCGTTGACCACGGTGAATCTGAGCATTCCAGTTTCCGATGGGAACCTCGCGCTGGGCACCTGGCAGGGCATCTACCTCTGGGAACACCGGACTCATCCGCATTCGCGCCGGATCGTGGTGCATCTTCTGGGGGAGTAATCGTGGCCGCATCCCATTCCACACATCCGGCTCAACCGGCGGGGTTGTCATGGTTTTGAATTTGAAGTCTGGAGATTTGCTTGAGCTTTGAGCTTTGAGCTTTATTCCAGACTGGCCAAGGAAGCCCGGCACGAGCATTCTGGGGCCGGTAAATGATTAAAGGCAGTTGGATGCATATCGTTCAAACGAGCCGGGCCATGGTCTCGAGCGCGATCCTGGTTCTTTCCGCCTCCCTCGGCCTGGCGCGCGCGGACAGCGACACCAATCGCTTTGCATTTACCGGCCCGGAAATTTTTCCCATTGACAGCCAAATCGGCCATTTGTGCGCGGCGGACCTGGACGGCGACGGGTTGCAGGACTTGATTGTGGCCAACAACTTTCGGTCGAAAATCAATTTGCTTTACAATCAGACCGGCAAAACGAACCGCACCGAAGTAAAAGCCGCCGGCAAACGGGAATTGAACGAGCTGCCGCCGGACGCCCGTTTTCGCATCGATTCCATCGCCTCGGAAAAGCGGATTTCCAGCCTGGTGGTCGCCGACCTGAATGCAGACGGCAAACCGGACATTGCCTACTACGGCGAACCCAAGGAACTGGTGGTGCAATTCAATCAGGGCACCAACGGCTGGAGCGCGCCCCGACGTTGGCCGTTGGACGACGGTTTGCTGGACGCGAACGCCCTCGCGTCGGGCGACTTGAACGGCGATGGTCGGAAAGACCTTTTGTTGCTCGCGGAAAACCACGTTTATCTGCTCGCGCAGACCACCAATCACACGCTCGCCGAGCCGGAGAAAATCCCCTACTCCGGCACGGTCCGGGCCGTTCAGGTCCACGACATCGATGGCGACGGGCGGGAGGATTTGCTCCTGGTCAATTGGGACAGTCCCAACCCGTTTCGGTTTCGTCTGCAAAACGAGTCCGGCCAGCTCGGTCCGGAAATTCATTTTGCCCTGCCCCCCATCCGGTCTTATTGGCCCGATGATCTCGACGGCGATCATAAAACCGAAATGGTGACCGTCGCGCAAAAATCCGGCCGGGCGCAGGTGTCCACGTTCCAGCGAAAGGCGGCGGAACCGTTGTCCGGCGCGTTCAAGGAGGGGCAATTTCAGGTTCTGCCTCTGGCCCGGACCACGAAGGCCCGGCGCGGCATGGCCTGGGCGGACCTGGATGGCGACGGTCTGCCTGAGTTGCTGGTGGCCGAGCCGGACAGCGGCCAGCTTACGGTCTATTTCCAGCGGCCGGACGGCTCGCTCGGCGCGCCGAAAACCTTTCCCACTTTGACCGGCGTCAGCGACATCGCCGTCGCCGATTGGGACGGCGACGGGCGACCGGAAATCTTCCTGTTGAGCGGGGACGAACGCCAGGTGGGCGTCACGCAACTGGACAAGAACGGGCGGATTGCCTTCCCACGAATCCTGCCGACGGAGGGGCGCCCTTTGGCATTGGCCCTGGGCCCGCTGCAACCTCAGGCCAGGCCGTCGCTCGCGCTGATTCTCGACAAAGACGACCGGCGTGAGCTCCAGATTCGCGGCGCCGACGGGAAAAGCACGTCGCAGAAACTGAGCGAAAACTTCAAGTCGAACCCGACGACCTTCGCGTTCCACGATGTGAATCAGGACGGATTGAACGACCTGATCGTCCTGGTTCCGTATGAAAAGATCAAAGTGCTCTTGCAGATCGGCGACAACCGCGACAACCGCGACAAGCGATTTGAGGAAGAGGACATCGCCCCGCCGGGCGGCAGCGCGGAACAACCCTGGCTGAGCGCAGCCGACGTGGACGGCGACGGGAAACCGGAGCTGCTGCTGGCCCAGAAGAATTTCCTGCGCGCCGTGGTCTGGCAGGTGGAGACCAACAGCCCGGGCAGCAAGTCGAATTATTTGTTTCGCGTCAAGGAGCAGATCAACGGCGCGGGAAGCAATTCGCGCATCGTGGCAGCGGCGCCGTTGCCGAACGGGACAAACCGGATTGCCTCGCTCTTTCTGCTCGACGCGGAGCGCAAATCGCTGACGTTGTGCGAGCGTGATGCCGCGGGCGTCTGGCAGGTGGTCCGCAATCTGCCGCTGCCGGTCAGCGATTTCTCCAGCCTGCAGGCCGTCGCGCTCGGGCCGACGAACCTGAACAGCATCGCGTTCATGAGCCTCAATTCGGTCGCCTGGATGGCGTTCGCCGGGGAGGTCTGGGAATTCGCCGAGTTGGATGGCTACGAGACGCCGATCAAGGACGGCTACCTGAACGATGTGGTTTCCGGCGATTTGAACAACGACGGCCGCAAGGACCTGGTCTTCCTGGAAACCGCCAAAAATTATCTCGACATCGTCACCTTCGAGCCGCCGCATCAGTTGGTGCCCTCGAGCCGCTGGCAGGTGTTTGAAGAGCGGACGTTCCGCGGGCGCCGCAGCGATCTGCCCGAGCCGCGCGAGGCGCTCATCACCGACGTGACCGGCGACGGAAAAAATGATCTGGTCGTCCTGGTGCACGACCGGATTCTGGTGTATCCGCAGGAGTGAGGAGCCGGGGAAGGGAGTGGTGGAGGAATGGAGTCGTGGAGTGGAAAGAGTAATGGAAGTTCGCAGATGCCCACACTCCATCACTCCGCTACTCCATCACTCCGTTTTCCTATTTTCTCAACTGCGGCGGCGTGGGTGAAAACATTTTGTAACTCAAGCCGTCGGCATTGGCGCTGCCGGAATAAACGGTGAAGTAAAAATACCTGGCGATTTGATCGAAGGGCGGCAGCAGCGAGAAATCAACCCAATCCTTCAGGCCTTTGCCGTCTTTGCCGCCGAGCTTCCCCGCGATGGGCGTCATGAGCAGCATCCGTTCGATGGTTCCGGAGTCGTTCTTCAACGCTTCCAGCAAGACCCGCATGGTTTCGCTGGCGTTTTCATAGCCGAACATGCCCGTGCTCATGCCGCCGACTTTTTGGGCGGCATCGGCCAGGCCGGCGGCGTCGCGCAAGGTTTTCCCCGTGTTGTCGCTGCTGCTGCGCAGGTGCGTTTCCAGCATCGCGTCATCGGTGGACATGGCCAGATAACCGCCGCTGGCCGCGTAGCTGAAGGTGCGCTGCGACATCGTGCCGTCCGGATTCGGCGCGCCCGGCAGCGTGAGCGAGTACACTTTGCGGCCGAGCAATTCCCGCTCCTTGATGTTGGTCAACTGCGGCGGCAACAACGAGGCGATGGTCTTGAGGGCGGCGGCCAGCTTCTCCGCGTTGGGCGAGCCGACCAGATAAAGGGAAGGCGGCGAGTTCAAATCCGCCAGCGTGTTGCTGCGCGGATTTTTTTGATAGGAGATGACGTCGTCACCCAGGTTCCCGATCAGTTCCTTGCGCAAATCGAAGTTGGGGTCCTTGTCTTTGCCGGCGGTTTCCAGGATGAGCTTCAGACCGCCGGCCATTTGGGGCGATATCTCCGTCACCATGTTTTCCAGGGTGTTCCAGGCTTTTTGTATGTCCAGGCGGAAGCGCTGAAACTTCACGGCATCCGCGGGGACAAAGGGAGGCGGGTTGGAGTCCTTGGAGTCGGTGGCGATGATTTTGAAAAGGCCGGCGCGACCGGACGCCGGGACCCCGAGATAAAATTCGCCGAAGGTGCCTTCGGGCGTTTCATTCAGGTTGAACGAGAGGGTCTTCAAAGCGCCCAGGCCGGTCGCGCTGACAATTTTGGACCAGTTCGGCGCATCGTCCGATCGGTCTTTGGCGCCGGCGTCGGACGCAAGGCGGTTGAGCACATCGGCGATGGGTTTGAAATGCACCCAGCCGTAAACCAGGGCGTTGCGGAACCGGCCCTGGTAGTCGCCGTCGAAAACGGCCTGCTCGCCCAGGGGCGGGAGGGCGCCGCCCGACTGGCGGACGAGAATTTTTTCAATGGCCTTGGGATCGCTGCCCACGATCAAGAGCGATTCCGATTGGCCGATGGTCAGGGCGCCTTTTGTTTTTTTCTCGTCCGATTTTTCCCCGGGGCCGTCTTCTTTCTCCGTTTTGGAGTCGGCGAGTGACTTTTGCAGGGTCCGGGCCAAGTCCTCTCCGGAGACGGTCAGCGTGCTGAATTCCACGTCCCGAATCTTCTCCGTCTTCAACTTTTTCCCGGAGTCAATCCACTTCTTCCGCAAGTCGGCGAGGTTGGTCTTAAGCTGGCTGCTCTGGTCCCTGGCGTCGAAGAGGAGCAGCCACGCGGGCGACGGGTCTTCCTTTCCCTGCCAGCCGTTTTGGAGGACGGCGAAGGTGAGCTGGCCCTGGACCAGACCACTGTACTCTTTAAGGTTCACGCCCAATTCGCGCTCCAGCGGCTTGACGAATTCGTCGTTGATCTTGTTGAGCAGCTTGTCTTTGAAGGGCTTCAACGCCGGGTCGCGCCAGAGCTGGCTGCTGGCGTTGGCGTTGTATGCGGCCCGGGCCTTTGCCCAATCCGGCACCGTGATGACGCCCAGGGTCTCGGCGGGCAAAAGCTTTTCCGGCGGGGGAACCGCTGCGTCGGCCGCAACGGCGCAGCACGCCAGCCAGGCAAAGATTCTAAAGGGTTTGTTCATGCGATAAGGGTTCATTGTTTTTCCTGCTGCCGCAACAAGCTTCATTCATTTATTTCATTCTGCGAACCGACGAAACGTGCCAGGCCGGACGGGAAAATTCAGCGAGCGTCCGTCCTCTTTTGGGTGCGGCTGGGAGGCTCCAGATAGTGATAGGGATTGCTGGGGTTGTCGTTGTCGTAGGCGTAGGCGTCGCGATGCTCCAGGAAATATTTGACGGCCTCGACCGGGATGGCGAACCCCAGGCCTTCGCCAAAAGTGATTTTCATGTTGGTCACGCCCACCACTTCGCCGCGCAGGTTGAACAACGGTCCGCCGCTGTTGCCGGGATTGATCTGGGCAGTGGTCTGCAAATACAGCTCTCCCTGCATGGGACGGGTCTTGGTGCTGACGATGCCCTCGGTGACGGTGCGCTCCAGACCCAGCGGACTGCCGATGGCGAATACGCGTTCCCCCACCGAAAGCGTGTCGGAATCGCCCAAGGGGACTCTCGCGAAGCGGGGCGCGTCTTTGTCTTCGATTTTCAACAGGGCCAGGTCAACGAATTTATTGATCGCGATGATTTTCACCTGCTTGTAAGCTTTCCGCTCCAGGGCTCCGTCTTTCTGATGATAAACCTCCACCGAGATCTGCGTTTCGTTTTCAATCACGTGAAAGTTGGTGATCAGATAACCCTCCTCGTTGAGCATGAAACCGGACCCCAGTCCGCCCGGAGTGCGCACCTGTACAACGGCAGCGCCCAGTTGGCCGACCAGCTCGAGGACCGAACGTTCGGCCAGGGAAGCACCGGCGGGCTGGAAGAGGGCCGCCTTGTTTTCCGGCCGGCCGGGAGCGACGACGGCGGTCTTCCTGTTTTTGTCGCTGCGTTCCGCGTTCTCCTCTTCACTGATTTCACTGATCTTTTCAATCTGATTTCGCGGCACCGCCACCACGGTATAGCCGATGTCAACGAACACCTGGTCGCGCTTCCGGGCCACAATTTTTCCCGTAATGGCCGCTTTGTCCTTCAATTGAATCGTGTCGGCCGACGCCGGCGCCACGGCGGACCAGAGAAACAAAATGACGAACCCAAACCGTTGCAACATGGGCAGACCATACATGCGGGGCGCTGCGGTGACAAGCAAGGTTTGGGGCCGCTGTTTGTCCAAAGTTCAAAGCTCAAAGTTCAATGTTGGATGTTGGATGTTTTTATGCGACCAGCCCTTGTTCATCATGTGGCGCCATCGTTCCCGGGCCGTTTCCCAGTCGTCCGCGGTGTTGACGTTGAACAATTCACGCGCCCGGCGATGGGGGAGACGGATGATCCGAGCGCGCAGTCTGCGGGCCAGTGTGTGCAGCGAGAAATTCCCGCCGGCCAGTTGTCGTTGCACCACTGCCACCGTCGTGCGACGCAACAAAAAAGGGAATCCGATGCGGCCATTGGCTTCCACGAACAGCGCCTTTTTGCCACCCCTCAACCTCCGGATCAACGCTTTCAGCAATTCCGCCGATAGAAACGGCATATCGCACGGAAGAAAAAGCAGGGTCTCGGCCCGGCTCGTGGCCAGCGCCGTATAAACACCGCCCAGCGGACCACAGCGCGGCACCAGGTCCGCGCGAATGACCCGCGTCGGCAGTCCCGTTGCGTTGGCGGCGGCGCGGACCCGTCCCAATAATGTTCGGCCTCCGAGACGCAGACGGGATTTGTCCGTTCCCAGGCGGGAGCTCGAGCCGCCTGCGAGCAGGCAAATTTCGCAGCGCGGCGCAGCCGCATCCAAATTCCGCCCGTTCACGGAGCACCCCTTAAGCTGCCCTCCCTTCATTTTGAATGAGGGAAACCATGGACCGCAGACTGGAGTTGATTTTTTTTGCAATCAAACCGGCAAGAACAGACGAAAACATAAATGCAATCATTATTTTTGTTGCGTATAAGAGCCTGTTACGAGTTTTTCAGTAATGGGTTTGTTATCAGGTTGATGCATTCAAGAAATGTTGTGAACGACTTTTCGGGGACGCAACGAGTTCCAATGGGTAGGCTCGCCGTTTGTGAACCCACAACTTCCACCGAC
>WNFZ01005647.1_pt1 | contig 11440 bp, 7 predicted proteins | sample 5400081 | NCBI WGS metagenome assembly WNFZ01 (sample SAMN13153365, study PRJNA577476) | soil metagenome | isolation source: 80 cm soil or saprolite under grassland replicate 1 | place: USA:California | collected 2016-06-15
CGCACGTTTGCGCATGGGCCGTGATGCCATCCGCGGATCGCAGCGGGAGCATGAGCAGTAAAAGAAGGACTAGACCTGTCCCCTTATGAAATGAACAGTATCGTTTCAGTCGACTGATTCCCTGTTTGAACATTACTACTTTACGCTGACTGTAATGGTGCCGCTATCGTCTGGAGCGCCTCAGCGCCGGCTGTCGAGGTTGGCCACTCACCAGAAAGAATGAAGGTGATCGGGTCCGAGCACTTCTTCCCGAATCGCCCAGAACACGCTCTGCCAGCGGGCGCGCTTCACTGGCTTTTCCTTCGCCCAACAATCTATTTACCTCTGTGGCAGTTCATTTACTCACGACTCTGAAGGGGTAATCACTAATAATCTCGGCTGCGCCATTCGGGGAGACGCCAGTAAGTCGTACGAGATAAGCTTGCGGCCTTAGCAGAGCGGCGGGAAATTTTACGCTTATCGTCTTTCCATCCCGTGCCCCTCTCGCCTTCAGCTCACCGCTACGCCAAAGAGTTTGCTGGTTAGCCAGATCCATTAGGGCAGCTCTGTATGCAGGATGATCGTCGGGTTCGAGGTTCAACTGCATGGAGACGTAATCGATTTTAGGGGGAATTGAAACTGTCGGAGGCTGCTCGGCGCTGCGCATCTGAGGGGAGAGGACGAAGGTAGCAATACTGACGCCGCCGGGCGATGACGGTTGTAGTTGATTGGGTTCACGCTGTTCGGGGGTTCGTCGTTCCTGTTCCTTTTTGACCTCTTGCTCTAAGCGTTCGCTTTCCGCGCGCACTCGGGCCAACTCTTGTTCGGCGGCCACACTGGCCGTGCGCTGCCTTTCGAGTTCATTTTGTACCTGCTGTTCACTGAGCTTTGCAGCTTCGCTCCTCGCTTGCGTTGCCGATATTTCCCGTCGCAAGCGCAGGTTTTCAAAGGCCAACCAGAATCCCCCGATAAGTAATATTGCGGCCGCAGCGGCGAGACCCCACTGCACAGCCAAACGCGGAACTTTGAAGACGCTCAGAATAGAAGACCATGCTGAATGGGCAGCGCGGGATTTGATGGCGAACGCCGGATCTTGCGCCGCAGAATTCGCCTCCGCGAAGAGTTGGAATGCTTGTGCGAATTCCACCTTCTGGCGACCTAACGGTGAAGCCAAATAGTGGGATTCGAATCTCTCTAACTGCGCCCCGCTCAGTTCGCCCTGAACATAGGCGTCAACCAATTCCTTTTCCGCAGCCTTTAACGAATCTGCGAACTCATCATCAGTTAAACTCAGCTCATCCAACCTCTCGGTCTCTGCTCCCGGCAGGGAGCCGAGCAGATACTGAGCAATCGATTGGTCGTTGTGTATCTCTTTACTCATGTCCGAACAGAGCAAACCATTCCAACTCTATAAGACAATATTGAGAAAATGTTTCATTCTGCATCTACACATTTCCTGACGCAGGCTTCGAGTCTATCGCGTATCCGGCAGGCCCGAATGGTCAGCGCATTCATGGTGATGGCCAGGCCCTCTGCTAAAGCACGGCGATTCTCTATCTTGACTCGCTCTTTCCCTGTGTAATAGCGAAGAATAATCTCCCGGTTCACAGGCTCTAGCATGCTTGTGCAGTGGTCCAGACAGCTGAGCATCTTCTCTCTAATCTCTTTTCTGTTATCCGTATCAGATACAAAGAAACTGCTGCCCTTCGGCTGTCGGTTTACTTCATCGAGCGGCACATTGCCTTTCTGCGCTGCCCGCAGATACTCCATGAAAACGAAACGAGCAACTGTGTAACAGTATTTTGCCGGACCGTCGCTTTCGGTAATGCCCTCTTCCGTCAGTCTGCGAGCGACGCGGTTCAAAGTTTCATCGGCGAGTTCATCGGGGGCAGGACAATGTTTACGGTCGAAGTATGCCACCAGGCGCCGTCGCATCTCGAGGTATCTTTCCCCACTCGAGCTCTTACCTTCATCGAGCCAATGGAGCAGTCGGTCAAACGCATCTGGCGTGAGCACCCATTCCTTTTTTTGCCCAACCCTTTGCACGGTAAATACTCTTACCCTCTGCGCGAGATAATCTCACGTATCAAGAGATGAGATTGTGGCCATTTGCGGCCAATCCTTCTGCAAGTACAGCGAAGCTACGTCGGGAATGAGTGGCTGTTGCAGCAACTAAGCAAGAATCCGCTGGGATAATTCTTTCCAAAGTTTTGCCAGCGGTCAAGGGTGAGGTGGGTTACGGTATGCACCCCTAACGGGGTGAAATCTGCTTTAACAACCGTTTGGCGTGGTTGCGGGCTATCAGCGGAAGGTGTTCGTCGGTAGTGATTTCATTTAGAAGTGGGACCAACTGCCGGGGATCCGACAGACCCGACCGTTTAATCAAGTATTCGAGTTGTTCCATTAGTTTGGGCGCATCCAAGGGCTGATTTTCACGGGCGACGGAAATGTCGAATATTAGAATCGCCTGATCAGCGACGCGTCTGTATTCATTCACGAGGGCAGAAGCGTTTTCGTCATGGGTCCAATTAAACTCGGCCGTACGCTTGCGGGTCCCCTGCTCCATTCGCAGCTTCATTGTGCCCAGGTGGGCAAACTGCTTATCAGACTGATAGTTCGTATCGGAATCAATGAAATGCAATGCTTGCCAGAGGCCGGTTATCTTTGCCAAAGCCGTGGCCGATAACTGGATAGGTTCGACAATCGAACTCTCTTCTCCGAGCTTCTCAAATGTCATCTTGCCGCGACCACTCTCGTCATGCTCGATCACGATGTGGCGAATAACAAATTGTGGTTGACTGAATTCGTAGGCATAACGGACATCGGCTCTGGCTGTATCATCTGTCGTAGCAGCTGGCTCGGATTGTTCTGGCCGAGAGTTTCGTTTGGCCGCTGCTGGAGGTTCCGCCGGTTGAGTCCCGGGCAACCTCTTGCTTCCTTGAAAGCCCGAGACCGTCGATCCAAACGAGAAAATCGCCGCGCCTGAAATCATAAGCGCGGCGGGGAGAAGTTGCCGAACTAGCCTGTTTTCTGACTTCACAAGATCTTACTGAACGGCCCCGAATCTCAAACTATCAGGGCTACTCGAATTTTACCGAAACGAGCTTCGAGACGCCAACCTCTTCCATCGTCACGCCGTAGAGAGCCCGGGCCATCTCCATTGTTCGTTTGTTATGCGTAATGACAATAAACTGCGTGCTAGTCGACATCTGCGCGACCTTATCAGTAAAGCGCCCCACATTGGCTTCGTCAAGTGGCGCATCAACCTCATCGAGCAAACAGAAAGGCGCTGGGCGATAGTGGAAAATTCCCAGGACGAGCGCGAGCGCCGCCATTGCCTTCTCTCCGCCCGAAAGGAGCAATACGTTTTGCAACCGCTTTCCGGGAGGTTGGGCGATCACGTCAATGCCCGATTCGAGAATGTCGTCGGCTTCGATCAAACTCATCTCGCCCCGGCCACCACCAAATAGTTCCCTAAAGAGCTCACCAAAATTGTGATTGATCTGCTCGAAAGCGTGCCGGAATCTCTCACGTGATCTTCGTTTAATCTCACGGAGTGCCTCTTCAGTTGAAGAGATGCCATCGACGATGTCCTGCCGTTGGGTTGTGAGAAACAAGAGGCGTTCTTCCGATTCTGCCAATTCCTCGAGCGCCATCATGTTGACGGCGCCAAAACCTTCAAGTCGCGAGCGCAACTCTTCAACCCGCGCATGGCCATTATCGAAATCGAAATCTTCTTCCAGCGCAACTTCGCGCGCCAACTCTTCCAACGATTGATTGAGCTCGCTCTGGCAGTTCTCATGCACAAACGACAGCCGAGCCTGGGCCTCTGCACGCTGCACATCAAGAGCTGAGCGTGCGTCGCGAATCTCACCGGCGCGACGATTGAGATCCGAAAGCTCTGCCGAAAGGGCATCGGCTTTTTGGCGTGCTTGTTCGAGCTGAGCCGAGAGCGCATCAATTTGCTGCTCTTCCCTGGCCCGTTCTTCGTCAACCGTATTCGCTCGTGCTTCCAACTCCGCGATTGATTCTTGCAACTGATCGGTCCGCTCGCTCATTTCAATCAGCTCTAAGCGATGACGATCGACTCTCGCTGCCAACTCGACGAGTTCGCTTTCCATGCGACGCAGTTCACTGGATGTAGAGCGGCGCCTCTCGGCAGCTGCGGCCGCGGTGGCGCGCTGGCGTGCCAGCAACTCACTTTCAGTTTCAGCGGCTCTCCGAAGATCAGTCAGCGAGGCCGAAGACTGCGCGACAGTTGAAGTTGCAGCATCCCGAGCTGCCTCCGCAGCCTCCGCATCTGCAAGCGCGGAATCGCGCCGTCTGAGAATTTCAGCTCGTTCCTCTGCCAGTCGCGCGGTGTCGTCAGCAACCACTCGCAGATGACGCTCAGCGCGTTCTACCTCTTGAGCCAATCCCGCCGCTGTCAACTCGCGGGACATCGCTTCGCGTTCTTCCCGGCCGATAGCCTCGTTGTAAAGAACCACCGCCTCTTCGAGAAGTGTGACTCGGGTACGGGCTTGCCTGGCAGTGTTCTCTGCCGCCCCAACTTCAGATCGCAGGACCTCGGCGCGCGCTTCCAGTTCGCGCAACTCGCGTTTGAAAGTCAACAAGCCGGCGCCTTCTTCGACGTCGCGTGCATCGCCTGCGTTCACAAACTGGCCGCCTGCAATCCAATCACCATTCAACGTGACAAACATCTCGCCGCTCGCGATCGATTTTGTCATCGCATCTTCGAGATTGGTCGCGATACGGGCATTCATTCGCTGCGCCAGGGTGCGCTTTAGAACAGTAATTAATTCGCCAGGCGCTCCCAGCAAGTCGCTGACACATAAATCCGGTGGAATTTCATCGGCGAAAGTAAGGGACAGGGAAGGACGTTCTTCAAGTTTGCAAAGAAACGTATCCGTCTCTTCGCTGCCGCCGTGCAAACCTGCGACCAGGAAGCTGGCTCGACCGCCGCCATTTTCTCTTAGCCATTGGGCCGCCCGCACCGCGTCGTCAGGCGTGGGGACCACGATGGCTTGCAGCGACGAACCGAGTACACCTTCAACTGCTCGTTCCCATTTCGCGTCGACATTTAGCGCATCCGCGAGAGTGCCGATGAAATGAAAGTTGCGAGTTGCGTCGCTCTGGGAAAAGATCAGCTGCACGGCGGGGGAATAGTATGCCCGCCGCTGATCAAGTTCCTGCAAACTTTCAAGCTTGTGTTTTGTGCGCGAGTATTCGTCGCGAACTCGCGACCATTCAGCTTCTGTATCGCTCACGGCCTCGTGTCCCTGAACAACAGCATCAACTGCGGTCTCGCGTTCGCTGTTCAGTCGCGCAATGTGGCCTCGGGAAGCTTGAATTTCCTCCGCGAATTTTTCCGCCTCGGTCTTCCTGTCCGCATGCTGAGTGGCCGCCCTTTCCTTTTCATGCGCCAGACCCTCAGCCTGGAGAGTCAAACGCACCAGAGCGTTATCGAGTTGGCGGGCAATCTCTCGGAGGCGCTCAGAAAATGCGGTCTGCCGTAGCAGTTCTGCCCGCGCATTTTCTATCTCGGTCTCGGCTTCTCCCGCAGCCGTCAATTTCTCCGCATATGCCTCTTCGGCTGTTTTCAGCAAGGACGCGCTTTGATCGGCTTCAACCTGCAACCGCGCATCTTCCTCCTGCAGGCGGCGACATTCGGCATCGACCAAAACGAGCCGCGCAGTGAGTGCTTCAATTTCAGATTGAACGTCGGCTTTGCGCTTTTCCAGAGCAACAAATTGTTCCTGCTGGTAAACACATTCGCGCGCCTGCCGATCCCGCTGTAGCACAGCTTCGGCGGCGGCGGCGCGCGCCGCAGTCAATTCGTCTTCTATCGTCCGGGCCAGACGGGTAGCGTTGCGAGCATCCTCCTCACGCTGGCTTAATTCCTCCGTCACACTGCGCTCGAGATTCGTAACCTCTTCGAGCTTCGTCCTTGTTTCTTCAAGCACGCCGGCGAGCTTTCGATCTTCCGCGATATAGACACGTCGCAAAAGCTCTCGTAGTTCATCTCGAAGGACCGCATATCGCCGGGCTTTGCCAGCCTGGCGCCGTAAACTGTTTACCTGACGATCGATTTCGGAAATGATATCGGCAATGCGAGAGAGATTTGTGCGCGCCGAATCAAGCCGCGCTTCTGCCGCGCGCTGACGCACTCGAAACTTAGTGATACCGGCCGCCTCTTCAATGATCGTTCGTCGATCCATCGGTTTGGCGGAGAGTATCTGGCCTATGCGACCCTGCTCGATGATGGCGTAATGGCCGCCAGACAGCCCGGTTCCAGAAAACAGGTCCTGAATGTCACGAAGCCGGCAGGGACGATCGTTTAGCAGATATTCGCTTTCGCCAGAGCGATAGAGACGCCGAGTGACCGAGACACTCTCGCCTGGCGCAAACTCCAAAGCGAGATTCCGCCGTCGCCAGTGGCGCTTGTGACTCTTATGCGAAGGCTCAGGAGCGGTAACGGTGGCGCTATCGGCGGCAATGGCCGGTACAGCGTCTGACTCAGCGTCTTTTTCAGGAAGGAGCGCCGACTCAGTGTTCGGCGTTTCTGCCTCTAATTCCTGAGGCAGGACCCGATCCAGGTCGACAACGCGGTCATCAATCTGTTCGAGCGTCGAATCGATGTCTTCGATGTCGGGTTCCGCTTCGACGAGTTCGTCACGCACCATGTGCATCACGACCTCGGCCATGCCGCTAGGTGACCGATTTCGCGAACCCTGGAAAATAACGTCCTTCATTTCAGCGCCCCGCAAATGCTTTATGCGCTGTTCGCCCAGGACCCAGGCAATAGCGTCCGCGACGTTACTCTTGCCGCAGCCGTTAGGGCCAACGATGGCGGTTATTCCATCTCCTGTGAAGACAATTTCGGTGTAATCGGCGAAGGATTTGAAGCCAGTGATTTCTAGCCGATGGAGTTTGAACATTCGTTAATCGTCTGTAAACGGCTCACCTGCTGAAGCCAGGAAATCGGGGCCCAACGGGGCGACTTACGAGTGAGCCAATATAAATGGCGCGTGCTTAGAATGTCAACCAAAACTTGAACTTAGCACACGTTAATGAAGTCAGGAGCAAAGTTAGAAACGGTGCTTAACCGAGCCTTGGCTTGGCAACCGTCCCAAACCTTCGGTAGTGTCCTAATTTCACGTCCCACGAGTTCTCCACGAAGACAATCTGAAATTAGGACACTACTAATCTTTCAGCGCGTTGGAGCACGGTCGGGACATGGTGGGGGAAGACGAAGGAATAATGACTTGGATCATCGAGCTATGTTGCCGAGAGGCTATGTCGCGCCTGACCAATATGAGCAGTTCCACTCCCGGACGAAGCGAATAGCTCCCTTCCGGGTTCAGGCCTGAATTCACGAGCTGATAGCGTTCGCCAAAAGTGGCTAGAACTTCGGTTCGTTGGGCTTCCGAAGCAATCACAACAGGCTCGGTAGAGGCCGTCATTCGACCGTAGTAGCCAACCCGGCTGTAATCGCGCAAGTACCAGGGCAGGGGCCAGTAATCTGGGGACACGATGGTGACACCCATGCGGCCACCTTCGCCGCTGACGCGAGCGATCCGATTGATTTCATTTACCAGGTTTAGGATCTCTCGGCGGGTGTGCGCGTAAACATAAACGTAGTACTGATAATGTATCGGCTCCTTTAGGAAATCCAAGTCTATCGTTTTCTTATCATTGTCATAATTGACAAAGTTTAGATCGATAGCCTGGTAGCCGCTGACGGAGATCCCCAGAACCAGGATCGCGACGACCAGTTTTAATGACTCTCGGCCGCCGGACTCATATAGAACTTGCAGCGCCCAACCAGCAGTGAGTGCGAGAGGCAAAATCATGTTTAGCGTTAACCACGGAGTCTTGTAAGGAACGAGTGAGTAAGCCGCAAGAGTCCCGAATGCCCACAGCGCCGAAAAAAGCGCAAACGAATTCTTTGGCCGCCAAACGGTAATCGCAGCGCCGATGATGCCCAATAATAGAAGCGGGCTCTCCTGCAGCGTCAACCACTCCAGGTACTTCCCATACGGATGCACGTGAGCGCTTTGCCCGGTCCTGGTCCAAACCTGAAAGGTTTTCAGCGAATCGGCGACGCCCTTAGGGTAGTTAGTAAAGAAGGAAGAATAGAAAAGTACTGCTACAGCCAGGAACACTGCCAGGGCAAACGCTCCCAACATCACCAGGTGGGTTGTGCCACCAAGGCGCTCAATATCCTCTCGCAGTCGCTCACCAAAACTGGACCTATCGCCCGCCGGATACTTCAGACGGTTTCGCTCTTTGTAGTTCCGAGTTCTCAGCCGCAGATAGAAGCGAGTGACCACCACGGCAATCAACAATACCGGAGCGTTAATTATGAAGGTTTCTTTAGTTGCAAATAGGAGTGCCGACGACGCGGACGCCAGAATCAGATAAATTGGATGACCATCTTCGTAGTACTTCAAACCTGCGACGACTATACCAAGCGTAAAGAAGACAAAGAGAGTTTCATGAATAAAGTATCGAGACAGGTAAATCGCGCCAGGCGAAACCGCCAGCAACGCGGCTGCGGTTAAGGCGCCGATCGTTCCCAGACGCCGCCTTAATGTCAGAATCAACCCGATGGTTGCGAGGCCAAACAGCGCGGTAACCATTCGGATGGTCACCGTGTTAAGCCCGTATCGATTCTGCGCTTCTACTCCAAAAAGAAATCGTAAAATCCACGAGATGATTGCTGCGAAGTAGTAAAGCGTAGGTCCGTGATAGTTTTGAGGGTCATATTGATAAGCGCCTTCGCGAACGAGTCGAACCAAGAAATTCCCGTTAACGCCCTCGTCATGATGAAGAGGCACCAAAGCCAAATCGTAAAGACGTAGAAACGCCGCGACTAAGAGAATCAGGAGGCAGCTGATCAGCCACGCGCGATTCGATATCTCTGGAGCAGGAGGATCTTCCGGCGCGGTCTTGATCTGGGCCCTGGCCTTCGATCGCGACGACGCTGCCGAACCTTGCCGTCTAGCGCGTGATTTTGAAGAGGCGGTACTCACCTACTTCTCCGATCTTTGTAAAGCGTGAGAAGAACTGCTCATTGACGGGCATTACATTCCTTTCATGTGGTCCAACAACGGCATACTGGATATTGTATTTCGTGAGCAACGCTTCGGCATCCGGAGCGCCGGAATAGATTCTTCTAACTTCGCTTTCGCGTTCTGCAAACTCAAGCCCATGTGTCCAGATATGTCCAGGGTAGCCCATCAATGACCGCCGGCCAGTCAAGAACACAGGATGATTATGAACGGGCGCATGGACAATTACCGCCTGTGGCTCGGTTCTTTGCTTCACCACTTCCGCGAAACGAACTCCGTGTGAGTCGAAGACTTCATATTGCTTCGACCGTAATGCAATGCCGGCGACGTCCAGAGCTCCCGCAAACGTCACAGAGATAAATAAAACGACAGCCAAAATCTTCTGAGGCATACCCTTTCGCCAGAGGCGCGCCAAAAGCAGGGCAACCAACGGCGCCGATGCAAGCCACCAGTAAAACAGCACCTTAATGTTATCCCAAATCCAAGGCGCCATCTTCAGCACATTCGGAATGATGAAACAGAGTGTAAACGGCAAGTAAAAAAGAAGCAGGCGCTTTGATACGAGATAGTCTCTCCCCCGCCAAAGAATTGCCGCGACAATCAGCGGTATGAACAATCCGGTATTCTTGAACCAAAACCAAAGAGCGTTTTCTTCTCCCCGGTCCCAACCAAACTGCCACTTGAAGAATTTTGTAGCATCAACTGCGCTGTGATGAGTTGACCACCACATCTGCGGCAATGCAACCACGGATGCAACCACCAGGAAGGTGGCCCAATCGCGCCAGCGGCGTTGAAGCAGTCCGATACACCCACCCACCATCATGACAACTACAAAGCTATGCGCATGAACCAGAGGCAACAATCCCGCGATGATTCCCGCCGCTGCCATACGATGCCAGGGCCGGACATCGAGAAGCGGAGAGAGAGACAACATGAAATCGGGAGAACGGGAGACAGGGAGATTTCCGCTTCGCGCTTTCTTCTTCCGAGTTTTCTTATTCCCACGAAGCCCTTCTCTCTCCAGATCTCGGGGTCTGCGAATCTTCGAGGAGCTGCTACTCCCCTTCTCTGCTTCGCGTTTAGTCCCAGCCGCGCCCTCGTCGGTCGCCAACCACCATTGGGTAAAGACCATCACCGCCAGAGGTAAACCCAGAAGAATTCCGCGTTGGGGAACAAGCAACGCTGAAATCGCATTGCCCCACCGCCATGTCGTTTCCGGAATTACAGTGAATGAAGGCGGAAGACTCTGCAAAAACCCTGATAGCCCGTGTTTCTTGTATGGCTCCCAAAGGAGAACCCAGCCCAAACCTCCGTTCAGTAAAACCAGTAAGGGGGTTAATACGGCGGCCAGACGATCGCGCAACATCACCCAGGCCCAACGGTGAACTAATCCCACAAACGCCACCGCGACCATAAAGTTTTCAATAAACATCGACTCTCGCAGATTCGCCCCGCAAACAACAAAGATCGCCGAAACAAAATCCGTGAGAAATGGATAGGTAAAGTGCACTCCGGCAAAGGTGGGATCCTGTGGTGGAAAATTATTGCCAAAGGCAAAACTGGTGATCACACTGATGTGAAATGGAAGGTCACCAAAATTATTGAGCAAGCCGGTGGAAATCCCGTCCGGAGCGACAATTACCGCGCGGTCAAAGATGCGCCAGAAAAGAATCGATATCCCGGAATAGAAAGCCGCATAGCTCAGTGTAATTCGATCCGGGTTACGAATGGCTTGCGAAGCTACTGCCAAGTCTGCCTTTAAGGCGCGCTTGCGGTTTTTGTCGATTAATAAGAGAAACGAACTCGAAAGGAAGGCAGCCGTCAATAAGATCGCCAGCGGTGTCAATCCGAGAAATGAGGCAAATACGAATCCAGCTAAACCTAAGACGGTCAGGCCAACGCATGCCCCGCCACAAATGCGTGTGGCAAGGGACGCGCCTTCGTCGTAAACGTAAGAGGCAAGCGTGCCGCTGACGGTGGCGAGCAGCGCGAGGGCGAGCGAAATAATCATCTAGTGAGAACTACCGCCAGTTTCTCCTTTTTTGCACGTGCAATTCGTGGTGATACCGGATGCGGATTATAGCCTGAAGAGTCGAGAGTCTGGAGTCTGGAGTCGAGAGTCTGGAGTCGGAAATCAAGAAAGAGCGGACTCAAGACTCCTGACTCAAGACTCCCGACTCCTTCAGGGATAAGTCAGGAGTCGAGAGTCTGGAGTCGGAAGTTGGGAGTCGGAAATCAAGAAAGAGCGGACTCAAGACTCCTGACTCAAGACTCCCGACTCCTTCTGGACGTTTTTGCATCACTGAACTCGATCGGTTAGTTTGGTTCTTAAGCGAGGAGATTGAATGTTAAGAGCAGGCATCGTCGGCTTGCCGAATGTTGGCAAG
>WNFZ01006317.1_pt1 | contig 11438 bp, 9 predicted proteins | sample 5400081 | NCBI WGS metagenome assembly WNFZ01 (sample SAMN13153365, study PRJNA577476) | soil metagenome | isolation source: 80 cm soil or saprolite under grassland replicate 1 | place: USA:California | collected 2016-06-15
CCAAAGTTCCTTCTATCGAGTGTAATTCGATTCCGCACTGCAGGACCCTCATCGGCGCGCGTGGTGCCCCGCAGCTCTAGGCCGGCCAGCCTCCCGAGCACGAGCAGCGCCTGACCGACAGCGCCGGCGGTTCACGCGCGTCCTGCCGGACGGGTTCGACGTCATCGTCGATGGCGTCGGCGAAGACGGCTATCGCCGCTCGTACGCGGCGCTCAAGCGCGGCGGCCTGCTCTGCGCCATCGGCTTCTCGGCGAGCGTGCAGGCACAGCGTCGCATGCTCCCTATCGTGGTCGAGATTGCGCGCCTGTATCTGTATCTGTGGAGGCTGTTGCCCGGCGGCAAGCGTGCCCGCTTTTACTCGGTCAATGTGATGCGGGCGCGACATCCTACCTGGTTCAAAGAGGACCTGGAGAGGCTGTTCGGCCTATTGGCAACTGGCGCCATCCGGCCGCACGTCGCCGATCGGATCTCCTTCGACGAGGTCGCCGAGGCACACCGCCGCCTCGAGGCGGGCGGTCTCGAGGGCAAGCTCGTCCTGTGCCCGGACCTCGCTTCGCGACGTGACCGTGTGCGGTTTCAGTCGAGCTGAGTCCCACTTCCGTCTAGGCCAGCCACGCGATCTAAGGCCACTGGTGTTTGGCATGGCTACGGACCGCGCGGCTTATTTCAGTGTCGGATGCATACCCATTGAAGACTGTGCAACCGGGCGCTGGTGATGGAGGAACACAAGCCGAAATGAAAGCGCCCCGGCGCGTTCCGGGGAGGGTGGGCCATTAGCAGCCATGCGCGGTGAGTGCTGTTTGCAAATATGCAGCGGTGGGAGTTCCGCGCGGGGGCTTCGCCGGGGCGTGTGACGCGTTGACGCCGTGTGTGGCCCTGTGGACTATATTCGACGTTCTGTAATGATGCTATTTTGGCAGCAATGATGCTATTTTGGTAGCGGCACCGTATCGAAAGGGAACAGGTTGAGGTCCACAGCTAGGTTATGCTTCGCTTTGTTCTTGGCCTCGGCGGTGGTCATTCCCGCTTTGACCGGGGAAACACTCGGCCAAAACCCGGGAGGCCAGTTCGGGTTCGGAGGGCCACTTGGAGCCGCTAATGGTTTGGGTCCTCCAGCATTGCGGGGCGGTACAGGTGGGGGCATCGGATCGCCAGTTGGCGGCAGTTTGGGCGGTCCGCCATCAGGTTTGGTTGGTCCTGCAGTTGTCACGCCGCCCGGCATGGCGGCCGGCACGCTTAATAGTGCGACGGCTTCAACGCCCGGTGCAGGCACTCCGGCGGGACCGGCATTGAGTTCGCTTTCCGGCGCAAGCACGCCTTATGCGTTTACGAGTGGTGGTCGTCCACAGCCAAGGGAAATATCGACTGAGGAGAAAGAGAAACTCGAACGGCTGGACCAGCAGATCGCTGGAATGAACAAGCAATTAGGTGCAACACTTCACATTTGCAGAGGGTGCTAGATTAGGTGGGGCATGCCTACGCGGGCGGGCTCATTACTGTGCTCGATTGCGATCTGCGGATCGCTACAGCAGGCGATCTTCAATTCGCCCTCAACGACCCGATCGGCATACCGATGCGCACTGTCTATTGCGAGATCATCAAGTACGCGGTCGGCACTTCGTCGGCCAGCGACATGACCCGCTTCGGGCAAGTCAACGACCTCGCTGCCGCCCAGCGAATGGGCGTCGTCAGTCGGATTGTCCCGCCCGAGCGCCTCATCGAGGAAGCCGTTTGCTTGGGTCGGCGCAGTCGAGCCTGGATGCCATCTTCCTGCCTACGCGTTCACCAAACGCGCATTGCAGGCCGCTATGCTGCGGGCAATCGATGACGGGCGACGCCTCGATCTTGATCTCCTCGAGGGCCGAATGACTGATCCCGGCAGCCTGCGCGCCCACGCGCGTCGTTACCGCGACCTTAAGGGCCGAGACCCGACATGGAAGATTTCGTCACAAGCAACAGAGTAGCACTCGCGTCCGATCCATCGACAGAGCCACGAAAAAGACTTCTGTTGAGCCATATTCCCTTCCCCTTGTCCAAGTTCGCGCCTACAGATCGCCTCTCGGCGCCACACTACCGGGGCACTGCATGAACTTGCGCAAGGTAGTTTTCAGCTCGTTACTCGCTTTCTCTGTAGCCAGTATTTCCGAAGCGTCCGCAAAGGACGACATCGAGACGATCAACGATTTTATTGCTTGGGTGTGCGAAGGAAAGCGATTGCCATTTTGTTGTAGCCAATCACTTAGTGATCGCCACGCTCGAAAAAAAGGCTTGTGGCCCAGATCTTCCGACAGAAACCGACGGTGCTGCGGTCGTCCGTTGGCTGAAAGCGCATCCTGAGACGCACAATATGAAAGACTGGGATGGAAAGTTGAGGGCCTTTCAGGCACTGTATCCGTCCCGCCGATAAAGCACGCCGCATCTTCCCACCCCATCGGTGTGAGGCGCTTTCGCTTCGCTCCCTACCGCGAAGCGGTTTAGTGCAATATATGTTTTACGACCTGAGTACTTTTGCGACACGAACGTCGCTCCTCATCGAGCGGCCCGCGACTTCCGAAATGGGTCAAAATCGGCGGTGAATGCAAACCGTCGCTATGGCCGATGTGCCTTCAATAGCGGAAGTGTGGGCTTGGCTGCGGCACTGCCGTTTTGTGCAAGAGCGGACATCTGGGCTAATTGAATCATGTTCCTGCAAAGATTTCGCGCTGACAGAGTCATTTTCGCGGAACGGCGGGGTGACGCGCCAACCTGGTCTGCGCCGCCAGACGGATCGGGGCGTTTTGCGCGCCGAAGCCGCTGTACCCGCGCCGCTCCACGATCTCGAAAAAGAACTTATCCTCGAAAGTCTCGGTGTAGAGCTGAAGGTACTCCGCGCCGCCGTCGCGGTCGTAGAGGATGTTGCCGGCCTTGAGCCGCCCGATCTGCTCGGGCGTGAGGTCGGCGCGCGCCTCGAGGTCGTCATAATAGTTTTCCGGGATCGGCAGCAGCTTCAGGCCGTTGGCGCGAAAGCGATCCGCCGCGGCAAAAATGTCGTTGCTCGCGAGCGCGATGTGCTGAACGCCCGAACCGAACAGCTCCGATACGAACCGCGCCGACTGCGTGTGGTGGCTTTGCGAGGCATTGAGCACGATGCGCAGCCGGCCGTCCCGGGTCTGGACCACCTGACTTTGCACGAGCCCGCCCGGATCGATCACATCCTGCACCGGCGTCTTGGTGACCGCGAACAGCGAGGTGTAGAACAGCAGCCAGCTGAGCATCTCCTCGTAATGCAGCGACTGCGACAGGTGGTCGATGGTCGTGAGATTGGCACCGTCCGCGGCGCCGTTCGCCTCGACGTGATCGAACTCGATCTCCCATACTCTCGCGAGGTCGCTCGCGGCGTCGACGAAGTACAGCAGACTGCCGCCGACCCCGCGCACCGCGGGAATTTCCAACTCGCCGGGTCCGACCGCCTGCCGGAACGGCTGGTCGAGAAGCTTCTGCGCGCGTTCCAAGGTGGCGCCGGCATCGTCCACCCGCAGTCCGATCGCGCAGACCGACGAACCGTGCGTGATATTGTAGGAGTGGGCGAAACCCTCCTTTTCGCGGTTGACGACGATGTTGATCTCGCCCTGGCGCCAGCGCACCACTGCCTTGGACTTGTGAATTCCCGCCTTGCGGAAGCCCAAGCCCTGCAAGACCCTCTCGAACGACGACGCGGTGGTTTCGTCGATGGCAAATTCGATGAACTCGACGCCGCGGCAGACGGATCGCGGGGGCAAGGCGGGCAGGCCGGGGGTGGCCCCGCCGGTCTTCTCGCGCAGCTGGTCGAGCAGGTGGATCAGCGAACGCTGGCCGTCGACCGCAACTTGGCGCGCCGAACCGGCGCGAAACTGATCGTTGAAGATCTCGAGCGACAGCAGGCCGTCGAAGCCGGTCGCCTGCAGCGCTTGCATGAACGCGAGAAGCGGCAGGTCGCCTTGACCCGGCATGCAGCGAAAGTGGCGGCTCCAGGACAGGTAGTCCATGTCGAGCTTCGGCGCGTCGGCCAACTGCACCAGGAAAATCCGGTCGCGCGGGATCGACGGGATCGTCTTCAGCTCGGTATTTCGCGCGAGGATATGAAACGTGTCGAGGACGATCCCGATGGCGGGGTGATTGGCGCGGCGCACCGTCTCCCAGGCATCGCGATAGTCGTCGATGTGGCGACCCCAGGCCAGCGCCTCGAAGCCGACCCGAATGCCGCGCCGGGCCGCCCGCCCGCCCAGCTCGTGCAGATCGGCGGCGGCGCGGTCGATCCCACCGACGGATTCGGGCGATACGTTGCTGCAGACCAGCAGCAAGTCGCAACTGAGCTCCTGCATGAGGTCGAACTTGCGTTCGGCGCGCGCGAACACGCGTTCGCGCTGGGCCCCCGACATGCCTTCGAAGTCGCGGAACGGCTGGAACGTGATTGTCTCGAGGCCCAGGTCGTCGACCAGCCTGCGGACATCCGCCGGGGTGCCGTTGTAGGAGAGGAGATCGTTCTCGAAAATCTCGACGCCCTTGAATTGCGCCGCCGCGATCGCCTCGAGCTTCTCTCTCAGCGTCCCGCTCAGCGAGACAGTGGCGATGGCCGTTTGCATCGATGTGACCTTCTTAATCGGTTCGGCGAATACCGCGGCGATTTCGCTCAGGCGACGGCCGCATCGCGCAGCGATGCAAAGTGGGCGAGCATGCGCTCGCTGTCGGGCTCGATTCCGGTGAACGGTATGCCGGGCACGCTACTTTTTGCCGAGATCGTGCATGGGAACATTGTACGTCTCCCGGGCCGTCCATGCGGCGATCGCCGCGATGACGCACGCCGCCAATGTGAAGATCGCAATCGGAACCCAGGCGGTGGGGCCCGTCCCCTGCAGGGCGGCCGCGATGGCAGGGGCGAAGCCGCCGAGCGCAAAGCCGATCTGGGTTCCGATCGCCATTCCCGAAAGCCTGACGCGGGTGTCGAACATCTCCCCATAGAGCGCCGGCCACACGCCGTTGGACGCGCTGTACGTCACCCCGGACATGAGCACGCCGAAGAGAAAGATCAACGGAATGTCGGCCTCGCCTATCGCCCAAAGATAGGCGAACATCAGCAGGCCGGGCACGATCGAGCCGAAAATGAAGACCGGCCTGCGTCCGATGCGATCGGCCAGAATCGCCCACAACGGAATCGCGATCAGCGCGATCACGTTGGTGAGGATTGCGACCCACAGCATCATGGTCCGATCGATGTTCATCGTATTGACCGCAAACGACAGGGCGTAGACGCCGAAAATCGTGCTGACGGTCGAGACGAGAGCTCCGCACACCACACGCGCGACGTCGGGAGTGTAGTCCCGGAACAGGACGGCCACCGGCAGCTTGGCGACCTGCTTCTGCTCCTTCTCCTCCAGGAATGCCGGCGTCTCGTCCAGGGTTCGCCGGATGACGTAGCCGACGACCACCACGACCACGCTGAGCCAGAACGGGACGCGCCATCCCCACGACAGCAACTGGTCTTCCGGAAGCCATGAGATCGGAAGGAAGACCGCGGTGGCCAGGATCAATCCCGCCTGGGTGCCGCTGAGCGTAAAGCTGGTAAAGAACGCGCGCCGGTGGGCCGGCGCGTGCTCGAGGGTGAGCGAGTTCGCGCCGGCCTGCTCGCCGGATGCGGAGAAACCCTGCGCCAGCCTTAGAATCACCAGCATGATCGGCGCCGGGATTCCCACCTGGTTGTAGGTTGGCAGGCAGCCGACGAGGAAGGTCGCCGCGCCCATCAAGATCAGCGTCAGGATCAACACGGTCCTGCGGCCGAACTTGTCGCCGATATGGCCGAGAAAGAACGCCCCGATCGGCCGCGCCACGTAACCCACGCCGAACGTAGCCAGCGCCAAGAGGACTCCCGTTGCCGGGTGGTCGCTGGGGAAGAAGATCTTGCCGAAGACGAGGGCCGCGCCGGTCCCATAGATGAAGAAATCATAGTACTCCAACGCACTGCCAATCCAGCTGGCGACCGCAGCCTTCTTCGGTGTCTTGGCTCCGTGCGGCTCGTGTGCTTCCGCGGGTTCGTACAGGACATCGGTAGCCATTTCGCATATTCTCCCCATCGAGACTTGTTGCCGGCATCGCAGCGACCGATGACCGGGGTCGCAATCAAGAACAGGCGCCGGGCCTCGCATACATCGAAGGGAACGTCTCCCGCTCGCCTGGCAAATGGACGTCGAAGAGGTACGCGGCTTCCGCGCCCCGCTTCCGTCGTTGCACGATCGAAGTCCTGCGCCGAACGTCGGGCGCGATGATGTCAAGGGCGGGTCGGTGGCGTTCGCCGCCGGAGCCTCGCTTGCCGCAAGCCTACTGCCGGCCGGAACCGTTAGCCACTGGATTTGCATGCCGGGGTCTGCTTACCTTCGAGCGAACACCGAACAGACGACAAGGGAGGAGAGGATGAGGCCGGTCGTCATCGCGGTCGCAATCACCGGTTCCGTTCCCCGCAAGAGAGACAATCCGGCCGTACCGGTAACGGTCCCCGAACAGGTCGAGTCGACGCACGAAGCCTACGACGCCGGCGCGACGCTGGTCCACATTCACGTCCGCAATCCCGACGAGAGCGCTTCTTCCGACCCGGCGTTGTTCGGCCAGGTCCAGGAAGGCGTGAAGAAGCATTGCCCGGGAATGATCATTCAGTTCTCCACCGGCGGGCGCGGGCGCGATCCGAGCGCGCGCGGCAGCGCGCTGAAGCTGAAGCCCGATATGGCTTCCCTGTCGACGGGCTCGGTCAACTTCCCGACCATCGTTTACGAGAACTCCGCCGTGCTTGTGCAGGAGCTCGCCAACAGTATGCAGGAATTCGGCATCAGGCCGGAGATCGAGATCTTCGACCTGTCGCATATTCACGGAGCGCGCAGGCTGGCCGATGAGGGCCTCATGGACGAGCGGCCGCACGTGCAGTTCGTCATGGGCGTGAAGAATGCCCTTCCGGCAAGGGAGCACCTGCTCGATATCCTGCTCGGCGAGCTCGAGCGCACGTTCCCGCAGGCCACGTGGACGGCCGCCGGGATCGGGCGCCACCAATCCGAGGTGATGACGTGGGCGCTGGCGCGCAAAGCAGACGCCGTCAGGACCGGGCTCGAGGACAACATTCGCCTGGACAAGTCGCGGTTGGCCAAGAGCAATGCCGAGCTCGTCACGGTCGCTGTCGCGTTGTGCGCCAAACATGACGCGCGGCCCGCAAGCACCTCCGAGGCGCGGGCCATGTTGGAATTACCGCACTGAACCGGCGTATCGCGGCGCCCGGCGGGACCGCATGATCGCCGTCTCGATGGCGAATGCCGATATGGGCCTATTTTTCATACGAGTCCAAAGGACATGATTCGCGGTACGACAAGGCTCGTGGCCCATCTCGGCTACCCCACCGAGAGCTTCAAGGCGTCGATGATCTACAATCCCTATTTCGAGAGGCACGGCATCGACGCGGTTGTCGTGCCGATGGGCTGCAGGGCGGATACTTACCCCGACTTCCTGCGTCTCGTATTCAAACTTTCCAACATCCACGGCGCGCTCGTAACCATGCCGCATAAGGTGACGACTGTCGCGTTGCTCGACGAGGTGAGCACGACCGTGAAGGTCGCGGGTTCGTGCAATGCCGTTCGCCTTGGTCCCAGCGGCCAGCTGATCGGCGATATGTTCGATGGCGAAGGTTTTGTGCGCGGTGTCATGCGCAAGGGCCGCAAGCTTGCCGGCGCCCGGGTGCTTGTTGTCGGTAGTGGCGGCGTCGGCTCGGCGATCGCAGCGTCCCTCGCCAAGGCGCGCGTTGCGGAATTGGCCCTGTTCGACGCATACGCGCCTTTGATGGGCGGCCTGGCTGATCGCCTGCGCAAGCACTATCCAAACCTGAAGGTCGTCGTGGGCTCGAACGACCCTGCCGGATGGGATGTCGTCGTCAATGCGACCCCCCTCGGCATGAAGGACGGCGATCCGCTGCCAATGGATGTTGCACGCATTGCACCCTCGACGTTCGTCGGCGAGGTGGTGATGAAGCGCGAGGTCACGCCTCTCCTCGCAGCAGCCCAAGCGCGCGGTTGCGAGACCCAGGTCGGCGTCGACATGCTGTTTGAGCAGATCCCCGCTTATCTCGATTTCTTCGGCTTTCGAAAAGCGACGCCGGATGAGCTCCGGGCTGCGGCGAAGATCAGCTACTGAGCACTGGGGCCGAATCCGGCCCTTCGGCTTGGCTGTTCATGTCGGCTAAGGGCAGTGCGCCCCGAAGGCGCGGATCACCTGTGGAGGAGGATTCCACCCGGAGAGTTGTCGATTGATCCGGTAGCTGACGAGCGGCTCGGCCGGTAACCGGAAGGGCTGGAGCCTCGTGACAAAGGTCGCTTTAGGCGGCTGAGCGATCCGGCGGGCCGTAACATGCGTGAAGCCTAAGCAGGCCTCGAAAGTGACAATGCGGATGCCGACCCTCCTGCCATTTGGGGAAGACTGCACGAGCGGGGAAGCAATCGACACGCGCACCCGTCGATCCGTCGGGGTAGTGGGCACGGCACGTCGGAAAGGTGGTTCGGGTAATCGGGGGAGACCCGTCACGGGCGAGGGTAGCGGCCTCAACGTCGCGACAGGCGACGGTCATGGCGGGAGTCGGACAGGGTCGTAGGAGCGTTGATGCCGGGTAATGCCGGCGGAGCAAAGGGCCCTGACTTCTGGTGCGCTTTCGAAGATGGCGAGGTCGTGGTGATTGGCGATGAGCCTGAGAACACCATCAAAGACAGGCGCCGTCCGAGACTGCTGTGTCGAGGGGCGAAGGAGAGTTATCGCCGTGCAGAAGCCGCGTGCGGTTGGTTTACTCCCCGTGTGCCTCACGGTGAAACTCCGGTTCGATGAGCGGGGATGGGAAACGGAGCGTTGCCGAATGGCCCAAGCTACCGCGCCCATCCTCGACTCTACCGTCCTCGACACGTCTGGTCATACCCAATGACCGGACTTTGCCGGTGCTGATCGCCTCTTCCGGCATGTGCCATTAGCGGGCATCCGGTGTCCACGATTGCTTAGAGGAAGGAAAGCACCTGCAGGCGGGACCCGCCGGCCAGCAACCGTCGCGCTAAGCTCCATCCACCTTTGCGGCCGGTCGGTGTAGAATACCGCCCAGAGGGTCCCGCTATGGCCATTCCGGGGCAGGACCGCATCGACGCAACGGTTTCGCTAGACTTGGCTTTTTCGGGGGAACGGGTGACCATTGATCGAAAGAGCCGCCCGAAGACGAAGCGGCGCAGTACGGTAAAGCTGCCGCGCCGCAACTCGCCTCAGCCAGCTCGCCAAACCGGGGCTTCCGTTGCCAGCCTCAAAAAGAAGAACGCACTGCTCACACGCGAGCTGAGCGGGGCCTCTCGCGAGCTGAGCGAATCTCTGGAGCGGGAGAAGGCGACCTCCCAAGTCCTTGGCATCATCAGCAGTTCGCCAACTGAGTTAGAGCCGGTTTTCGAAACCATCCTCGCGAATGCGACGCGTCTTTGCGAAGCCAGCCACGGCACTCTTTGGCTCTGGGAAGGAGACGTCCTTCGGCGCGCGGCGGTCCACGGTGCGGTGCGAACGGCATTCGAAGCGGAGCGCTGGCGCGGAGGGTTCCGTCCCGCTCCAGGTGGCCCTCTTGGCCGCGCGGCAAGCACCCGGCAGACGATCCATGTTGCCGACTTGCGTGCCGAGCAGGCCTATCTCGATCGCGACCCATTTGTGGTTAGCGCTGTTGAACTCGGCGGCATCAGGACATTGGTCCACGTGCCAATGCTCACGCCCAATGCGGTCGTCGGTGTGATCACCATTTATCGCCGCCAGGTTCGGCCGTTCACCGACAAGCAGATCGCGCTGGTCACGAGTTTCGCCAGCCAAGCGGTCATCGCCATCGAGAACGCTCGGCTGCTGAACGAGCTGCGGGAATCCTTAGAGCAGCAGACCGCAACGGCCGATGTCCTCAAGGTCATCAGCGGCTCTAAGTTCGATTTGCAGCCCGTGCTCGATACCTTGGTCGAATCGGCGGCGCGGCTTTGCGAAGCTGATATCGTCGCAATCAATCGCCACGACGGCCGCGTCTATCGGCAGGTGGCGCAGTACGGCCAATCGCCCGAATTTGCAGCATACATGGAAACGCAAACAATAGAGGTAGGGCGAGGCACGGTTTCCGGCCGCGTGGCGCTGGAGAAGAAGCTGGTTCATGTCGCCGACGTTCTTGCCGATCCAGAGTTCAAGGAGATCGCTACCGCCAAGCTTGGTGGGCATCGCACGGTGCTCCGCGTGCCGCTGTTGCGCGAAGGCTCGCCCGTCGGCTTCATGGTGCTGATGCGCAAGACTGTACGGCCGTTCTCGGAAAAACAGATCGAGCTGGTGACGACATTTGCCGACCAGGCGGTGATCGCCATCGAGAACGTGCGCTTGTTCGACGAGGTGCAGGCGCGCACGAGGGAGACACAGGAGGCGCTCGAATATCAAACAGCGCTCAGCGAAGTGCTCGGTGTCATCTCCCGTTCGCCAGCAAACATCCAGCCGGTGCTCGACATGATCGCACGGAGCGCGGCACAATTATGCAACGCTCGGTTCTGCCACGTATTTCGTTTCGACGGGAAGCTCATCTATTTCGCCGCCTCATACGGATTGACGCCCGAGGCCGTCCAGACCATTCGGAATGCTTACCCGCTGCCGCCCGGACGGACGAGCGTGGCGGCTCGCTCGATCCTTGGCCGTGCTGTCGAGGAAATCGAGGATATCGACGCCGACCCCGACTCCGCAGCAACATTGCGGTGCCGATGCTCAAGGACGGCAATCCCGTCGGTGCGATTGTGCTGGGGCGCCCCCAGACGGGCCACTTTCCCGAGCGGCAGATTGAACTCCTTCAGATGTTTGCCGACCAGGCGGTGATCGCGATTGAGAACGTACGCTTGTTCGACGAGGTGCAGGCGCGCAGCCGCGAGCTTAGCGAGTCGTTGGAGCAACAGACAGCGACCTCCGAGGTCCTGCGCGTGATATCAACTTCGCCGACCGAGCTACAGCCGGTTCTCGACGCCCTGGTCAAGAGCGCCTCAACGCTCTGCGGTGCCGAGGACGTGTCGATCTTCCGCCTCGAGGGCGACGGCTTGCCGGTGGTCGCCCACTATGGCCCGCTCGTTGTGCGACTTGGGTTTGTGACCCCTGCTGTGCGTGGGACGGTTAGCGGCCGCTGCGTGCTCGAGCGACGGGCAATCCACGTCGCCGACCTCCAAGCCGAGACGGAGCTGTTCCCGGAGGGCAGCGCGCTCGCTCGAGAGATGGGCCACCGTACGATCCTCGCGGTCCCGCTGCTGCGGGAAAGCGCGCCGTTAGGCGCTATCGTTTTGCGACGCGGTAAAGTAGAGTCCTTCAGCGATAAGCAGATTGAGTTGGTGACTACCTTTGCCGACCAGGCGGTGATTGCCATCGAGAACGTGCGCCTGTTC
>WNFZ01022330.1_pt1 | contig 11432 bp, 9 predicted proteins | sample 5400081 | NCBI WGS metagenome assembly WNFZ01 (sample SAMN13153365, study PRJNA577476) | soil metagenome | isolation source: 80 cm soil or saprolite under grassland replicate 1 | place: USA:California | collected 2016-06-15
GGGCACGTCGGCCAGCCAGCACGGGCCGCAGGCCACGCCGCGTCGCCTGCTCAGCAATGAGCCGGCCGGTGAATCCGTTGGCGCCATACAGTAGCCAGTGCCCGGTAGTCACGACACGCGTTCCGACCTTGACGGTGAGTCAAATACCTTATACAAGTCGGTTCCGCCTGGGCGGAGAGCGGGCGGGGTGTGACGACAATTCCCAAGAACGTCCCCGTTTTTGAGGGTCTGCCGGCGGGCGCCCTTGTGCCGCTGCTTGATCGACTCATGCGGCGGACTTTCGCGGCCGGCGCGACGGTTATTGCCGAAGGCGACTTCCTGGGCGAGATGTACATCGTCCAGGCTGGCCTGGCTGATGTCGTGATGAACGATGCCGATGGCGTCGAACACGTAATCAACCGCGTCGGGCCAGGTGGCACGCTTGGCGAAATCGCGCTGATCACGGGCCAACCCCATTCCGCCTCAGTGCGCGCCGCCGCGGCGCTGGATGTGCTGGTACTCACCGACCGCGAGCTGCGCGAGGCGGCGACCGAGTATCCGGAGCTGTATCGCAATCTGGTAGCCATCCTGTCGCGGCGGCTCGTGCGCTCGAATCGGCGCGCCGTAGGTGCGGCGTTGGGCCGCGTGACGTTGCTCGTGGATGATGCCGCGCCGCCGCTGCTCGGATACGCCCTTGCCTGCAGCGTGGCCTGGCACGCCCAGTGCGCCTCGACGATCTCCCGCCACCATCAGAGATCGTCGATCTCGTCCAGCGCACGGGCGCGCCACTCCAGCACACCGAGCTCAACCTGGACATCCCCGTCCTACCGCCACTGGCCGAACCGCGTGCCCTGATCCTGCTCGCCTCGGCGGCGGGCGCTTTTGCGCGTGACATGCTGACCACGACGCTCGATCATCTCTCCGGGCATTACCAACACATCCTGGTGCAGATGCCTGCCAGGCTCGAGCCAACGCTGAACGTCCGCCACCGCATCCGCCTCGGCGAGCCGGGCCACACGGCTGCGCTGGACAGCATGGATGGCCACGAAACGCTGATCCAGGGCTGGAGTGACGTGGGCACACCGGGTCGGCCCGACCGCGACGGGATTGTGCGAGTCCCGCCTCTGAACGCGCTCGACGATCTTCAGTTGCAGCAGGGAGCGCTCAATCTCGTCAGTCGTGCTGGTCAGGCGCTGGGCTGGGCAGCCCGCCACGTCACGGGCCTCAAGGTCGGCCTCGCATTTGGCGCGGGCTCGGCGCGTGGCTACGCGCACGTTGGCGTCCTGCGGGTGATCGATCGAACGAAGCTGCCTGTGGACTACGTCGGCGGCACCAGCATCGGAGCCGCGGTGGCTGCCTTGTTTGCGCAGGGTCGTGGCACATCCGAGATTCTGGCCAAACTCGACTGGGCCTCCGACGCGGCGTTCCGTCTGGCGCTGCCCACGCGCGGCATGTTGTCGAGCACCGCACTCGAGAGACGCCTGCGCCAGCTCGGTGGCAACAGTCGCATCGAGGAGCTGCCTGTGCCGCTGGCGCTGACCGCGACTGACCTCAACTCGCGTCGCGAAGTCGTGTTTCGGCGCGGCCTCTTGTGGCCCGCGGTTCTGGCCAGCTTGACCATTCCGGGCGTCTATCCAGCGCAGCGCATGGGTCACTACACGCTGGTCGACGGCGGGCTCACCAACCCGGTGCCAGCCAGCGCGGTGGCCGACATGGGCGCCAACGTCGTGATCGCGGTCAAACTCCTTGGCGGCACCGCGCGGACCGCCGAATACGCCGAGTCTGTCGAACCGCGTGGCGCGCAGCCGACGGTGCTCGAGGTGATGATGCGCTCGTTCGAGATCGTCCAGAGCCACATCCCGACCAGCGCCAAGGACGTGGCGACAGTCGTGGTTGCGCCGGAGTTCGAGTCGTCACGCGGTCTCGGACTCCGCAATTTCCGCGACGGGAGTCGCTACGTCGAACTTGGTGAGGCCGCGGCGCAGGCCAGCATGCCGCGTCTGGCCGCGGCGTTGCCCTGGCTACGCGGCTGAACCGCGCGGCGCGGCTGGCGAGAGCCCCGCTGGCATGAGCGGCCGGTCGATCGCCCGCTGCGCTTCGAGCTGACGGATGCGCTCACACAGGATCGGCAGCAGCGCCAGGGCGATGTCGGGGTCTTCGCACAGCTCGTTGCGGAAGTCCCATTTGGTGAGCAGCGCGCATTCGGTTGTCTCCAGCGCGATCACGGTGGCCGAGCGCGGTGCGTCGTCGACCAGCCCCATCTCGCCGAAGAAGCCTCCTGGGCCCATGTCCCGCAGCGGCAGCCGCCCCTCGGCCAGCTCTTGCTGAATGGTCACGCTGCCGCTGAGCACCACGTAAAAGGACATGCTCGTGTCGCCCTGGCGCACGATCACCGAGCCGGGTTTGTACGTGCGGACCGTTGCCAGCTTCGCGAGCCGCGCACGCTGGACGCTGTCCAGACGCGACAGTAACGGCACGGCCACGAATGCCTCGTCGATTGCCAGCCGCCGACTCATGACACCACCGCCGCGTTCGCCATCTGCACCTCTTCGACGACTTCGAACTGCTCACCAAAGCGCATGTTGGTGCTGAGATGGGGAATCTTGACCTGCGCCTCCGGCGCGCCTTCGCTCACACGTCGCTGGCGCAGCGCCTCGTATGAGCCTGCCGCGACCCGCCTGACGATCGGCGACCCGAGTCGCTGCGATTCGCGTTTAGCCGCGTACTCGATATTCAGATTGCACAGCGCCTGGTCCATTCGCGCCGCGAAACGTTCCAGTTGCGCGGGCGTCGTGCCTGCTTCGACTTCGGCGTACATGGCGTAGCGCGGCGGCTCGCCCCACTCGACGCAGGCGGTGAAGTGCTGCAATGGGAGGCCCTCGCTGGGTACCACCTGCAGCAGCGCCGCGGTGACTTGCGATTCAGCCAGTTTCTCACCCGTAATCGACGTCATCCCCTGCCCCTTGCGCACGAACTGGATGACAGGTGTATTGCGGTAAAAGTCGACGACACGAATGACGTCGTTGATGTCGTAACGGTACATGCCGCCAGATGTCGTGAAGAACACGTAGTATTCGCGGTTCGATTCAAGCTCCTCGGCGGTCAACACGTCTGGATTCGGATCGTCGCGCTGGTCTTCGGGAATGAACTCGAAGAAGTGGCTGGTGAGGTTGAGCACACCTGCCGCTCCGGAATTGACCAGCGGCGTTCCACCGCGCCCTTCGCTGGCCATATAGCCCAGGTCGCGGATCGCGCAATCGCCGAACACCTCCGGGATCTTGCGCAGATACAGTGGCATGGTGCCGCCTTTCCAGCAGCTGATCACGCGTAAGTTCGGCCACGCATCGCGCGGCAGCAGCCCGCCTTCGCGGCGCAGGATCGCCGCCAGCTCACTCGCCCGCCGGGTATCGGCGGGCGGCCCGCTGCGCAGGCGTGGCGAGGTATCAGCCGGCAGGAACTTCCGATTAACCGTGCCGTGTCGAATGTCGTGGATCAGCTCGTCGGCGTACGCCGTCATCTTGTCGGCCATCAGCAACAAGCTCGACGGATTCGGCGTGGCGATCAGGCGCACATCCGCCGTCAGGGCGTAGCGCAGGGTGAGGTAGTACTTGGCATCCACCTGCTTGACCCGGCAGATGTCATAGGGCAGCACGTAGAAGCGCTTGACCGAGGCGGGTTGGGTGCGCGTGAGGTAGCCGGACATTGCACCGTACGGCGTGCCACCTTCGGTGTAGCCCTCGACATCGCTGCTCGACGAGACCAGCGCACGGCCTTCGAGCATGTCGTGGAAGTCAGCAAACATCCGATACGTATGCACGTGTACGCCGTGGCTGTACTCCTGCATATAGCTCGGTGTGACGGGTATGTACTTGGCCTTACCAGTCGTACCGCTGGTCGTGGCGAACATCGCTGGCGTGTCGGCGGTCAGCACGTTCTGCTCACCACGCAGCATGCGCTCGAGGTACGGGCTCAGGTCGTCGTACGAATTGCGTGGCACACGTGCTTGAAAGTCGCGCACCGAGCGAATCCGTTGGAAGCCGTGCTCGCGGCCATACGCGGTGTCCTGATTGCGGCGAATCATGTTCAGCAGGACGCGCTCCTGGGCTGCCGCGGGCGTCCAGGTGGCCTCGTCGAAACGATTGGCGGCGCTGAACTTCAGCCACAGCCGCAGCAAGTTCTGCACAGCCCCACTACTTCTCACGTTCGCACTCCCAACGGTGTTTTTGGTGCTTCGAGCGTGCGTAGCACCTGCCCGTACGTCGCCAGGGTGGACGGGTTCACGTGTACGCCCAGACCAGGCCCGCGGAACGTGCGTGCTCGGCCGCCACGACCAGGCAACACGTTTTCATCGGTCAGGTCCTTCTTGAGCAGCAGTCGCCCGGCCGAGCCTTCGACATACCGGACGGCCGGCAGGCTCGCGGCCAGGTGGCGTCCGGCCGCCGACAGCAGCCCACTCTCACCCACCTGTGCTCCGACGACGCACGCCAGGCCTGCCTCGCTGGCGATCTGTCCGATGCGGCGTGACGTCAGCAGGCCGCCGCACTTGGACACGCGAATGTTGAATGCATCGCACGCCCGCAAGCGGACCAGGGTGTGCGCGTCTTCGATCGTGCGCAGCGATTCGTCGACAATGATCGTCTCACTCGTGGCGGCGGTGACCTTGCGTAGGCCGTCGAAGTCGTCCGCGACCAGCGGTTGCTCGACGGCGCTGATGGCATAGCGGCGCATCTGGCCAATGGCGTCGAGGGCCTGGTCGACGGTCCACGCGCAGTTGGCGTCCACGCGCAAGTCGGCCCCCGCGCCAAGGACTCGCCGCAGGATGCGCAGCGCCCGCAGGTCGTCGGCGAGGTTGCCGCCCACCTTGATCTTGACCTGCTTGAAGCCCAGCGCGCGCACCAGCAGGGCAATCGGCGCCAGCAAGCGCGGGGGCACGAACGGAATGATCGCGTCGTAGCGCACCGTCTCTGCTGGCCGCGAGCCGAGCCAGTACTGCACCGAACGTCCGAAATGCTTGCCGAACGCATCCAGCGCTGCCAGCTCCGCGGCGCACCAGGCGGCTGAATCGAGGCCGTTTTCGGACGCCGCGGCGCCGTGCGCGTCGTCCAGCAGGCGTGGCACAGCGTCGGCGTCGGGCGTGGTCAGTCCCAGCAGCACCGGGCCCACGCGGTCACCCAGCGCAGCGACGGCGCCTTCGACCGTTTCCCCGGTCACGTATTCGCGCGGCACGCCCTCACCGAAACCGACGCTGCCGTCGTCCAGCGTCACCTTGACGTAGACGTTGGTCGACGAGCGGCGTTCCGCGAGCGCATGTCCAAACGACAGACGGAACGGGAGCAGGGCTGTCAGGATGTCTACGCGCGCGATCCGTGCCAAAACTGCCGACGCCTCCCCGGCTGAACTGCGATGCTAGTCGTTGCCCCGGGAGGCGTCAACGGAATCGCTCAACACGGCAGTCGCCCTCAGGTGGAGGGAGTCGCCTAGAATGGTGCCCCGCCGGGGAGACGATGGGCCAGCCAGATACACCGATTCCGAAGCGGCGCATCCTGTTATTCGGGGCCGGCACGCTGGTCGCCGGACTCGGTGCAGCGGGCGCGGGTATCGCCATCAGCCGCCGCGCACAACCACCGCCGCCACTCGTGTTTCCAACACCGCGCCCCACTCCAGCACCCGCGCCTGGGCCAGCGGTGGCCGGCGAGGCCGGTGGCGCTGTGGGCATCACCACCATCGCCGGGCCCATCCAGAAGCGGCTCACCGGACGCTGATGAGCGAGATCGGCCCGGTGCCCGCGCCAGTCTCCACCGAGTACCTGCTGCAGTTGTCGCTGCAGACGCGCGAGCCAAGGCTCGTCGGCACCGAACACAGCCACCCTGGCGTTGAGTCCTGGTACATCCTGGAGGGCGAAACCACGGTGCGCATGCGTACGCTGGGTCAAGAAGTCGTGGTGCGCGCTGGCGAAGGTCTGGTCGGTCCCCCGCCCGGCGAACCGCTGCAGATTTTCAACACCGGCGCTGGCCGGCGCACGGCCTTCAATCTGTTCGTCCTCGACTCGACCCGGCCGGCCCAGAACGAAGGCGCCGATGTGGCGACCGTCGACGCTGCGTTCAAAACAGCCTTCGCAGCGCTGAATCTGGACGCGACGATGGATCTGTTCGCTCCGGAGAGCGTGGAAATCTCACCGTTCGGCGTGTTCCCGGGCAAGCCCGCCATTCGTGCCTCGGTCGACACGTTCATCAGGGCCAACCCCGGATTCAGCGTCACCTTCGAAAACTCGGACATCGTGCGCAACACCGCCGTGCACCGCGTCCTGGTCACCTCGGATCCCATCCGCGCCACCGGCATCAGTCGCTTCGCGCTGCTCCATACCCTGGTTGTGAGCCGCGGCAAGATTGTCATGCTTAGCCAGCAGCTCGATCTGGCCGACCTGGAGACAGCGCGCTACGCGCTGGGCCTCGCCCCCGAGGGGCGCTAGCAGCGCATCACTACGAAGATGGATCCCTTCGTCAGTCTCGCCAGCGTCGTCATCCGGTTCCGCTGGTTTGTGGTCGGAATCTGGCTGGTGGTGCTGATTGCCGCCGGCGTGCTGCTGGCGCCACGAGTGCCGCGCGCGCTCCAGGGCGGCGGCTTTCTGGTGCCCGGCTCGGAATCGACTGCCGCTGCCGAGGCCATCGATCGCGAGTTCGACGCTGCGAATCGAAACACCCTGGCCATCGTTTTTCGGTCGCCCTCAGTAACCGTCGACAACCCCGCCTTCAAGGACGCCGTCGTCGAGGCAGAGCGGCGGTTGGCTTCCGTCAGCGGCGTGCGCAGCGTCGACAGCTACTTTCAGAACGGTAACCCGCTGCTCGTCGGCGGCAATCGACGCACCTCGCTCACCATCGCCGCGCTGAACGGCACCGAGCGCGAGGTCGAGGCGTCGGTGGCCGAAGTTCGCGCGGTGCTCGCCGACATCCCGCTGGAGCATTACGTCACCGGGCAGCCGGCGTCGAATGTCGACGTGCGCCTGGTGAGCGAAGAGGACTTGCGGCGGGCCGAATTCATCACCTTGCCCATCGCCGCGGTCCTGCTGCTGATTGTGTTCCGCACGGTCGCCGCCACGCTGATTCCCCTCGTGCTCGGGGCATCCAGCGTCGTGCTGGCGCTCGGGATCATGTATCTGCTCACGCTGCAGACGAACATCTCGATCTTTGCGCTAAATACGGCCAGCATGATCGGGCTGGGACTCGGCATCGACTTCTCGCTGCTCCTCGTTAATCGCTTCGACGAGGAGCTAGCGGCGGGTCGACGGCCCGCCGAGGCGGTGGTGGCGACGATGGCGAGCGCCGGTCGCTCGATCGCCTACTCAGGCGCGATCGTTTTCCTGGGCATGCTGTTGCTGACGCTGTTCTTCGACTTGCTGGTGGTGCGGTCGATGAGCCTGGCCGTCATGCTCGTGGCCGCCACCTCGCTGCTGTGCGGGCTGACGCTGCTGCCCGCGCTGTTGGCCATCCTCGGCGAACGTATCCACTGGCTGCGGGTGATCCCGCGCCTGAGACCCGCGCGGCCGGGGCAGCGCAGCGTGTGGTACCGGCTGAGCCGCGCCATTATGCGCCGACCATGGGCGTGGCTGATCGCGTCGCTGGTGTTCCTGGGTGTGCTGACCTCGCCACTGGTCGACCTCGGTCTGATGGGTGTTGCGCCCACGAGCCTGCCCGACGAAGTCGAGTCGAAGCGCGGTGTGAAGCTCGCGTCCGAGGCGCTCGGCGGCAATCGCCTGGAGCCGATCCAGATCATCATGATCACCAACCGTGAGAACGGAGTCTGGACGCCTGAGTTCCTGTATGCGCTGCAGCGGCTGACGGACGTCCTCGCCTATGACCCGCGCACCGATCAGGTACTGTCGCTCTCGTCCGCGGCCGAAGCGCTCGGCGTGCCTGGTGAAGCGTTCCCCCGACTGAGCCCGCAGCTCCTGCGGTCTGATCCCAATCGAGCAGCGCAAGCCTCGCGGTTGGTCAATCTGAGTCGCGGCAGCACCGCGGCCAGCATCACTGTGTTTCTCAGATACAGCGCCTTCACCGACGAGCACCAGGCCTTTGTGCGCGACGTGCGCGAGCGGATCGTTCCCGTGTTGCCGGAGCTGCGGCCGTACACCGTGCTGGTGGGCGGCTTGTCGGCAGGTGTCAACGACTACGCCGACGCGCTGTACGGCCGCTTCCCGATTCTCGTCGCGGCGGTGCTGGCGATGACCTTCGTCATCCTGATGATGTTCTTCCGCTCGGTGCTGCTGCCGGCCAAAGCCATCGCGCTCAACCTGGTGACCATTCTGGCCACCTACGGCGCGCTCATCCTGATCTTCGAGTACGGCTATGGCGCGGGGCTGCTCGGCTTCGAGCCACAGGGCAAGCTTATGGTCGTCACGCCGGCGCTGCTGTTCGTAATCCTGTTCAGCCTGTCCACTGACTACGAGGTGTTCCTGTTGTCGCGCGTGAAAGAGCAGTTCGAGCGGACCGGCGACAACGAGGAGGCGGTGGCGAGCGGTCTGGATACGACCGCACGGGTCATCACCGCCGCGGGCCTCGTGCTGGTCGGGACATTTGCCTCATTCGGCGCCTCGCGGATCCTGTTCCTCAAAGAGCTGGGCCTCGGTCTGGCGATCGGCGTCCTGCTCGATACGACGATCGTGCGCCTCATCCTGGTACCAGCCACGATGAAGCTGATGGGCAGCGCCAACTGGTGGATGCCGAGCTGGCTGCAGCACGTCGTGCCCGTGCTGCACGAAGGCTCAGCGCCCGCACTGCACGAAGGCACCGTGCCTCAGCCGGGCAAGAGCGTCTGAAGGAGCGCCTCGGTCCGCGCCAGCTCGGCGATGTCGCCGATGTCCCGAAGCGTTTGGCGGCTCTCCTCCAGCAACTCGCGCGCTCGCCCGATCTGACCGGCAGCGAGCGCGATCTGCGCCTGGACACGCTGCGTGGTTGCCAGTTGATTGCGGGCGCCGGCGCCCAGCGCGTACTCGAGCGAGCGCTCGACGTCCTGTGCAGCCGCCTGCGGGTCGCCCTCCGCGAGCCTCGAAATGGCCAGGTAGCGGTACATTTCGGCGAGGTACAGCGTGCTTCCCGCTGCCTCGAATCGCCGCTCCGCGTCCAGGGGATCGGCGCGTCCCTGCGCCGAATCGCCCAGCTCAATCCGCGCCGCCCCGAGCCCAGTGAGCGCGACGCCAACCATCACCGCATTGCCGGTCGCGGACCACTCATCCTGTGCCTGCAAGTACGCCTGGATTGCCGCTGCCGGGTCGCCGCGGGAGCGATGGACTTCGGCAATATTGTTGTGGCACGTGCCGAGGCCATTGAGATCGCCAATCCTGTAACGCAGCCGTAGCGACATCTCGTGTTCGGACATGGCCGCATCCCAGCGGCCGCCGCGGCGGTAAATGATACCCAGGTTGGCGTGTGAGTCGGCCAGGCCGACAAGATCCTCCAGGCGCTCGTACAGTGCGCGGCTCTGTTGATTGAACGCCGCCGCCGCTTCGAGGTCGCCCACGTGGACGGCAGAATTGCCCAGGTGTTTGAGAGCCTCCGCGACCAGATCGTCTGCACCCAGGCTGGACGCCAGTTCACGTCCGCGAAGCAAAGCTGCCCGCGCCGCGGCGTGGTCGCCTCGCCGGTAGTGAAGATGGCCGACCTGCACCGTGAGCCGCGCCACCTCGATATGGACCGCATCGTCCAGGAGCCGCAGCCCCTCGTCGAACGCGGCCTCAGCATCGGCGTACGCGCCGCGCCATAGGAGCGCACTTCCGATACGCCGCCATAGCCGCGCTACCGTGACAGGCGGCGCAGCCGGGCTCCGCTGCATCGCAGGTCGCTCAGCGCGTAGTGAAACGCCAGCTCACTCACGAGTTCATCGAGACGATTCGCGTAGAGCGTTTCCAGCGCGGCGCCGACCGCTCCATGCGCCAGGCGCCGCTGCGCCTTCAGCTGCCGCTGGTACGCCACCTCCTGGATAAGCGCGTGGCGGAACGCATACCGCCGTTCTCGGCCATCGCTAGTCGGCAGGAGGAACCGCTCCTGCTCGAGCACGGCCAGATCGTTGACCAGCGTCGGCCCAGGCGCGATCCGTTCCACTACGCGATAGGAAAACACGGGACCACAGACCGCCGCGGCCTCCAGCACTCGCCGCGGCCCCGCGGGCAGGCGATCCAGACGAGCCTGGATGACTTTCTGGACCGTCGCCGGTACCCCTTGTCCAGCGCGCTCGCGCAGTGTCAGTACACCACCACGTTCGACGAGGGCGGCAGACTCGTTCAGATCGCGCGCGACTTCCTCGACAAACAGCGGATTGCCCTCGGCGCGTCGTGAGATCGTCTCCGCGAGGGCGTCATCAGGTTGCAGGCCAATGAGCTGGGCGATGAGGGTGCGCACATCTGCCGACGGAAGCGGTCGAACCTCGAGCCGTTCGCACGGCCAGGGCGGGCGCCACTCAGGCCGCGCCGTCGCGATGAAGAGACACGCCTGCTTGTGCACCTCACGCGCAAGATCGGTCAGTACGGCGGTTGAAGCCGCATCAGCCCACTGCAGATCCTCGCCGACGATCAGCATCGGCGCGCGTTCCGAGGCCTGCGCGACCAGTTGACGGAGGATCGAGAACAGAATCGGGCGGCGGCTCTCGGGATTGAAAGGGAACTGCTCGCCATAGCCGAGCACATTCAGCAGGAGCGCCAGGTGCGCGACAGGCAAGTCGTGCTCGACGGCGGCCAGCCCGCGCAGCAGATTGGCGCGAGTGGTCGCCTCGTCATCCGATAGCCGAATGTGGAATGCCGCGCGCAGCAGCGCGGCGATGAGCGCGTAGGGCGTGTTGGCGTCGAACGAAGCGCAGCGGGCGATGACAACGGAAATGTCCGCGCCGCGCCGGGCGCGGAACTCAGACACCAGGCGGGACTTGCCGACGCCTGGCTCGCCCACGATCGCGACCGATAGACCGTGCCCAGCGCGGGCATGTTCGAAGACGCTATCCAGATAGCCCAGCTCGGGCTGCCGTCCGACGAGCGGGCTCAGTTCCCGCTGAAGCTGCTGACTGCGCTCGTGCAGCAGGTGGTAGCTGGTAATTGGCTCGTTCCGTCCGGCGACGGGTGTAGGCGGCAGCGTTTCGCCTTCGAACGCATGCTCGACGAGGCGCATGGTCAGTGGGCCGACCAGGACCTGGCCTGGTGCAGCTACTTGAGCTCGGGCTCGTGCCCCGTCGACGGCAGCGCCCACGATCGTGTAGACGTTTTGCACCTCACTTGCCAATGGACCGGCGACCACTTCGCCAGTGTCTATTCCGACTCTCGGGAGCAGGCGGACGTGGTATTGCGCCGACAGTTCGGCATTGAGATGCGCGATCGCCACTTCCATGTCGAGCGCCGCCCGGACGGCACGCTCGGCATCATCTTCGTGCACGACTGGCGCCCCGAAGAATGCCATCACGACGTCCCGACGCCACGA
>WNFZ01005653.1_pt1 | contig 11430 bp, 15 predicted proteins | sample 5400081 | NCBI WGS metagenome assembly WNFZ01 (sample SAMN13153365, study PRJNA577476) | soil metagenome | isolation source: 80 cm soil or saprolite under grassland replicate 1 | place: USA:California | collected 2016-06-15
GTCGAACGAGAGCCAGCACCCGCAACGGCGACAGCATCTGATCGCGCACCTCCGGCCCGAACTCCTCCCGATGCTCGTTGATCAAGAACAAGCTAAACAGCCGCCAGTCAACACGGATATCCCTTACCTGCTCTACCTGGCGGATCCACACAGCTCCTTGCCATGCCCACGGGCACAGCGGATCGAAATAGAACTCGATCGTCTCCCTCATGTCGCTCACCCCACCGAAACAGTTCTTCCGAATCCTTCCATTCAGAGTAAGGCGAACTTCGCATGCAACCGCGAGATTAAGCTTCTCACGCCCGGCACCGCGAGCTTCGTTTGTTTGCCATTCCGGCCTGAGAAGCCCAAAGAATAACGGTGAGAGGAGGAAATGGAGAGCGATTGGGGAGGACGGAATCGAGACCGGGCATGGGCCGTGCTCCTTTCGGATCGTGGTCGGTGGGCGAGCTAGGTGTGGACGACCAGAATTAGCTTGCTGCTATGGTGCTTGCCTTGGGGGGCAAATAGGGGGGCAGAAGGGATGCCAAACGATAGGAATGCATCAGAAGTCTTCGCAATCCTGAAACCCATGCCGACCTGCATCTTCGCCATCTTGAGCAGGACGGCCCGGACGTGGCGAGGCCTCAGGTCGGCGAGCTCGATGCGGCCGATGAGGGGGACGATCTCCCGGCGGATGAAGCCCTCGTACGCCTCAAGCGTCCGAGCCCGCGTCCCTCGGACCCGTTGGTACTCGAGCCATCGGCCCAGGTACGCGGCCAGCTCGATCCGCTCGGGACAGGGGTCGCCGCCGGTTTCGAGGTAGCGGATGTACTCGTGCAGGGCGCTCTTCGCCTCTCTCTTGGTGGCGAACCCGCAACTTGCTCTTTTGGCGTCTCCGGCCAGTGAGCGGGTGAGGGCCCAACGTCGAAGATGAACTCCCAGGTTCGACGCTTCCGCACGTCTCCCCGCATCGTGGCCTCCCTTCGTCGAGCCGATGCGAGGACTGTTGAGGAAACCGCCCCATAGATCCGATGCACGAGTCCGAGGGTCGTTGCCAACCACGTGCCAACGCCCGGACAAAGGTGGCCAGATGATGACTCTTCTGCCCACGGACTCGCTCTCGGGCACGTGCTCCTGCGGCCGGAGGCTGGCGTACGCTCAAGCCATTGATCGTGCGCTGCACGAACAAGCTGCTTCAGTTGCTCGAAGCGCGCGCCGCCTCGCTGGTCCAGGCTCCACCAACGGAGGGCGACTGGTACGCGAACCTTCTCTGGCTCGATCGGCGCAAGTGCCTCCTGCTTACCCACGACGGAACGCTGTTCTCGGTGTTCACCGCCGACGTGCTCAAGCGCGACCTCCAGCCCTTCGGCGTCTACCTGGTCCGGATGATCGAGGCCAGGCTCCGGGAAGAGCACCTGCCAACCGACGCCCTCGGCGAACTCGATCCGGATTCGGTTCGACTTGCCCGCACGGCCAGACGCAGCGTGCTCGGCTTCATGAACGACATGGCGCAAGCCTGCTGGTACCAGGTCGAGGCGTCCGGCGGCCCCGCCGTGACCGACGTTGAGGCGCTCAACCGACGGCTTCTGCGAACGCTCCACAACCGCGAGGGCTACCACGACCCGCTCGAGCTCGTCGCCCGGCGAATCGGGGCTCGATAGCTATAGCGCCAGGCTGTTGCCAACTGCAGGCGATAATGCTATCATTATCGCCATGTGGCGAGAGGCTCGTGGGAGGTCGAGTTCCACCCGGCGTGCGAGGTATGGGCCGACGATCTGCCTCAGGCCGACGCGGAAGCGCTCCTGGCCGCGATCAGGGTCCTGAGAGCGGAGGGCCCGAACCTCGGTCGGCCGCTCGTGGATCGGATCCAGGGGAGCCGTCACGCGAACAGAAGGAGCTGCGTCCCGGCTCCACCGGGCGCACGGAGGTGCGCGTGCTCTTCGCCTTCGAGCGGCGGCGCAGAGCGATCCTGCTGGTGGGCGGCAACAAGAGCGAGGACTGGAAGGGCTGGTACAAGGTGAACGTCCCGATCGCCGACGACCGATTCGATGAACATCAGGCTCGGATCGAGAAGGCGATGGCGCGGGCGAAGGCCGCGAAGGGCAGAGGCGAACGCGGGAAACGAATGAGAGAACGATGAGTGTCAAGGGATGGCAGAAGAAGGTCCTCAAGGCCCCTGGCGCCGCGGCCCGCGTTGCCGAGATCGAGGACGAGCTCCGGCTTGCGGCCGGGCTGACCGCACTGCGTGAACAGGCCGGCTACTCGCAGCGGGACCTCGCGCGGCGCATGGGTATCTCCCAGCCGCGCGTTGCCGCGATCGAGCAGTCTCGAAACGTCACGATCGAGGTCCTCGAGCAGTACGTGGACGCGGTTGGCGGGAAGCTCGAGGTGAGTGTGGTGAAGGGGAGGAGCAAGATCCCCCTCATCAGCGCCAAAGGCCGCCGGCGGGTGACCGGAGTCTCGGGCATCCACTCGACGAAGGCTCGGTCCGTCGCTGGAACGCGTGCGCGTGCTCGGCGAGCAGGCGCGCAGCCGCGTCGCGCTAACGACTTCGGCTCCCGGGCGAGAGGGCCGACTGCTGGCTGAGGGCAGGCGGTTGGGCGCCGAATCCGCTTAGCGGCTGACTCGGCGGCTCCGTCCGCGCACAGCTCAGGGTCGAGCAGCAGGGCAGGGCCGGCGGATTCCGCATCCGCTGTCCGATCCTGGACCAGCGGCAAGGATGTCATTTGCCAACGGCGTGCCAACCGCAACCGGCGCCTGATGTTTGGCATGGCGGTCCGGTCCCGCACAGCTCAATGCTCGGAGGGACCGTCTCGGGTCCCACGACATGTCCGGGTAGCTGTTGCCGAGTGGCCTCGCATGCCAGGGCAGGTTCGGGGAGGCGGAAGCGAGATCGCCAAGGCGGTTGCCGTGCCCGCTACATGTCATCGAGCTCCGAGGGCGCCCGGTGGAGGCCACCTCCCCCGATCGGAACCACCAGCGAGGGCCCCGGAGCTCGCGAGCTACTGCGTGCACGCCCATGGCGGGAGCCGGCGCCCAGCGATCGAAGGCCGCGGTCCGTCGCCTCGTGTCGCTCACCCTGGACGGGTTGCGCCCGCCGGGCTGACTCGCTGCCCAGCGTGTCGCGATGCTTGTCAGTTCGGGCAGACAAGAACGACGAGCGCCCGTGTGACGGGGGTGCTCGGGATCCGGGCGGTGTCACAGGCTGGACGGCTGAGCGGTCTTTAGAGTAAAGGATGGACGTGAGGAGCGAGCCCGAGACGCCGCGTAGGGAGCTGGCCACGCCGTACCGCTGGTTCCGCATCTCCCTGCGCCGCATCCAGGCTTGGCGTGAGGTGAACGAGATGCTCGACCGCGAGCTGATGCGCGACTCGAGCTCGGTTCTCGCGATGGTTCGTCCGTTATCATCCCCGGAGGTCAAGCGGCTGGGCCTCGTTCGGCGCACGGAGGTGCTTCGCAATGGCTGAGAGGAAACCTACAAAGAAAGCGACGCAGAAGTCCGCCAAGAGCACCACCGCGATCAACCGGAAGTCCAAGGGATTCACGGACGAGGAACGAGCCGCGATGAAGGAGCGCGCCCAAGAGCTGAAGGCGGAAGGGCGCCGCGGCCCGCGCGCGGACAAGGCGGACGGGCAAAGCGCCGTGCTCGCGAAGATCGCCGAGATGCCGGGACCGGATCGCGCCATGGCCGAGCGGCTCCATGCCATCATCCAAGCCAGCGCGCCAGCCCTCTCGCCGAGAACCTGGTACGGGATGCCCGCGTATGCCAAGGACGGCAAGGTCGTCTGCTTCTTCCAAGCCGCGCAGAAGTTCAAGACGAGGTACGCGACGTTCGGCTTCAGCGACGAGGCGAACCTCGACGAAGGCGCCATGTGGCCGGTCGCCTTCGCGCTGAAGGAGTTGACTGCCGCCGAAGAGGCAAGGATCGGCGCGCTCGTGAGGAAAGCGGTGAGCTGAGGACTGAGCTCGCCACTGGGCCCCGCCCTAGGCGGGATCCTCGGTCGGCAAGAGGCGTTCCCCTGTGACGAGAACGCGCACCTGTGGGCAAATCGGCAGAGCGCCCTCTCCACTTCTGCATCGCGGAATGTCGTCCAAGCGAAGGCGGGCCGGGGCAGGCAGATTCGGCGTTGCCTCGCCCGTCCACCACGATGTCGTTCCAGGGGTGCTCGGAGAGGCCGCTCAGGTCGGCGTGGGTCACCAGCGAGCCATCGGGCTCTCTGCGGAGGAGATGGCCCTCGCGCCCCGAGACGATGAGCAACCGCCCATCGGGCAGCCAGTCGATGCAGAACGGAAGGCTCGGCACGCCGAGGATCACCTCGCTGGTGCCGTCCACGTCGACGGCGATGACCTCCTGCGCGCCCCAGTCCGAGAACCACAGCCGGTCCTCGTGCCACCGCGGCGACTCTCCGAGCGCGAGGCCCGTCATGAGCGTTTGCGGCTCAGGCATGGAAGGCTCCTCTCATCTGTGGGTCCTTCGGTTTGGCTTCATTTGGATGACGTGGGAACCGGGTTGAACAGCCGGCCCGCGAGGTCGACTCCCACGACCGCGCCGCCCTCGTCGCGGGTGAAGAAGCCACGCTGCCCCTTGAAAGCGCCGGTGGTGATGACGTGCTCGTCCGCGTCGCCGGGCAGGCCGAACTCGAACGGCTCGTGGTCCGGGGGCGTCTCCGTGTAGGGCGGCACGGGCCTCCGCCTTCATCACGACCTCGAGCCGCAGCCCAGCCCCGTCCGTATCGATCGCGAGCGTCATGACGTCGTTCTCATAGCTCCCGACGATCTCCCGGGGCCCGGGCCTCCTCGTATGCCAGCGGTTCGGGGTCCCGATCGATCACCCCCAGATAGGCCTGCAGCGCCCAGCGCACCACGGCCTGGTTGAACGGGATGCCCTCGGGGCCGGCGTTCGACAGCGAGACGACGGCGAAGTCGCCCTCCGGGACGAGGCGCAGCTCGGCGAACTGGCCGTTCGTCGCGCGATCGACAGCGTCCCGTCCTCGCCGCGGTTGTGTCCCACGGCGAATCGCCGGGTCATGACCTCGTCGTGCGCGTAGAAGCTGTGCGCCAGCCCGAGCGACTCGAGGACGAGCGAGGCGACCGCCCGCTCGAACGTCAGACCCGTGACCTTCTCGACGATCCGCCCTGCCATGTTGTGCCCGGCTTGGCTGTAGGACACCCTGGTGCCGGGCCGCGCGATGGCCTCCAGCTCCCCCAGCTTCGCCACGTAGGTCGCCAGCGCGTCGTCACCCTCGCCGGTATCGACCTGCAGGCCCCAGTCCATCCCCGAGGTGTGGTTGAGTAGGTTCAGCACGGCGACCTTCGCCGCGGCCCGCTCGTCGGCGAGCACGAGCTCGGGAACATGGCGACGCACCGGCGCGTCCAGCTCGACCCGCCCCTCGGCGACGAGGCGCATGGCCGTGGTCGCGGTGAAGGTCTTCGACACCGAGCCCAGCCCGAACAGCGTGTCCGGGTCGACGGGCAGGGGGTTGTCGACGCTCGTCACGCCGGGACACGCGTAGGCCTCCCGGCCGTCCGCCCACACCCCGACAGCAACACCGGGAATGCCGAACTGTGCTGCCGTCGCCTCGACGAAATCGGACAGCGCGTCGTGTGCCATTCTGTCCCCCTTTGCGCTTCTCTTCGCGCAGCCGCCGAGGTGGATAGCCTCGGCATCCGCAGCGACTTGCACTACGTTCAAGTGGAGGCTATAGGGCCAGGGCTTGAACATTGTGCAAGTCGACGTCCGGTGCCCTATCGTGAGCGCATGACGCGCGACACGCTGACCCGCGAACAGATCGTCAAGGCCGCCATCGACCTGCTAGACACCGAAGGCCTGGAGGGCCTGAACATGCGCGCGCTGGGCCGGCGGCTGGGCTCTGCGGCCACCGCGGTCTACTGGCACGTGGGCAGCAAGGCCAACCTCATCGCCCTCGCCGGCGACCAAGTGTGGAAGGAGATCGCGCTGCCCGACCTGACCGCGACCGACTGGCGGACGGCTGCCACACAGATGGCCACCGACCTGCACGCCACGCTCACCCGCCACTCCTGGCTGGTGCAGGCCTTCGGCTCCTACGTGGTGTTCGGGCCCGGCAAGGCCCGCCACGATGACCACCTCCTCTCCATCTATGAGGTGGCCGGATTCACCGGGGCGCGGGCCGACCAGGCAATGGCCAGCGTCTTCACCTTCGTGCTCGGCAACGCCCTCGGCCCAGCCGCGGCGGCCTCGCTCACCAGGAAGCTCAGCCGCGATGGCGGTAACGCCGAGGAGCTGATGCGCGACAGCATGGCGAAAGCCCGCGAGATCGCGACGCAGTTCCCACGGTTGCGCGCCCGCCTCCGAACAGCCGCCGCCGACTACGGCGCGTCACCCGAGAACAGTTTCGAGTTCGGCCTCCAAGCCATCCTCGACGGCCTCGAAGCCCAACTCATCGCCTACCGCACGCCAGCCGACCAGAACGCGCGTAAGCCACCCCACCACGACCACGAACCCCGCGCCACTGACGCGAATAACTGAAGCGGCGCACCGCCCTTGGCCCGAGATGGCGTGACCCGCTCGACGATCTCGGCCGACTTGTCGCCTGGTGTGCGATCGCGGGGACGAGTTCTTCATCTACCTGGACTCGTTCACCAGCGCGTTCAAGCGCCTGGCGCGTCAAGCGGGGATGCATCCCGACACGCGCCTGCACGATGTGCGCCACGCTGTCGCCACCGAGCTCGGGCGCCGAGGGGTGCACCGGCGATCGTCTCGGCGGTCCTAGGGCACGCCTCGCACGCATTCACCATCGCCGTGTACCAGCATGCGTGGCAGGAGGGTCCGTCCGAGGCGGAGAAGGCCCTCGAGGCGGCGTTGAGGCCCTTCCCGCGTTGGCAATCCGTTGGCACACGAGGCCGTGGAGGTCCTCGGCGTCGCGACACCGGACGCGAAATCGCTGGCCAGGAGGGAGGGTGGGGCGGGAGGACTCGAACCTCCGACCGGCGGATCATGAGGTCATCGTTGGTCGTTGTTGGACCTCGTAGCGACCAGAGAGCGACCAGCGCCGTGGGTTGCGACCCGTTGCCGATCGGAAGGCATAGTTTTCGATCAGCGCTCGTCCCCTTCCGTCCAGAGCGCCTCGACTCCTCCTCGCTCGTCGACTGCGAACGAGCCGTATCTGATGTCGCCTGCGCGACGGTATCGGTTGATGACCACGCCGGTGGAAGAGGTCGTGGTGTCGATGAGTTCGAGGCCGGCGGGGATCGTTCCCGTGTCGAAGAGCCGCTTGCCACTGCCAAGCAGGACCGGAAAGGTCCACGGGCGGTACTCGTCGATGAGGTCGTGCTCGATCAATGTCTGCAGTAGCCCGCGGCTGCCATGGACCTGGATCTCGCCGCTTCGCGCATCCTTGAGGGCGGCAACGGCTCTCGGCACATCGCCTTCGAGGAGCGTCGAGTTGTTCCACTCCACCGTCTTCAGTGTGGTGGAGGCCACGTACTTGGGGACGCGATTCAACACCGCTCCGACCGGATCGTGGTCGGGGACGTGCGGCCAGTGCGCCGCGAAGATCTGGTAGGTCGTCCGTCCGAGGAGAAGCGCATCGGCCCTTGCCGTCCACTCCGTGATGATCTCCCCCATGGCCTCGTCCCAGTAGCCGACGGACCATCCTCCGTGAGCGAACCCGCCGCTGCGGTCCTCATCGGGACCCCCGGGGCCCTGCATGACGCCGTCGAGGGTCAGAAACGTTCCGACAACGAGCGCAGCCATCGTTCTTCTCCCTTCTCGCTAGTGCTTACCGGGCGCGGGACCGTGCCGGTTCCTTCGACGCCCGGCATGAAGGCAAGATCATCTCCTCACATCGTGGTGCGGTAGCGGAGGTGGACCACACCGCTCGCGAAACGCCGCTCGTCCAGCAGCTCGAGCCTCTGACGAGCGTCGTTGGGAAGCCACTGTGTCCCGCCTCCTACCACGATGGGTGTAACGAACAGGCGGAACTCGTCGACCAAACCGGCCTTGATCGCCTCGGCGGCGAGGCCGGGACCGCCCACGCTGATGTCACGTCTCGCCGAGGCCTTCATCTGGCGGACCGCTTCCGGGTCGAAGTCCCGCTCGATCCGCGTCCTGACGCTGGAGACGGTCTCCAGCGTCTTCGAGTACACGATCTTGTCGGCCGCTCGCCAAATCTCCGCGAAATCCTGGACGACGGGCGGCTGGCGGAGGGTGTCCATGGTCTCCCAGGCCACCATGACCTCGTACATCCGGCGCCCGTAGAGGTAGGTGCCGACCGGCCGCTCGAGGTCGTTGACGAAGGCATGCACCTCCTCGTCGGGCGCGGCCCAGTCGAAGTCACCGTTCTCGTCAGCCACGTAACCATCGAGCGAGGTGATCGCCGAGTAGATCAGCTTGGGCATCGTGGTCTCCTGATCACCTCGAAGTGCACGAGGACCGTCGCATGCTGGAAGCTCCTTTCCGCGTTTCCTTCTGACCGTCGCGCCGCCGCAAACTCATCGGTCTGCGGCGACCAATCCTCGCCCATGGACGTTGACGGTCGCCGGGCGCCCCACGAAGCGGCCGAGGCGCCGTGCGGCTGCCTCGAGCCCTCGGGCGGCGACCCGCCCCAAGCCTTCATACGGGTGCACCTCGATTCGCACGGCGTGTGGCTCGATCGTGCGCCGCCACAGGCCGGCGACCCGACCGTTCGCCAGGATCACCCCGTTCGGGAGGGTCTGGTCCCTCCGGGCCGCGCGCGCCTTCGTCGCCCGCGGGTCTCCGAAGTACCGCGACTCCCGGTAGCCGACCACCAGCTCGTCGTAGCCGTGCAGCAGGTGCACACCGCGGGCGCTCGGCGCGCGCCCTGGCTCCCCGGCTGCCATCCAGAACGTCAGGCCGTCGATCGTCTCGCCCCGCACCTCGTCGCCGAGCGCATGCAGCGCCCGGTCGATTTCGGCGATCGTCAGGCTCGACCACCATCCCAGGTCCAGCGCGATGGCCGGACCGTGGCTCGCCAGGTATCGTCGCGTGAGCTCCACCAAAGCGACGTCGCGGTCGAACCCCCGACGATCGGGCGGCACCCGCTTGTCGAGGAGGGCGAACGTGTGCTGCTTGCCGCGGAGCCCGCCGCTGCAGATCACCGCCTCGAGCTCGCAGTGCATGAGGACGTAGGGGAGCCGCTGGCCTGATGGATCGATCCCCGCGCCGGCCAGGACCGCCCCGATCTCGTCCCGGGTCATCCGCCCGCCGCCCTCCAGTGCTGAGGCGATCACCCGCTCGGACCGGGCGAGCACCCTCGCGTCGAGCCCGAGCTCCCGGTGACGTCGCGTGTTGCGTCCCTGTACGCGCGGGCCCGTGAGCGCCAGCAGCCACCGGAGGTCCTGGCGCGCCACGAGGTGCCACGTGGGTCGCAGGACGTGCGTGCGGACGATCGAGCCCGCCGCAAGCGCCTGGTCGACGTCGGCGTCCACGAGGCCCTCGGCGCGCTGCCCGATCGACCACTTCGCCTGGCCGTAGTCCTGCCCCTGCATCGCGCCGTGCCACGCGGCGACCGCATCCGGCCGGGTGAACCGTGGCCCGGTGAGGCGGGAGTTGCGCATCCGCCGTGCGGCGACCTGGTCCGCTCGCATGGCGCGCAAGCGTAGACGGAACCTACAACGCGATGCGGCAGCGAAGGTGCGCGATGGCCGTTGGATGGATGATCCTCGTCGGCTCGAGCTTCACCCCTGGGGGTTGGGTTTTCCGGCTACCTGGGGGCAGCCGCGACGTGCGGCGAAGCCGGCAATGGTTCCCTCCAGAGCCTGAAACTGGTCCTCGCCGAGCTCGATTTCCGGCGCCGCCAGGTTCTCTATCAGTGGACGCGATGCATGTGGTAGAGAGGAATGCTCTCTGTCCGCAGCCGGCGAAGGCTCCTCTCGATCTGAGCCCCGAGCACCTCCGGCTGCCCATGGCCGGGCGCGTACCCGCCTTTCGTCGCCACGACCACATCGTTGGGGATCGGCGAGAGCGCGGCGCCAATCGTCTGCTCGCTCTCTCCTCCGGTGTACGTGTAGGCGGTGTCGATCAGGCTCACGCCGGCGGCCACCGCCTTCTTTACGAATGCAACGTTCTCTGGCGTGTTGGTCAGCCGGTTCGTCCCAAGTCCGATCCGGACCACCTCGATATCGCCGAGCCGCAGCTTCTCGGCTTCTCCCGGCCTCACGGTGCCCCCCGACTGGTACGCAGGCGATGTGACACGACGACCATCGCCACGAACAGTACCGTGGCCCACCTCGCGAGGACCGCGATTGGGTGCACTGATGATCGCGGAAGTAGACGGCCCACTCGCTCGCGGGGGCTGGTGCTGCTCCTGCCCGATCCCCCCGAGCATGAGGCGATGTCGCTGAAGATCGCCGAGCGACTGGGGCGGAGACCGCGCGCCTCGACGGCCTCAATCACTGCTGGACGGCCGAGGCGCCTGAGGTAGTGGCCCCATCCTGGAGCGCTTCTGGTCTTCGTTGGGTTGACCCGCGATCCGCAGCGCCGGACACACGCGGCACAAGGGGTTTCCGCCCCCCTTGAGACCGGTTTCCCCAACCGGTCGATCAAGCCATGCTCGGCGGCCACACGTGCGGTGGCCTCCGGATCCCTCTCGACGCCGTACTTCGCTCCCAACGCCGCGGCGGCCTCGAGGTTGTCCCGGTCCGTCTTCAGCAGATCGGCCAGTTCGACGAAGAACTGCTCGAATCCGGCCGGGGAAATGATCTCCACCAGGCGCGCAGACCGATCGGTGGCAACTATCGGTTTGAGGTGATCGGATCGGACGCTCCTGCAACGCCTTCTGCTGGCAAGGGTTCGCGAAGCGAGCCGGTCGTCATCCTCGCGCCTGAGCTCGTTCCGATCACACCGGAGGAGGAGCAACGAGCACACCTCGCGCTCGCCGATATGCTCGCTCCATTGTTAAAGCGACGACTTGGCCGACGGCCCAAGAGGACGAGTAGGTTCGAGTCCTGTCGGGGTGTCCAATTCCACCTGATGGGCGACAGAACGGCTCCGGGAGATCGGTGACACCTGCCTGGTTTGGGATTCCTCCGCCGCTAGGGTCGGTGGTGGCTCCAGATCACCTCCTCCTTCTCCTTGGGGTGGCGCCGGGGGTGGGCCTTCACCGGAGCACCGTTGTGGAAGATGCGGACGATGTCTCGGTCCACCCGCACGGTGACGAGCCGACTGGGTCGTGGAGTCCGAGTGCGATCTCCGTGTCGGAGGCGAGTGGGTCATCCGGTTTGGCCCGTCCTCGGCGCCTTAGGTCGAGCGGAATTTCTTCCACACCGTGGAGAGGCCACACCGCCTCGTCTACGCGTCGACCACCGAGTGGCCGGACGGATCGCACGTCGAATCGGTGATGGAGATCAGCCTTCAATGGCTGGATGGACGGACGCTCCTCACGCTCACGCAACGAGGGGTCCCCTCCGGCGACGTCGAACGAGGGTTCACCGAAGGCTGGAACGAGT
>WNFZ01010027.1_pt1 | contig 11430 bp, 13 predicted proteins | sample 5400081 | NCBI WGS metagenome assembly WNFZ01 (sample SAMN13153365, study PRJNA577476) | soil metagenome | isolation source: 80 cm soil or saprolite under grassland replicate 1 | place: USA:California | collected 2016-06-15
CACCCGCGCCCGGCATGTTTTGCGCGATAATATTTGGATGGCCGGGAATATATTTCCCCAAGTGACGGGCCACCAAGCGTCCGGCAACATCGGTCGCGCCGCCAGGCGAGGTGGAGATGATCAACGTAATGGTTCTACCATCGTAAAAAGAGTGCGACTCCGCGGCCTCTGTCCAGGCAGCACGCCGAGTGAGCATCAGCAGAATAGCCGCGAATAAGATCCATCGATTTACAACACGATTCATCGGCTTGTTTTCGTTCAATTGCCGGATCCCGCGAAGGTATACAAAGTTTTCGCCGAATGGAAGGTCCTTCCGGTGAGCTGACTGAGATGTCGATTTTTATTTGCGGGTTATTCCGCGAGGCGTGTCTGATCCGTCACCGCAAAGCTTGGTCTAGAGTTCGATAGCAAAATTTTCTAAAATTTGGCCTTCTGGCTTTGCCGCCGGATGGAGGCTCTGTATGGTCAAGAAGATACCAACGAAGCTCGAAAAGCATGGCCATGTGCGCGTTGATAATTATTATTGGCTGCGCGAGCGGGACAATCCCGAAGTCATCAAGTATCTAAACGAAGAAAACCAGTACGCTGCCCAGGAGATGGCTCATACAGGGGCTTTCGAAGAAAAGCTGTTTGAGGAGATCAAAGGTCGGTTCAAGCAGACCGACATGTCCGTGCCATACAGGCGCGACGACTACTTCTACTACACGCGCTACGAAGAAGGGCGAGAGTATCCGATCTACGCGCGCAAGCGCGGCTCTCTCGATCAGCCTGAAGAGATCATGCTCGATGCCAATGTCTTGGCTGAAGGGCATGAGTTCTTCTCCATCGGCGGGTGGGCGGTGAGCTCGGCGCAAGATTTCCTTGCCTACGCGGTGGACACGCAGGGACGAAGAATTTACACCGCCTATCTCAAGAATCTTACGACCGGCGAGATCCTGCCTGACGTTCTTGCCAACGTCACGGAAAACCTCACGTGGGCGAACGATAATAAGACAGTATTCTATGGCAAGCAGGATGAGACGACCCTGCGCCAGTACCAAATCTATCGTCACGTCGCGGGCAGTGATCCAGCCGAGGACCAACTGGTCTTCCAAGAAGATGATGAAACCTTCGTTGCTTACATCTTTAAGACCAAGTCAAAAAAATTCTTGATGATCGTGTCGTCACAGACGATCAGCCAGGAGTACCGCTATCTTGACGCCGGCGATCCCTTTGGCCAGTTCAAAATTTTTCTGCCTCGCGAGCGCGCGCACGAGTATTACCTCGATCACTTTCAAGATCGCTTCATCATCCGCACCAATAGTGAAGCCAAAAATTTTCGCCTAATGTCGACACCGGTGGACCAGCCGGAGCGAGAGCACTGGCAGGAAATCATTCCGCATCGCTCGGAGGTCTACCTCGGCGACTTCGAGCTTTTCAAGGATCACCTGGTGTTGGAAGAACGAGTGCGCGGGCTCACTCAGATCCGGGTAATACCTTGGTCCGGAGGCGCAGGCTATTATCTCGAGTTCGATGAGCCGGCGTACCGGGCCAATCTCGGCGTCAATTTGGAATTCGATACCACCATGCTGCGGTTTGAGTACACTTCGATGAAGACACCGCTGTCGATTCATGATCACGATATGGTCGCGCGCAGCAAGACTCTGCTCAAGCGCGAAGAGGTATTGGGTGGTTTTGACACGGAAAACTATGCAACTGAACGACTCTACGCGCAGGCTGCGGATGGTACGATTGTTCCTCTGTCGATTCTCTACCGAAAGGGACTGAAGAAGGACGGCGGCAACCCGTTATTACTCTACGGCTACGGCGCCTATGGCCTGAGTATCGACGCAAGCTTCGCTTCGCCGCGGCTGAGCTTGGTCGACCGTGGCTTTGTCTATGCGATTGCCCATATTCGCGGCGGCCAGGAGATGGGCCGGCAATGGTATGACGACGGCAAGCTGCTCAAAAAGAAAAATACCTTTACGGACTTTGTTACGTGCGCGGAATTTCTCATTCACGAGAAATTCACCGGGCCTGACAAACTATTCGCCATCGGGCGAAGCGCCGGGGGCTTGCTGATGGGAGCCGTGAGCAACGTGCGGCCGGACCTCTTCAGAGGGATCGTCGCCGAGGTGCCGTTCGTCGACGTGATTACGACGATGCTCGATTCGTCTATTCCATTAACTACTGGCGAGTATGATGAGTGGGGTGATCCGAATCAGAGGGAATACTACGATTACATGCTGTCGTACTCTCCTTACGACAACGTCCAGACCAAAGCCTACCCGGCCATGCTGATCACCGGCGGATTGCATGATTCTCAGGTTCAATATTGGGAGCCGGCCAAATGGGCGGCGAAACTGCGCGAGCTCAAGACGGACGACAATCGGCTATTACTGAAAACCAACATGGATGCGGGGCATGGCGGCGCCTCGGGTCGCTTTCGCCGTCATCACGAAACCGCCTTCTCGTATGCGTTTCTATTGGATCTGGCAGGGATCAAGGAATAAGGCGTTTAACTGACCGGTGCGCGCAGCGCCCCCACCTCTTTCCTCCCCCGCATGCATGCGGGGGAGGATGAAGGATGGGTGTTCTGAATCATGCGGGCTAGTTCTTCGATCTCTTCTTTTTTTCTTCCCAGAATTTCAAGCGCTCTTTGATCTCTTTTTCGTAGCCCGAGTCTGACGGTGTGTAATAATGTTTGCCAAGGAGTTCTTCGGGCAAATGCTCTTGCTCGACAATATGCTCGTCGTAATTGTGAGCATATTTGTAGTCCTTGCCGTAGCCGAGCTTTTGCATCAACGGCGTCGGTGCGTTGCGTAAATGCAGAGGCACGGGAAGGGCGCCGCGTTCTTGCACGTCCTCGGTGGCGGCGAGCATCGCCTTGTACGAAGCGTTCGATTTTGGCGCACTTGCCAGATAAGTCACAGCCTGCGCCATTGGAATCCGACCTTCGGGTAGCCCGACGAAATGAACGGCATCTTTGGCGGCGACGGCAACTTGTAGCGCCCGGGGATCGGCGTTGCCGATATCTTCGGCGGCAAATATCACCATGCGCCGCACGATGAACAGGGGATCTTCACCGGCTTCGATCATGCGCATCATCCAGTAAAGCGCGGCATCAGGGTCGCTGCCGCGCATGCTTTTGATGAACGCAGAAATGACGTTGTAGTGCTCCTCGCCGGCTTTATCGTACTGCAGAGGCTTTCGCTGCAGCGCCTCTTGTACGTGCGCGAGGCCGATTTCTTTCTGCGTGTGGCCCTGCGCTAAGATCGCAGCGGCTTCTACAGCGTTCAGCGCCACCCGGCAGTCACCGTGCGACTGCTGGATCAGGAATTCGCGGCTTTCTGCACTGATGGCGAGGCGCGTTGCTGCCAGCCCGCGCCGCGAATCGCCCAGAGCTCGGTCGACGACTTTGCCTATATCTTCAGGCGAGAGTGTTTTGAGGACCAATACCTGGCAACGCGAGAGCAGCGGCGAAATAACCTCGAAAGAGGGATTTTCCGTCGTGGCGCCGATCAAGATCAACGTGCCGCGCTCGACGTGGGGCAGGAAGTTGTCCTGCTGTGCTGTGGTTTTGCCGCTGCCGGGAGGGCCCCAAAGAATCAAAGAGCCGAGCTTGCCCGAATCTACCATACCGCTCAGGAGTTTGCCGGGACCGAGCAGGTGCTCCTGGCCAACAAACTCTTGCAGGCTTGTCGGACGCATCCTTTCCGCCAGAGGTTGTGAAGTTTGTTGCGGCTGCGAGGGTGGCGACCCAAAGAGATCCATGATTCTATGCTAGCACAGCGGTGTGGTTGGGTTGTAGCCTGCCGCTAAATGGGTAGTGGTTCAGTTTCGCAAAAATTTGTAGACCCCCTGTGGTCGCCCGTCCCAGAGGGCAGACACAGGGGTCCGCCCCTACATTGACGATTCATTTAAATCAAATTGAACCACTAGCGCTAAATGACTTTAGTTAGCGGCGTGTCGGTGCTATGCTAAGGCGCTTGCAACGACCAATGGCGCAAAAAACCACCGACAAAGACAATCCATCATTCATTCAAGGGGCGGCGCCGCGCACGGTATTGTTCGCGAACTCGTCGATCTCGGGAAAGCTCAGCTATAATCTGCCGGTTAAAATCGATGGGCATTTCACCGGCGAGATCAAATCTAGCGACCTCTTAGTGATCGGCTCCAATGCCACTGTCGACGCTCATATCTCGGCTCGCCAGGTTCACTTGGAAGGAAAGCTCGTGGGATCGGTCCAGGCGATGGGGTGCTTCGAGGTGATGCCGGGTGGATACTTCAAGGGCGAAGCGCGAGTGGGCGAGCTGCGTGTTCACCCTGGAGCGACATTTGATGGCAGAGGCAATGTTCTCGGCGGCGGTTAGTGTTCTGGCCAGCAAATCGTAAAAGACGCTTTCACTTCTCCCTGGATTGCGGCTGATCTGCCGCTCACCTGGATTAGCCGCGTCCACAGCCTGAATAGGTTTGTCGGTTTCTGCACGGCTCGAGAGTCACCGAGACTTTATCGTTCCTCGCCGAACAAGCGAGCGGCTTTGCCTGATCTGTCACGCAGATAATAAAGTTTTGCTCGGCGTACTTTACCCCTCGATATCACTTCGACTTTATCGACGCGCGGCGAGTGGAGCGGAAAGATCCTTTCGACGCCGACGCCATAGGAGATTTTACGCACCCTAAACGTAGCGCGGTTACCGCTACCTGCCATACCGATCACGATGCCCTCGAAGATCTGAGTCCGTTCCTTTTCACCTTCGACTACTTTGACGTGGACGCGCACGGTCTCCCCCGGGTGGAGCGCTGGGATTTCTTTTTTGGACTGCTGGGCTTCCAATTGACCGACGATGTTCATAATCGACTCCTATCTTTCACTGTGTCCCCTAGTAGACGGTCTAGAATAATGGCCGCCGCCGATCGCACCGACAGATGATTGTAGTCGCCGCCTGCGGCGATGGGTTCTAGAACGTAGTCTGCTCGTGAGAATATGGTTTCTGTTAGCCCCCATCCTGTACCAAAGAGGATAAGAACGGGGCGAGTCTTCCTATTTAACATGTCTCTTAGCGCTTCGAAAGAGGTACAGTGTTCGGCGCGACGGGCCGAAGTTACGACCAGAGCCGGTTTTTCGCCGGTGTCCCGATCGATGGCGATGACGGCATCATCGAGAGTGTCACAAATGTGCGCCAAGGCGAGCGCTTCTTTGCGCGTCACGTTATATTCACTGCCGTAGCCAACTTGCCAATGTTCGATAATTTTGAGCGCCAGCTTTTGTAGAGGCTTTACCGGGGTGACGACAAAAAACCCGTGAATGCCATAAGTGCGCCCCGAGCGCGCAATATCATGGATATCCATGTTGGTGACGGCAGTGGTGACCACCTGTCCGTTCTTGTCGTAAACGGGATAATGCAGTAGCGCAACATAGACGGGAGCCTTTATCGGCGTCACGCCAGCACCTGCCGCAATGTCGCCCCGAGCCTTGGCGAACAAGTCGGGGCGTTGCTTGCGGGTAACTTCGAGACTTTTCTCCTGGCGCCACTGCTTGACACGCTCGTGATCGCCGGAGAGCAGCACTTCGGGCACGTTCATGCCGCGAAAAATCTCTGGTCGGGTATATTGTGGATACTCGAGAAGACCGTCGGTAAACGATTCGTCGGTGGCGGAATTTTCGTTGCCGAGAACGCCCGGTACGAGTCTGGCAATGGCATCGATTACCAAGATGGCCGCCGGCTCACCGCCACTGAGCGTGTAGTCGCCGATGGAAATTTCTTCATCGACAAACGCCTTGACCCGTTCATCGATGCCTTCGTAGCGGCCGCAAATCAGTACGATTTGCTCTTCCTGGGAAAGCCGCAGGGCATCCTGCTGACTGAACACGCTTCCTTGCGGAGCGAGCAGAACAACTCGGGCCCGTTGCGCCTTGCGGCGAAAGTCTTCGATGGCCGCGACCAGCGGCTCCGGCTTCATGACCATGCCCTGGCCGCCGCCATACGGGTAGTCATCAGTTGTACGGTGGCGATCGGTCGTATAATCACGTAGATTCACCATCTCGACTTTTATCAATCCCTTCCCCTGTGCCTTCTTCAAAACGCCGTGGCTCAGCGCGGAGTCCAACATTCTAGGAAAGATCGTGATGACCGTGAAACTTAGCATCGGCTTTGCGCTCACATTCCGGCTGACTCGGATCAAAGGTCGAGCAAGCCATCCGGCGGATTGACGATAATTTTTCGCGCGTCGAAGTCGACCTGCTCGATGATTTCCCTCGTGGCGGGAATCAGGTGTTCTTTGTCGGGGCCTTGGACGACGTAAATCTCGCCGGCGGGAGTCGACATGGTCGATAAGATCGTCCCGACGCGATCGCCGTTCAGGTGAAAAACTTCGAAGCCGATGATTTGGTAGTGGTAATACTGGTTCGGCTCTAAGGCCTCGAGCGCGGCTTCGCCGACTGCGAGGGTTGAACCGATATAGCGCGCCGCATCGTCGATGCTATTTATGTCCCCGAGTTTGATGAGAAATTGCTTCTTATGCTGGCTACTCGCTTCGAGCCGGTGGGCCGACCGGCGTCCGCCATGCTCGAGGAAAACTTCGACCCCCGGCGAAAGCGCGTTAGTGCTTGGGTTGAAAGCATTAAGTTTCAACCAGCCATTGAGTCCGTGAGTGGTGACGATTTCACCGAGGGGAACTAATGGTTCAGCCATCGGCGTAAGCAATGCGGGCGGCTGCTATTGTTCGATGATTTCCAGGACGACCTTGCGGTTGCCGCGCGGCGCCGCGGCGTTGAGAAGCGTACGGATCGACTTCGCCGTCCTGCCTTGTTTGCCGATAATCCGTCCCAAATCTTCTTTGGCGACTTTGAGCTCGAAGACAGACGCGTCGTCGGTCTGAGTTTCTTTGACTTCCACCGCGTCCGGATTCCTTACCAGGGATTTCGCTAGATATTGTACCAATTCCTTCATGCCGAAAGGATTCTTTTCGCCTAGCTGCCCTTCAATTCTTTTTTGATGAGCTCGGAGACAGTCTGGGACGGCTTGGCGCCTTTTTTTATCCAGGCATCGATCTTTTCCCGATCGAGCTTAATAGTGCCGTTGTTTAACCTGGGGTCGTATGTTCCGACCTGCTCGATATAACGGCCGTCGCGCGGAAAGCGCTGGTCGCTGACGACGATACGATAGAAAGGTTTTTTCTTCGCGCCATGCCGGCTCATCCGAATAGTAACACTCATGCTGGTTCTTCCTTCTCCTTTATTGGAAAGGGTTAGGCATCCGGCTGAGCAGCGATCGCATACCCAGCTTGCTTACCCTTTGCATCATTTTCTTCATTTCTAGGAACTGTTTCATCAGACGATTAACGTCGGTCACGGTGGTGCCGCTTCCTTGAGCGATGCGGCGGCGGCGGCTGCCGTTCAAGATCGCCGGATTGCGCCGTTCTTTAAGGGTCATGGAGTTGATGATTGCTTCAACCCGTTTCAACTCTTTTTCAGCCTTATCCGCGTCCACCTGGGAGGCCAGTTTTTTCCCTCCCGGGATCATCTCCAAGAGACTGCCCATGGGTCCCATGCGTTTGATCTGTTGGAGCTGTAATTGAAACTCTTCAAGCGTGAACTGTTGCTTGAGGAAAGCCTTTTGTATCTTAGCGGCTTCGTTCTGCTCGACGTTCTGTTGCACTTTATCGATTAAGGACAGAACGTCGCCCATGCCAAGGATTCGCGACGCCAGCCGATCGGGGTAAAACGGCTCGATGGCATCGAGTTTTTCGCCGATACCCGAGAAAAGAATCGGCCTGCCAACCATCTCGCGGATCGAAAGGGCGGCGCCACCGCGGGCGTCACCGTCGAGCTTTGTGAGAATGATGCCCGAGAGGCCAAGTTTCGCGTCGAAACCCAACGCTTGATTAACCGCGTCTTGACCGGTCATCGAATCGGCGACGAACAAGATCTGGTGCGGCCGCACGGCCTCTTTAATTGCCGCGAGCTCCTGCATCAGCTCCTCGTCGATATGTAAACGCCCGGCGGTATCGATGAGCAACAGATCGCAGAACTTCTTCTTTGCCTCATCCAAGGCTTGCCGGCAGATCATCACTGGGGACGTATTCGGGTTCGAATCGTGAACTGGCAGTTCGAGCTCGCGTCCGAGGATCTTCAGCTGCTCGATCGCCGCCGGGCGATAGATATCCGCAGGAACCAGATACGGGGTTCGCCTCTGGTCCTTCTTGAGATAGCGGCCGAGCTTTGCCAGAGTCGTCGTTTTGCCGGAACCCTGCAAGCCTACCAGCATGATTGCGACCGGCGGCGCCGCTTTTAAATCGAGCGCTTGGTATTCGCCCCCGAGAAGATTAACCAGTTGGTCACGGACGATCTTGATAAACTGTTGCTCGGGAGTGAGGCTTTGCAATACCTCTTGGCCCATGGCCTTTGCCTTAACAGAATCGAGGAAAGTCTTGACGACTTTGACGTGGACGTCGGCCTCAAGTAGGGCAAGCCGCACATCACGGAGCGCATCGTCGATATTCTGCTCCGTGATCTTTCCCTGACCCCTAAGCCGCTTAAAGGTCAGCTCGAGCTTGTCGGTTAAAGATTCAAACATGAATTGGATTGCTAAAGCGTGATATTTGCAAGGAAAAGTATGAGCGCAAATTAATATGAATATGTCCGGGAGTCAAGCTGGAGAAAAAAAATGCCTGTTACGCGCACTCCATAGCGCGCGTAACAGGCAGGTCCTGTTTTGCTTGGAGCGAGATTACATCATGCCGCCCATTCCACCCATGCCGCCCATTCCACCCATGCCACCCGGTGGCATCGCAGGCATCGCGGATTTTTCCTCCGGCTTCTCAGCGACCATCGCTTCAGTCGTGAGCAGCATACTCGCAACCGAAGCGGCATTTTGAAGCGCTGTACGAACAACTTTAGCCGCATCGATGATACCGGCCTTCAAAAGATCTTCGTATTCCTCGGAGGCGGCGTTGAAGCCGAAGGCGCCTTTGCCTTCCTTGACTTTTTGTAGTGCGATGGAGCCTTCCACGCCGGCGTTAATTGCAATGCGCCGAAGCGGTTCTTCAATGGCGCGCTTGATGATGTTAACGCCCCATTTTTCGTCTCCAGAGACTCTCAGCTTTTCGAGCACGACTGCCGAGCGCAGCAGAGCAACGCCGCCGCCGGGAACGATGCCTTCTTCCACCGCCGCTCTGGTCGCATGGAGCGCGTCTTCGACGCGCGCCTTCTTTTCCTTCATTTCGACTTCGGTGGCCGCGCCGACGTTGATTACGGCGACACCGCCAATCAATTTGGCCAAGCGCTCTTGGAGTTTTTCACGGTCGTAATCAGAAGTTGTTTCTTCGGTTTGCGCGCGGATCTGTTTGATGCGGCCTTCGAGATCGGATTTCTTACCGGCGCCGTCGACGATCGTCGTATTGTCCTTATCGACGACGATCCTTTTGGCGCGACCCAGATCCTGCAGCGTGATATTGTCGAGCTTGATGCCCAACTCTTCGGCGATGAGCTTGCCGCCGGTGAGAATCGCAATGTCTTCCAGCATCGCCTTGCGCCGATCGCCGAAGCCGGGCGCTTTGACCGCCACGCAACGCAGTGTGCCGCGGAGCTTGTTAACTACGAGGGTGGCGAGGGCTTCGCCTTCGAGGTCTTCGGCAATGATGATAAAGGGCTTGCCGCTCTTGGCGATCTGCTCGAGGATCGGCAAAATGTCTTTCATATTGCTGATCTTTTTCTCGTGGATCAGCAGGTAGGCGTCTTCGAGCACGCATTCCATTCTCTCTGGGTCGGTAACGAAGTACGGGGAGAGGTAGCCACGGTCAAATTGCATCCCTTCGACGACGTCGAGGGTTGTTTCCAATCCCTTGGCCTCTTCGACCGTGATGACGCCCTCTTTGCCGACCTTGTTCATCGCCTCGGCGATCACGTCGCCGATGGTCGGATCATTGTTGGCGGCGATCGTGCCTACTTGAGCAATCTCTTTGGGATCCTTGGTCGCCTTGGAAAGGTTTTTGAGCTCGCCGATTATCGCTTCAACGGCCTTGTCGATACCGCGCTTTAGGGTCATCGGATCATGGCCGGCGGCAACCAGTTTCACGCCTTCTGCGTAAATCTGCCGTGCGAGGACGGTTGCCGTCGTGGTGCCGTCACCCGCTACGTCGGAAGTCTTGCTCGCAACTTCCTTGACCATCTGCGCGCCCATGTTTTCAAACTTGTCTTCGAGCTCGACTTCCTTGGCGACAGTAACCCCGTCTTTCGTGACATTGGGCGCGCCGAAGGATTTGTCGAGCACGACATTTCTCCCCTTAGGCCCCAATGTGACGGTCACCGCATCAGCGAGAATGTTGACACCTTTCAGGATCGCGTCTCGCGCATCGCGGTTAAATTTTACAATTTTAGCTCCCATCGTTCCCTCCTCAAATTCGTTCAAATGTTATTTTTCGATAATGCCCAGGATATCATCCTCGCGCATGATCAGATGCTCTTCGCCGTCAATATTAATTTCCGTGCCGGAATACTTGCCGAATAGGATTAAGTCGTTCACCTTGACGTCGAGTGGGGTAATCTTGCCATCCTCGTTCGCTTTCCCCTTGCCGACCGCAACCACCTTGCCTTCTTGTGGTTTCTCTTTGGCGGTGTCGGGAATTATGATCCCACCCTTGCTTTTTTCTTCTTCTTCGATCCGCTTTACGATGACCCGATCTTGCAAAGGCCTAATTTTCACTTCCTGCCTCCTTTTGGATTACCGAGATAACTTATCAATTTTACTGGAGTTTGTCCCGGATTATCACCTGGGTGGGAAACCCCGACTAACCCGGGCGCCGTTAATCTTAAGCATCATTTTGATCGTGTCAAGCTTTTGATCGCAAAATTTCATTTCCATTCACATTAGGTTCCCTGCTTGATAAGACTTTGCGGCTCATTTGCGCTGCTTGCGGGATTCTTCCTCGAAATATTTGCGGTAGAGAATATCCCATTCGCGGCTTCCGGGGGGGACATGGCGGGACAAGGAATTGATTTTTTGCCGCACGATCTCGTCGATGTGGTCCTCGCCGTGAAAAAAATCATGCAGCACCTGTTTGGTTTCCGAGAGCGCGCGACCTTCGATGGAAAATTCAGCTAGATTTGCTTTGCGCAGCCCATCCATCACGAGATGGGCCAAGTGCGAGATACGGTTTTCCGACAAACGACTCACAAAATAAATCCCTTCTTCGACGCCAGTTTTTGTTTGGCCAGTAAGAACATCTTATAGGGATCCATGTCCCGTGACGCCTGAGCATGGGACGCCAGCATTTTGCGCGCTTCTTCCTCGATCGCTTCCTCTTCCGCGAAATTCTTGCCGATGATTTCGACGATCTTCCGCTTGAGCGCGGCATCGTCGGCCTTAGTCACCATCAACTCTTTGTTTCGGTAGCCCGCAATAAGCAGCGTAGCAATACGCTCGAGTTGCTCCGGTTTAACCTTCATCG
>WNFZ01026534.1_pt1 | contig 11429 bp, 12 predicted proteins | sample 5400081 | NCBI WGS metagenome assembly WNFZ01 (sample SAMN13153365, study PRJNA577476) | soil metagenome | isolation source: 80 cm soil or saprolite under grassland replicate 1 | place: USA:California | collected 2016-06-15
CCCGCCAGAGCTCGCGGTAGTTGTTGGGCTTCTGCTGACCGATCCCGAACGGCTTGAGGCTGGCCCAGTTCGCCGGGTCGACACGCTTCTCGCGCTTGTCGATTCTGCCCACCGTCGGCTCCTTCCCGCTCGGCACGCCCTACCGTAGAGCCGGCAAGGAACCCCTGCCTTGGTTCGCCGCAACTCTGAGCAGGGTCTGCGCGTCTGGGATACCCCGAGACGACGCAGGGCGCAAGCGTCACGGCGCCGGCAGCAGGTCCTGTGCCAGAGAACCTTTGGACTCCATAGCCGTGCGCGGCCTGCTCCTCGAGCAGATCCGGCCCTTGCCACCCAGGCCGTCCCGCCCGTGGGGTGCAGGAACTCAGACATCGGCTGTGAGCTGTAGGTTCGTCACCGCGGCTCGGTAGGGTGCTGCTGCCATTCTCAGGACCAAGGCCACCTGATGCTGCCGAAGCTCGCCTACCTCACACTCTGCCGGTCGATGCAGCTCCTTGCCCTGCTCGCCCGCAGCGACGCCGCCAAGGACCTGGAGATCCTGGTGCTACGCCATCAACTCGCCGTGCTCCGCCGCCAAGCCCCCCGCCCCAAGCTCGAACCTGCCGACCGGGCGCTGCTGGCCTCCATCAGCCGTGTACTCCCCCGAACCCGGTGGTCCTGCTTCCTCGTCACTCCACAGACGCTGTTGCGCTGGCACCGGCGGCTGGTCGCCGGCGCGTGGACCTACCCGCATCGCCGTCCAGGACGCCAACCCCTCGACCCCGACACGCTAATCATCCGCCTGGCCACGGAGAATCCCCGCTGGGGCTACCAGCGCATCCAAGGCGAACTCCTGAGGCTTGGCACGCATGTGTCAGCGACCGCGATCCGCACCACATTGCGCCGCCACGGGCTCGACCCTGCCCCACGACGGGCGAGCACCATCTGGCGCGCATTCCTGCGACAGCAAGCCGCCGGGATCGTCGCCTGCGACTTCTTCACCGTCGACACCGTCTGGCTGCGACGACTCTACGTGCTGTTCTTCATCGAGCTCGACACCCGGCGGGTCCACCTAGCCGGCGTCACCGCCAACCCAAACGGCGTCTGGGTGACCCAGCAAGCCCGCAACCTCCTCATGATCTTGGGCGAGCGGGGACGTCGGCTTCGCTTCCTGATCCGCGACCGCGACGCGAAATTCTGCCGCGGCTTCGACGACGTCTTCCGCTCGGAAGGCGCTGAGGTGGTGCTGACACCGGTGCAGGCACCCAACGCGAACGCCTACGCCGAGCGCTGGATTCGGACCGTCCGCGCCGAGTGCCTCGACTGGCTGCTGGTCCTCGGCCGATCACACCTCGCGCGAATGCTCAGCGTATATGTCAACCACTACAACCGGCATCGGCCACATCGGGCGCTTGGACTGCAACCACCGGCCCCGCCCGCCCCTCTGGTCCTCGTAAGCGAGGATCGACGCGGCAGCGTCCATCGACGCGACCTGCTCGGCGGCCTCCTCCACGAGTACCGACGAGCTGCATGAACACATTTACGCACCCTACGGGTTGCGAGGATCTGGTCGGTGCCCTGCCGAGCATTCGAACCTTCGCACCATCACGCCACTATCACCGCAGCTCAGGCCCACTCGGCTGCGAATTAAACCTGGCTTCAAGCGTTCGCGAGTGTCAGTGCCCTCCCCCAAACTTGCAGGCGTGACAATCTCGGGCGTGGACGCTTGCGATGGTGATGTGATAGTTCGCGCGGTGGCCCTGCGCTGGGGTCGAGGGTGCCGCCTCCCGGCCGTGGCGCCTTCGGGAATCTCGCTGTCAGATCCCGGATAGCCCGGCTCCGGCTCAGGGGCGCTCCGTGGGCCTGTAAGCTCAAGAGTGCGATGCGCTACAGGTACGTGGTCCGGATCGGGCCAGAGGACATCGGCCGACGGGTGGTGGTGCGCTGGCACCGGCCGGCGGCGTCCGGGCCCGGGGAGGACGAGGTGGCCGACGTTGTCGGCCCGCTGGAGGCGTGCGACGACAACGGCTTCGCGGTCCGCAACCGGCGCGGCGAGCTGGTGCTGATCCCGCGCGAGCGCGCCATGGCGGCCAAGGTCATCCCGGAGCGCGCCTGAGCCTATCCTGGGGCAGCTCGCCCGGCCCGTGCAGGACATCGGTGGCGAGACGATCGGGCTACAAGACGGCCGTCGCCTGGGCTACGCCCAATGGGGCGACCCCGGGGCCAGCCTCTCATCCACTTCCACGGGCTGGCCCGGGTCGCCAAGCCGGGCGAGTTCACCGTGGATGCGCCGGTAGCCCTCCGTCGGGTTCTCAGCCGCCATCCGCAGGATCAACCGCCGTAGCTGCGGCGGGATCGACGGTCGACCAGCCGGGCGGTAGGGTTTGGTCCAGTGACGCCTAACAAGGTCCCGGTGCCAGCGCAGTAGCGTCTCTGACATCACGAACCGATGGCGTCGGTGCTGCGTTGGCAGGAGTCGACTGAGTGCCGAAAGGATGGCCCGGTCTGCCAGGCGGGGCGTGGCCGGGTGAGCTGCTGGCGCACGACCGCGACCCCATGGCGCAGCACGGGAGCTCGGCGTTCTTGGACGCCTGCGTGCGGGCCAGCACTGCGAGCCAGCCGATGAGCTGACAGAAGCTCAGGTGGAGCAGCCGCAGCGTCATGACTGGCGATCATCGCGGACTTCCGCCATCGACGCGAAGCTGCAGGTCAACGTCGTGGACGAGGTTCTCGGCACCACAGGCTCCACGACTAGATTTCGACGGCGAGACCGACCGATCCGGAACGTCGCTCCGCACCGGTGTGACCGGCAGCAACCGTGAGGTCATCGATGTATCCGCCGGATGGCGTGGCGGTGCGGGTTGGCGCTGACTGTCGAGCTCATCGTGCAGCGCCACGTCCAGCCTCAGGAGATCCCTGGCGCCAGTCCACCAGTGTCGTGGCGGGCAGCGTGCCCTCCATGAGCTCCTGCCCGAGGAGCCGGCGGCGCGGCTTGCCGCTGGAAGTGCGTGGGATGGCGTACCGCGGGACCTGCAGGACCAGAACCCGGGCGCTGCGGCCCGTCTCGCTGCGCAGCCTGCGTGCGGCAGGCTCGACCCACGCTCCCGGCTCGCGTTCGACCACCGCCGCGACGGTGTCCAGCCAACACCACGACCACGCGGCCGGCCGGAACGCCCGGGATCGCCGCGAGCCTCGCCTCGACGTCCTCGGCGTACAGGCTGCGCCCCCTGACCTTGGTGCTGTCGCCCATGCGCCCCAGGACGAACAACTCCCCATCCAGCAGGAAGCCGGCGTCGCCAGTACACAGCTGTCCCTGTGCGAACCTGGTGGGGCCGCTGGCCTGCGCGCCCTGGTACCCCTCGGCCACCCATGGACCGGATGCGACGATCTCCCCCAGCCGCCCCTCCCCGAGCGGGGCGCCTTCGGCGTCGACGACCCACAGCCGGATGCCCGGCAGGGACCGTCCGCAGCCGACCAGCCAGTCGCCCCGTCCCCGGTCCCGGGCTGGATCCAGGCAGCCGCGTTCCAGGACGCGGACGGGCTCGCCGAACCGCAGCGAAGCCCGATCGGCCGATACCAGCGCTGGCAGCTCGCCCAGGCTCGTCCCGGTCAGGGCCAGGGTCGCCTCGGCCAGGCCGTAGCCGGGCAGGAACGCCTCGCACCGGAAGCCGTTGGACGCAACCAGCCGCGCGAACCGGTCCAGGGCCGCAGGGTCCACCCGCTCCGCGCCGACGGCGGCCACCCGCCAGCGGGAGAAGTCCATGCCCTCAAGCTCCGCGGAGGTGACCTTCCTGGCCGCGTAGGCGTAGCCGAAGCTGGGGCCGGCGGTCATGGTCGCGCCGAACCGGCCCAGGCACGCAAGCCACGACGCGGGCGAGCGCAGGAACTGCTCGGGTCGCAGCAGCCACAGGTGCGCGCGATGAACGACCGAGCAGAGGAACATGCCGATCAGGCCCATGTCGTGGTAGAGCGGCAGCCAGCTGGCAACGCTGTCGTCCTGGCGCCAGCGCACCCGCTGGTGCAACGCCGCGATGTGCGTCTCCAGGTTCCTCCAGGAGATCCGGACCCCCCGCGGGCTCCCGCTGGAGCCGGCGGTGAACTGCAGCAGCGCAAGCCCGGCGGGCGGCCGTGCCGGCAGGTCGCAGCGTTCGCCGGCCAGCGACAGGCTCAGGCAAGAACACCCCAGGCCGGCGGCCTGCACCGCCCCCACCGCGACCGGGAGCAGGTCGGCGTCCGACACGACCAGCGACGGCGAGGCGGCTTGCAGCTGCCGGACCAGCTGGGCGACGTACTCATCGGCGCTGCGGAAGATCAGCGGCGGCGCCACCGGGGAGGGGGTGCCACCCGCGATCAGGGTGCCGAAGAAGGCCGCCACGAACTCCGGCCCGCTCGGAACGGCGATGCAGACGACGCCGCCAGCGCCCACACCGGCGTCCACCAGCCTGCCGGCGGCCTCGGCGACCGAGCCGGCCAGATCGGCGTAGGAGTGGAACGACCAGCCTCCGGTGCGGTCAGCGAAGTGGATCCCCCGGTCCACGTCAGGATCGTCCAGCCAACCCAGCAACGGGCTCCTCACGTCACGGCCTCCTTCCCGTGCTCACGCGTCCTGGCGGGTAGCGCCCGGATGCCGATCGGGTGGGGTCCTGGACGCCAGTCTGCGGCGGGCGGCTGTTGCCGGCAACCAGCTGACCCGGTCAGTGACCACGGCGGCCAAGCGTTCCAGCATCGCCCGCTGCCAAGGTGGCAGGCCGGATCCGCAGTGGCGAGAACGGCTGTTTCATCAGGCTCGGCGGTGCACCAGAATGACCCGGGAGTACCGCTGGCGAAGGGCCGACACGGGCACCAGCCGCCGGGCGGCGGCGCCGCGGACTGTCCTGCGTCAGCGCCGTTGAAGAAGGCGCGGCACATGACCGGCAGCATCCATGCTGGCGCCTGCGCCTCATCCACATTCAGGGTTCAGATCGTCACAGCCAACTCGGCGAACGCGACCGCCACCCGCCGGCGTGGTGGCTCCTGGACCCCGAGCTCGTAGTAGCCCCGCCGAACGTTCTGCACGAACCATGCCCGCTGATCACAACCCTGGCGCTGTGGTCTCGTTTGAGCCCTCGCATCGGTCGCAGCCTCGACTTGCGGTGGCCGTGGTCGCACTCGACGCCGGTATTGGCGTACTGCTCGGTCTCGTCGACCTGCCAGCGGTCCCCGACGCCATGCCGACAGGGTCGGGCGGCCTCGGTCAGCAGCGGCGTGAACCGCTGGGCCCAGCGGTAGATGGTGACGTGATCGACCTGGATGCCGCGTTCGGCGAGCAACTCCTCGACGTCGCGGTACGACAGCGCGAAGCGCAGGGACCAGCGGACCGCCAGCACGATCACGTCGGGCGGGAAGCAGAAGCCGGCCAAGGCAGATCGGCTGATGCCAGCGGTGCGGGGGACCGCCTTGTCAGGTCCGTCAAGTCGGTGCGCGTGATCGCGCTCGTCGACGCGGCCGGCCAGCCCCACAGCGATGGCAGGTGGGGCAGTAGGGTCGAGTCGGGGCGCGGGGCCAGCCTCTCGACTGGCCCGCTTCCCCGGCCCGCCCTGTGTCGCGGTCGCCGCCGTGGCCAAGGGCCTGCTGCTGCGCGAGCTGGTCCGAGGGCACGTTGCCTCGGCGATGCGTCGGGCCGGGCCAACGTCGGCGACCGGCGACACGGCGATGACGCCCAGGCCACGCGGCCCTGGCAAGGGCGCAGGTGGATCCAGGGCGTGGGGATGGAGTGGTTGCCGACCGTGGCGGCAGCCAGGTTCCCGACGGCTACGGGTGCTTGGTGTGGTCATCGACCCGCTCGACGGCGCCAGCCCCTCGGCGACCGGGAGCACTGGCCAATACCCAGGGCGGCGGGGGCGGCGTCGATGCGGGTCTGCGGGTGGGAGCCGGTCGCAGCTTGCCTGGCTGGCGCCACGCCATCGGGCCGCGGTTCGTTTCATTCCTTGCGGACAGGGGAAACCGCAAAGCAACCCAATCAGCGGGGGCGGGGGCGGGAGGTGGACGTGATGTCCCGGCAACAACGCAAGCAGCGTCGCAACGCAGCGCGCAGGCCGTGGAGGCGACCGCTGGTCGGTCTTGGCGTGCTCGCGGGCTGGCTGGCCGTCTCCAAGCGCGGCCGCCAAGCCGTGAAGGTGGCCAAGGAGCAGGCGGGCAAGGCGCGCCAGCGGCTCGCCGCGGCGCGACCGGCTCGCACCACCACGGTCGCCCCGCCCGCCGGCGCTCCTCCCGGTCCGGTGCTGGCCGAGGTGACCAAGCTTCCCCAGGACAACGACAGCGGCGACGAGAAGGCGGGGCCGAAGCCGGGCACCGGGACGGAGACCGCGACGGCTGAACCGCCCACCAACCGGTAGCGCAGCGGCACCTGGACCGGGACGTCGCGGCGCCGCTGGGACGGCACGCGTGGGCGCGGGTCTGGACGGCGCTACCGGGCAACCACCTCGGGGGATGCGGCGCGACACAGGTTGGGCTTTGACGCGCCGACGGTGTGGCCGTCGCTGCCACTGGTCGATGCCGCTGGGGGAGAGCGAGGAGCGTGGCCGCTGCCCCGCCGGCACGCGCCTTTCGGGCAGTCGCCGCACAGCGGTCATCCGCTGCTGCGGAATGGCGAGAGGTTCCGGTGCGGGCCGGCCGTCGCGCCTTCGGGTCGCCGCCGGCCCCGACCTTGTCCGGCAGGCCCCACCGCCGGGGAGTACGGTGGGCGCGCCATGCGGCTCCGGCTTGGCCGTGTCCGCCTGCTGGTGGGTTGGTCGGAGCCTGGCAACCAGGCCAAGGACGGTGACGCCTGGTGGGCCGCCGGAAGACGCGCCGGCCCGGGGAGATCAGCATCCAGCCCGGATCGGGGATCGACAAGGGCCGCAGGTGCACCTGCTGGCCCATGCCCGATGACGCCCGTCCGTGCACCCCGCAGACCTGCGACTGGCGCTGCCGGGCGTGCCGCGTCCACGGCCGGCCGTTCTACAGCCACAGCGACCTGCAGTACCTGGAGCACGGCACCGGGCCGCTGGCGGCGGAGCTCAACCGGCTGTGGCGGGCCAAGGGGACGATGAAGGGCGGCACTGTCCGGGAACGGGCGCGGCCATGACGTTGACGGCTGGCGGGCGCCGCCGCCGGGGAGCAGCTCGGGGCTGGCGCCCCGCCGCCCCTACTCGTCGCGGTGATGGATCTACTGCCCGAGCCAGCAGGCCGCACCGTCGGTGGCGACGGGCGGTCCCCGACCCGCTCCGGTAGCTGATCTGGGTGCAGCCCGACCCCGCCCAGGGCGCCCGGTTCGATCCGCCAGCCCGCCGGCAGCAGCGCAGACGTTCGATCCCCACATCCACCTGCGCGGCGGGGACCCTTAGATTAGCTGTCGGGGAGCTGGGCGGTGATGCCCTTGGCGTGCTCCAGAATCGGGGTGACGTCCTCTGCCTCGATGAGCTCGTGGGTCTCCAGGTGCTCGAAGGCCCCGGTGCTGCTCACCGCCAGGCTGGACGCGGCAGCCGCCCGGGAATCGGGGAGGTCCACGATGACAAAGCCGTCGTACTGGCCCTGGAGGCTATTCGCCCAAGACGCGACCGACAAGCCAGCAAGGTCAAGCGGCCGCGATGCCGGCGAGAGAAATGGCACGGGTGGGCGAGCACGCAAACGAGCCGGGCGAGGATAGTCAGGTCGGCGCGGTCACGGGTTGGCCAGGCGTCACCAGGCCGTCCGAGGTCGACGAGTGACGGCAGAGCGCAACAACCACTGAGAGAAGGCGCAGGGCAGAGCGATGATACCGAGCGTCGGGCCAGGTCGGTCCCGGCCCAGTGGAAGGAGGAGTTCACCGCCGCCAGCGCCGCCTTCTTCACCGAGGGCGAGGAGCCGCTCGGCTCCCCGCGCGGGGCGGCCAACGTCGGCCCTGGTGCGCGACGTCGCCTTTGTCGCCAACTACCAGGTCCCCGACAGCTAGCAGCCCAGCCCACGAGCCGACGTGGGCGAGGCAGGTCAACGGCGCGACAGCCGACTGGCGCTTGGTGGCGGTCGACTGGAGCGTCACCCGCCGATGTAGGACATCTCGATCGAGGCCGGCCGAACCGGCAGGGCGGCGCGCAGCTCGGAGTAGCGGTCGCCACGTCCCCGCCAGATCCTGGCCAGCGCCGCGCGCAGATCGTCGTTGCTGGCGCCCTGGCGTAGCAGGACCCGCAAGTCGTGTCCAGCGGCGGAAAACAGGCAGGTGTAGAGCTTGCCGTCGGTCGACAGGCGAGCCCGAGCGCAGTCGCGGCAAAACGGCTGCGTCACCGACGCGATCACGCCGATCTCCCCCTGCCCATCGCGGAAGCGCCAGCGGCGAGCGACCTCGCCGCGATAGTTCGGGTCAGCCGGCTCCAAGGGCAGCTCGGCGTCGATGCGGCGGATGACCTCGGCGGCGGGGACGACGTCGTCCAGGCGCCAGCCGTTGGTCGTGCCCACGTCCATGTATTCGATGAACCGCACGATCAGGCCGTTGGCGCGGGCGAAGCGGGCCAGGTCGACCAGGCCGTGGTCGTTGACGCCCCGCTTGACGACCGCGTTGAGCTTGACCGGCCACAACCCGGCCTTCTGGGCGGCGGCGATTCCCTCCAACACCCGCGCCAGCGGGACGCCCCGGTCGTTCATCGCCCGGAACACACCGTCGTCCAGCGAGTCGAGGCTGACCGTCACGCGCGACAGGCCCGCCTCGCGCAGCGCCCGCGCCTTGCCGGCCAGCAGCGCCCCGTTGGTGGTCAACGCCAGATCGCGGATCCCCACCCCAAGCGAGGCCGCGGCGCGCACCACCCGCGTGATCTCCTCAAACGACAGGATCTCCGCGCGGGGCAGGAAGGCGTGGTCGCGGCCGAAGATCTCCTTGGGCATGCAGTACGGACAGCGGAAGTTGCACCGGTCGGTGACGGAGACCCGCAGGTCACGCAACGGGCGGTCGAGGCGGTCCAGCAGCCGGGCGGCCGGCGCCTGCGTGGCCGGCTCGGCCCGGCCGGGCTGGCGCGGACCGGACGGCCGGACCGACCCCGGACCTGGCATCGCAGCACCTCCCCGGGCAGCCATGACCTGGCACCGAGGATAGTCCCCAGCCCGCAGGCCGACCAGCAGCACGGTGAGCCTCCCGGCTCACATTCCCCTCTCCCGACGGGCGAACCTTGGCTGCCCAGGCAAGCAGCAGGGATGCGGCGCATCGACTTCCACCGCTCCGCGGACACCAAGCCGTGGATCGCGAGTGGGAGAAGCTGGGCTACCAGGACGCGATCCTCAAGCTCTACCACGACAACGCCGAGCGTGGTCTTCGGCGTGTGCGGCCCTACGCGCGGGCCGGTAGGAGCCCGCCTCCCCCACCGCCTCACCGCGCTCCACCGGCTCCTCCAGCACGGCGCCGGCAGCGGCGGGCGGCCAGCCGAAGGCGCTGGCCAGCTCACCCGGGGAGGCCACCAGCATGGTGGCAGGAAACGGCGCCCGACCCGCCGCCGCCGTGCCACCTCGTCGGCCTCGCGGCCGCCAAGGTCGAAGGCGCGCGCCACGCCTGCCCTGCGGCCCGACCGCCTGGCGCAGCACCGCCGCCGGCAGCGGGCCGCTGGCAAGCAGCATCTCGGCGACCCGGCGGGCCTCCTCCCCCAAGGTGCCTGGCGGAAGTCGTCCCGCGCACCCACCCGCGGATACCAGTCGACCAGCAGCCCGGGAGCCAGAAACGACGCCCGCCGGCCGCGCAAGAGCCGACCGGACCAGGCCAGGCCCTTGCGGGGCAGCTCGTCCTTCCAGCCGGGACTTTTGCATTGAGCCGGAAGGCATGGGCGGAGCCGAGCAAAGTGGAGGCTCTCCCTCGTAGACGGCGCCAAAGAAGCACTTGAACCACTCGATCGCGCCCATGATCGGCCGCGTCTGGGCCCGAGTGGAGGGCATCGGACCGGGTGATCGCTCAATGCAACAGCGCCTTGCTGTGAGCGCGCCGTTCCGAGAACGCGTCGTCGGCGCCTGCCGGGTGTGCGGCGGCGGCGTGCTCGCCTCGAGCAGGTGGCCGGACCTCCATCCGGCCTGTCACCAGTGGCCCGAGGGCGGCAGGCGGTACGGCCCGGAGGAGAAGGGACAGGAGCCGTGACCACCTCGGGGATGAAGGCGCTCGCCGACCTCGGCAAGGCTGGCCAGGACCCGCGTAGCGCCGACCAGTACGCGCGTGACCTCGCCACCGAGGCCGAGCGGTCGCTCGCGCAGGACCCGAGCCGCTGGCCGTGGCGGACCTCGAGCGAGGTGCCGGACAACCGAGGGCGGAGCCATGACCTCCAGGTGCCGGCGTCGGCTGCTGGAGCGCCTGCGGCGATGGCTGGCTAGGCTGCCGCTGATCGACCTGGAGGGATGCCGTGACCTCCAGGAGAGCGCAGCGGCGGGCGCTGGAGCGAGCAGACGACGTCCTGGAGGCCGGCTCGGCGAGCCGCGCCTACGCTGTTCGGAGGGTGCAGTCCACGGCGGCCGCGACCGAGGGAGGCTCACCTGTTGACCACCCATCGCACCGCCAAGCCCGAAACCTCGACCGACAAGGCCAAGGAGGCGCCGATCCACGGCCCCGGCCGCGGCGGCCGCGACCGGCGGACAGCCCAGGAGTACGCCGCCGACCTCGCGAGCGAAACGGACCGATCGCTGCGCCGCGACCCGGAGCGGTGGACCCGAAGGCGGACGAACGAACTCCCAAAGGATCGCAGCACCGAGCCCCAGACTCCGCCGTAACAAGCCGCCTGCCCTGCCGGCTGCGACGGCGCCTCTGGCGCCGGTGGGTACGCCTGCCGCTGCTCGACCCCGGAACGGTGCCGTGACGAGCCGCAGAGCGCAGCGGCGGGCCCGGGAGCACGCGTCCGTGGCCACGATGCCGGCGGCGGGTACGGCGCTGCAGCGGTGGCAGGCGCCCGCCGCTGCGCTGCTTCGAGGAGGCGCTGCGCTACGTCATGGTGCACGCCGACCACGACGCGCGCCTGGTGCACGGGTTCGTCGTCGAGGACGGCCGTCCCTGGCCGCACGGGTGGGCCGAGATCGGCGACGAGGTCGTCTACTGCCCGACCGTCGGGCAGTTCTTCGACCGCGACTCGTACTACCAGGTGCTCCGGGCGGCGCTGCTGGTCGTCTACACACCCCAGGAGGCGGCCGACCATGCCACCCGGGAGGGCGGCGCCGGGCCGTGGGGTGACGGCAACGACGCCTACCTCAAGGTCATTGCCGGCCTGTTCGGCTGGTTTCACACCCACCATCCCGACCTGCTCGACTGGGTGCAGCGGATGCGCGCGTGCGATGCCTCCTTCGCCCACGACTTCGACGCTGCCATCCCCGCCAACCTGATCGCGCTCGTCTACCTGCTCCAGGATCTCGAGCGCCATCCTGAGCGCTGGCGTGATCATGAGCCGGGTCGAGTGCCGTGGCCGTATCGTCTTCGTGTGCAGAACGCGACCTACGGCGAGGAG
>WNFZ01014403.1_pt1 | contig 11426 bp, 6 predicted proteins | sample 5400081 | NCBI WGS metagenome assembly WNFZ01 (sample SAMN13153365, study PRJNA577476) | soil metagenome | isolation source: 80 cm soil or saprolite under grassland replicate 1 | place: USA:California | collected 2016-06-15
TGCTGCGCGAGATGAACCGGCGCGACGGCATCACTCTCCTCCTGATCGAACACGTCATGCGCGCGGTCATGGCGCTCGCGGACAAGGTCATCGTGTTGCGTCACGGCGAAGTCATCGCGCAAGGCTCCCCAGAGAAAGTCGTCCGCGACCCGGCGGTGCTTGAATGCTATCTGGGCGAGGATTCCGAGATATGAGCGCACTGCTGGAAGTCAAAGACCTCGACCTTTTTTACGGCGATGCGCAGGCGCTCGCTGGCGTTTCGCTGGAAATCCCGAAAAGCGGGATCGTCAGCATCGTCGGCGCCAACGGTGCAGGCAAATCCTCGCTCATCCACGCAATCGCCGGTATCGAACGGATTCGGAGCGGCAAAATTGTATTCACAGGCCGCGACATCACCGGACTCGACGCGCATGAAATCTGTGATTTGGGCATCGGCCAAGTTGCCGAGGGCCGTCAGCTCTTCCCTACTCTGACCGCCATTGAAAACCTCGAGATGGGCGCTATGGTGCCGCGCGCCCGGGCGAGGATGAAACAAACGCTCGATGAGGTATTCGCGCTTTTTCCCCGCCTCAGCGAACGCAAAAAACAACTCGCCGGAACTCTCTCCGGCGGTGAACAGCAGATGCTCGCTATTGGCCGCTGTTTGATGAGTTGTCCCGAGCTCGTTATGTTCGACGAACCTTCTTTAGGGCTCGCGCCGAAGATGGTGCAGCAGCTGCTCCATGCCATTCACGTGCTCAACCATAAAGGCCTGACGATTTTATTGGTCGAACAAAACGTTGCCGTCTCGCTCAAGCTCTCCCAATATGCTTATGTGCTGGAGAACGGCCGGATCGTGATGTCGGGATCTGGCTCAGAACTTCTCCAAGATGACCGAGTGCGGCAGGCGTATTTGGGGCTGTAATCTGTTCAAGGTTCAATGTTCAAAGTTCAAGGTTGGGGCGGAGGTCTTTGAACGGCTCCAGGCGCGGAGCGCTAGGTCTTGCGGCTTGATCATTTCCCGGATAACAAAAGGCTTTAGCCAATCATCAAGCGAGCGTGGTTTTCCAAGGAGGGCATCTGCATGGCCGATACAGACATCAAAAAATCCACTCAGCGCTGGCAATCGGATGTCATCGTCGATCTGATCAAGCAATACGAGTTTCCCTACATCGCGCTCAATCCTGGCGCCAGCTACCGTGGCCTGCACGATTCGCTGGTCAACTACGGCGAGAACCAGCCGCCAATGCTGCTGTGCAATCACGAAAAGATCGCAGTGCAGATCGCCCACGGTTACGCCAAGGCGAGCGGCAAGCCAATGATGGCCATCGTCCACAACGTCGTCGGACTGCTTCATGCGCCGATGGGGATTTACTACGCCTACATCGACCGCTGCCCGGTCTTTATCGTTGGCGCGACCGGTCCGATGGACGAAAAGCTCCGCCGCCCGTTCATCGACTGGATTCATACCGCCTTCGCCCAAGGCGATGTCGTCCGCGGTTTTACGAAGTGGGACTACCAGCCCGGCAGCATTCACGGCGTGCCGGATTCGTTTGCGCGCGCCTACTCGATCATGATGAGCGAGCCGCAGGGCCCGGTTTACATGGTTTATGATTCGGCGATGCAGGAAAGGCCGCTCAAAGAGGAGATGGCGCTGCCGAATTACACGGTCAAGGTTCCCTCACGCATCGCGCCTGAGCCGGCGGTCGTCGAACAAGCCGCCGACATGCTCGTCGCTGCAAATAATCCATTGCTGCTGACGGAATACGCCGCGCGCATGCCGATCGGTTTTGAACCGACAGTGGAGCTCGCCGAGACTCTCGGCGCATCGGTTTACGACATCAACAAGCGTCTCGGCTTCCCCAATCGCCACCCGCTGAGCGTGAGTTTTCACAGCGACGCCTTCAAAGGCGTGGATCTCGTCGCCGCCCTCGACGTGGTCGACTGGACGCGCGGCTCGCATAAGCTCAACACGCAGACACGCGAGATTTCGGTGGTGACCGCGCCGGACTGCAAGTGGATCGACGTCGGCTTCGCCGACATCGAGATCAGCAAGTGGGCGACCGACTACAACAAGCACCACAATTGGGATCTCCGCGTGCTCGGCGATAGCGCGCTGTCACTGCCGGCGTTGACCGCGGCCTGCCGCAGGCGCATCGATGGAAATAAGACGACGGCGTCGCGCATCGAGGAGCGCAAAAAAGCTATCGGCGAACGACACGCGCGTCAGTGGCAAAAGTGGCAGGAACAAGTGAAGGAGCAATGGAACGAGCGGCCGATGACCGAAGCGCGGCTCGCGCACGAGGTCTGGCAAATCATCAAGGACGAAGATTGGGTACTCACCGCCAACACGCTCAAGGAATGGGTCCACAAAGTTTGGGATTTCGACAAACCCTACCGTCACGTCGGGCGCGAGCTCGGCACCGGCACGCAGATCGGCATTGCGATCGGCGTCGCCCTCGCGCACAAAGGGACGGGCCGGCTCGTCGTCGACCTTCAGCCGGACGGCGATCTGATGTTCGATCTCGGCGCGCTCTGGATGCCGATCAAATATCAGATCCCGATGCTGATCGTGATGTACAACAATCGCGCCTACTACAACGACTGGGCGCACCAGATTCACATGGCGCATCAGCGCGGCACCGATCCCGCTCGTGCTTATATTGGCATGGATCTCGAAGGCCCGCCGCCCGACTTCGCACATATTGCCAAAGGCATCGGCTGGTATGCCGAGGGACCGATCGAAGACCCGGCGGAAATCGGCCCGGCAGTAAGCCGCGCTGTCGCGCAAGTAAAAGCCGGCAAACCTGCACTTGTGGACGCCATCGTCTGGCGTCGCGGCGAAAACGCTTAGGAAAAAATTTAGCCACAGAGAGCACAAAGAACACAAAGAAAGAAATGTTATAGCCGCAAAGAACGTAAAGGTCGCAAAACCGGGCGGGCTCGAAACCCGTCCGATATATTATTTCCGTACTTTGCATTACTATACTTGAAGGTTTGCGCGGTTTGCGCAAATTCTCCCAACGGCGGTAGCTCATGAAAACGAGGATTTACTCGCGCCAAGTTGCCAAGACGCCAAGTTCGGAATCCTTTTTTTACCTTTGCGCCTTTGCGTCTTTGCGCGAGATATTCCAACTTTCGGTTGCGGCTCCGCCGCGTTAGGTTCTTTGCGGTTAAAATCTTAAGGAGGAAAATTTCATGGCAAAGCCAGCACCAAAAGCAGAGACCATAAAAAAATCGGACAAACGGTGGCAGTCCGACGTTATCGTCGACATGATCAAGCGCTACGATTTCGAGTACATCGCTCTCAATCCGGGCGCGAGCTATCGCGGCCTGCACGATTCGCTGGTCAATTACGGCGAGAATAACCCGCCGATGCTGCTCTGCCAGCACGTCCATTGTGCATAACTTGGTCGGCTTGCTGCACGCGCCAATGGGCATTTACTACGCCTATCTCGATCGCGCGCCGGTCTTTATCATCGGCGCTACGGGTCCGATGGCCGAGCCCAAGCGCCGTCCGTTTATTGACTGGATCCACACTGCCAACGGTCAAGGCGAAGTGGTCCGCAATTTCGTCAAGTGGGATTACCAGCCGACGACGGTCGAGGGCGTCCCTGGCGCGTTCGCGCGTGCTTACTCAGTGATGATGAGCGCCCGCCAGGGACCGGTCTATATGGTTTACGATGCCGGCTTGCAGGAAGCGCAGTTGGAACATGATGTCGAGATGCCACCCCCTGGCGCAATCGACGTTCCGACAGCTCCGTCAGCGGATCCGGTCGCTTTGGAAAAAGCGGCGAACACTCTGGCCGGTGCTAATCGGGTCGCGATCATCGCCGACTTCGCGGCGCGCCCGCCACATGGCTGGAATCACATCGTCGAGCTGGCTGAAACCCTGGGCGCTTCGGTGTGGGACGTCGGCTCCCGGCTTAATTTTCCGAGTGATCATCCGCTCAACCTCACCATGGACCCTGACGGCTGCTACAAAGACGTCGACGTCGTGCTCACCCTCGACATCGCCGATTTCGAGAAACCGACCCACGTGCGCGACATCGCCACGCGCACTGTCGTCAGCAAAGTTTCTGCGAACGCAACCTGGATCGATATCGGCTTTACCGACATCGAGATTAGCAAATGGTCGATGGACTATGCTCGGCCGTTCTACGCGCAACAGCGCATGACGGCCGACCCCGTTACGACGACGCCGTTGCTGACGAAACTATTGAAGGAGAGAATTGCCAAGACTGCAGGACTCGCCGAGAAGATTGCCAAGCGCAAAGGAGAGATCGGCAAACGCCATGCGGAAAACCGCGCAAAGTGGAACAAGCAGGCCCAGGAGCACTGGGACTCTAAGCCAATGACCGTGCCGCGCCTCGCGCTCGAAGTATGGGATGCGATCAAAGGCGAAGACTGGGTCCTCACCACAGGAGACTTGGGCAGCTGGGGCAAGAAGCTTTGGAACTTCGACCGGCCCTATTGCCACGCCGGACGCGAGCTCGGCACCGGCACGCAGATCGGATTGTCACTTGGCGCGGCGCTTGCCAACAAAGGAACGGGCCGGCTCGTCGTCGATTTGCAGCCCGACGGCGATCTCATGTTCGACGCCGGCGCGCTCTGGATCGCAGCCAAATACCAGATCCCGATGCTTGTCGTGATGTTCAACAATCGAGCGTACTACAATGACTGGAACCATCAGCTCGTGCTCGCCAGAACCCGCGGCACCGACCCCAACCGCGCGCATATCGGCATGGATCTCTACGGTCCGGATCCGGATTTCGCGGGTCTAGCGAAATCGATGGGCTGGTATAGCGAAGGCCCGTTCGAAAACGCCGACGATCTCAAAGGCGCGCTCAAACGCGCCATCGAGCAAGTCAAACAGGGTAAGCCCGCCCTCATCGACGCCGTCTGCGACCGCAGAAACCACGGGTAATTTCCTAAGTCCTTCCCCGCGCCGTAATTCAGCGCGGGGAAGTTTTATCAAGACTTCGAAACCGGCCAACTTAAACTGCGCAATCCTGACGCCGTGCCCGAGGATCGAGCGACTTCACCGCATCTGAAAGATTTCTTTCCAGAGTTTCTCATACTTTGGGGCGTTTCTCCCCCCTGAGCCCAGGCTCGCTGGCCTTCTTCGCTAATCGCCCAACGCGCCCAAAGCAAGCCCGCGTTCGGGTGCGGCGCTCCTCGAAGGACGGACACCGCGCCACCGATTTCACCGACGCCCTCGGTCAGCAGCGACTGTATCGGCGCGCCTTTTTTCATGCGCGGCGGAAAATGGTGCGAATAGCAGGTGAAGCAGACAGGACGTTGACCCGCTACCAGGAACTCCACCAGCTGGGAATGTCCCTTGTGAAACTCGACCTGGGTAGCGGCAATTCTTTTGAATAATTCGACTGCCTTGTCATCACTGTTGTATTTGCGCTTGGCGAATCCGATCAGCATTTGAAAATCACGCGCCTCGCCCATCAGGGTGTCTTTCCATTTCGGAGTGGCAAGGTCCTCGAAACTTTTAGGCTCGTCCCCTTTTTTCACCAGATTGGTATTCCATCCAGCGATATAAAATTGCGTATCGGTGGCTACCCAGAATTCGCTCTTCATGTTTGCCGGAAAGACCGCCGCTTCCGGCAAAGCCAATGGCGCAAGTAATTTTTGGTCGGTGATCTGCGCCATGTAAGCCAGCGATCCGCCGAATACATCCGCGAGCACCCGGCCGCCGCGCGCTTCCGCAAGTACACGCGCCAGCAGTTGATCCGGAGTCGCATCGATGTGGTTCACCGTCACGCCGGGAAATCTCTTCATGAATGCCGGCGGAATCACTTCTATGGCCCGATTAGAAAGAGGAGCGTACACCGTGATCTGTCCGCCTTCTTTCTTCGCCTTCTCGTAAAGCTGATCGACAGATTCGATTGCCGGAGCGCTGGCTGCGAAAACCGAGGACTCGTAGATGCAAGCAAAAATATAGAAAAACGTTGCCAATCCGATGCCATTCGATCGAGCCTTACGGGTCATGTGACGTCCTCCTTTTTCGCTCCTCTCCCTTACGATGAAGCTCATCTTCAGCGTCGCGTGTACTCTTGCTCGTTTTCCCGCGAAGCATTACCCAGTCAGGCAGTGTTTCGGCGCTTAGGCTGAGGCTCCTTTGTTGCTCACATACTGTTTTAATGACGGGCGCGCAAGCGCAATCGAGGGGTTACCATTGCCTCGCTGGGTATTCGACCCCGATGGTGTATTGTCGCAATGAACGCAACTGATACTTTTACTGCTGCGTTAGAGCAGAAAGTGTCCAGCTCAATTTGAGCTGTTCGACACGTGAAGTAATTGCAGCGTTTGTTTACGAGTAGCGGATATCGTCCTTAGCGTGTTCGGCGTACAAGTAGTCCCTGAATTCCCTCCGCTCAGGTAGTAGTAATCTCCCTGACACTTGATCGGCTGGGACTGAATGTCCCGCTTGAGCCGGTAGGCGAGGACGATGAGCGCCGTTTCTGGAAAATCCGGCGCGGCATACAGCGCTGCCGTCGCAGGAATTTTGGGGATGGCCTCCTCGACAAATTCCTCCTGATCGTTGCTGTCCTCCTTCACCGTGCGACTGATGGGTATCGCAGCCCCTAATGAAAAGTCGATCACGGCGATGACCACCGCGGCTGCGGCCCAACCTTGAATCCATATTCGCGGACTTCCCGGAGCCTTTTGTCGAGCATCCAAAAATGCCGCGCATTCACGCGCAGCGAGCAACGCTACCGCCGGATAAATCGGCAGCAGATATACGGCGCGTTGTCCGGCGGCGAATAAGAAAAACGCAAATATAGTCAACCACCAAGCGTGAAGAAAACGACCGAAGGAATCTTGTCGTTGCCCGCGAATCCACCGAACCGACGTGGATATCAGGACAAGGCTCCACGGAAACAGTTGGGTCATGAGCCAGATGGCTTGCGAGAAAGCATTTTTATGCGTGTGAAACGCCGCTGCGCCGAAGTATCGATCGATATTTTCATAGATGATCTGTTTGTGCCAAAAATCGACGCCGCCGCGCTGGTAGGCGGTCAGATACCAGCCAAAATCAATCGTGACCACCATCACGACCCAAGGCCATGAGAAAAATCTAAACAGCGTCGAAAGATCTCGCTCGAACACGAGAAAACAAAAAATCACCATTCCAGGGAGAGCTGCGCCGGCGGGCCCTTTCGCGAGGACTGCCAAAGCGATGGACAAATATGCTGCCGCGCGCGCAAGCTCGCGGCCTGAGCGATACCAGAAATACCATCCTGCCAGTGCCGCGCCGATCAACGCCGCAAAAAGCATATCGACGCGCGCCTCCGTTCCGGAATCCCAGAATTCGAACGTGGACGCGAGAATGGCTACCGCCAACAAACCGGTTTTCCGATTGGTACCGAACGCGCCCACAGCGTAAGTGACCCAGACTAGAAGCGCTGCGCCGACAACCGAGGGCAACCTGACGGTAAAATCGGAAAGCCCCAGTGGCGACGCAAACGACGCAGCCATCCAATGATAGAGTATCGGCTTGGACGGTAACTCGCCGTTGCGGAGCGGCAAGGCCCAGCGATGATTTTTCACGATATCCTGGATGACCAGCGCTTCGCGTGCCTCCCCATGACGCCAGATATGCGGTGAAAAGTAGGTGGCGACGATCAAGAGAACGATGATGATGAAAAAAACGCCGGCCTTGATGCGATTGAACTTCGGCGCTTCAATGGAGTTTTCCGCCACATGAAGATGGTGAATGACTGAAATCACTTAAACCTTTCCTACGACCGCTCCTGCCTGTGATTCGATAAGACTACTGCCTAAATTTATCGTTGACAACGGCAGCACAGCTCAACGCGACAAGGCGATCAAGGGTCACCGTCGCTTCGTGTGGCTCGAATGACCTAATCGCGATTGTAATGGGAGCCCCAGCGCCGCTATAACTTCACAACAGTTGGACCAAGCTCCAAAACGCGACCCTCAACACTGAAACTCTTTGGGAGGAATCATGCCGAAGCCATCGGTTCGAAAAGGTACGCCAAGTGTCCAATTAGCCAAGGAAGAGTTTTCCAAGCGTGCCCGAGAACGGTTCTATGATCCAAGTTTCGCCACAGTCACGCCGGAGCTAGAAAAAATTATCGACGTGGCGTGGAAAAACTATACTGAATATCATAAAAGTCCGCGCACGCGCCCGGCCGGCCCCGGGTTTAGCGACCCTGCGTTTTCGCTCCCGAGCGAATGGCTCGAGACTCGTCAAGCCATCGCCCAAGCGGGAAAACGTCACAAGCTCGCCAAGTCGAAATCACGCATTCTGCTCATCAACGGCTCCACTCGCAGCGACCAAACCTGTCCCGGAGAAATGTCGAAAACCTTTCGTCTCACAAAAGTCGCTGAAAAAATCATCGTCGCTGCGAAAGGATTCGAAGTCGACCTGCTGGATCTCAGTAGGCTCGCATCGGAGTACGGGCGGGTCATCTATCCGTGCAAAGCGTGTGTATCCACGGCCATGCCGCTGTGTCACTGGCCTTGCTCGTGCTATCCAAACCATGCCATGGGGCAGGTCAACGACTGGATGGCGGAAATCTACCCGCGCTGGATGGCGGCGCATGGAGTGATGATCCTGTGTCCAGTTCACTGGTATCAGGCGCCGAGTTCACTGAAACTCATGATCGATCGGCTGGTCTGCGCAGATGGGGGCAACCCCGACCCGACTCTGACCGGCGGTAAAAATCCCCAACGTGCAAAGGAAGTGGAGCTCAAAGGATGGCACTACCCGCGCCATCTCGCCGGGCGCGTATTCTCCGTCGTCGTACACGGAGACGCTGCCGGCGTGGAAACACTCAGACGTAGTCTCACGGATTGGTTGACAGACATGGGATTGATCGCTGCAGGTCGTGCAGCTTTGGTTGATGGCTATGTGGGTTACTACAAACCGTACGCCAATAGCCACGACGATCTGGATGGCGACAAGAAGTTTCAGGAAGAGGTACGTAACGCCGCCCGGGCCTTAGTAAACGCCGTGCGGCTTCTGCGCCGCGGAGAACTCAAGCAGCCTGACAAGTCGTTACGCGAGCCGCGTCCGAAATAACGCTCTCGCCGCCTACGGCGATCACGGAAAAACCAAATTCGTCCGACAATAGACTTCATACTTGTCCAAAATCTCCCCTGCCCCTCTTTTTCAAAGAGGGGAAATATTCTCCGTTGGGCAAATTCAAAATGCTGGCGTATCCGTTGTGGAAGTTTGCGCGCTGCTAAAGACAAAGAGCGCAACCAGAGGTGGCGCAACTTTTTTGCGGCTCGCTACTCTAGTCCTTTGTTGGCCGATAGTGAATAATATTGACAAACCGGAACGCTGGGGTATCGTCGGGTTGCTCGCGATTTTGGCAAGACTTAGTTCATAGCCCGCGACTGAAATATTGGACTCGGCACCCGTGTTTCAATCCAAATCGCAATTGAAGAACGAGATTTTCCTTACGCAAAGCTGCTTGCGACAACGAGTGGAGAACTAAACTAAACATGAGCCCACGCTTGCGCACTTTGGCGACGATTTTGGCGCTCGCGGGTGGTTATTTCTGCGCTGGCAAGCTGGGACTTTCTTGGGCCTATGTACACGCGAGCGCCTCTGCGGTTTGGCCCCCGACTGGCATCGCGTTGGCCGCTCTTCTCCTCTGGGGCTGGAGACTCTGGCCCGGAATTTTTCTCGGTGCATTTCTGGTAAACATCACCACGCAAGGGTCGCTGGCAACCACGCTCGGCATTGCCACCGGTAATACGCTGGAAGCACTGTTGGCAGCTTGGGGAATCAACCGCTTTGCCAATGGCGCAAGAGCCTTTGAGAGAGCCAGGAACACTTTTAAATTTGTTCTGATCGCTGCTGTTCTTAGCACTATCGTGAGCGCGACCTTCGGCGTCACCAGCTTGACCCTAACCGGTTTCGCTGAGTGGAATCGGTATCCCGCCATTTGGCTCACCTGGTGGTTGGGAGACGCGGTCGCGGATTTGATCGTTGCTCCTTTCCTGTTGATTTTGATGACCGAGCCGTATCCCGAGTTGAAGCCTAAGCGTGTCATCGAGGCTGCAGCGCTGCTATTCTCGATGATCTTGCCGGGCTATCTGATTTTCCTACGAGGCGCTGCTTTCAGCGCCGAATACATAGTGGTTCTGCCGCTCTTGTGGGCGGCGTTCCGCTTCGGTCAACGCGGCGCCGTCACTTCTGCGTTAATTGTGGCAGTCATCGCCGTAGTGGGTACGCTCCATGGTGTCGGGCCCTTTGTCCATCCAGATCCCAATGCGTCTCTACTGCATCTCCAGGCTTTCATGGGGACCATTGCGATTGCCGCTTTGGTGCTCGCCTCTGTGGTTTCTGAGGCTAAGCGGGCCGAGCGGCGTCTTCAAGTTCAAGATGCGATAAGCCGTATCCTGGCTGAGTCGCCTTCCCTCAGAGAGGCTGCTCCTCGAATCATCCAGGTTTTGTGCGAACGGGCCGGATGGGATTGGGGCGCCATATGGAACGTCGAACGACCTGCCAATGAATTGCGCTGCGTTGAAGCGTGGCACATGCCCTCCATACAGGTGCCAGAGTTTGCAGCCGACACGAAAAAGCGACGCTTTACTCCGGGGACAGGTTTGCCTGGCCGAGTTTGGAGCGCTGGCAAACCAGCCTGGATCCCCGATGTGACCACTGACAGCAATTTTCCACGAGCGCCAGCAGCCATTAAAGATGGCCTGCATGGCGCCTTTGGCTTCCCGATCAAACTAGGGGACGAGACTCTGGGTGTCATCGAATGTATCAGCTGCGAGGTTCGCGAGCCGGACGATTATTTCCTCCAGATGGTCGGCGATATCGGTGGGCAGATCGGCCAGTTTATGGAGAGAAAGCGGGCTGAAGATGATCTCCGCGCCCAGCGCTCCCAACTGCGCGCGGTCACAGACATCACGCCGGTACTGCTGACTCAATGCAGTCGCGATCTCCGATATACTTTCGTCAATCGCGCCTATGCCGCGATGCTCGGCCTCACACCCGAGCAAATTATCGGCAGACCCATCCCGGAAATCATGGGAGCCGAGGCTTTCGAAACCGTTCGACCCCACGTGGAAATTGTTTTGCAGGGGCGGCCCGCCGAATACGAGCTAGAAATCCCGTTCCAACGAATCGGCACGCGCTTTCTCCGCGGAGTTTACATGCCCGACGAGGACGCGCAAGGCCACGTGCGAGGATGGATCGCCTCGATCATCGATATTACGGAGCGCAAGCGGGCGGAAAACCAAATAGCCACACTCAATAAACAGCTGGCTTCCGACCTGACAGCGATGACGCGATTACAGCAGCTAAGCACACGTCTGGTGCAGACCCATGACGCAGGATCGCTGATGAACGATATTCTTGATGTAGCCATCCAAATTAGCGAAGCCGACATGGGCAACGTTCAGTTATTGGAGCCCGGATCCGGCGCATTGAAGATTGTCGCGCA
>WNFZ01005661.1_pt1 | contig 11425 bp, 7 predicted proteins | sample 5400081 | NCBI WGS metagenome assembly WNFZ01 (sample SAMN13153365, study PRJNA577476) | soil metagenome | isolation source: 80 cm soil or saprolite under grassland replicate 1 | place: USA:California | collected 2016-06-15
ACGGGGTGATCGACCCGCGGGACACCCGGGACGTGCTCGGCATCTGCCTGTCCGTGATCCACAACGCGCCGGTGCGGGGCACCGACCGGTTCGGGGTGTTCCGCCCGTGATCTCCGGAGGCGACAGCGAGTGAGCATCGTAGGGCCGCAGGTTGGTCGGCCAGCCGCCGGGGGACCGGAGGGCGGCCGGAGGAGCGGAGTGAGCGCGGAGCCGACCCGGATACCGGGAGGCGACAGCGAGTGAGCATCGTAGGGCCGCAGGATGGTCGGCCAGCCGCCGGGAGACCGGAGGGCGGCCGGAGGAGCGGAGCGAGCGCGGAGCCGACCCGGATACATCGCCTGCTGGTGGCCAACCGCGGGGAGATAGCGCGGCGGATCTTCCGCACCTGCCGGGACCTCGGCGTCGGCACCGTCGCGGTGTACTCCGACCCGGACGCCGGTGCCCCGCACGTCCGGGAGGCGGACGCCGCGGTCCGGCTGCCCGGGAGTGCGGCGGCGGACACCTACCTGCGCGCCGACCTGCTGGTCGCGGCGGCGCTGGCGGCAGGCGCGGACGCGGTGCACCCCGGGTACGGGTTCGGCTCCGAGAACGCCGACTTCGCCCGCGCCGTGGAGAAGGCCGGCCTGACCTGGGTCGGACCGCCCGCGGCCGCCATCGAGGCGATGGGCTCGAAGGTCGAGGCCAAGCGGCTGATGGCCCGGGCCGGGGTGCCGGTGCTGGCCGAGCTCGACCCGGCGGCGGTCACCGCGGCGGACCTGCCGGTGCTGGTCAAGGCGAGCGCGGGCGGCGGCGGCCGGGGCATGCGGATCGTCCGCACGCTGGCTGGGCTGCCGGCCGCCCTGGACGCGGCGCGGTCCGAGGCTGCGGCCGCCTTCGGCGACCCGACCGTGTTCTGCGAGCCGTACCTGGAGGGTGGCCGGCACATCGAGGTCCAGGTGCTCGCCGACTCGCACGGCACGGTGTGGGCGCTCGGGGAGCGGGAGTGCTCGATCCAGCGCCGGCACCAGAAGGTGATCGAGGAGGCGCCGTCGCCCGCGGTGGACGACGCGGTGCGGCAGCGGCTCGTCGACGCGGCGGTCGCGGCTGCCCAGGCGATCGGGTACGTCGGCGCCGGCACGGTTGAGTTCCTGGCCACGGTGCCTCCCGGGACACCCGGATCCGAGGCGACTTCGAGGTCACCCGGATCCGAGGCGACTTCGGGGTCACCCGGACCCGAGGCGACTTCGGGGTCACCCGGACCCGGGGCGACTTCGGGGTCACCCGGATCCGAGGCGCGGTTCTTCTTCCTGGAGATGAACACCCGGCTGCAGGTGGAGCACCCCGTGACCGAGTGCGTCACCGGCCTGGACCTGGTGCCGCTCCAGGTCGCGGTCGCCGAGGGGGAGCGGCTGCCGGCCCAGCCGCCGGCCGCCGCGGGTGCGGGTGCGGGTGCCCCGCAGGCTGGCTCGGATGCGGGTGCCACGCCTGGCACGGTCGGGCACGCCGTGGAGGTGCGGCTGTACGCCGAGGACCCCGCCGCGGACTGGCGCCCGGACAGCGGCACCCTGCACCGGTTCGCGGTTCCCGGCGTGGCCGCCGAGTTCGCGGTGCCCGCCTCGTACGGCCTGCGGCTGGACTCCGGGGTCGTGAACGGCTCGGTGGTGGGCGTGCACTACGACCCGATGCTGGCCAAGGTCATCGCGTGGGCGCCGACCCGGGACGAGGCGGTCCGGCGGCTGGCCGCCGCGCTGGCCGGCGCGCACATCCACGGGCTGGTCACCAACCGCGACCTGCTGGTCCGGGTGCTGCGCCACCCGGCGTTCCGGGCCGGCGAGACCGACACGGGGTTCTTCGACCGGCACGGCCTGTCCTCGCTGGCCGAGCCGCTGGCCGGCCCCGAGGCGCAGGCGTTGTCCGCGCTGGCCGCCGCGCTGGCCGACGCCGCTGCGAACCGGGCCGCCGCCCGGGTGCAGCGCGGCGTGCCGGGGGGCTGGCGCAATGTCCCGTCGCAGCCGCTGCGCAGGAGCTACCAGGCGCCGTCCGGCCGGCACGACATCGAGTACCGGGTGGTGCGCGGCCGGCTGGAGGCGCCTGGGCACCCCGGCGTCACGCTCGTCTCGGCGACGCCGGAGGAGGTGGTGCTGGAGGCCGGCGGGGTGACCCGGAGATTTGCGGTGGCGCGGTACCCCGGGCTGGTCTGCGTGGACTCAGGCCTGGGCCCGGTCGCGCTGCGGCCGGTGGACCGGTTCCCGGAGCCGGACCGCCGGGTTGCCGCCGGGTCGCTGCTGGCCCCCATGCCGGGCACCGTGGTCAGCGTCGCGGTGGCCGAGGGCGACACCGTGCGGGCCGGCCAGCCGCTGCTGGTGCTGGAGGCGATGAAGATGCAGCACCCGGTCGCGGCGCCGGCCGGCGGCGTGGTCCGCGCACTCCGGGTGGTGCCCGGCAGCCAGGTGGAGGCCGGCGCCCTGCTCGCGGTGGTCACCGCGGACCAGTGAGCCGCTCCCAGGCAGCCGGTAGGGTCGGCCGAACCTGCCGAACCTGCCGAACCTGCCGAACCTGCCGAACAGCCAGGAGCCAGCCTGTGCCTCACCAGCGCTAACCAGACACACGCGAGCAGGTCGCCGCCAACCGGCCGCGCTCCGCCGTCGCCTACTCCGACGCAGTGACCAGGGTTCGGGCGCAGCGGAATGGGACAGGAACGAAGGCGGACAGCGCGGAGCTTATCGCCTCGACGATATCTCCTTTGACCTTCCGGTCTCGCATGATTTCCATGCGATTGGACCTATCGAATCTAACTTGCCTGGGTATCTCGATCGGGCCTTCAGGCGTGCCTGGAGGGCCTTCGCGATAGCGAACAACAACATGTCGCTCGTCTGTGCGGGTCGCGGCCCTTACAGGTTCATATGCTTTGGAGACGCAGGACTTCCCGTTCTAAGGTGGCTTGGTAAGAGCGGCGCCTTGCCAGTCACTATGACGTAATGCTCGCTCCTCATCACGGCACTTACGATTTGCCCCGTGAGCTGCCGGTGACGGCGAGCGTATGTATTGCGCAGAATGGAAGGTTGCATCTTGATCGCTGGAGTCGCCACACGCGCAGGCATGCCGACGCGTCGCGATGCACACGCACAGCTACCTATGGAACTCATACGATCTTGTAGAACCACAGCAGCTCTTGTGGGGACACTCGCTCTCCAGCAAGGACGAGGACAGCCACTCAAGGCATGTGAAGGTTCCGCAGAGACGGGTAGCGGTCAGCTCCATCGCCGTGCACTGCTGCTACGCGACCCGGCCGGGAGGAGATCGGACGTTCTACCCGGTGCCGGGTCCGGAGTTCTCACACATGTGGGGACGTGGAGACGGCTGGCCTCGAGACCGAGACAAGCTGAGGTTCGGTGGCTACCTGGTCCGGCTGACCTGGCCGGCAAGACCGATCAAGAGCTCATCGTCGCCACACTTCGGCCTCATCACGTCGGTGCGCCGGACTCTTGCCGAGTTCTACCGCGCGCTAGCGGAAACTGCCGGAGCACGCAAGGCGGAAGTCACGCAATATGGCCACTGTCCGCCGGGTGCTCATGAGACGACAGAAGGACTCGCGAAGATTCCTGGCCCCGTGCAGTCGGTAGTGACCCCGGCATTCAGGTGGCGGCACTAGTCCCACCAGACTGTCAAGTCGCCGTGGACACCTCGGAGTGCCTGTAGGGCTCGCCCGGCGCCGGTCTGACGGGCGAGGGCGAGCGCGCTACGGGCGACCTCCGCGGCCCGTTCTCGCTCGCGCATGCTGGCGTAGGCGTGGGCAAGCCGGGCCAGATTGTAGGCTTTCACGTAGTCAGCTCGGAACCTCGGCAATTCCCGTTCCAGGATCTCGGCGGCTTGCGTCGACCTGCCTAGTTCGATGTAACAGCCGGCAGCTTGGACGTCGTGAAATCCGAGTGAGAATCCCGACGCGTAAGGAGGCTCCTCTCCGTTGGAGCCGTGGACGAGCAACTCGGCTGCCTCGTTCAGTCGGCGAATGCACATATCGACATCTCCGGCCATGGCGTGTCCCTGCGCCTCGTGGCGCCGCGCCATCGCGTCGATATGAGGCGGAAGGGTAACCCGCTTACGTGCCGCTGTGGCAAGGTCCACCACTTGACCGGTGTCACCCCTGGCCCCGGCGAGGCTCGCCCGGCGCGCAAGAGTGTAGGCCACGAGTTGTTCGTCGCCCCCTGCTTCGTGCGCGGCCAACAAAGCTAGGTCGGACCAATAGTTCGCTTCGGCCAGATTGCCGGCCTCATAGTGCATTCGGCCAATCAACTGGGCATACCGCGATGCCAGCGCGTGCAGACGCTGGCGAACCGGCGCCGGCGCGTCGCGCCGAAAACGGCCCAGGACCGCATATGCCGGGGTCATAGCCGCGATCAGATCAGCCGGCATCAGGCCGGGATCAGTGCGGGTGTGGGCCTCAAGCAGCCGCCAGAAATACTCGATGGTCGCAGAATCCGCCCGGCGTGGCTGTTCGATTACTCGCGACAACCTTTCCTCGTCGTCGGCAGTGAAGAGCCCCGATAGCAGAGGAATACCGGTCGTGAGCTGACGACCAAGCAGACCGGTGAGTGAACCGCTGAAGTCGTCGCCCATGCCGGCCGTTGGCATCGACAGGACCTCGGCGGTCTCTCGCCGCTGCCGGCCGATGAGCGCCTGGAGCTGGTCATAGCCCCGGAGCAGTGTGCCGTTGGCTTCGAGCAGTTGATCGCAGCGTAGCCAAAAGTCCCGAGGCACGTTCTGCCGGCCGACTTCGACGTTGGCGATGGAGCTGCGACCGTAGTGGGCGTGCGACGCGAGCTGGTGTTGGTTGTAACCCTTGGCCCGACGGAACTTCGCAAGCTGGCGACCGAGGGCACGGCGAGCTGCCGTGATATCGCCGGGGTCGATCATGGCCGCACCCCTTCCTAGCTCCTCACACTATGCCAACGGATTGTCGCAGACGATCACACAAGCTGTGTCCGACTGCGAGCCGGCTGGCGCAACGTCGCCTCGCAGCCGCTGCGCCGCGGCTACCTGGGCACCTCCGGCCGGCACGACGTCGGCTGCCGGGTGGTCCGCGGGCGGCTGGAGGCGCTCGGGCACCCCGGCGTCGCGCTCGTCTCGGCGATGCCGGAGGAGGTGGTGCTGGAGGCCGGCGGGGTGACCCGGAGGTTCGCGGTGGCGCGGTAGGTCACCGCGGCCGCCCCGACCTCGGCCGCCACGGAGGACGCCAGCCCGGAGGACGCCAGCCCGGAGGTCGCCGGCCCGGAGGTCGCCGGCCCGGAGGTCGCCGGCCCGGAGGTCGCCGCGACGGAGGTCGCCAGCCCCGGAGGTCGCCAGCCCCGGAGGTCGCCAGCCCGGACGCCGGCGCCGCGGAGGATGCCGCCGCGGGGGGCGCCGCCGCAGCCCCGGTGCCCGCGGACTGACCGGGCGCCCCCGCGTCTGCCACCCGGCGGCTACCGGTCTGTACCATCCGCCCACCTGGCTCGCCGCAGTCACGTGCAGTGACCCAACGACCAGGCAGGCGAGATTGGCTGCCAGCGTCTGTTGACTTGTGCGCAAAACCAACGGAATAGTTGCACAAACGCGCAGGACTGGACGGGACAGCCACGGTTGCGCTCACCGCGTCCGGGGGCCCACCGCGGGACCCGGACCGGCGGAGGCATGAGGAGAGGAACGGTGACCACTGTGAATCGGCGACTCATGGCCGTGTCGCTGGCCGGCCTGACGGCCGCGGCGGTCGGGCTGGCCGGCTGTGGCGGCGGTAGCGGCGCCGGCTCGGCCAACAACGGCTCGAGCGGCGGCAAGCGCACCATCAAGGTGGTCGTGGCCGAGTACAGCAAGGACCACACCCGGGCGTTCTGGACCGACCTGAACTCCCAGTACGAGAAGGCGACCGGCAACAAGGTCGACCTGCAGGTGGTGGACTGGAACGTGATCGACCAGCAGGTCACGACCATGATCCAGAACAACCAGCCGCCGGACATCCTCAACCTGAACTCGTTCGCCAGCTACGCCAAGGACGGGCTGTTGTACAAGACGTCCGACATCGTCTCCGCGGACGTCCAGAAGGACATCCTCGGCCCGTTCACCGCGGGCGGCATGCTCAACGGCGTGCAGTACGCCACGCCGGACCTGTCCAGCGCGCGGGCGTTCTTCTACAACAAGGACCTGTTCGCCAAGGCCGGCATCGCGGCCCCGCCGACGACGTGGGACCAGTTCGTGGCCGACGCCAAGAAGATCCAGGCGCTGGGCAACGGCACGATCGGGTACGCGCTGCCGCTCGGCCCGGAGGAGGCGCAGGCCGAGTTCTCCATCTGGATGTGGAACAACGGCGGCGACTGGATCGACGGAAGCGGCAAGTGGACGATCAACAGCGACAAGAACGTGCAGGCCCTGCAGTTCCTCGCCGACCTGGCCAACAAGGAGAAGGTCACCCAGGTCAACCCGGGCAAGACCAACCGCACCGACGGCGCGTTCAGCCTGTTCCAGGACGGCAAGGTCGGCATGGTGATGGGCTTCTCGCCGCTGGCCGCCGAACTGGACAAGCAGCACAAGGTGAACTACGGGGTCACCCAGATGCCCACCAACATCGGCACCCCGGTGACCCTGGCCGTGCAGGACTTCCTGATGGGGTTCAAGAAGGACGGCAGCAACAAGGACGCGGTCGCGGCGTACCTGAACCTGTACTACAAGACGGAGAACATCCAGAAGTTCATCTCCGCCGAGGGGTTCCTGCCGGTGACCCAGTCCGGGCTGCAGCAGATGAGCGGCGACGCCAAGCTCAAGGCGTACCTGGACGCGCTGCCGAACGCCAAGCAGGCACCCACCAACGACCCCGCCTGGGACAAGGTGAAGGTCGCCGTGCAGCAGAACATCGGCGCGGCGGTGCAGCCCGGCGGCGACCCGAAGAAGGTGCTGGACGCGCTGCAGAAGACCGCCGAGCAGGCCGCCGGGGGCAACTGACCCGATCCCGCTGACCTGCCACGCTGAGGACCGACGAAGGGGGACTGCCGGATGGAAGCCGCGACGACCACGGCGACCGGCAGTCCCCGCACCGGCCGGCCCGGCGCACCGGCCGCGGCGGCGGGGCGGGTGCGCCGCGCCCGGTCCGGGGGCTGGGGCGCGCTGCTCTGGCTCGGGCCCAGCCTGGTGCTCATCGCCGGGGTGGTGCTCTACCCGGCGTACAAGCTGGCCCAGGCGTCGTTCTCGAGGTTCTCCATCACCGGGCTCTACCAGGGCAGCGCCGGCCCGCGGAACTACACCACCCTGCTGCACCAGGACGCGCTGCCCACCGTGCTGCTCACCACGCTGGTCTGGGTGGTGTCCGTGGTCGCGGTCACCATCGTGATTTCGCTCGGCCTGGCGCAGTTCCTGAACAAGCGGTTCGCCGGCCGCCGGATGGTGCGCTGGGCGCTCATCGTGCCGTGGGCGGCGTCGTTGATCATGACGTCGCGGCTGTTCGTATGGATCTACGACTACTACTTCGGCATCCTGAACCGGTTCCTGCAGTGGCTGCACGTCATCGACGCGCCCCGGGACTGGCTGGCCGACGAGGCGACGATCATGCCGGCGATGATCGCGGTCGGGGTGTTCGTGTCGCTGCCGTTCACCACGTACGTGTTCCTCGCCGGACTGCAGGCGATCCCGACCGACATCCTCGAGGCGGCCAAGATCGACGGTGCCTCCGGCTCGCGCACCTACCGGTCGCTGACGCTGCCGCTGCTGCGCAGCGCGCTGCTGGTCGCCGTGGTGCTCAACATGATCTACGTCTTCAACTCCTTCCCGATCATCTGGACGCTGAACGACCGCAACCCGGGCTTCAGCCACGACACCACGATCACGTTCATGTACAAGATCGCGTTCCGCAGCGCGTTCCGCGACGTCGGCATGTCGGCGGCGATGTCGGTGCTGAACGTGCTGCTCATCCTGGTGGCCGTCATGGTCTACCTGCGCACCGTGCGGTGGAAGGAGGAGGACTGATGGCCGCCACCGCCACGGTCGGCGCGCGCCGGCGCCGCTCCACCGGCTCGGCCGGTGTCGGCCGCTGGGAGCGCAGCGCGAGCCGCCGGGTGCTGCTGTCGGTGGCCGGCCTCGCGCTGGCGGTAACCATCATCTCGCCCTACCTGGTCATGTTCTTCACCGCGCTGAAGCCCGCTTCCGAGCTGCGGGCGACGCCGGCCCGGCTGACCCCGCAGCACTGGCGGATCGGCAACTTCGCCGACGTCTTCCGCGACCCGAACTTCCAGAGCTGGCTGAAGGTCTCCCTGATCGTCGCGCTGGCCTCGACCGCGGTGGTGCTGCTCGCCTCGGTGCCGGCCGCGTACTACACCGCCCGCAACCGGTTCCGCGGCCGGACCGCGTTCCTGGTGCTGGTCCTGGTGACCCAGATGTTCTCCCCGACGGCGCTGGTGGTGGGCCTGTACCGGGAGTTCTTCGACGCGAACCTGATCAACACCTACGCGGCGCTGATCCTCACCAACGCGGCGTTCAACCTGGCGTTCGCGATCTGGATCCTGAACGGCTTCTTCTCCTCCATCCCGCGGGAGATCGAGGAGGCGGCGATGCTGGACGGCTGCGGCCGGGTCCGGACGCTGCTACGGGTGATGTTCCCGCTGGCCGCACCCGGCGTGGTGACGGCGGTGATCTTCACCTTCATCGCGGCGTGGAACGAGTACGTGGTCGCGCTCACCCTGATGACCGAGGATGCCAAGAAGCCGCTGACGGTGGGCATCAACTCCTACGTCACCGCGTACGAGCAGCACTGGGACCAGCTCTTCGCCGCCTCGATCATCGCCATCGTGCCGGTGGTCGTGCTGTTCGCCGTCATCGAGCGGTACCTGGTCGGCGGGCTCACCGCCGGGTCGGTCAAATAGGGGCGCCGGCGTCGACCGGTCAGACCCGACCGGCAGCTGCCATCAGGCGCGGATGATCCGGACGCCCGCGTCGGTGAACGGCGCGGTGGCCGGCTCGTCCGCCGCGGAGTCGGTGACCAGTACGTCCACCTTGTCGATCGGGCAGATCCGAGCGAACGCGTGCCGGCCCAGCTTGGAGGAGTCGGCCACCACGATGACCTCCCGGGCGCGGGTCACCATGAGCCGGTTGATGCTCGCCTCGCCCTCGTTGTAGGCGGTGGCGCCGTGCGAGACGCTGATCGCGTCCACGCCGAGGCAGAGCTGGTCCAGGGCGAGCTCGCCGAGCAGCGTGGTGGCCAGCGGGCCGATCAGCTCATACGACTGCGGCCGGGCCACCCCGCCGGTCACCACGATCTTCACGTGCCGGCGGACGATGAGCTCGTTGGCGATGTTCAGCGCGTTGGTCACCACGGTGAGGGTCGGCCCGCCGGCGGCGCCGTCCGCACCGTTGGCGCCCATGCCGGCCCGGGTGGCCAGTGCCCGGGCCACCTCGGTGGTGGTGGTGCCGCCGTTCAGCCCGACGATCGCGCCGGGCGGGATCAGCGCCGCGGCGGCGCGTGCGATGCGCTCCTTCTCGGTGGCGCGGCGGGTCGACTTGTACCGCAGCGGCAGGTCGTAGGACACGCTGTTCGCCATCGCGCCGCCCCGGGTCCGGGTGAGCATCTGCTGCTGAGCCAGGTGGTCGAGGTCGCGCCGGATGGTGGCGGTGGACACGCCCAGCTCGCGGGCCGCCTGCTCCACCACGAGGCTGCCGTCCCGCGCGACGATCTCGAGCAGGCTGTTCCAGCGCTCGTGTGGCGCCATGTGTCCTCCCGTGTGGGCGAGCACCGGCGGCGGCATCGACCGTCGCTGCGAGCAGCGTAGACCGTGCGGGGTATTGCGCAAAGATGCATCGCGATACGTAAAATGAAGCAATATCGAGCATCCTCGGGCACCATAACGCGCAAGGAGTCGCGATGAGCCACGCCTCGGACGAGATCGCCAGCCAGCCGGCCGCGTGGCGCACCGCCGTGAAGGTCGCCGCCACCGAGCCGGCCGGCCTGCCGGTGCGTGGCGAGCGGGTCGCGGCGATCGGCTGCGGCACCTCGCTGTACATGTCCCAGGCGTACGCGGCGCTGCGCGAGGCCGCCGGCCACGGCGAGACCGACGCGTGGCCGGCCTCGGAGTTCCCGGCGCACCGGCGCTACGACCGGGTGATGGCGTTCAGCCGGTCCGGCACCACCACCGAGGTGCTCACCGCGCTGGCCGCCGTGCCGGCAGGCGTTGCCACCACCGCGGTCACCGCGGACCCGGACACCCCGGTGGTGCACGCGGCGCGGGACGCGATCGTGCTGGACTTCGCCGAGGAGTTGTCGGTGGTGCAGACCCGGTTCCCCACCGCGCTGCTGGTGCTGCTGCGCGCGCACCTGGGCGAGGACGTGTCCGCGCTGCCCGACCTGGCCGAGGTCGCGCTGACCGCACCGCTGCCGGCGGGGGCCACCGGGTTCCGGCAGCACACGTTCCTGGGCACCGGATGGGCGGTCGGCATCGCGAACGAGGCGGCCCTGAAGAACCGTGAGGCGGCGCAGGCCTGGGCCGAGGCGTACCCCGCGATGGAGTACCGGCACGGCCCGATCGCGGTGGCGGACGAGTCCTCGCTGGTGTGGATCTTCGGCACCCCGCCGGACGGGCTGGTGGAGGAGGTGCGGCGCACCCGCGCCACCGTCGAGGTCGCGGCGGTTGACCCGCTGGTGGACCTGGTCCGGGCGCAGCGGTTGGCGGTCGGCCTGGCCGCCGCGCGCGGCCTCGATCCGGACCGGCCCCGCAACCTCGCCCGGTCGATAATCCTGCCGTGAGCGAGCTTGCGAGCGAACCAATGAGCACAGCAGCCACGCGAACGGGGCCGACGCGCGCCAGCGAGGAGGCCTGCGTGAGCGAGCTTGCGAGCGAACCAATGAGCACAGCAGCCACGAGAACGCGGACGCCGAGCGCAGCGAGGAGGCCTGCGTGAGCGAGCCCGCGAGCCGACGGTCCGGCGCGGCGTCCCGCCGTCCCGGGCCCGAGGAGCGCGGCGAGGCAGCGGTGGTGGCCGTCGATGTCGGCGGCACGTCGATGAAGGGCGCCGTGGTGGACGGCGCGGGCAGGCTGCTGTGGGCCGACAGCCGCGATACCGCCCACCCCGGGCCCGACGCCGCGGTGGCCGGCATCCTGGACTACGCCGCGGACCTGGCCAAGCAGGCGGCCGAGGCGACCGGGCGGCCACCGGTCGCGGCCGGGCTGGCGGTGCCCGGTGTGGTCGACAGCGGCCTCGCGCGGTACGCCACCAACCTCGGCTGGCACGACGTGCCGCTGCGCGACCTGGCCGCCGCCAGCCTCGGGATCCCCGTCGTGCTCGGCCACGACGTGCGGACCGGCGCGCTGGCCGAGGCGCGGTTCGGCGCGGCCCGCGGGGTGGACGACTTCCTGTACCTGCCGATCGGCACCGGGATCGCGGGGGCGCTGTTCCTGCGCGGCGAGCCGTACCCCGGGGCGACCGCCCGCGGCGGCGA
>WNFZ01008362.1_pt1 | contig 11425 bp, 8 predicted proteins | sample 5400081 | NCBI WGS metagenome assembly WNFZ01 (sample SAMN13153365, study PRJNA577476) | soil metagenome | isolation source: 80 cm soil or saprolite under grassland replicate 1 | place: USA:California | collected 2016-06-15
GCCGAGGACACTACGAGCTGGCGGTCGGGGTGCCGGTGAACCAGCGGCTGACGGTCGCATTCGACGAGCTCGCCTTGGCGATCTGAGTCGAGGGTGTCGCGGTTCAGCGCGCCTCGCGTTGGCATAACGCAACACCGCCTCGACAACCACCCTGACGCCTGGACCGACCAGGACGTGCTCAACCGTGGACGCGAACTCACCAAGACGATCCTCACCCTCTGGCCCCGAGGCGCAGCATCGACATCGTCGACGAAAAGCTGATGGAGACCTACAACCCCATCTTGGAGCGCGATACCCTCGAGAACGTGGCCTGGGATCGCCACGGCAGCAGCCAACCGCCGAGGGCACGGCCCCACGTGCTGGTCGGTCGTCACGCCGAGCTGCTCGTCCTCCAACCAGACGAGAGGCCAACGCGCTTATAGTAGACACCCACGCATGATCGCCTGTGCGGCCCGCCTGATGCGCGTGCCCACCAAGCGGTGCCGCGTTCAGTCGCCGCTATCGCGCACCAAGTCGTAAACCGCCACCTGCCTCAGCAACCTCGCCAAGATCCTAGCCGATCAGGGTGATCTGAAACGCCGCCCGCCGCCTGTACGAGCGCGCCCTGGCCATCTACGAGGCCCGCCTCGGCAACGACCACCTGACCACCGCGAGAAGTTGGCGCAACCTTGCGACGGTGGTGGCGGTGCTGGAGCGGCGCGAGGCTACACCGCCGCGTATTTGAGAAGGCGCAGTCCCTCTAATCGCAATGCCTGAGGGTAGATTGCTTTGTAGATGTTGCAGTTCGGCGACTTGATGTCGTACCTGCCGGTGGCCCGAAAGGTCGCCACCGCACACCCCCCTGAGCACCAATAGCGCCAGGTGCAGTCGCGGCATCCCTCCTTTTCCTCGACCGGAAGGTTCTGTATCGTCGTCTCGTCGCGCGAGACCAGCGTAAGTGGGTCGTCGTTAAAGACGTCGCCCAACGTCTTCTCGATTTCCATATGACACTTTGCGACTCCGCCTCGCTGGTCGACGACGACGTAATCTCGGCCGACGCCGCAAGAACGCTGGCTCGGTTGCAGCAATTGCCCTCGATCAAGGATCGACCCGAGGACACTCCAGGGTGGCAGGAGCTCCTCGATGACTCCGAAAGCTTCGAGGAGGGCGGAGATCATTGCCTGCTCTTCGTACCTGAGGTCGGGAAAGCTGGCGGCGCACTCGTTGTCGCGGAAGAGATTGAGGCTGAAGGTCAGCTCCTGCTCCAGCGCGAATCGCACCACGTCCGCCACGCCTGCGGCGTTGCGACCGGTGATGGTAATGGAAAGATGCGGAGCATGGCCTTGCCCGATCAAACGGGCGATCGTGCGCTCGACGAAACGAAACGAGGGCCGGCCGTTCGCGAAAGGCCGCTGTGTGTCGTGCTGACTGCCCAGCCCGTCCAGGGAGATCATCACCGGGATCCCCTCGGACTTCAGGGCCTCGACCAGCGTGGGGGACAGCGCCACGCCGTTGCTGAGTAGCGTCGCGTACAGTTGCAGCCCATGCTGGGCGGCCAGTGTGCGCGCATAGGCGTGAAGGCTCAGCACCAGGCGGTGATTGAGGCTCGCCTCTCCGCCAGCATACTTCAACTTGACGGCCGGGAAGGCATGGTCGACGGCCGAATGGATCACCGCCTCGACGGCAGCCCGCCCGACGGACTCATCCATTCCCTCGTTGGACTTGTTCACATAGCAGTAGGGGCACCGAAGATTGCAGGCGTTGGTCACGTGCAGCCATGCGGTCAACACCGTGTTGCTGTGGAACTGAAGATGGAGGAGCTGGCCATATGGTTGAATCATCTCAAGTTGCTGAAGTCGCCTGAATGCCGCCTCGAAGTCTACATCGCTCCCAGGCCAGGCACGCCGCGCGTCTTGAAAGGTGGAGGGCTGCTGGAAGTGACGAAATACGCTGTGTGCCGGCTCATTGACGACGACCACCCCGCCGTGCCCGACTGGATTGAAGAGAAGGCGGCGCTCCGGATCAAGTCGTATCTCGATGACCTCTCGGCCACAGACCCAACGGGTTGTATCACCGACGACGCCAAATGGCAGTACGCTCGGGCTCGGGACGCGCTGGTCGATGCTGACTGGACAGTCTTCACATCCGTGGAGCAGAAGCTGCTGCGAATCGGGTAGGTCGCAACTCGAGAGTACGACGGCCCGACGCGCCGATTGCGCCGCTCTCATGGCTCAGGCCTCTCTGGACGGGTGGGTCGGAGGTCATGAGCCGTTGAGCAGCTATGCAGCAGCTCAGATGTCCTGCACGTAACTCGAAGCGTCGACCAGGAAGGACCGGTTGGGTTACGGATAGGATTCCTGGTCACGCGCTTAGACTAGTACAGTCCCTCCAGACGAGCCAGTAGTAAGGTGGATCCGTGCTCGACGTTACTCCATGCAAGGCGAAGCTCCTCCAGCCAAACGGCGCGGGTGTCGGGCGGAAGCTGCCGGAAGAGTTCTCCCATCGTCGCGAACTCGCTTGGGATAGCGGCGGCGCCGTACGATCCCATGTATCCCATGGCGATCTTGGGAAACCCCATCTTGTAGTTCTCCAAAGCATTGCTTAGCAAAGCCTCGATGTGCCGATCATCGGACGTCAGCGCATCGTGGATGCCCAGGTGGCCTTGAAGGAGACGCCACCTGCCGATGAGGTCCGGGAACTCATATTGCGCACTGGCTTGTTCGATCTCGGGCTTGCGCTGAGCAATCTGGTCACGGTATCCGCGCTGTCCTGTTCTTTCCCAGGCCTGGTAGGCCAGTTCGACATATTCGATCAGGTTCGCGAACCAGAACCGAAAGTCGGACAACTCCCGGGCTTGGTCGATGCCTTCCTTCAGATGGCGCAGTCCGGTATCGAAATCATGCTGTCCGAAGATGCGGCCGGCACGGTTGAGAGCGGAGGGATAGCTCCGGACGGCATGGTCGCGGCAGATTTCCAGTGCCCGGATGATACGGGCCTCAGCTTCCTTGGACAGGTCTCCTCGATCCGGCGCAGGATTAACCCCTTCTTGTGCGGCCTGGAAAAGGCAGATGGCCTGAGTCTGATAGACTCTTCCCAGCCAGGGAATGTTCCGCAGTGCCTGAAAGATTCGCTCGGCCTCTTGATAAGAGTCCCAAGCCGTTTGGAAGCGCTTCGCGTAGCGATATATCTCGCCACGGACGTTCCATGACATGCCCTCCCCTTGCGTATTCCCAAGGAGCTGTCGCACCTTGATGGCGCTCTCGACGAGGTTCTGAGCTTCGCCATAGCTGCCGCGCAACCCCTTGACGTAGGCCCAGTTAGTCTGGATCGAGGCCATCTCCTCGCGGTCCTCGGCTGGGCTCTGCATCGATCGGATCTTCGAGATCGCATCGCGCGCTCTTCGGTAGGCATCGTCGGCCTTCTGCCACAAGCCTTCATTGCGGTAGTAGTAGCCCAGTTCCTTGTGGGCTTTCGCGGTGCGCCTCTCAAGCGCGGGCGAGGCCAGCGCGGTCGCCTGGTCGAGTGCATCATGGAAGTGCTGCTCAGCCTCCGACACGCGACCGGGAATGCGCATGCAGGCATTGCCCCGCAGGATGCTCAGTCGATAGCGCTGGTTGGCGTCGGCGTTGGTTGCCGGGAGCCTGTTGAGCAGCTGGAGGGCCGCTTCCGGCTGCTCGGTGCCGATCAGGTACTCGGCCATGGTCGAGCCGACCTCGAGGTAGGACTCTGGGCTCTTGGAGGACAGCCACTCGTGGAAATCGGCGATCACCGTGCCGGTGACGTCGCTGGAGGCGTGTACATGGGCGCCGTTCGGCAGGAAGCGCTGCATCTCCAGAGCGATCAGGTGCTCGAAGAGGACATGGCGATCCCGCCGGGCTTGCTCGAGGAGGCGCAGGAACTGGCGGCATCCGTCCGCGAAATCGCACAGAAGCTGGTAGTAAAGACGGGCGACCTTGAGTTGATCGAGTTCGCGTCTCTGGGCGTCGAGTTGCGCCACCCTCTCGATGAAGGCGCCCTCTTCGGGATAGGCGAAAGGTCCACCCTCCTCTGGTGGCTGCGTGTCGTCTAGGGCTGCCAGTTGCCGAGAGAGTTCCGCTTCAGGGCCTTCAGTCAGCTCGCGATAGATCCCGTCGACCCGCTGCCACAACCGTCGTCGCCATCGCTCGTCTTGGTCATGCAGCGGGATGATGCGCTGCGCCAACTCTTCCGCGACGGCGTCATGCAGCGTCACATAGTGGCGATTGGCGCGTGGTCGAATCCAGGGCATGCGCAGAAGCCGGTCCCATGCGTCATCCCAATCCCCCACGCCTTCGGGGAGGGCGCGGTCACTCATGAGCCGGTGCCAGATCTCGCGGTTGACGCTGTGCCGTACCACTGCCAGGCGCTTGGTGGCCTCAGACCAGAAGTCCACCGCCCGGTAGCGGGTCACGAGTCGGCGCTTGAACGCCTCGTGGAGGTTCTCCCCCGCAGGATTCATCGTTCCCTGATAGGGCACATCCCGCCGGATCTCTGCGAGCGACAGCTCTGCTTCCTCCGGAATTCCCACTGCTGCGAGATAATCGAGCGTAAAGGCAAGCCACAGTGGGTGTCCGCGGGTCAGTTGGACCAGCTTCTCCTTCTCTTCGTCGGTGAGGTCGGAGGCGATAATGCCTCTGTTGAGGTAGTCGAGTGCAGCCGTCCGGGTGAATTCAGCAAGGTGCACGGTCGTGACCGGAAGCGGATGGTACGGATCATCCACGAGTTCTCGCTTGATCGGGTCCTGCGTGTCGCCATCTCCAGGCAGTGGCCGGCCCGAAAGGATGAACAGGGTGTCTGGCAGTGCCTTCATCCACCGGGTAATGGTTAACAGCAGGTACATGCCGCGGATGGTTTCCATTGTGTCGAGGGTGATGACTACCGTCTTACCGGTATCTTCGACGAAGTCCGTATAGCACTGCTCAAAGACGCTCTTGATTCGCCCCAGGTGGCCAATAACAGCCTCATAGTCCATGTGTGGCCGCATGTACCGTGGCAGATGGGTGAGGTACTCTATGTACCGCCTGAAATACCGATTGTCCGGGTCTAGCTGTTGGGCGACCTTCCGCTCGAGGTTTGAGAGCAACCAGTACTCAGGGTCGTCGGCGTCGAGGGGTTCTATCCATTTAATAGTCTCGTCAGCAGCGGTCCGAGCCAGCTCGCGTACGAGCGATGACTTCCCGATACCGCCTGGGCCGTAGAGCAGCACTGCACGGCTGCGCCGGTCTTCTCGGACCCGCGTCGCTTCCTGCCGGATCTGCTGCTCTTCCTCGCGCGGGATATGGGCGGGGAACAGGATTCCCTCATTCATTACCGTGACTCCTGGGATGGCGCTGTGACGATGTGTACTAGCCGATCGAACAATTCAGGGCCCACGGCCTTCTGCAGCTCCTCGTCATTCCACATCCGCTCGGCGGCATAGGCTCGTAGCTCCGGCACGGCGTAGGCGGAAGATGGTCTCAGGTCATGCGAGAGCTTCCTGGCTGACCCAGTGAGTTCCTTCTCCAGCTCCCGGGGCTGGCTGAGACGGAGCACGGCCGCCTCGTGCCAAAGGCACTCCACCAACCCGATGACCTGCTCCTTTCCGGCTTGCTTTTCGGCCCAGACTTCGACGAATTTCCGCGCCGCACGGTGAGCATCGGCACGCCGCTCGTCAGACCTATAGTAGTAGCGATAGAGGAGCCGGCGGATCGCCGGATAGATTTCCTGCCAGGGTTCATCGAGTGGTCGTGACAGCAGAGCTGTACCGCTAATGGCTCCCCACAGGTCTTCGATAGTCCACCCCAGGTGGTCGAGGATCGCGGATGCTGCATCCAACTCGAAATGATGGCGCAGATGCGATTGAGTAAAGAGGCGATATGGGGCGAGGAAGCGAAAGGCTTCCTCCAGCGCGTCTCGCTGCTCTCTCAGACGCCGTCCACCCCAGGGGAAAAGACTCTCCAGCGAGAGCAAGCTCGTTTGGATGTAGGGTCGGGCAAGCTCCTCGAAGACCTCTTGGTCATCGAGCCGCTCAAGGTCGAACCACCCCTCTCTCTGAATCCATTGGAGGCATCCCACCAGCAGGGCCGGTAGCCCCTCGCTCAGGCGATGCACGCGTAGGGCATTCTGCTCCAGTACGGCGGGGGCAATGGTGCGATGCATCTGCTGCGCCATGCCTTGCAAAGCCCGACGCACGATGTCGATATCCAGTTCGGTGAGGGGCAAAATGGCGAGACGTGGAGGCGGGGCCACGCCTCGCCACTCGTCCTCCCGGCGGCTTGCGACGACGAAGGCGACCTTGAGGTCGACGTTGCCTGCCTCCTGCACCAGATGGTGGACCTCGCTGAGATAAGATCGCAGGGTTCTGGCGGTCTTCTCTTCGAGCAGCTCGGCGCTATCCAGCAGACAGAGAGCCGGCCTCCCGTTCCTGCTAATCTCGCGGCTAATCTCCCGTGCGAGTTCGCGGAGCGTCTTCGAGTCGGTTGTCATAGAAGGGGAAAGCCCGAAGAGGCGCGCTAGCAGCGGTGCCGCGTCGCTACGAACGTCAAGAGGCTCCTCGCGCACGTCAATTAGCCTCGTCACCCAGCGAGGAGGGTCATCCAGCGCGACTTCGGCGCGGAGCCGGTGAAGGAGCCCGGACTTGCCAAGACCAGGGGGGGCAATCACAAGCCAGAAGTGTGGGCCACGCGGATTGGCCAAGCTGCGCATCAGCGAGTCAAGTTCGTCGCTGTGGTTGTCAAGCAGACGAGCACCCTCTGAGGTGGGGAGGCTGGCAGGTGTGACGACCTGGACCTCAGCGTACCGAGGTGAGTCGGACCTCCTTTCGAGGCTTTCCTCGCGCGCTACATCCCAGGAGTGGCCTTGGGGGCTAATGCGGGTATCAGGCAGCCATCGGCCCTTGTCTGGCTCGTAGATGCGGGCCCAGCGCTCGACTCTGTTGGCCTGGACGCGGACGAGCTGGTAGCTGGAGGGGACCACAGCCGGGCGAGTGGCTGCGGTGGCCGCAGCGCTGACGCTCGATAGGGCTGGTAGGCCGTTGCTCAGCCTGTGCAGCATCACGTCGTGCCCGTGGCTGTACAGGAGTAGGTCAAGGTGAGGGCCGAGAGTGCGGCCCAAGTCATCAGCGTCCCGCAAGCTCTCCGGATCCTCCGCAGCGCTGTGCGTCACGTCGTGGTGGACCACGCCGATCCGTAGCCAGCCGAGATCCTCGAACGCGCGGAGCCGCTCAGCAAACCAATGGAGCTGCCCCTCGCCGACCTCACCGTAGTGGTCCTCGTCGCGGTGGCTATCGGCCATGGTCGAGTTCAGCCCCGCGACCACCAGCCGCATCTCGGGCATCTGGAACAGCGTCCATGGCTGCTCGTCATCGAAGACGACGGCCCTCTCGCCGCTGTAGAAGCGCGAGAGCATGGCGACGAACGGCTCCCACTTCGGCGCGTAGGGCGGTCGTGGCTGTTGATCGTTCGCCTCACATCTGTGGAAGTACGCCTGGCTCGCGGTCCGGCTGACGTCTTGGTCGCCAGGCACGATGATCATGCGTCGGCGCTCGATCTTGAGGGCGTTGCTGAGTTGCCCCAGCACGGTTAGTGCTTGATCGAACTCGCGCTGTGAGCCGGTCGTGGTGACATCGCCAGAGATCACTACGACGTCGGGCTTGAGCCCGAGGTCGTCCTCCAGTTCGCGAAGGTCCTCGCTGATGCTCGGGCCACGGTCTCCGAGTACAGGGTCGCCGTCAACCTGAAGGCCGGGAAGGTGCAGGAGCATCGGGCCGGCAGTCTCTAGAAGCTCATCGGCGGTGACTCCGAAGACACGCGCCAGCACCGCGATCTCGCCGGCGCTGATCCCGCGCTCCCCAGACTCGATCTTGGCGATCGTGCCTCTGGTAAGGGAGCTCATACCTGCTCGGGCGCACTCCTCCCCTAGCCTTCTTGCAGGCCACTTCCGCTCTCTCCGTAGGGCGCGTACACGCATCGCGGCGAGGCGTCCCATCTCGGCCACCGGCCCAGCCTCCCTATCTGTGCCAATTCGGACACATCATAGCACCCCAGGTCGCTTGCAGGCTGCTCTGAAATCGGGCAGACTTAGTACCATTAAGGGACACTGGATGTCCAATTAGCTCTTCTGCGACATCAGACGGCACCGAAGCCCGGAGGAGGCGAGGGCCGTGGTTCTCTCTTCACTACCTCACACGCCAGGGACCAGCTGGTGAGCACCGGTCCTCCCGTTGGCGTGGACAAGGCGCTACACCGGCTCGCCGGGCGCGTAGCACGCCGTTCGGCGGGCGTGCGCTCGCTGGTAGGCGGCTCCGCCAGCAGCGCACTTGCCGCCTTGGCAGTGAAGCTGCATCTACTCGACACGCTGCCAGGGTGGGGGAAGGCAGCCTTCGTCCTCACCAGTCCCCTGCCGGGCCTGCTGGTGGGCGTCTGCATCGCCCGCGTGCAGGGCAGCGAGGACCGCAAGACCCTCGCTCGCCTCGCCGAGGTCAGCCGAGTCGAGGCCGAGCAGCAGCGCAAGAACGACCTGAGCCGGGCTGTCGCGCAGATCGAGCTGGAGCACGCGCGTCACGAGCGCCTCGCAGGTCTGACCGGGATCCCTGAGCATCTCGCCAGACACGGCATCAGCGTGAGGTATGAGGACGCCGACGGTGCGAGCCAGTCGCTGGAGATCGGCGGCGAACACCCTGCTCGGGCTGAGCGCCAACCGCAAGTCCAAGACGACCGTCACCTGCGAGCGGTCTCGAAAGATGAGACGCACGAGTGACAGCCGCGTCGTCGCCATCAAGTCAATGGTCTGTACCAGAGCGATCACGGGACACTTCTTTGAACCCCAGGCGGCGCATCTCTCCGACCAGCCACGTCCTACTCACTCGAAGCTCGGCCCGCATCCGCCGCACCGACCAGCCCTGCGCCACCCGCCGCACCCGCAGATACGACGCTAGGTCCGCGAACCCCAGCTCCCCAAGCCGCGCCGCCCGGCGCGCCTGCCACACCCCGGCCTGCACCCTGCGCCCCCGCGCGGCCGCGACGCGCTCCCCTGCCGTGCGCCGCGACCGTCGCACCCCATGATGGTCCAGCAGCCGCCGCACCGTCGCCGACGCCGCCCCCAGCTCGGCCACCACCGCCGAGCGCGCCCAGCCCCGGCCGTGACCCGTTCCTCGGCCGCCCGCCGCCGCTGCCGCGCCAGCCGCGCCGGCAGATCCGGCAGCCATGTTCGCCTGCCTCGCTATAGCCCAACCACTTTCCGGTCGCATGCCTTGCGGTTTCCGCCCATGCCACATGGCTGTTATAGTTGGCTTGAACGGAACCTCGGAAGTCGCCTCGTCCGGTGGATCTCTGACCGCCAGAGCAGCCGGACCTCACGCTGAAGTACCGTCACCGCCGTGTCACCGTGGGGGCGTGACCCGAATCGGCAGTTCCGCTGCTAGCCGCACTGCGTGGGTTGCGAGGATCTGGTCCGTGCCCGGCACGCTTGCATTTGCCTGAAACAGTGCTGGCCACGATGAGCCGCCAAGGTTGGCGGAGGCGGCAAGAAATTGCGTCAGCGCGATGAGTCCTACTTCGCAAGTTAGCAGTGCGAGTGCGATGAGGAGGAGACGCTTGCCAGTCTTAATTCCCGCTGTTGACCCGCCAGCGATAGTATATCTAAAGCCTCCAAGAACGATCATCGCTATTACAGCGAGCCCGCATATGGAAGCCGCAGCATCTGCGAACCTGCCGCCGGTCCCGTACATCCGATGCCAAAGCATGTCCAAGCCGTGGGCGCTAAGAGGCCCGACCACAAAGACCCACATCATCGTTGTGATCTTGGCCGTGGCGATCCTGTCGGTGACCTCAATGAACGACTCGTAGCTGCTTTGCTGACGTAGGCGGGGTTCCGCTATTCGTTTCTGTTCCTGGCGATGGCCCAGGCTGCGGGCGATCTGAGGGGCGCTGTTCAATAGTCCGGCGGCGAAGCTAACGCCAACGATGAGGCGCGTAACCGGGTAGAGCTTGGCGCGGTGCAAGATGTGGTCGAGTTCGGCCTGCCACTCTCTGCCGACGTCGGCGCGTAGCTCGGGTGGCAGCCGCCAGAGGGCCGCGCGCAGCAGCGCGTAGGGTACCCGGTCCAGGCGGGCTCGGATCTCCTCGCGAACCATGTCCCCCATCACGACGGCGACCAAGCTGCCGAGGCAGCCTAGGACGATCGCAGCGTGCCTGGTCAAGTCCCCGAGCGCCGCGATGGCTAGGCCGCCGAGGAATCCCAGAACGAGCACGCCGATGGTTCTCATGCGGGTCCGCCTTGGGGGCGCAGCCGGCCCTCGGGCGGGGCAGGCGGACGCAGCCGGTTGCTAAGCGCGGTGAGCGTTTGTCGTGCGATCCGCTCTCCTTCTGCGGTGATCCGGTAGAAGCGGCGGGCCGGGCGTTGCAACTTGACGGCGTCAATCTCCTCCCAGTCGCTTACCAGCCACCCGGCCCCCTCCAGCCGGGCCAGGATCGGGTACAGGGTGCCGCTGGGCAGGCCGGTGCGCCGCATCAGCTCGAACCCGTAGCGGGGCTCGGTGGCGTCGTCCAGGAATGCCCGTAGCACCTCGGCGACGTTCCCGGTGACCCGTATCTCATCGGTCATGTCGGTATTCTACATAGGGGATTGCATAACGGGGACTGTTGCATTGACGATGAGGCAGCCCGAGCGGTGAGACTCCAGCCATGACAACTGCTCACCGTCCGTCGTTTCCACCGCAGTCCGCGTTCGCCGGCTTCCGCTTCCCGCCGGACGCGATCGTGCTCGCGGTCCGTTGGTACCTCCGTTTCAGTCTCTCCTACCGCGACGTGGAGGAGTTGCTCGTCGAGCGTGGCGTCGAGGTCGACCATGTGTCCATCCACCGCTGGGTGCTGCGGTTTGCGCCGCTGCTGGCTGAGGCTGCTCGGCCCTGCCGCCATGCCGTCGGCCAGCGCTGGTTCGTGGACGAGACCTACGTGAAGGTGGCCGGCCGGTGGCGCTACGTCTACCGGGCCATCGATCAGTTCGGGCAGGTCATCGACGTGTTCGTCTCCCCACGGCGGGACGTCAGGGCCGCGCGCTGGTTCTTCGAGCGGGCCATTGGCACGACCAAGATCACGCCTTCGGAGGTCGTGACCGACCGGGCGCCGACCTACCCCGTGGTACTGGAGGAGCTCCTGCCAGCCGCGTGGCATCGAACCGAGCGGTACGCCAACAACAGCGTCGAGGCTGACCACGGCCGACTCAAGGCCAGGCTGCGTCCCATGCGGAGTCTCAAGCAGGACCACAGTGCCAAGGTCGTGATCGCTGGGCATGCCTTCGTGCAGAACCTGCGCCGAGGACACTACGAGCTGGCGGTCGGGGTGCCGGTGAACCAGCGGCTGACGGTCGCATTCGACGAGCTCGCCTTGGCGATCTGAGTCGAGGGTGTCGCGGTTCAGCGCGCCTCGCGTTGGCATAACGCAACACCGCC
>WNFZ01005663.1_pt1 | contig 11424 bp, 9 predicted proteins | sample 5400081 | NCBI WGS metagenome assembly WNFZ01 (sample SAMN13153365, study PRJNA577476) | soil metagenome | isolation source: 80 cm soil or saprolite under grassland replicate 1 | place: USA:California | collected 2016-06-15
ACCTGCAGCACGCGGCGCAGCTGCGCGCGCGTGACGAAGGTCTCGCTCGCCTGCTTGCGCGCGAGGACCTCCCTGGCAAGGCCCCACAAGCAGGCGCCGGCGAGGATCACCGACAGGTAGAACGGGAAGTAGCCGGCCTGCGGGCCGGTCGAGTCCCAGCCCATGCCGGTGCGCCAGTTGTCGAACGCGAGCAGCCCCGCGAGCGCGAGCAGCGCGAGCGAGACGACGACGTCGACCGAGCGATTGCCGGTCACCGCCGGCGAATCGCTCGCCGGCGCGGTCGGGTCCTCGACGACGATTTCGTCTTCGGATTTCGACGCCATCAGTTGGCGACGAAGCCGGCCTCGGTCATCAGGCTCTTGTTGAGCGCGTCGTCCTCTTCCAGGAACTTTAGCATGTCCCTGCCGGTGAGGAAGACGGGCTTCAAGGCCTGCTTCTCCATATAATCACTGTATTCCGGCGTTTGCGTCAGCTTCTTGAACAGATCGACGTAGAACGCGGTCTGGTCGGGCGCCACCTTGCCGGGCAGGAACATGGCGCGCAGCATCAGATACTGCACGTCGACGCCTTCGTCCCTGCAGGTCGGGATGTCGTTCCACGACATGGAGTCGGTGACCCTGGTCCTGTACTGGATGCGTTCCTTGTCGAACACGCACAGCGCGCGCACCTGTCCGGCGCGCCAGACTTCGAGGTTCTCCGAAGGATTGTTGACGTTCGACTGGGTGTGGTTGCCGACCAGCTGCGTCGCCGCCTCGCCGCCCGACCGGTACGGCAGGTAGGAGAATTTCGCGCCGGTCTTCTTCTCGAGGAAGACGGTGAGGACGTGGTCCTCGCGCTTGGAGCCGGTGCCGCCCATCTTGAACGGCGGATTGGCGGCCCTGGCGGCCGCGACGAATTCCTTCACGTTCTTGTGGGGCAGCGTGGTGTTGTCCCACAGCACGAACTGGTCGAGCGCGATGATGGACACCGGCGTGAGCTCGCGCCAGTTGAACGGGATCTTGGCCGAGAGCGGCAGCATGTAGATGAGCGAATAGGCGATCAGCACCTTGTGCGGGTCGCCGGCGCTCGACTTCATGTAGATCAGCGCCTCCGCGCCGGAGGCGCCACCTTTGAGCGAGACGACCATCGGCTGCTTCATCAGGCTGTTCTTCTGGATGGCGGCCTGCATCATCCTCGCCATCTGGTCGGACGCCCCGCCCGCGCCGGCGGCGACGACGATCTCGACGGGCTTCCCCGGCTCCCATGCGACGGCGGGCCCCGCCGTCAGCGCAAGCACCGACAACGCAAGCGTGCTCCACTTCTCGGATTTCATGACTCCTCCTAGGGAAAGCTCCGCGGTTTTTAGTCCAGCAAGTCCCGCGGATGCCGAAAATAATCAGGCCGCCTTGCGCGGGGCCGCGCGCGCGCTCTCGGCAAGGTGGTCCAGCGCGGCGAGCACGCCGCCCTTCTTGTGGGGGACGTTGGCCAGCGCGAGGCCCATCTCGACTCCGGCGAGCGCGCCGGCGAGCATGAGGTCGTTGAAGTCGCCCAGGTGCCCGATGCGGAACACTTTCCCGGCGAGCTTGCCGAGGCCCGATCCGAGCGACATGTCGTAGGCCTCGAGGATGATCCGGCGCAGCGCGTCGGCGTCGTGGCCCGCGGGCATCATCACGGCGGTGAGCGAGTTCGAGTACTCCTCGGGCACCGCGCACAGGATCTCCAGGCCCCAGGCGCGCACCGCGCGGCGCGTGCCTTCCGCGTGGCGCGCGTGGCGGGCAAAGACGTTTGCGAGGCCCTCCTCCATCAGCATCGCGAGCGATTCGCGCAACCCGTAGAGGAGGTTGGTCGCGGGGGTGTAGGGGAAGAAGCCCGTCTTGTTGTTGGCGATGATCTCCTCCCAGTTCCAATAGGAGCGCGGCAGCTTCGCCGACTGCGAGGCCTTGCGCGCCTTTTCGCTCACCGCGTTGAAGGACAGCCCCGGGGGCAGCATCAGCCCTTTTTGCGAGCCGGCGACCGTGACGTCAACGCCCCACTCGTCGTGACGGTAATCGATCGAGGCGAGCGAGGAGATCGTGTCGACCATGTAGAGCGCGGGATGGCGCGCGGCATCGACCGCCTTCCGGATCGCACCGATGCGGCTGGTCACGCCGGTGGAAGTTTCGTTGTGCACGACGCACACCGCCTTGATCTTGTGCTCGCGGTCCTCTTTCAGCTTCGCCTCGACCGCCGCCGGATCGACGCCGCGGCGCCAGTCGGTGGGAACGAGATCGACCGAGACCCCGAGCCGCGCGGCCATCTTGTGCCACAGGGAAGCGAAGTGGCCGGTCTCGAACATCAGCACGCGATCGCCGGGGGAGAGCGTATTGACGAGCGCCGCTTCCCAGGCGCCGGTGCCGGAGGCCGGATAGATCGCCACGGGCGCCTTGGTTTGGAACACCGCCTTCAGCCCTTCGAGGATTTCCAGACCCATCTTCCCGAATTCGGGGCCGCGATGATCGATGGTGGCGCTGTCGATCGCGCGCAAGACCCGCTCGGGGACATTGGTCGGCCCGGGGATCTGAAGGAAATGGCGTCCGCTGCGATAAGGCATGGCGTGCTCGTTCGTGCGTGTGGGCGAGCCGGTAGTTTATCGGAAAAGCGCCCGGCGACCATGATTTAGCTCAAGGCTGCGGTATCATGACGCTTCACCCGCTTGCCCGAAGGCCTCCCCATATGACGCTTGCCATCGACATCATCTCGGACGTGGTCTGCCCGTGGTGCTTCGTCGGCAAGCGTCGGATGGAGGCCGCACTCAGACTCTATCGCGAGCGCGGCGGCGCGGAGCCGAAGCTCACCTGGCATCCGTTCCAGCTGAATCCCGACATGCCTCCCGAAGGCGTCGACCGCGACGAATACGTCAGGCGCAAGTTCGGCGCCGAGCGCGCGGGGCAGGTCTACGGCCGCATCACCGCGGTCGGCATGGAGGTCGGCATTCCCTTCGATTTTGCGAAGGTGACGCGCCAGCCCAATACGCTCGCCGCGCACAGCCTGATCGCGCTCGCCATCGATGCGGGGAAGCAGGACGCCGTGGTGGAAGCTTTTTTCCGCGCTTTCTTTCTCGAGGGCAGGGACCTGACTTCCGCCGAAACGCTCGCCGGGATCGCGGTCGGCGCGGGGCTCGACGAGGGCGACGTGAAGGCTTTTCTCGGCAGCGCCGACGCGCGTGCGCACATCGAGGCGGAGGACAAGCAGGCGCGCGAGATCGGCGTCGAGGGCGTGCCCTTTTTCATCTTCAACCGCCGGCTCGCCGTTTCCGGCGCGCAGGCGCCCGAGGTGCTGCTCGAGGCGATGCTCGAGGCGGAGAAAGAGCCCGCGCTCACCGCGCCGGGGTGAAACCGGGCTGCCGATGGACCGCCCGCCCGCCAAGGCCTTCACCGTTTCGTTCCATCCGCGCGCCGGCGAGCCCGCGCTCGCGCGGCGCCTTTCCCGCGAGATCGAGGGCGAGGTCCTGTTCGATGCGGCAAGCCGCGGCCGCTACTCGACCGACGCCTCGATCTACCAGATCGACCCGGTCGGCGTGGTGGTGCCGAGGACCGAGCGCGACGTTCAAATCGCGCTGCAGATCGCCGTGGAGGAGGGCATCCCGGTTTTGCCGCGGGGCGCCGGCAGCTCGCAGTGCGGCCAGGCCGTGGGCGCGGCGCTCGTCATCGACACGAGCAAATATCTCAACCGCATCGTCCTGGTCGACCGCGAAGGCGCGAGCGCCGTGGTGCAGCCGGGCGTGGTGCTCGACACGCTGAATGCGTACCTGCGATCGCACGCGCTGTGGTTTCCGGTGGACGTCTCCACCAGCGCGCAGGCGACGATAGGCGGAATGGCGGGCAACAATTCCTGCGGGTCGCGCTCGATCCGCTACGGCAACATGGTGCACAACGTCCTCGGCATCGACGCGCTGCTAGCCGACGGCTCGGAATTCCACTTCGGTGCGGTGCCCGAAGATTTCTCGCGGCTCGCAGGGCCCGCGGGCTACCTCGGGCTGGCGCAAAAAATCCGCGCCATCGCCGAGCGCGAAGCGGGCGAGATCGAGGCGCGCTGGCCGAAGGTGCTGCGGCGCGTGCAGGGCTACAACCTCGACATGGTGGCTCCGCACGGCGAATGGAACTTCGCGCAGCTGCTGGTGGGTTCCGAAGGCACGCTCGCGTACTCGAAACGCATCCACCTGAAGCTCTCGCCGCTGCCCAGGGCGAGGACGCTGGGCGTGTGCCACTTCGCGGCGTTCCATCGCGCGATGGAAGCGCCGCAGCACATCGTGAAGCTCGCGCCCACCGCCGTGGAGCTGGTCGATCGCACGATGATCGGGCTCGCGCGCGGCAATACCGCGTTCCGCGCGACGGTGGAGCAGTTTATCCGCGGCGACCCCGACGCCATCCTGCTCGTCGAATTCGCAGGCGAAGGGCGCGACGAGCAGTCGAGAAAGCTCAAGGAGCTGACCGAGCTGATGGCCGATCTCGGCCACCCGGGAAGCGTGGTCGAGATCACCGACGCCGGCTTGCAGCGCGAGGTGTGGGAAGTGAGAAAGGCGGGCTTGAACATCATGATGTCGATGAAGGGGGACGGGAAACCCGTCTCCTTCATCGAGGATTGCGCCGTGCCGCTCGAGAACCTCGCCGAGTACACCGACCTCCTCACCCAGGTATTCCGCAAGCACGGCACCGAAGGCACCTGGTACGCGCACGCCTCGGTCGGAACGCTGCACGTGCGGCCGATCCTCAACATGAAGGAAGACGGCGCGAAGAAAATGCGCGCGATCGCCCAGGAAGCCTGCGCGCTCGTGAAGAAATACAAGGGCGCGGCCTACTCGGGCGAGCACGGCGACGGCCTGGTGCGCTCCGAGTGGATCGAGCCCATTCTTGGGACCCGCCTTGCTTCGGCGCTCGCCGAGATCAAGAGCCTGTTCGATCCGAAGGGGCTGATGAACCCCGGCAAGATCGTCCGGCCGTCCAGGCAGGATGACCGCTCGCTCTTCCGGTTCAAACCCGGTTACGCTCCCCAAAAGCTCGATACGGCGCTCGACTGGAGCGAGTGGAGCGTGCCGGGCGCGGCGAGCCGGGGCTTTGCCGCCGCAGTGGAGATGTGCAACAACAACGGCCACTGCCGCAAGTTCGACGCGGGCACCATGTGCCCGTCGTTCCGCGCGACCGGCGACGAGCGGCACCTGACGCGCGGCCGCGCCAACACGCTGCGCCTTGCCCTCTCCGGCCAGCTCGGCCCGGAGGCGTTCACTTCGGACGAGATGCACGCGACGCTCGACCTGTGCGTCTCGTGCAAGGGCTGCAGGCGCGAATGCCCGACCGGCGTGGACATGGCGAAGATGAAGATCGAATTTCTGCATCATTATCACCGGCGCCATGGCTATTCGATGAAGGACAGGCTGGTTGCTTATCTGCCGCACTACGCGCCCTGGGCGGCGCGCTTCGCGCCGCTCGCGAATGCGATTCAGGGAGCGGGCAAGCGCTGGCTCGGCTTCGCGCGCGAGCGCTCGCTGCCGAGGTGGCGGCGCGACGCTTTCCTGAGCTCGCTGCGCAAATGGAGCAGCGCGGGCAAAGCCGGCGAAGTCGTTCTGCTCGTCGATACCTTCAACGACTATTTCGAGCCGGAGAACGCGCAAGCGGCCCTCGCCGTGCTCGACCGGGCGGGCTATGGCGTCCACGTCGCCCGTGCGCACGACGCCGATACGCGGCCATTGTGCTGCGGGCGCACCTTTCTCGCCGTGGGAATGGTCGATGAGGCGAGGGTCGAGGCGCGGCGCGTGATCGCCGCGCTGAAGCCTTATGTCGCGCGCGGCATTCCCGTCATCGGGCTCGAGCCTTCGTGCCTGCTGACTCTGCGCGACGAGTTCAAGGCCCTTCTTCCGGGCCGCGGGACCGAAGCTCTATCGGCGCAAGCGCTGCTCTTCGAGGAATTTCTCGCGCGGGAGCGGGAGGCGGGGCGCCTTGCGCTCGAGCTCAAGCCGCTTCCCGGGAAACGCGCGCTCGTGCACGGCCACTGCCACCAGAAAGCGTTCGGAGCGATGCCGGCGGTGCACCAGGTCCTCGCGCTCGTGCCCGAGCTGAAAGTCGAAGCGATCGAGTCCTCCTGCTGCGGGATGGCGGGAAGCTTCGGCTACGAGGCGTCGCACTACGAGGTCTCGATGAAGATGGCCGAGCTTGCGCTCCTTCCCAGGGTGCGCTCGGCGGGCGCTGACGCGATCATCGTCGCCGACGGCACCAGCTGCCGCCACCAGATCGCCGACGGCACGACGAGGCAGGCGGTGCACGTGGTGCAAGTGCTGGCCCGCGCCCTTGCCTAGCGCTCGCGCCGGATGATCCTCGAAGGCGCCGCGGCGGCGCTCGCCCTAGCGCCGATCGCTTTCGCCGGCGGGTTTATCCAGGGACTGACCGGATTCGGCTCGGCGCTCGTCACGATTCCGCTCGCCACGTTCTTCGTTCCGCTGCCGTTCGCGTTGGCGGTGTTCGCGGTCGTCGATTTCGTCAACGGGCTTCGGCTGGGCCTGGAAAATCCGCGCAACGCGGTCCTCGCGGAAGTGGCGAGGATGGTGCCACTCATGATCGTCGGGGTCACCACCGGCGCCACGCTGCTCGTGAGCCTGCCGCGCGGCGCGTCGCTGATTGCGCTCGGTGTCTTCGTCCTCGCCTATGCGCTCTACAGTCTTTCGCGGCGCGGCAGGCTCGCCGTCGTCAGCCGGCGCTGGGCGTTCCTCGCCGGGTTCTGCGGCGGGCTCTCGGGGACGCTCTTCGGCGCGGGCGGGCCGCCGTATGCCATCTATCTGTCGCACCGCCCATTGAGCAAGGAGCAGTTCCGCGCGACACTCACCCTGAACACGATCTTCAGTATCGGAGCGCGCTTGGTCGCATTTGCCGTGACGGGGCTGCTCATGCAGGACGGCGTGTGGGTCACCGCCGCCGCGGCGATCCCGGCCGGGCTTTTGGCGATTTACCTCGCGTCGCGGATTTTTCGCGTGATCTCGCGCGAGATGGTGATGCGCGCGGTGGGTATCCTGCTGCTCGCGAGCGGCGCCTCGCTGATCGCGCGCGGGCTCGGTTAAGCGGGTCAGGCGCGGATGTCGGGGTCGAGCTGCCGCTCGATCCAGGCGATCTGGTCCTTGAGGAGAAGCTTGCGGCGTTTCATGCGGGTGAGGGCCAGCTGGTCGTGAGAGGGGTCGTCGCCGAGTCTGTGGATGGCGGCGTCCAGGTCCCGGTGCTCGAGCTGCAGCTCGTGCAGCCGCTGCCTCATCTGCGCCTGCATCTGTTCATTCCCCGCTTCGACCATGGCACGCTTTCATTTTAGACCTTCTGAGGCCGACGCCAAGCCCAGGCGAGCATGCCGATGCCGATCAGGATCATGGGCGCCGACAGCCACTGGCCCATGGACAGGTCGAGCGCAAGAAGCCCAAGAAAATCATCGGGCTCGCGAAAGTATTCGGCCGTGAAACGAAACACCCCGTAGCCGAGGAGGAACGCGCCCGACACCGCGCCCGCGGGCCGCGGCCTCGCCGAATAGATCCAGAGGATCACGAACAGGAGCACCCCCTCGAGGGCGAACTGGTAGAGCTGCGAGGGATGGCGCGGGAGCGGCCCCGCGCCGCGGAACAGCATCCCCCAGGGCAGGTCGGTGACCCGGCCGTAGAGCTCGCCGTTGATGAAATTGCCGAGCCGCCCCGCGGCGAACGCAAGCGGGGCCAGCGGCGCAAAGAAATCGGTGAGCTCGAGCCAGCGCAAGCGGTGCCTGCGCGCGACATACCACAGGGCGACCAGCACGCCGAGGAACCCTCCGTGGAACGACATGCCGCCGTGCCAGACGGCGAGGGTTTCGAGCGGATTGGAAAAGTAGTATGCCGGCTTGTAGAAGAGCACGTAGCCGAGCCTGCCGCCCAGAACGACGCCGAGCACGCAAAAAAACAGCAGATCGTCGAGTGTCGAGGTGGTGATGCGCTCCGGTTTTGCGCGGGCGATGCGCAGCCGGCCCAGCCAGAACGCCACGGCAAAGCCGACCAGATACATGATCCCGTACCAGCGGATCGCGATCGGGCCGAGCGAGATCGCGACCGGATCGAAGTTCGGATGAACGAGCATGAAGGGCTGCGGCGCGCTTTCAAGTAAAATGCAGGCGAAGCGTAACTGATTTTCTGCATTCGGAGTTTTTCCCATGGCGGACAACTGGAGAAGCAAGACCATCACCCAGGGCGAGGCGCGCTCGCCCAACCGCGCGATGCTGCGCGCGGTGGGCTTCGGCGACGGCGATTTCGACAAGGCGATCGTCGGCGTCGCGAACGGCCACTCGACGATGAATCCCTGCAACGCCGGCATCCAGCCCCTGGTGGACCGCGTTCTCGCCGCGGTGAAGGCGGCGGGCGCGATGCCGCAGGCGTTCGGCTTTCCGACCGTCACCGACGGGATCGGCATGGGCACCGAGGGGATGAAGTATTCGCTCGTCTCGCGCGAGGTGATCGCCGACGCGATCGAGACCGCCGTGAACGGCCAGCTGATGGACGGCGTGATCTGCGTGGGCGGCTGCGACAAGAACATGCCGGGCAGCGTGATGGCGATGGCGCGCATCAACGTGCCGGGCATCTTCGTGTACGCGGGTACCATCAAGCCCGGATTCTGGAAGGGACAGAAGCTCACCATCGTCTCGCCTTTCGAGGCGGTGGGAGCGCTCGCCGCAGGCAAGATCTCGCGCGAGGATTTCGACGGCATCGAGAAGAACGCCTGCCCGTCGGTGGGCGCCTGCGGCGGCCAGTACACCGCGAACACCATGTCTTCCTCGTTCGAGGCGCTCGGCATGAGCCTGCTCGGCTCTTCCCAGATGGCCTCGCCCGACCCTGAGAAGGCGGACTCCGCCGCGGAATCGGCGAAGGTCCTGGTGGCCGCGATCCGGGCGAATATCCGGCCGCGCGACATCATTACGCGCAAATCGATCGAGAACGCAGTCGCTCTGGTGATGGCCACCGGCGGCTCGACCAACGCGGTGCTGCATTACCTCGCGATCGCCAGCGCAGCAGGGGTGAAGTGGACGATCGACGATTTCGAGCGCGTAAGGCGCAAGGTCCCGGTGCTGTGCGCCCTGAAGCCCTCGGGTCCCTACGTCGCAACCGATTTCCACGCCGCGGGCGGCCCGCCGCAAGTGCTGAAAATGTTGCTCGCGCACGGCCTGGTGCACGGGGAGTGCATGACGATCACGGGGCGCACACTGGCCGAGGAACTCGCCGGCGTGTCCGAAGAACCGAGAGCCGGCCAGGACGTCATCCGCCCCTGGAACAATCCGGTGTACGCGCAAGGGCACCTCGCGATCCTCAAGGGCAACCTCGCGACCGAGGGCTGCGTCGCCAAGATCACCGGCCTCAAGCAGACTTCCATCACCGGTCCCGCGCGCGTATTCGATTCGGAGCCGGCGGCGATGAAAGCGATCCTCGCAAAGAGGATCAAAGCCGGCGACGTGATCGTGATCCGCTACGAAGGGCCGAAGGGCGGCCCCGGAATGCAGGAGATGCTGGCGCCGACCTCGGCGCTTATCGGACAGGGTCTGGGAGAATCGGTCGGCCTCATCACCGACGGGCGCTTCTCGGGCGGCACCTGGGGAATGGTCGTGGGCCACGTGGCGCCCGAGGCCTACGTCGGCGGCGCGATCGCGCTCGTGAAGGAAGGCGACTCGATCACGATCGACGCCAAGAAGCGCCTTATTCAGCTGAACGTCTCGGCAAAAGAGCTTGCCGCGCGAAAGAAAAAATGGAAACAGCCCAAGCCGCGCTACACGAGTGGCCTTATGGCGAAATACATGAAGCTCGTGTCCACTGCGAGCAAGGGCGCCGTCACCGACGGAGCGTGATACGAACAGGGAACTATTATTCCTTACGACTTCGCGTGAATGCAGTAGACGCTGCGGGTGACGCCCGCCATGCAACGCGTGATTGCTCGTTACGTCTGGACGCTGGTAGATTGCGAAGTTGGCGGACTAGGCTGCAGCCGCCGACGGACTCGAACTCGACGCAATAGATTGAAGATCCGCTTCGGACAGCGCAGTTATGGACTTGACTATGGCTTCTGTCCTCTTGTAGCAAGCAACGGCGAGCGCAATGGGAACTAGGTACGGAATCCAACCACCACCATTTGTACTCAGAACGAACCCAAGGACTTCGTTTGCGCGCTTTCTAATGTCAGCTGCTTCCGGAAATTTGCAATCATCGAGAATCTTTGAGCGAGCAGCTATTCGAGCTCTAAGGTCTGCGTCGTGTTCCATGCGCCTTGCCACTGTTACTAGCATCGCTATATCCATGCGGGGCAGGAGACGAATGGCGTTGTTAATTGAGTCTTGAAGATAGTGAAAATGCCTGTCGTCAAGTTTGTTTCCAAGGTGCATTTTTAATTCTCGTGCTTCATCACGAAGCTTGAACAGCCTGAATCTAAAGTCAAGGCGCAAAGAAGGCGCAAGTATTGCCTCATACCACCAGTGCCAGATAGCAAACGCAATAACTCCGAAGATGAAGTATTCCATAGCTACCTCCGCTCGCTCGAATGGAGCTTGTTTCCTAGACCCTTCTCTTGCAACTTAGTTTTCTCATCAGACACTCTTGTCATCTCGCCGGTGAAGAGGCGGCGCTGATATTTGGCGTGAAAGTACCACCCCAAAAGCGCGCCAAAGAACAGTAGATACCCTACCAACCAAAAGTGCCTGATTCCTTCAAGGAGTACATCCACGACCTCGTCCACCTTCTTTTCGGACATCCGCCAGATGAGGGAAAGCAATATGAGGCCTACGAGGAGCAACGGAAGTTGCCCTTTGGTCATGGACGCCGTCAAGACGTCCCGTACTGCTTGCGCCCAAGTTACTCCTTGTGGACGGTTTTTCGCTGCCACCCAACCCCCCACAACTCCCTTGAGGGCTAGATACTACACCCCTAGGAAGAAATCTGTGTGAAGCGCGGCGATGGTCAAATTGAGACACCATAGTTCCCCGTTACCCTCCCCAGTGTAGACCGCAACGAGTTAGTACCGGACCGGGGAATCCATGAAGCTCGGCGGCGGGGAACGACCGACCAGCGACTCGAGCAGAATCAGCTCGCTGTCGGTGTGGTTGGCGACGCTCGCCGGTACGATGGCGCGCTCGCGCCCGTCGCCGTAGATATAGCGCGGCGACTCGTGGTGGCGCGTGCTGTAGGATTCGCGCGCGCCGCCCAGCGTCGCGGCGACCTCGGCGGTGCCGTAGCAAAGGCAAAAGTAAGTGCGCGTGGGCTCGGCCTCGATGTACGCGCCGGTGCCGCGAATGCCTATGGTCGCGGTCGCGGTCACCAGGCGCCGCTCGCCCCCGCTCGCGAAGACGCCGAGCAGTTTTCCCGTCACCAGCCGCAGGGCGCTCACCAGCAAGCCGCTCCCGATCAGCTCGGCGCGGCTCGCTTCGCGCACGAGGAAC
>WNFZ01008598.1_pt1 | contig 11424 bp, 5 predicted proteins | sample 5400081 | NCBI WGS metagenome assembly WNFZ01 (sample SAMN13153365, study PRJNA577476) | soil metagenome | isolation source: 80 cm soil or saprolite under grassland replicate 1 | place: USA:California | collected 2016-06-15
CCAGACCTATAGACGCGCCGGCGCTGCTTCGGTTGGGCGGCGGGTAGAGGGTCCAGCGGGTGGTTTCTGCCCGCGCTTCTTGTTTAGAGTCGGGACGCATCTGGGAATTTGGGCCGTACATCGGGAGGGGAGACGGCGCAAGTGGTCAGCGGAGGTCGGGCGGCCAGGCGAGTCCCGCCGACGGTCGTCGCGGCCGGCTGTTTCTTGCTGCTCGGGAGCGGCGTCGGGACGTCCACCGCCCGTAACACGCAGGCGATCCGCCGCCCGGCGGTATCGCCGCCGAGCGTCGAGAAGAAGAGAGCTCCTGAGGCTGACGCGGACACGCTTCTCGTCGAGGTGGCCGGCGGGGCTGACGCCGCAGCGGTCGCCGCCGACCACCGGGCACGGAGACTGCGCGCGATCCCGGGGACGCGCTTCGTGTTGGTGGCGACGAACGGTCGCGCACGGAGCGCAGCCATGCGGGAACTTCGCGCCGACCCCCGCGTCCGCCGCGTAGAACCGAACTACGTCCGCGTCGCAGCCGCCGCGCCGACTGATCCGTATTACGCGAAGGGCCGTCAGGGCTATCTGCGCTCGCCGCGCTTCGAGTCGGCCTGGGGCACGGTGCCGTCCGCGTCAGGCATCACGGTGGCGGTCCTGGACACGGGGGTGGACCTCGACACCCCCGAGCTCGCAGGACGCATCCTTTCCGGCTGGGACGTCGTGAACCGCGACGGCGATCCGAGCGACGACTACGGCCACGGCACCGAAGTTGCCGGGGTGCTCGCTGCCGCCCACGACGGTCAGGGGATCGCCGGTGCGGCGCCGGGCGTGTCCATCCTGCCGGTCAAGGTCTTGGACGCTCAGGGACGCGGCACCGATGCCGACGTCGCCACCGGAATCACGTGGGCCACGGACCACGGCGCGCGGGTGATCAACCTGTCGCTGGGCGGACCGGGCGATTCGCAGGTGCTGCGGGAGGCGGTCGCGTACGCGCTTTCGAAAGATGCAGTGGTCGTCGCGTCCGCGGGCAACGACGAGGGGACGACGCCGAACTACCCGGCTGCGATTCCGGGCGCCGTCGCGGTCGCCGCGACGGACTGGGAGGGGGACGCGACCTTCTTCACGAGCTACGGCGACTGGGTCGACGTGGCTGCGCCGGGATGGGACCTGTGGACGACGGCGCGCGCCTCCGGCCCGAAGGCGTCGTACGCGAGCTTTTCCGGAACCTCCGCGTCGGCCCCGCTCGTCGCGGGTGCGGCGGCGCTCGTCCGTGCGCTGAATCCGGGTTGGACGCAGAAGCAAGTCGTCGATCGCATCGTCGGCACGGCGCTCGACGTCGGGCCGCGCGGCCGGGATCCGTATCACGGCGCCGGGTTGGTGGACGCGTACGCCGCCGTCGGCGGGCCGGCGCAGGCGGCCGTTGCGCCGCCCGGCGGCGATTCGGCGGAGCCGAATCCGACACCCGACCGAGCTACGTCGCTCGCGATGAATGCGGTCGTCTGGTCGACGAGCTCGCCGCAGGGCGACACCGACTGGTTCACGTTCACCGCGTTCAGCACCGGGGAGTATCTCCTCCTCGTCCAGCCGGACACGTACCGGGATCCTCGCCCGCAGGAGTTCGATCCCGTCGTCGAGATCTTCGACTCCACGTTGCGGCTCGTTGTCCGGCAGGACGACGGCGGCATCGATGCTCACGAGTCGGTGCTCCAGAGCCTGGCCGCAGGGAAGTACTTCGTACGCGTGCGCAACTACGCGCCGTCGCGCAGCGCCGGCCCCTACGCGGTGAAGATCGAGCCTTACGGCAGCGGCACGCCCGCGCGCTTCCTCCCGTTCGAGGCCTGGGACCTCGGTTCGTTCCCGATGTCGACCGCGGTAGGTGACGCGACCGGCGACGGACGTGCGGACGTGCTGGTCGCGACAGCGCCGTACGGCGGCTCGCCGTACGACGCATCGCTCCTCGTGTTCCCGCAGATCGACGACGGCTGGCTCGACGAACCCGCACAGATCTTGCCGATCGGCACCGGGACGCAGGACACGCCGGCGCTCGCTACCGGCGATCTCGACGGCGACGGTCGCGTCGACGCCGCGGTCGGGACGCTTGCCGGTGTGCATCTGTTCAAGCAGGCGGGCGGCGAGCTCGCCGCGTGGACGACCCTCGACGTTCCCGGCGTACGCGACCTCGTCCTCGCCGACGTCACCGGTGACGGACGCAAGGACATCGTCGTGCAGACGGACCTAGACGGTGCGTCCACCTCCGGGGACGGCATCTATATCTTCGCCGCGCCTTCCTGGACGCGGAGCGTCGTCGAGGAAGGCGTGCCGCACGGCGAGTTCGAGGTCGGCGACCTCAACAGCGACGGCCGGCCCGACGTGGCAGCGATTTACGAGACCCGTTACTTCGCGTCACAGCGCGTCGACACGTACCTCCAGGCGGCCGATGCAACCTGGAGCAGCGGTCCGACGCTGACCTCTCTGTACTTCCCGGACGGAATCGCGGTGGGCGACGTCACCGGCGACGGGAAAGACGACGTCGTCACCGCGAGCTGGTCTAGCCGCGGCGTCGCGCTGTTCGCTCAAGGCGCCGGCGGGTTCGCGGCGCCCGTCGGATTCGCGAACAACGGTGCAGGCGCGGTCACGATCGCCGACGTCAACGGGGACGGCCGGAACGACGTCGTCAGCGGGAACTTCGGAACGCTCGGAATTCATTTCCAACGTGGCGACGGCACTCTCTCGCCGGCCGAGGAGACGGGCTTCGGTGCGAATACGAGCGTGCTGCCGAAGGGGATCGCGGTCGGCGACTTCACCGGCGACGGCGCGCCGGACGTGGCCCTCGCACCGTGGAGCTACGGCTGGGTCACGTTTCTTCGGCAGCGGACGTCGTCCTGGCCGCTTCCCGTCTGGATCAAGAACACGACGCCCGCCGAGGGTGGTGCAGCGGGGAGCTCGGTCTCGATCGTGCTCGGGCGCGCCCCGGACGCCACGAGCGTGAACGCGTCGACCGTTGCGGTCGCGAATGCGACGACCGGCGCGGCGGTGCCGGCTTCGGTGTCGTACGACGCAGCAACGAGGAAGATCACCGTGCAGGCCACGCTGGCTTCGGGCTCGGCGTACGTCGCGACGATCAACGGAGTGCGCGACTCGCTCGGGAACACCCTGCGCGACTACACGCTTCGGTTTACAGCCGGGACGCCGGCGGCGGACACGACAGCCCCTGACACCGTGATCTACGACGGCCCGCCGCCGCGGATGAAGTACGACTCCGAGCTGCGAATCCACCACTACTCGACCGAGGCCGGAACGCGCTTCCAGTGCAGCATGGACAGCGGGACGTGGAACGACTGCTCCGACCACTATGCGCTCGGCGGGCCGTACGGCCAGGGAGCGCACACGTTCCGCGTCCGCGCGGTCGACGGTGCGGGCAACGTCGATCCGACGCCGGCGTCCCGCAGCTGGACGGTCGATCCGAACATCGTCCCACCGCCCAACGATTCGTTTTCGAACGCACAGCAGATCAGCGGCTCGAGCGGCAGCGTCAGCGGCACGAACGTGGAAGCGTGGTACGACAACAGCGCCACGATCGCGAGCAACGCAGGCGGGCGCTCGGTCTGGTACCGCTGGACCGCTCCGGCGCGCGCGCGGGTCACGATCGACACCGTCGGAAGCGACTTCGACACGCTGCTCGGCGTCTACATCGGCACGAGCCCGTTTTCACTCACGAGCATCGCGGAGGACGACGACTCCGGCGGCGGGCGTGCGAGTCGCGTGACGTTCGACGCGGTTGCAGGGCAGGAGTACGTGATCGCCGTCGACGGTTACGCGTACGAGATCAACGCCGCCACCGGGCGCATCGCGATTCAATGGTCGAGCTCCGCGGCGGATACGACCCCGCCCACGGTGTCGCTGACGTCGCCCGCCGACGGCGCTGCCGTCGGCGGCACCGTCCCGCTCGCCGCCAGTGCGAGCGACGATGCCGGCGTTGCGAAGGTCGAGTTCCTCGCAAACGGGAGCGTCATCGAAACCGACTTGACCTCGCCTTACTCGGCGACCTGGTCGACGTCGTCACTCGCGAACGGCCTGCACCGACTCGCAGCTCGCGCGACAGATCTGAGTGGCAACGTCGCTATGTCAGCGGAGCGGACGGTGACCGTCGACAACGCTTCGCCCGAGACCACGATCGACTCGGGACCGGCGGGAACGGTTGCATCCGCCTCCGCGAGCTTCGGCTTCAGCTCGAGCGAGCCCGGCTCGAGGTTCGAGTGCTCGCTCGACGCGGCGGCATTCGCCGCCTGCACGAGCCCGAGAAGCTTCAGCGGCCTGGCGGACGGTCAGCACACCTTTCGCGTGCGTGCGATCGATCTGGCGGGAAACGTCGACGCGACCCCGGCAAGCCGCATGTGGACCGTCGATTCGACGTCGACCGCGGCGACGGTCCTGACGCCGTGGACGGCGTACGCGGTCGGCGGTAGCCCCGCGGCGGTGGCAACAGCGGACGTCACGGGCGACGGACGGTCGGACGTCCTCGTCACGACGCACCGCTGGTCGGATGGCCCGTATGCCGGGAAGCTCTTCCTGCTCGCGCAACAGCCGGACGGGTCGCTCGCGTCACCGGCGGTGCTGGCGACGGACGAGCAAGGCGGCGCTTCGAGCGGGCCGCTGCAGATCGCAACAGGTGACCTGAACGGCGACGGCAGAACGGACGTCGCGGTTTCGACGAACCAGGGGGTAGACGTCTGGTATCAGCAGGCTCCGGGAGTGCTGGGGCCGCGGACGCTGCTGCCGGCCACCGCCGCGTCGACGATTGCGATCGCGGACGTCGATCGGGACGGCCGCAACGACATTGTCGTTGCGATGTCGAGCAGCGTTGTCTTGCTTCGGAACACGACTGCGGGCTTCGTGGCGCAGACGGTTGGCGATCCCACGCGCCCATTTGCCCTCGCCGACCTGAACGGCGACGGGAGGCTCGACCTCGTGACGATGATCTGGAACGGCGGGGTCACGGGTCACAGCTATTCGGTGGCCGTTCGCCTGCAGCAGGGCGACGGGACGTTCGCATCACCCAAGTCGTATCTCATCTCGACGACGGTCGATCCGAACGAGCTTGCAGCCGGGGACGTGAACGGCGACGGCCGCCCGGACATCGTGGTCACCGCGAGCGCGAACAGCCCGAACGCCAAGATTTATGTTCTGGCCGGTGCCGCCGACGGCACGCTCCGGACGCCGGTGACGTATGCGACGTACGACATGCCCGGCCCCGTCGTCCTCAACGATGTGAACGCGGACGGGCGGACAGACGTCCTGCTCCTGCATGACGGCTGGCAGCGTGCCGGGGTGATGCTGCAGCAGAGTGGCGGCACGCTCGGCGCCGAGCAGCTGTTCTTCCTGCCCTACTCTGACTACGACCCGGAAGCGCTGGCAGTCGGCGAGTTGAACGGCGACGGCCGCCTCGACCTGGCGATCGCCGACCAAAACGTCGGCCTCGTCATTCGCAGAGGCAGCTCGCTGACGCCGGGGCCTGCGGCAAGGGCAAATGACGCGTTCGCGCAGGCGACGACGCTCTCGGGTGGCGCCGGGGTGACGACGGGAGACCTGACAGGCGCGACGCCCGAAGCCGGCGAGCGTGTCCCCTGGGGGCAGCAGACGGTGTGGTATCGCTGGACGGCTCCAACCGACGGCGATACCGTCTTCGACACGACGGATAGCTCAGCGCGCACATGGCTATCCGTCTATACCGGAACCAGCGTTGGCAGCCTGACGCTGGTGGCGGAGGCCGGCAACGGCTCGACGGATGCCGTCGCAACCGCGGGACGTGCGCGTTTCCATGTGTCGGCTGGGACGACGTACGCAATCCAGATCTCGAACGCGTGGGATGTCGGTCCGTTCCAGCTCGGCTGGATCTTCGACCGCTGGACATCGTCGCTGGACACGACGCCGCCCACGGTCAGGATGACGGCTCCCGTCGAGACGTCTCCCTATCAACTTGTCCGTGGCAGTTTCACGTTCACCGCCCAAGCGACGGACGACAGGGGCGTCGCCTGGGTCGAGTTCCACTTCATCAACGGCCCCGTCGTCCGCGTCACGGCATCGCCCTGGTCGCTGACGCTAGACACGACGACCCTCCCGGATGGCTCTTCCTGGGTCTACGCCGTCGCTGCCGATGCGGCAGGTAACACGCAACAATCCGCTGGAGTCGATTTTGTCGTCGACAACACGCCTCCCGAAACGACGATCGAATCCGGTCCGGCCGCCTCGACGACGGCGGCGGATGCGACTCTTTCGTTCTCATCGCCGGACGCCGGGGCGACGTTCGCGTGCTCGTTGGACGCTGCGGCCTTCGCAACCTGCAGCTCGCCAAAAACATACTCCGGCTTGCCGGTGGGCTCGCATACGTTCCGGGTCCGGGGGATCGACGCAGCGGGGAACATCGATCCGACACCTGCGACCTACACCTGGACGATCGAGGCACCCGTGAGCGAGCCGCCGGAGACGACGATCACGGACGGCCCGCCGGGGTCGACCGGGTCCACGGACGCCGGCTTCTCCTTCAGCTCGTCGAAGTCGAACTCGCTCTTCAGGTGCTCGCTCGACGGTGCCGTTTTCGCAGCGTGCACCTCGCCGACAACATATTCCGGGCTCGCGGTGGGCTCGCACACCTTCCGCGTCGAAGCGATCGACTCGGACGGAAAGGTCGATCCAACGCCGGCCTCATACACCTGGACGATCGAAGCGCCGGTGACGCCGCCGCCCGCGGCGATCGCACCTCCGGAGACGACCATCACCTCCGGCCCACCGTCGTCGACGAAGTCGACCGACGCAGGTTTCTCGTTCAGCTCGTCGGTGGCGAACTCGACGTTCAAATGCTCGCTGGACACGGCCGGATTCAGTACGTGCAGCTCGCCCACGAGTTACTCGGACTTGGCGGTCGGGTCGCACACCTTCCGCGTCGAAGCGATCGATTCCACCGGCAACATCGACCCGACACCCGCCACCCACACGTGGACGATCGCCGCGCAATCAACGCGCGTCCAGGGGGCAAAGGCCGCGGTCCACGTGCGGATCGTCGGCCGGCCGATCGTCGGACAGCGCCTCGCTGCCCTCGTGCGGTCCGCAAATGGGCCGCTGCGGTATCGCTGGAAGGCTTGTGGCAGGCTGCACTGCTCCTCGATCCGTGGCGCGACTCGCTCTTCGCTGCGCGTCCGGCGCGCCTGGCTCGGCGAACGCCTTCGAGTTACGGTGATCGCGGTTGCAAGCGGCGGACGTGCGACCGCGACGACGTCCCGCATCCGCATGAACCGCTAGCGCACTGTGGCCGCGCCGACACCGAGACCGGCCCCGAGCGCTCCGGCGGCGACTACGAGCGGGAGCCCGATCAGCATGAGCCAGGCAGCCGCAGCGGCGTCGTCGCCCGTGAGAATGAAGCAGAGCAATCTTCGCCCGGGGAGGCCAGAGCCTCAAGGGAAGAGAGACCATCAGGCGGCCTCTTCGAGTGCGGGCACCGGCTGGGCGGCCGGTTTCGGTTCGATGGCGAGCCGCGGGAGCCGGCGGTCGAACCAGTTGGGGAAGGCCCAGGTGCGGCGGCCGAGGAGCTCGAGCACGGCGGGGAGTAGGACGGTGCGGATGACGATCGCGTCGAGGAAGACGGCGGTCGCCATCGCGAGCCCGAAGAGCTTCAGCACGCGGTCGTCGCCGGCGGCGAAGGAGGCGAAGACGGCGACCATGACCGCGGCCGCGGCGGTGATGACACGACCGGTGCGGGCGAGTCCCTCGCGCACGGCCGCGCTGGCGTCGCCTCGCTGTTGCCACTCCTCGTGGATGCGGGAGACGAGGAAGACCTCGTAGTCCATCGAGAGCCCGAAGACGATCGCGAAGACCATCACGGGGATGAACGCGTCGATCGGTCCGGGTTGGATGCCGAGCAGGCCGCCGAGCCAGCCGCGCTCGAAGATCGCCTGGACGACGCCGAGCGCGGCCGCGATCGAGAGCAGGTTCATCAGCGCCGCCTGCAGCGGGATCAGCAGCGAGCGGAAGACGACGAGCAGGAGCAGCGCCGAGAGCGCGACGACGAGTCCGATGAAGAGCGGCAGCTTGCCGGAGAGGACGCGGGCGAAGTCGACCTGGATCGCGGTCGCGCCGCCCACGTAAACGGTTGCACCGGTTGCCTTTGCGAGCGGCGGCAGGACGTCGCTGCGGAGGCGCTTGACGAGCGTCGTTGTTTGCTCGCTCTGCGGCGAGCTGCTGGGATAAACGGCGATCGCGGCCGTGTCCCGGGCGCGGTTGAGCCGGGGCGACGCAACGGATGCGACCCCGGGGGTGCGCCGCAGCGCGTTGGTGAGCCGCGCGAGGCCGGTGGTGCCGTCGGCGTCGGGCAGGCGGACGGCGAGTTGCAGAGGCCCGTTGAAGCCGCTGCCGAAGCCGTCGGCGAGCAGGTCGTAGGCCTTGCGCGTCGTCTGCTTGCTCGGGTCGTTGCCGGAGTCGCTCGCGCCGAGCCGCAGGCCGAGCGCCGGCGCGGCCAGCACGAGCAGGAGCGCCGTCGCCGACACTGCGGCCCAGGCCGGGCGCCGCTGGATGAGTCCCACCCAGCGGGTCCAGAAGCCGTTCGGGCTCGGCGCGACGGCGGCGCGACGGCGGCGGTTGCTGCGGCCGACGCGCTTGCCGGTGAAGGTCAGGAGCGCAGGAAGCAGCGTGAGCGAGGCAGCTAGCACGAGCAGCACGCCGAGTGACGCGGCGATCGCGACGCCGTAGAGGAAGCCGATGCCGAGCGCGAACATGCCGAGCAGCGCGATCACGACGGTGGTGCCGGCGAAGAGGATCGCGCGCCCGGCCGTGTTCATCGCCAGCTCGACCGCGGCTTGGACGTCGCCGCCGTTCTCGCGGTAGGCGTCGCGGTAGCGCGTGACGATGAAGAGGGCGTAGTCGATGCCGACGCCGAGACCGATCATCAGGGCGAGCTCGGAGGAGAAGTCGACCATGTCGACGAGGCGGCTGCCGAGCCGCCAGCAAGGAGCCGAAGCTGAGCAGCAGCACGATGACGGCCGCGCTGAGGCCGACGGCGGTCGCGAAGCCGAGGCTCGGCTGCTGGGCTTGCTTGATCGCCTCGCCGCCCAGCTCGACCTGCAACGCCGGCGAGCGCGCCGCCTGGGCGCTGTCGATCACGCGCTCGATCGAAGCCTTGGGCAGCTCGTTCGCCCGCTGGTCGAACTCGACCGTGGCGAAGCCGATCGTGCCGTCCTTGGAAAGAGCGTTTGCGCCGGCCGCGTACGGCCCGACGACGCCGGCGACATGCGGGAGCCGCCCGATCCGCCCCAGCAGCGGCGCGATGACGGCGCGTGCCGAGGCGTCGCCGAGCTTGCCCGTGCGGGCCCGGAAGACGATCTGGTCGACGTCGCCTGCCTGCGCCGGGAAGCGGCTCTGGAGCAGGTCGACCGCGCGCTGCGAGTCGGTGTTCGGGAGCGAGAAGTTGTTCGCGTCGCGCGTTCCTACCGCCTGCGAGGCGGCAAGAACACCAAACGCGAGCGCGATCCAGGAGAGAACGACGATCCAGCGGTGAGCGATGGTCCAGCGAGTGAGCTTCAGCATCTTCGGGCCCCAATCCAGGTCGGAAACTTCACACTGAGCAACTTTGCATTCGATGCAGAGTCTAGCCAAATAGGTGCACGCGATGCAAATATGCGCGGAGTGCAGGATTAATCGGTATGCTGGGACCCGATGAAACGCCACGGCGGCCTACGCGAGCGAAAGAAACAACGGACGCGGGAGACGATCGACCGTGTAGCGCTCGAGCTCTTCAACGAACGCGGCTACCACGCCACGACGCTGGCGGACATCGCCGAAGCCGCCGAGGTCTCGACCCGGACGATCTTCGCCTACTTCCCGAGCAAGGAGGACATCCTCTTCAGCGAGTTCCCTGCGCTGAAGCAGGCACTCGCGCAGGCGCTCGCCGAGCGGCCGGAGGGCAAAGACGCGCTCGAGACCGTGCGCGACTTCATCCTCGCTTCACACCAGGGGAAGCCGGACGACCCTTCCGAGCAGCGGGACCGGATCGTGCGTCGAGACGAGACGCTGCGCACACACCTGCGCGCCCGTATGGCCGAGCTCGAGGACGTTGTCGCCGCCGCGATCGCCGACGATCTCGGCGCCGCCGCCGACGATCTGCGTCCTCAGGTAGTCGCTGCCTCGCTCATCGCCGCCTTCGAGGTTCTCTTCGACCGTCAACACGGCTCGCCGAAGACGGCCCGGAACGCCGACGACGTCGCAGCCGCGATCGACCCCATCATCACCTTCCTCCGCGGCGGGCTCGACGCGCTCAAAGTCCACGAGCTGCGCTGAATCCGAGAGGGCAAGGCAAATCCGGACTGGAGCGAAAATTGAACTTCGCAACCAACCCTGACGACGGTGCCCGCATCGCGTACGAGCTTGTCGGCGAGGGAACGCCGCTGCTCCTGTTCCACGGCAGCCTGACGTCTGGCGCGCTGTGGAGGGCGCTCGGCTACGTCGACGCGCTGCACGACGAGCATCGAATGATCCTCATCGACGCCCGCGGCCATGGCCACAGCGAGAAGCCGACGACGATGGATTCCTATGCGATGGACCGTCTCGTCGGCGACGTAATCGCGGTTCTCGACGATTGCGAGCTGGCCCAGACGGCGTACCTGGGCTATTCGATGGGTGGCCGCGTTGGGTTCGGCTTGGCGATCCGGGCGCCCGAGCGTGTGCGCGCGCTGATCGTCGGTGGTGCGAGTCATCGTCCGCAGAACGGAGCGCTCGACCGCATCTTCTACCCGGGCTTTGTCGACACGATCGAGACGGAGGGGATTGAGTCGTTCCTGGAGCAATGCAGCGGGCGGCTCGGACGTGCGATCGACCCGGCCGTCCGGCAGGTCTTCCTCGGCAGCGACCCCCGCGCGCTCGTTCCCTACCTCCGACAGACCGATCGAGAGCCGGGCTTCGAGGAGAGCGCCCTCTCGCGCATGCAGCTCCCCGTGTTGCTGTTCGCCGGCGAGCGCGACCACGAGCGGCTGGCAGACTCCCGCGCCGCAGCGGCCATTCTCCCCGACGCTGAGCTGTTTGTGATCGCCGACAGCGATCACGAATCGACACTTGGCCAGGTCGACGACGTCGTCCAGCGTGTGCGAGCGTTCGTAAACCGCAGCAAATGAACACCAACAACGGGGCGACACTGCCGAGGAAGGCCGCGGCAGCCGCCGCCGACGGGCCTGAGCGTGCCTGAGGTGGTGGTGGTTCGGCTAGCCGCACCTCATGCCGCCGGGTAACGCCGGCGGAGACACAGGGTGGCCCCATTCCGGTGTGCGCAAGTCGCTGCGAGGCTTCCGACATGACCAAGGAACTGGCATATCGGAACAGCGACGGCGTCGAAGTCACCCTGCTTTGGTGCAGCGACGACGACAGCGTCGCAGTCGCCGTCTACGACGCGAAGTCCGACCACGC
>WNFZ01005664.1_pt1 | contig 11423 bp, 13 predicted proteins | sample 5400081 | NCBI WGS metagenome assembly WNFZ01 (sample SAMN13153365, study PRJNA577476) | soil metagenome | isolation source: 80 cm soil or saprolite under grassland replicate 1 | place: USA:California | collected 2016-06-15
GTCTTCGAATCGCCTCGGCTCAGCCGCGGCAAAATGTTTTGGATCGAATGCCCCGTTCATGCCAGTCTCCACGCTCCCGTGCGGGCCGAGAAAGGGCCGCCGCACCGGCGCACAGTCTAACCTGGCGCGCTCTCGTAGGCCCATGCACCAAGCGCGAACTCAGTGCACATGAGCGTGGGCGCCCGCCGAGGGCCGCGGCCGGCCGGGGGTGCGGCGGATTGCGGCAATCTGGTCTCCAAGGATTTCAAGCTTGCTCCAATCGGGCTGGCGGCCGGGAAGCCACATCGAGCGCAGCCAGCCGGATGCGTCGACGAGAAACTCGGTGCCGCCGATCTCGTCGGTTCCGCGATAGAGCGCGAAAGCCGCGATCACGTCGAGGTCCTCGGTCCAGCACAACGGCGAGGTATCGAAAGCCTGGAGTCGAATGACGATCGTGGTCTCGCGGGCCGCTTCGACCATCGCCAGTTGCCGCAATCTCGCGATCGATGCGGGTCCGGCAAAGACGAGATGCAGCACATTGCCGCGCAATTGATCGACCGAGACCCTCGAGCCGCCGCGGCATTCGACCGAGAACTCCGGTAGCGGAAGCGCAACGCTCGTAGCATCCGCAGCCTCGGAAAGCCGCCGCGCGTCGGCATTGGCGTGCAAAAAATCGATCAGATTCCAGTGTGCGGTCTCGTCGAGCACCGCACCGAACGACGGCATAGCCTCTCCGATCCCGTGGCTGATCCACCAAAACAGATCGCCATCGGAATGGCCGTAGATGTGCTCGGCGGCGAGATCGGCCGGCGGCGGTTCTAGATTTTTGGCGGCGGGACCGTCGCCGCGGCCCTGCGCGCCATGGCAGGAGGCGCAGTGCTCGGCGAAAAGTGCCCGGCCCGCCGCGATGGAATGAGTGGAATAGCCGGTCGGTGATACGAAAAAGCTTGTCGGAAACGCTTCGGCGGTGAAGACGCTCAAGCGCGGTGTGCCCCACGCCAGCAGCGCCGCCGCTGTCGCCAGCATCGGCCAGCGCCATTGCTTCCAGCGGATCGCCGCTCCGATCGCAAGCATTGCGACCATGGCCCCCGCGAGCGCGCCGGCGAGCTCCAATCGGCCTCCGGGCTCCTGCAATGCATCCATGTTCAGACGCAGCGAAAACGGCCACCAGGCCTGGACGTGCGCGGCGGGCGGCATGGTTCCGAGCGCGCCGACGATGAGGAGAATGACGAGACCGAGGAAAAGCTCGATGAGACCGTTGTGCTCGATCGCGCCCAGTGCGGGGCCGCGCGGTGTGTCGGCACCGAACAGGCGCGGCAGCTCGTGAAACCGGTTCGTCGCCGCGAAAGAGACCATGACCGCGAACAGCGCTACTTTGACGAGCAGCAGCCGGCCGTAGTCGGTGCCTACGAGACCGGGCACGCTGCCGACCAGGAAATAGGTGTTCACGATTCCGGTGGCGAGCAGAATGCTCACGCTGAGCACGCCGAACTGCGAAAATCGGCGGCTCGCCTCTGCGGCCATCGCCAGCGAGGACTCGTCGCCGTTCCCGCGCGCGAAGGCAAGGAGGAGCAACAGGGGCGGCAAACCGCCGATCCACGCTGTTGCCGCAAGCGAATGAATCGCGTCGGCGCCGAGCTGAAATCCGCCGGGTATTCCGGAGCCGGAACCGCCGTGGCCGGTCCATGCCAGGCTGCCGGCGAGGCAAGCGGCGAGCACGACGGTAACCGGCCCATCCCAACGCGAGCGCCAGTCGCGATCACGATCGAAGCGCAAGAGACAAATCGACAACAGCGCCGCGAGGCCGAGGCGAACGAGCGCATCGTTGCCGAACCGGGTCTCGGTCAAGAGCGTCCAGGGGATCGCTTGCGAGAAGAGCGCATCCCAGGAGCGCCCCGCGAGGTCGAAGGCCAGCAGCAGGAACCAGACGGCTCCGGAACCGAGCGCAAGCAGGAGACTGATCCAGCCGATGCCGAGAAAGCGTTTCCGCAGCGTAAGCGGCGTGCAGGCGCAGGTTCGGAATGCCGGCTCGCCGACGAAGAACAAGAACAGGAACAGGCCGGCAAAGCTCGCGGCCGAGGCGAAATGAAGCGCACGCGCTACGACCAGGGGATCGCTCAAGAGATGCTCCGCGGCGGCTGCGCTCCTAGCCGCCGCTCATTGCCCAACCTGGAAGCTGAAGCTCCCTTCGGTCGTATGCGTGTCCACCGACAGCACGCGCCAATGGACCTTGTAGCTGCCTGGGCGCAGCGGCTTGAGCGAGACACGCATCAGGCTGCGGTTTGCCGGGTCGACACGCGCCCCCTGATCGACGCGGGCTCCCGCGGAGTCGCGCACCTCGGCCCCGCTGAACGCCGGCTCGAGATTTTGTGTGAACCACAGCGATATTTGGCGCGGCGCCGAGCTGACGGAGCTGCCGACGCGCGGCTCCGCACGGTCGAGAAAGGCGTGCGCGTACGCGGGCGTGCCAGCCCATGTGGCGGCAAGAACGAGCGAAGGCAACACGGCCATGAAGGCAAGATTGCGCATGTTTCTTGCTCACGGGAACGGCTTTTGCGGGGCCGTGGCCGTTCCGAACAGCGGTTTTCCGATCGTGGTCGGGAAAATATCGTCGAGATAGAGATGCAGCTGCCCGATCACGCCGACCCCGGTTCCGCTCTCGCGATTGATGGGGATGATGGCTTCGACGCCGATCTGGAAATAGGTGCCGACCCAGATCACGCCGGGATTGATGGTCCCGGTCGTCGCCCAGCTCTGGCCGAAATTGTTGGCGACCGGCGTCCGGAACTGCGCTTCGATGATGGGGATCAGATGGTTGATGAAGTCGGGCAGCCCCAGATCGACCACGCTCGATTTGAGGTACGGCATGCTGTACTGCAGGCTCGCACCGTACACCAGGAACTGCGGATTGGGCGTGACGGAGAGGAGGCCGGTGTCCGGATCCGCCTCCGTGGTCGAAGCGCTGCTGGGGATCGCATAGCCGATCTGCCCGGTCAGCGCGACGGGCCTGATCCATTTGACGGTGTCGGGAAGGTCGCCCAACCCCTTGCCGAAGAAGAACGTCGGCGTGATTGTGCTGAACCGCTCGGCGCCGACCTGCGCTGCGCCGGTGCGGCCCCATTCGACCTCGACTCCCGCCGACATGGCGAGCTCGTGCGGCGCATCGCGCAGGAACTGATATTTGAACGTGGTCTCGAGATTCTGGAATCCGCTCGCGTTCGGGCCGCCGGGTGGCCTGAGGTGCGTCCAGGTCTCGCCGATGGAGATCCCGAAGTTTTCAGTGATGCGCTTGGAGAATTCTCCGGAGATGTCGATCTCCCGCGCCGACGGGTCGTCTCCGTTCTTGAACACGGACACGGTGGGGAGCGACAGCTCGTCGGCGACGCAGGGGTCGTCGATGTTGAGGGTGGCCGGAAAGAACCGACCGCCGACGAAGCAATGGGCGAGCGCGTCGGAGGCGCCCAGCCAAAGCATGCCGGCCATGGCCATGCTTTGCAGCCCGACGCCGCAGACGCGGAGCTTGCGGTCGCGATGCCGTGGGGAACGAACTGTTTCGGTGCTCATGGCGGGTCTCAACGCGTTTTCATGCCGGGCATGTTCTTCATGTCCGACTTCATGTCAGGCTTTGTGTCCGGCATCGAGGATTTCTCGCCGACGCCCTCGACGGTGTATTGCACCTCAACGGTGCCCGATTTTTCGAACTCCAGCGTGCCGCTGACCTGTTCGCCCTTCTTGAGCGGCTGCTTGAGGCCGACGAACATCAGATGCAGGCCGTCGGGCTTGAGCTGGACGGTCTCACCCGGCTTGATTTCCACGCCGCCGGCGACGGGGCGCATCTTCATCACACCCTGATCCATGGTCATCTGATGGACCTCGACCTTTCCGGCGGCGGCGAACGAGCCGCCGACGAGGCGATCGGCCGTCGATCCGGCGTTCTTGATGCTCACATAGCCGGCCCCGATCTTGGCGCCCTTGGGGGTGGCGCGGGACCAGGGATGATCGACCTCGATCGATCCCACCTTGTATTGCTGGGAAAGCGCTCCGGTCGCGAAGAGACACGCTGCCAGTGCGATGGCGAGCGAAATTGACTTCATTGGTGGCTCCATGCCGGACGATCGCGCGGAAATCGTCGCGAGGATCGAATTCAGATTGGTCTCGGAGAATGTAGGTCAGGTCGTCGGCGGAGCGCGGGGGATCTGCGGACCGCGAGCCATCGGCCTGGCGTCGGCGGAGCTGCCGCACCGCGACAGTGCCGCGGGAACGGCCGCACCGGGCGCAAACGCTGCGATCGCCGGCGCATCGGCAAGCACACTGTAGCCGGTCATGCAGGCTGGAGCACACGGGCAGAGCCATGGATCGCTCGCCGGCCGAGACGGGACGTCGGCCGGATCGGCCGCGTGCTCGCTGCATATCGGAGCGCCGGCGCGTCCGAGGATGCGGCGATCGCGGCGAGCCCCAGCCCCGAGAGTGCCGCCTGCAGGGCAATCGCATAGGCGGCAAAACCGGCGGCAAATTTCCGCCAAAATCGGCCCGTTCCCGACTGGTGCATGCCCAAGACACACCTCTGGGTGCTGATTACCACCCGGTCCGAAATAACTCAATGCGCCGTCCATGCCGGATCTTGCGGTGCAGACCTGACTGCAAGCGGCCGCAAAATCGCCGCACCGGCGTCAAATCGGACGCACGCAGGCGTGCGATGCGGATGGGCGGGGGATGCATGCATCGCCAGGCGATGCCAGCACACCGCGATATGGGCCGCGATGGGGATCGTGATGATCGGAGGATTCGCCGGAGAGGGATGTTTATTTCGCCCGATCAATCCATTGATCGACGATGTTACTTCGATTTCTAATCAAACAAATCAGATTGCGCGAAAGGTTGTGACAAGATTCGGTCAAGGGAGTCTCACTAATGACATATTGGCTCGATAGCCGGGAGTTTCTGCGAATGATGAATCCCGTCCGACGAGGACGCGTTGCGTTGGGCCGGCGGCCCGATTGTGTGTGTCCGTTCGCTGCCGGCCGCGTGAGGGGGGAGGTATGTCGGCAATTCGACCGCGGCTCGCCCGTTCCGGGCGGCCACGCGCTCCTGATGTCCTTGCTTGCGTCCGCGTTTTCCACGGACAAGCTCGCGCAAAGCCGCTAGCCGGCAAAGAGACCTCCACGCTTCAGTCAAAAATCCAATCCGGCGTCGATGCGGCGGCGGGACCCCGAGCGTCTGCGGCGCGTTGCCCTGTCGCAAAGCCACATTGGGAGGCGATCCATGAGTAGTCCGTTGGATCGAGACTTTGGTCCCGACGAGCCTTCGCCCTATGCCCCCAAATGGGTGCGCGAGGCCGCCGATGCGCAGCGCGGCAGGACGACGGAGCGGCACGGAATGATGCCGAAATCGGCCCCGAATCTCGATATTAGCGAGGATTTCCGACAAGCCGTCACCGACGCGGCCACCGCAAACGAACCCGTGCTGGTCGGTCGTTATCGGCTGCCGCCGTCGCTCGAGCCGACGTTGATGCCGGAGCCCTGGCCGGTTTCGCGCACCCGGTCCGCTCTCGGGCTCCTCGCGCGTTTTACCGTGGCCGCCGCCATCGCTGCGGTTGTGGCACTATTCGTGGTGGGTAAGTTCCCCACGTCGTGGTCCGTTGCCGGGAATGCCCAAAAGCCGGATTCGCCCTCATTCGGGTCGCGGTTCTCCGGGCATAACGCGCAGCAACCGAAGCCCGCGGCCGCGCAATTGATTCCCACCCAGGAGGCTTCGCGCGGGGCCACGCCGACCCGCGCGGTCGAAGGCGCGACGGCGCAACCGCCGGCCAATCCCGCCGCGCAAGCGCCGACGGGCCCGACGGGGCAACCGCAGGTCGGCACGCCGGCGCAGCCGCGGGTGAGCGCACCAGCGCAACCGTCTGCCGGTCCGGCGAAGACCTTTGCAATCCGTCAGCTCGAGCGCGAGGAGATCGCCGACCTGATGCGTCGCGGCGAGGCTTTCATCGCGAGCGGCGATCTCGCCTCGGCGCGCCTGGTGCTGCAGCGTGCAGCGGAGGGCGGCGATCCGCGCGCGGCGCTGATGCTGGCGGGAACCTACGATCCGATCGTGCTGGAGAAGCTCGGCATCCAGGGCTTTGCCTCGGATATCGCCGCCGCGCGCAGCTGGTATGAGCGGGCAAAGGAGTTCGGCTCGGCGGAAGCGCTGCGGCGGCTGGAAATGCTGGCAAGCCGCGCCCGCTGAGGCTCCGCGGCGAGTGAACAAACGGAACACGAGATCAGGAGGCGACGACGATGGCGAGGCAGTCTTGGCGGTTTGTTGCGGCGGTACTGGCGCTGCTCGGGTTGGTGACCATGGCGCGGGCGGAAACGGAAGTCGACCCGGGCGCGGTAAGCGAAGGGCTCAAAGCGATCTTTAAATACGGAGGCGGCACCCGCGAGACTGCCGACCGTCTCAACGCCAACACGGTCACCATCATGACCGGCACCATCGCCGGAACCTACGTTCAGTTCGGCGCCGATCTCGCCTCCGCGCTCGACAGCGGCGATCAGCTGCGCGTGCTGCCAATCATTGGCCGCGGCTCGGTGCAGGGCATCGCGGACATTCTGTTCCTTAAGGGGGTCGATCTCGGCATCGTGCGTTCCGACACGCTCGATTATCTGGAGAAGAAGGGCTACGCCAACAACATCAAGAGGCAATTCACCTTCATTACCAAGCTCTACAACGAAGAAATGCACGTGCTCGCGCCCAAGTCGATCCGCACGCTTGCGGATCTCGAAGGCAAAACGGTCGCGGTCGACCTGCCGAACGGGGGCACGTTCGTGACTTCGATCATCGTGTTCGAGCGACTCGGGATTCACCCGAATTTCGCCTACATCGAGCAGCGGCTCGCCTTCGAGAAGCTGAAGAAAGGCGAAATCGATGCGATGATCTCGGTCCAGGGAAAGCCCTCGAAATTCAACGCGGGAGTCAAGGACGAGAATCTTCACTTCGTTCCGATCGATTACGCCAAGACCCTGCAGACGGACTATCTGCCGGCACAGCTCACCTCGGACGATTATCCGAACATGATTCCGAAGGGCGAACGGATCGATACGATCGCGGTCCCGGCGGTGCTGGCCGCCTATAGTTGGGCGCCCAACACCGAGCGTTATCGCCGGCTCGCGCGCTTCGTCGATGCGTTCTTCAACAAGATCGCGGCTCTGCAGCAGCCCCCGTTCCATCCGAAATGGAAAGAGGTCGCGCTCAATGCGCCGCTGCCCGGCTGGACGCGGTTCAAGCCGGCGCAGGAGTGGCTCGATCGCAACAGCAGCGCCATGGCTTCCGTCGACACGCGGCACCGCTTCGATCAATTTTTGGGCGAAAATCAGGTGCGCGCGATTGCGAAACCGGAGGACCGGGAGGCGCTGTTCCGCCAGTTCCTGGAGTGGCAGAAAGGTCAGCCCGTCGCGCGCTAAGCAATGGGGTCGTCGCTTCGGGGCGCGGGCGGGAGTCCGCGCCTCAACGATTCCGGCCTGCCGCCGACCACCGAGAGCGGGCGGCGCGCCGCATTTGTCAGCACCCATTAATTTCTTGAGGAGAGCCAATCGAACTGGAATGATTGAAATCGTGTATTCGTAATTGAAGGAAGCTCTGGCGGTCATGCGGAGATGCATCCGGTCCGAGATGCAGCGCAAGCCGGCCAGGCCGCGATATGCTGATCGCATTGATGAGCGACATTCACGCCAATCGCGAGGCCTTCTCGGCCTGCTTGGCGCATGCCGCGAGCTATCCGGTCGATCGCTACGTGTTTCTGGGCGATTACGTCGGCTACGGCGCGGACCCCGGCTGGGCCGTCGACACCGTCATGGACCACGTCGAACGCGGCGCCATCGCCCTTCTCGGCAATCATGACGAAGCGATATCGGCCGCGCGAGTGCAGATGAACGAGGTCGCTTTGGCGGCGATCGAATGGACGCGGACCCGTCTCGACGCTCGTCAGCGCGAATTTCTGAGCCGCCTGCCTCTCACGATGGAAGAAGCCGACCGCCTCTACGTCCATGCCAGCGCGCAGACGCCGGCCGCGTGGCACTACGTGACCGATGTCCATGAGGCACGACAAAGCTTCGATGCCACTGCGCGGCGCGCGACATTCTGCGGCCACGTCCATGTGCCCGAGCTTTACCATCTCAGCGCTGCGGGCAAGATCGGCGCCTTCACGCCGGTCGCCGGCGTCGGCATTCCGCTGCTGCGCCGGCGCCGCTGGCTCGCCGTGATCGGCGCCGTCGGCCAGCCGCGGGACGGCGAGCCGGCCGCCTGCTATGCCGTGCTCGATGAGGAGCGCCGCACGCTGACCTACGTGCGCGTGCCCTACGATGTCGCAGGTGCGGGGGCGAAGATCCGCGCCGCGGGACTTCCGTCGATTCTCGCCGTCCGCTTGGAACAAGGATATTGATCGCCATGCCCGTTCGCCGTCGCGCTCGACGGGATCGAGGACGAACATCGTTGGCGCGCGAGCGAACCGGCAGCGTGTCCTCGCGCGGGGTCGCGCAAGCGCCGTGTGCGGTGACCTTGGTCAGAGCGAGCCGACCGGCGCGGCGCTTGCGATCGTTCGGAAATCTGCATCTTATTCGCAATTGAGCCGGACGCGCGCCGGAGCGGGAAGGACGAAACGATGGAGGGGGACAGGATCGGCAGATTCGCGCTCCTCGCGGCCGCAAGCTTGATTGCCGGCTGCGCGGCCGATTCCTCCATGCTCGATCAGCTGATGGTGGTGCCAGGCTATTACGACACGCTGGGCTGCCCGGAGCTGGTCGCGAAGCTGCGCTCCTCGACGGAACGGGTTCGTGAATTGATCCTGCTGATGGAGAAATCGGGCGAGGATTCCGCAGGCGCGATCGTGAACGCGGTGGCCTATAACACCGAATACGCCAAGGCGCGCTCCAACCAGAAGCATGCGGAGGAGGCGGCGGTGCGCAAGCGTTGCGATCTCAACGCCGAGGCCGGCAAGCCGGGACCGGAGCCGCTCAAAGCGCTGCAGTGACCCGCCCGCGACCGCCCCCGTCTTCCGATTCGGCGCGGCGATGGAAACGGGCTTGTGGTGCAGGCGGCGCGGCAGAATTTCACGGTATTCCAATACGATTCCTTTGATCTGTTGCTCCAGCGCAACACTAAACGGCGCGCTCTTGCTGTAAGATCGGTTCGACGCTGGGGAGACCAATCATGAAAGTCGCCTGGGCACGGGGCATCTGTGCGGGCTTGGTTGCTTGCGCCGTCGCGGGTTCCGCCCGCGCGGCCGACATGACATTGCCGGCGCCGCCGCCACTGTCGGCTCCGGCTCCTGTGCCGGGTTACAATTGGAGCGGGTTCTTTGTCGGCGGCCACCTCGGCTCCAGCTGGGGCAGCGAGGCGATCACGCTCACGCCCGATAGCCATTACCCTTCGGGGACCATTCCGCCCGCCATCGCCGCCGACCCGCGCGGTGTCGTGGCCGGCGTGCAATATGGAACGAACTGGCAGTTCGACCGGCTCGTCCTGGGCACCGAATCCGACTTCTCCTTCACCGACATTCGTCGCTCGCAAACGATCCTCACCACGACGCCCAACGTCACCAACACCGGCGAGCAGAAGCTGCCCTGGTTCGGCACGACGCGCGTTCGCGCCGGCTATACGCTGCAAGACAATCTATTGATTTATGCGACGGGCGGCCTCGCCAACGGCCGCGCCGAGGCGAGTTTCTCCGCCTTCGGTCCCGGTATCGGAGCCGTCGGATCCCGCAGCAAGACGCTGTGGGGCTGGACCCTCGGCGGCGGCCTCGAATACGGGATGGGACCCTGGTCCGGCAAGGTCGAATTTTTGCATTACGACATAGGTACCCTGACGTTCTATACGATCGATACCAAAGCTCCGGGTGCATCCATCAAGGCATCGACCAAATTCGCCGGCGACATGGTGCGCGTGGGTGTGAACTACCGGTTCGACTGGACGCCCTGGCAGCTCATTTTCGGGCGGTGACCTCCAGGATCTCGCCAGCTTTCTGCCGCATGGATCGGACCAGGCGCTGAGCGCATTTTGGCCCAACAAAAAGCCGCCCGGTTTCCCGAGCGGCGATGGTTCGAAATGCCCCCCGTTCGCGACCGTAGGGCGACATGGGCTTTTCCCGGCACTTGGCTGTCCCGCTAAGGACCGACGCGTGGGCGTCGGCGGCCTTGCCCCCTTTTTAAGCACCCGTATTGGGATTCGCGCCCGGACTCAAGCCTCGTGTTTGTGGTTAGCGGGGACAGGGCGGCTGCCGCGCGCGTTTTTCAAGCGCGTAACGCTCATCGGTCGAAGCAAAATCCGGGGCCCGGGATTGCATCCTGCGTTGCTGCACTCGATTCGGGCGAGGAGGTTGAACGGAAGTTCAGAACGGTCCCGGTCGACAGCAGGGGGCAACCTGTGGGACCGGGACCGTCCCGGCCGGGCGACTTACTGACCCCCTCCCGACGGAGCAAGCCTAGGAGAGGTTTGTGGCACGTCCGGGGTCATTTGGTGTCAAACCGCGACGACTTTGACGGCCAAAGTTCTTCGGTTCTTCAATTCTATCAATTCGCTGCGACGGTCGGTGCCGATGACGGTGCAGTTCGGGAAGCTCGCGAAACACGCGAGCGATCTATTGGAATTGCCGAAAACAGCTCGGCTATTTCAGCGGCGGCGATTCCAAGGTCGGGATGGAGCAGCGCGTCACGGTTATGCGCGTCGGGCCGTGTGAACTCGGCACCGAAACCTCTTCCGACCGGCATCCCGTTCGGTAGAAAACGCCCTCGCGTAGCGACCCCGCCAGCGGTCCGTTATCGGAGAACAGCGTCGGGTCGACAGTGCCCGGCTCGTCGACAGGGGCGTAATAGGGGCCATAAAATGCAACCCCGCCCAAGTCGAACAGCCGCTTGTGGTGGTGATGGTGGTGCGAGAATTTATGGATTCGCTGCAGCGTCTTGGCTTGCGTTCCGGCAGCCAGCTGCGAACGGGTGCCAGCAAGGACCGCATGGCGACGGATCGGCTGGACGTTCGGCGCAACGGGCGGGTGGAAGGAAGCGCCCGATTTGACCCCGGCGTGCGCATTCGGCGGCAGGAGAATGATCGCGCTGGCAAACACCAGGGCCGTGCTCAAACACCTCAACATGACGCAACTCCTTTGAGCGTCGCCTCGCCTCCTCTGGCATTCTATTTCCGCCGTCCGCGGTTATAGACCTTCCGCAGCGGTGACTGAATAGCTTGTCGTCGCAATCGTTAATTTGCACGCGAAAGGCACGCGCGGCCGCAAAGCGCATGCGCGATCGCTTGGTTGTTTGCCTGTGTGCCGCGGGAGGCTATGGTCGCGCCGTTCCTGGGCGACGTTCTCGATGCCGCTTGCCGCATCCGTATCCGCATTGCTCAACCGGCTCCACGCGTCGCGCCCGGTCCGAGCCTGGTCGCTCATCGTCACCCTCTACGGCGATGCGATCGTT
>WNFZ01023277.1_pt1 | contig 11423 bp, 10 predicted proteins | sample 5400081 | NCBI WGS metagenome assembly WNFZ01 (sample SAMN13153365, study PRJNA577476) | soil metagenome | isolation source: 80 cm soil or saprolite under grassland replicate 1 | place: USA:California | collected 2016-06-15
ATAAAAGCCGCTTTTTGGGGCTTTTTTGGGTCATTTCCATTTGATTGCCTTCAAAGGCCATTTGTGACATGATATAGCACGAAACCCGTTGTTTTTCAATGAGAATTCTACTTTTTACGACTGCCTATCGACCTTTAGTCGGCGGGTCGGAAATGGCCATTGAAAATATCGCGCAGCGCCTGCCTGGCGTCTTTTTTGACATTGTAACGCCCCGATATAATAGAGCCTGGCCAGCAGTGGAAGAAGATAAAAACACAACCGTTTATCGAGTTGGTTTTGGCAGTAAGCTGGATAAATGGCTATTTCCCATCCTAGGCCTTTTAAAAGCTTATCGTCTTACCGGCCAGTATGTTTACAAAGCAATCCACGGCTACCAAGCTTCCCAGGCATCCAGTGCGGCTTTCTTGCTAAAATATTTGAAACCTAGATTACCCTTTATTTTGACTCTCCAGGAAGGAAAGGTACTAAATCAGCAATCTTTTTTGGTCAAATTTTTGAGGCGGCTGATTGTCCAAAAGGCGGACCACATCACGGTTATTAGCAATTATCTGGCTGACTATGCCGTCCAATTTCAAAAACCAGTTACCCGCATACCCAACGGAGTGGCAGTTGATCTTTTTGTCCCAAGAGATTTCCAGAATCCGCGCAAGCGCATTATCACCGTATCCCGTTTAGTGAATAAAAATGGCGTAGAAAATCTCATTCGAGCTTTTGCCTTATTGACCCTGTCTCATGATCTGGAGTTGTTTATTGCCGGCGATGGCATTTTAAAGCCGAAATTAATGCAATTGGCCCAAGAACTTAATGTTTCTGACCGGATTATATTTGCCGGTACAGTTAATCATAATGACTTGCCGGCGCTTTTGGCCCAATCAGACGTATTTGTGAGGCCATCTCTGTCAGAAGGGCTAGGCAGCGCTTTCTTGGAGGCCATGGCTAGTGGTTTACCCGTAGTGGGAACTCAAGTAGGCGGCATACCCGATTTTCTTAATCATGGAGAAACCGGATTATTTTGCGACCCTCATCGACCCGATGATATTGCTCAGAAGATTGAGCTGATTTTAAGTGACGGCATATTGCGCAATAAAATAATAAAACAAGCCCTGATTCATGTTCGCGAAAATTACAGCTGGGAAGAAATCGCAAAACGTATGAATGAGATATACACAAATATTTAAATTATGAAGAGAGTTCTTATTACCACAGGGATTTTTCCGCCGGATATCGGCGGGCCGGCTTCTTATGGTTTGACCTTGGCCCGATACATGACAGATTACCAGGGCCCGACTGCCGTAGTTACTTATTCCCAGAAAATTTCATATAAAGATGATGCCGGGCAAAAGTTTAAAGTTATCAGAATCTGGAAAGGTATCCCGCGCTTTGTCCGTCATAGTATTTTTTTCATCAAAACTTGGTGGTTGGCCCGCAACTATGATGTTGTTTTTGCCCTGAATGCCGTTAGTGCGGGCATTCCGGCACTTTTGGCCGCTAAAGCCAGAAATAAAAAGTTTTATGTGAAAATTGTGGGCGATTATAGCTGGGAAATTGCCATCCAGCGCAAAAAAACAATTTATCTAGTTAATGATTTCCAGAAAATGAAGCGAACCGGCTGGCCAGCTATGCTTCATAAAATGCAGGTCTGGGTATGCAAAGAAGCCAAGGGCATTATTGTGCCGTCTAAGTACTTGAGCGGCATTGTAAAGGGATGGGGCATCCCCGAAGAAAAAATTCATGTAATTTACAATGGGGCAGAATTTAAACCGGCAGCACTAAGCAAGGAAGAGGCTCGTAAGAGTATTGGCATTGCCGGTAATCTTATACTTTCATCCGGCCGGCTTGTACCCTGGAAAGGATTTCGCATGCTGGTTAAAATCATGCCTCAATTGCTTGACCATAACCAGTTTTTCCGGCTGGTAGTGGTGGGCGATGGCCCGGATATAAAAATTCTTCAGATGATGGTAAAGAATCTGGGGCTTGAACGAAAGGTTCACCTGGTAGGCCGAAAATCCCAAGCCGAACTGGCGGTATATTTGGCGGCGGCGGATTTATTTGTACTAAATAGCGGCTATGAAGGATTCTCTCACCAATTATTGGAAGCGATGATTTCAGGAGTACCGGTGGTGGCTTCCGCTTCGGGCGGCAACCGCGAAATTATCCAACAGGGCGAAAACGGATTTATGATCAAATACAATGATGAATTTAATTTACTGCAAGCTATCAAAACCTTGTGGCAGATGCCGGAGTTGCGCCAACGCCTGGCGGAAAATGGCCCCGAAAGTGTCAAATTTTTCAGCACCGAAAAAATGCTAACTGAAACCGCTAAAGTTTTATTCAATGAGTAGCTTATTAATGATAACCGGCGATAGGACGTTGGCCCAGGGCAGGAAGGGCGCATTTTATAATACGCTGGAGGAATTCCATAAGTATTGGGATCGGGTTGATATAATCTGTCCAAAAACTCAGGCTCCTGCCTCTCCTCACCCCCACGGTGCTCAATTGCTATCTGCGCGCCGTGGGGGACCCCCAGTCGAGTCACCCCTCGCCTTTTTTGACAATGTCTTTATTCACCCCTCTCCCTGGCCCCTAATTTTTCATCCATTATGGATTATGAAAAAAGGCAAAGAATTATTTCAGAAACATAAATTTGACCTCATTACTGTTCATGAGTATCCGCCCTTCTATAATGGCCTGGCAGCCAGATTTTTATGGCAAGCGACCAAAGTGCCTTACGTAATTGAGATTATGCATGTGCCGGGCTATCCGCAAGCCGGCAGCATTAAGGAATGGCTGTATCGATACTTATTCCATTGGTTTATTAAATTTGATACCAAGCATGCTCGGGCGGTCAGGGTCATCAATCAAACCCAGGTTCCCCAGATTTTGAGCAAAGCAGGCATCGCATCTTCAAAAATAATCTATATCCCAGCTTTTTATATAGATTTCGATGTTTTTCATCCGGTTGAAATGCCTAAAATGTATGATGCGCTTTTTGTCGGACGATTTGAACGTAATAAAGGTATTCATCTTTTTTTAGAGGCAATAAAGTCTCTTAAGATTAAAGCGGCTATGGTAGGAGACGGGCCTTTGTTAAAAAGTTTAAAGTTAAAGATAAAAAATGAAAAGTTAGAAGATAGAGTAGTTTTTTTAGGTTGGGTTAAAGATAGTACCCAGGTAGCTCAACTGATTAAGCAGTCCCGAATTTTGGTGATGCCATCATTAAATGAGGGCGGGCCACGAGTGGTCCTTGAAGCGATGGCTTGCGCCGTGCCGGTGCTGGCCACGCCGGTGGGTATCGTACCCGATGTAGTTAAAGACGGTGAGTCTGGCGGGATTATCGATTTTAATAGCCGGGATATTGCCCAAAAAATAAAAGAATTATTGGAAAATCCGGTGCGTTACAAGGAATATCAAAAACAAGGCCTGCTGGCTGTAAAGGATTTTGAAAAACGGGGCGCCTTGAGAAAATATGCCGAGAAATTGCAGAATTTTATTTAACAGAATGAAAAGCATTTTAGTCATTACTCAGAAAGTAGACCAGGAAGATGATCTTCTCGGCTTTTTTGTGGCTTGGTTGAGAGAATTCGCCCGCTCATTTGATAGAGTATTTGTAATAGCTTTAGCTAAAGGAAAATATGATTTGCCTTCGAACGTGGTTATTAATTCATTAGGCAAGGAAAAAAATGCGCCTAAATTCATTCAGGCATTCAGATTTTATAAATTACTTTTTCAGTTAGTACCTCAAGCTGACAGTATTTTTGCCCACATGTCACCGATTTTTGCCATTGCCGCTTGGCCGATTACTTTTATTTATGGTCGTAAAATCGTTTTGTGGTATCTCCACCGTTCAGTGACACCGCGATTGCAGTTTGCAGAAAAATTGTGTGCTAGTATTGTCACCGCCGATAAAGATAGTTTGCAATTAAAAAGCCGTAAAGTTGTGGAAGTAGGCCATGGAATTGAAGTTGAAAAATTTAGAGGTGAGCATGATTGGAATCGGACTAATCCTTTACGTATTATAAGCGTGGGAAGGATTTCCCCTATCAAGAATTATGAAACCCTTATCCAAGCGGCTTATTTGCTGCGGGAAAAAAACTTTAAGTACCCCATACCCAAATGCCGGCGCTCTATAAAGAAGCAGATATGGTGGTCAATCTTACTCCTACCGGCGGCATCGACAAAACGAATTTGGAAGCGATGGCATCGGGATGCATTACTCTTACCTCAAATCAGGTATTTAGAAAATATTTTGGCCAATATGCCAGCCAACTTATTTTTGAACACAATAATGCTCAAGATTTGGCTGATAAAATATTTGATTTAGCAAGGCAGACTTCTGAAAAGAAAAAAAATATAAGCGATTTTTTAGTTAACATTGCCCAATCATATTCAATTCCTAAAGTTATCGCTAAAATTTCAGCATTACTATGAGAATTCTATTTATTGCCTCATCGTCTCCATTCAATGAACAGCTTAAAAAGGCATTTCAAGCCAATGGCGTTGAAATTTTACATCTTGATGACCGGTTAAATCAGCTTGTGCCGGCAACATTGGAGCGCAACCATATTATTTGGCAATTAAGCCGAAAAATAAATTTATTCAGGCGTTTGAACAATCAATTGTTTGCTAAGCGGTTGGTTGAGGCGGCTCAAAAATTTAAACCCGACGTATTATTTGTCAATAAAGGACTTATCATCAAGCCCGCGACCTTAAAGACATTAAGTTCACTGGGTATTAAAACAGTAAATTGGTGCCCGGAAAATACTCAAAATGAACCCTACCGAAGTTGGTTGAACAACGTTGCACCGCATTATGATTATTTCCTCAGCTTCGATTCAGCGGCTGTAAAAAAGATTAAAAATCAAACCCGCGCTCACTATGTCCCATTTGCCGTTGATCCAGCAGCATATGATGGCGGTGATATTTCTCAATCTGATCGTTCTCGATTTGAGAGCGATATATGTTTTATTGGTGCGCCGTATCCAGAACGAATTTTGCTTTTAAGTCTGCTCGATAATTTGAATCTGAAAATTTTTGGTTGGGAAGGATGGAAACAGACGTCTCTGGCGGCGCATTATTATGGTCCGCTTAATGCATTTGAATCGGCTAGAGCATATCGATGCGCAAAAATCTGCGTGAACACTAACCTTGAACCGCCTACCGCTGGTGTTAATGTCAAAACGTTTGAAATTCCGGTAGCCGGTGGCTTTCAGCTTTCTGATTACCGGACTGATATTCACGGTCTTTTTGAAGTCGGAAAAGAAATTGAAGTTTTTCGTGATAAAAAAGAATTTCAAGCTAAAGTAACTCACTATCTTTCTCACGACAGTGAACGTGATGCTATTGCTCGAGCCGGACGCGAAAGAGTATTAAAAGAACACACGCTGGATCACCGAGTTGGCCAGATGCTTGAAATCATTACAGCTTAATTATGAAAGTCCTCTATTTTGGCTCCTACAATCCCGAATATTCTCGCAATCGGGTCTTAATCAATGGCCTACGCCAAAACGGCATTGAAGTTATTGAATGCCGGGATAATTCTCAAGGGTTGAAGAAATTATTCAAACTTGCAGGCAAACACTGGAAACTGCGAAATGAATATGATGTAATGGTCGTGGGCTTTCCCGGCCATGAACTGATGTTTTTAGCCCGCCTGCTGACCAGAAAACCGATAATTTTTGATGCTTTTACATCTCATTACGGCGGATATGTCTTAGACCGTAAACTCGTTTCTCTTTCAAGCGCGCGGGCCCTTTATTATCGTTTTCTGGATCATTGGTCATGCCGTTTGGCTGATCTGGTACTTTTAGATACTCAAGCCCACATTAATTTTTTTGTTCGAGAATTTGGTCTGCCGCAAAAAAAATTCCAACGGATTTTTGTCGGCACCGATGAAAAAGTTTTTTCCCCTAAATTAAAACCAGCCGGCTTGAGCCAGTTTATAGTTCATTTCCATGGTAATTTTATTCCCTTGCAGGGAATCGAATGTATCGTAAAAGCTGCCAGTTTGCTGAAAGATGACAACATTCATTTTAATATTATCGGCCGGGGCCAGACATATGGAGATGTGAGAAAAATAGCCCAGGAACTTAAAATAAAAAACGTTTTATTTATTGATCCGGTGCCGTATGAGAAATTGTCTGATTTCATGGCCATGGCCGATATCTGTCTCGGGATATTTGGCAGTACACCAAAGACATTGCTGGTGATTCCTAATAAGGTTTTCGAAGCTTTGGCCATGGCTAAGCCGGTTATTACCGCTGATACTCCTGCTATTCGCGAGTTGCTCACCGATAAAGAAAACTGTGTGCTTGTACCAGCGGCAAATCCTCAAGCATTGGCGGAAGCGATTCGCAATCTTAAAAACAGCGAGGATAAAAGCGAGCGAATTGGGAAAAATGGCTATGAATTATTGCAGTCAAAGCTTACCACAGGCCAAATTGGCCTGGAATTGAAACGACTATTAGAATCTTTCCATGCAAAGTAAAGATAAGGATAAAATTATAGGTCAAACTGCTCATGATACGTTCTATGAGACGTATTGGCAGGTTCGCGGCAGGATGAAAATGAAACCGCGCTATTATATTTTTGCTTCTTGGATTAAGTCTGGAAGCAAGATATTGGATATTGGCGGCGGCGATGGGGTCTTTGGTGAATACCTCCATGATACTTTAAATTGTGATATTGTTTGCCTCGATATTTCTCATAAGGCATTAGAAATGGCCCGCCAACGTGGTCTTAAAACAGTTCAGGCTGATGCTACCAAACGACTTCCTTTTGATGATAATGAATTTGACTATACAATTTCCTCGGAATTTATAGAGCATATTCCCAATTCAGAAGATGCGCTTGCCGAGGCAATGCGGGTAAGCAGGGAGCATTTTTTGGTTTCATTTCCTAATGCGGCCTATTGGCGCTATCGTTTTCAAATGCTTTCTGGTCGGACACCAAAACAATGGGAAAAGCATCCGGCCGAACACCTTCGTTTCTGGGCAATTCCTGATTTTATCGAATGGGTGGATATGAATGGCTTTGAAGTTAAGGAATATAAAGCCAGCAACGGAAGAAAATATTTGCGGGATTTCTGGCCTAATCTATTTGGATTCCAAATGTGCTATAAGGTTGGCCAAAAATAGACATGAATATCCTTGTTGCCGGATTTCCTTATGTCCGGGAAGAATATTTTGCTACTTTTAGAAAGTATCACGACCGGGATGCAATTTTTTTCTTGCTCCCATCCCGGTGGGAGGCTAAAGGAGGAAAAGTAGTTTTTTACCCGCCTAGTGACAAAAATATTCTGACTACAAAAGCATTTTTTTATCATTCTAATTATCCTTTAATTGGCGGATTGCTTAAGGGCTGGATGCCGTTATTTCCCTTAGTACTTATGCAAAATCTCCGAAAAGTATCTTTGGTTTACAGTTGCAGTGAACCGACATTGCTGACCACAGTTTATTTTGGTTTTTGGACGAAACTCTTTGGCCGTAAGCACGTGCTCTTCAGCTGGGAGAATATTGCCTATGAGAAAAAATTTCACGGCATCAAACTTATGCTCAAGCGCCTGATTGTCAATCTTAATCTTTTATTTTCTGACGGCGTGATTTGCGGCAGTACTAAAGGCAAGGAAATTTTTTCTCGATTAACATCAAAACCGATTGCGGTAATTCCCATGAGCGGCGTAGATACAAAATTATTCAGCCCTATATCCGGACCTAAGGAATTCCAAGGCATAAATCTTGAAGATAAAATTGTGTATACATTTGCCGGAGCGATTGGCTATCGCAAGGGAATTCATCTTTTTTTAGAGGCATTTTCTAAAATTGCCGATCAATTGCCTGATGCTTATTGCATTATTGCTGGAAGTGGAGAATACGAAAGGGAAATTGACAGACAAATTGCGCACAGCAGTTTAAAAGAAAAGATTATGCGCATTCCCTGGATTAAGCATCAAGAATTGCCCAAACTCTTAGCGATAAGCGATATTTTTGTCTATCCAAGTTTGCCATATGGTGGCTGGGAAGAGCAATTCGGCTATTCCATGGCTGAAGCTTCATTAATGGAGTTGCCGATTGTGGCCACGAATTCGGGATCGATTAGGGAGATTGTTATTGACGGCGTAACTGGCATTCTGGTAAAACCCGGATCAACAGACGAATTAGCACAGGCAATCATATATTTAGCAAAAAATTCAGATCTCCGAAGACAAATGGGCCAAGCCGGCCGGCACCATATTATGTCTAATTTCTCTAACCAAATAGTCGCTCAAAAATTCTATAATTTCTTTGAAAGAATTACTTCGGCTTAGTAAAATGAAATAAGCCGCAGCTGTATTTGGCGTTATGAAATAATTCCGGATTAGCATCATAAATCAATTGTCCTTGATCGGTAACGGCTGAAAATTCAATTAATTTTAAACCATTAAAATATTTTATGATTGTTTCAGGTAAATGGACTCGATGCGCGTTAAAATAGGTTTCTTCTTTGCCAATAGGCACGGAAAAATATAATTGACCTCCTGGGGCAAGGACCCGGATCAATTCACGACAGGCTTTTTCTGTACCCATTGGATCAAGTAAGTCGCCATAGCGGCCTAGACCAATATGTTCAGCCACGTGAAGACAAGATAATGATTTAATGGTGTTATCCTGAAAAGGCAAGTTACTGATATTTCCTTTTACATTTGTCAGCTTATCTAAGGTTGCATCTAATGGGCGAATATCTACAAATTTTACATTAGTGATGGTGGTTAAAAATCCCACTAGATCAACTTGTGATCCCACATCAACATGTTCCAAGGGCTTTGATGCCTGTATTTTTTTGACTGTCCAGATGCTTTGATAAAAATAATGCGAATCAAATAAAGTTTTAGAGGTTTTTTCTCCCAATCGAGGCTGAAGATAGAGTTCTATTTTATCTAGCCTGGGTACGTATCCTTCAGTCCAGAGATGGGTTAATGGCGGGCTGAAATACTGATTTTGGTTGCCCAAATACGCTGCCCACCAGGAAAAGGTGGATCCGCAGCCCAATAAAATTTTGGAATGAAAAAGCATCCAGAAATCAAAAATAAATTGGGGCACACTAGGAAGCGGATTTTCCGGATATATCGGACAAAGATCAGCCATTTCAGATTTAATTTCAGAACTATCGGAACTTATATACAAATTGTGCTGGCCCTTTATTTTTTTAATTAGATCTCGATAGAGAGATAAGGGAACGGTTTTATTTCGCTTTACGAAGTCGCCTCTCCGGATATGAGTACCGATCCAGGGAATATATTTCTTGGTGGCCTTTTGAAATGTTTCTTCGATATCATCCCGAAATATAAACCATTTCTTTACTAAGGATTGGTTCAGGTGAAGCTGTTCAAGACTGAAAGGATCTTGCAGGTATCCATATAGATTAATATTGTCTTTTGGCTGCTGATATAGCTTTTCTATTAAAGCAAGCGCAAGGTGTTTTTTGAAGAAAGGTCTGGCCTCTAAATCCTGAAGCTGGCAGGTGGGCAAGAACCATGAGCGAAATTGTTCCGATAAAGTATAGGGCTCGATAGTTTTAAAAATTTTACAACCGATCCATTCTGGAAAAGCTGATTTAAAATTATGCTGTTGGGCATATAGCCGTGTACCGGCATATTGAAAAAGTTGATTGCCAAATCTTCCTAATTTACCCAGTTTTCTGAAGGTAATCATATCACTTGACAAAGTTGACGTATGATAGCAGAGAACGTACAGTTACTATACATGAAGCTTATATATTTAGCCAATCAGCGGCTTCCCACTGAAAAAGCATATGGCATACAGATCGGAAAAATGTGCGAAGCATTCGCGGCTCAAGGGTTGAATGTTGAATTGCTGATTCCCAAGCGGAAAAATCCCAGCGGAAAAAATGTTTTTGATTATTATAAATTGCTGCCTCATTTTAAAATTACTCAAGTCACGGCCCCGGATTTTTATTGGCCTGGATTTTTAGAAAAAACTTCATTTGTATTAAAACAATTCATCTCATCTTGGTTATTAATAACTTATATTCTGCGGCATAATTCTGATATTGTTTATTCCCGGGATGATTTCGTACTCTGCTTTCTTAGCTATTTTCGTAAGGGGCTGTACTTTGAAGCTCATCGTTTTTCAGAGAAGCGCAAATGGCTTTACCGGCAGTTAATAAGAAGTGGAATTAAAGTTATAACCGTTTCAAAGGGATTAAAAGAAGTATTTGTTCGTTTTGGATTTAAGGACCAAAATGTTTTCGTTGCTCCGGACGGAGTCGATACCCGGTTATTCTCTGAACATCTTGACATTGCTGCTGCCAGGCAAAAGCTTTCCTTGATTCAGAAAATTCCCATCATCGGCTATGTGGGCCAGCTGAAAACATTAGGGATGGAGAAGGGAATTCAGGAACTTTTTGATGCTTTTGAATATGTTGTGGATCAGTATCCCCAGGCATTATTGCTTCTTGTCGGCGGTTCCCAAGCTGACATAGCTCATTATCAAAAAGTAATTTCGCCTAAAATAAAAAATTCCGTGTCCTTTGCCGGCTATCAAGAGCCATGGCGGGTTCCTTTATATCTTTGGGCCTGCGACGTGCTGGTAATGCCCTATCCCAACGAGCCTCACTATGCAATTTACATGTCGCCCCTAAAACTTTTCGAATATATGGCGTCAGGCCGGCCGGTTGTGGCTTCAGATTTGCCATCTGTGCGCGAAGTACTTAATTCTAACAATGCAATATTAGTGATGCCCAATGATGCTCGTGATCTGGCCAATGGGATTCAGCAGATTTTAAGTAAATCTGATCCGGGTCTTAGATTAGCCAACCAAGCTCAAAGTGATGTTGTTAGATATTCGTGGGATCAAAGGGCAAAAAATATTATAAAATTCATCCATGAAAATTAGAAAATCATCTAGTGTTTTGGCCTCGGATATGGTATCTTATCCCGAAATGAATTTGTCAGTTATCATCCCGGCATATAATGAAGAAAATGCCATTAGTTCCGTAATAGAAGGCCTGCAAAAATTTCTTGCTTCCATACCCAATCTTACCCATGAGATTATAGTAATTGACGACGGCTCTGCTGACGGGACTAGAGAAGTTTTGGATGTAATTCCCAATATTAAAGTTGTGCGGCATCATTTTAACAAAGGTTACGGTGCGGCTATAAAAACCGGTATTGAGCAGGCATCCCATAACTGGCTCCTCTTATTTGATGCTGATGGCCAAGCTCGCTCTGAAGAAATACCAAAACTTTTAGTTCATGCCGATGATTATTCGATGGTGGTAGGTGCCCGAATCAAAAAATATTCACCCTGGATTCGGACTCCGGGTAGGGCGTTGCTGCATTTTCTAGCTAATTATCTGGCTTCTCAAAAAATACCTGACATCAATTCCGGATTTAGGTTAGTTAAAAAAGAATCCGTAAGGCAGTTCTG
>WNFZ01008547.1_pt1 | contig 11422 bp, 12 predicted proteins | sample 5400081 | NCBI WGS metagenome assembly WNFZ01 (sample SAMN13153365, study PRJNA577476) | soil metagenome | isolation source: 80 cm soil or saprolite under grassland replicate 1 | place: USA:California | collected 2016-06-15
CGAAGCGCAGGTTGTTTCGCATAGATTTGGTCGAGCAGGTCGCGCACAGTGGCCCCTTTCGAAAGATCGACATCCAACTCACGGATTCCAATCAGATCGCGTAATTGCGCGTAAAACTGCACATGAATTTTCATTGCACTGATTTGGCGCGGTTACCTATTGCTCGCACAACTGGCTTCAATAATCTGCACTCTGATGCGTGTCCATCACGACCAGCTCGAACTTCGCACAAACAGCAAAGGACTGTACGAAATCACCGAGGATGTGCAGTCGAAGATCGACAGGAGCGGCGTCCGAAATGGAACAGTGACGGTTTTTGTTCAACACACCAGTTGTAGCATCGTCATCATGGAGAATGCCGATCCAACTGCGCGAGACGACTTGGAAGAATTCTTCAATCGACTAGCGCCTGAGGACGCCGATTACTTCAGGCATGGTTCCGAGGGCAGCGATGATATGCCATCGCACATCCGCATGGTCTTGACGCGCACCAGCGAGACGGTGCCGGTTGTCGATGGAAAAATGCAGCTTGGAACCTGGCAAGGCATTTTCCTCTTTGAACACCGGCGAGCCCCGCATCGGCGGAAAATATTTGTGACAATTATGGGCGAAATGTAGCCGCTTCGCTGCCTGCCACGCCGAAGTTGGACGAAGGCGGGTGCGAAGCATTACGGGCGCATTCGAATGCCACATTGCGTTGCGCGCCTCACAGAGGCGCGGCTACAGATAAGTCGCCCGACGAGCCCGGCAGGACATCGTATGAATCTGGCCAAAGACTCAGGCGTAACGACAGACACAAGTGGAAACCAGGGACCCAACGTAGCGACGCCGCGCCGCCCCGAAAGCTTCCCGGGGACGGCGCAGCGCGCGATTCGTTGCCGCCTGTCGAAGACTTAAAGTCACGGCTTAATCCACATTGTGGCTGAGCTAGGTATGCCAAGCGCATATCCCAAGCCAGGCTCCAGGGTTATCACAACGCTGTACGCTTGACGGTTGAATGCTCTGGGGTCAGGCAGGGTTTTGACCAGGATTGTTCCGTAGCCGGATTGTCCGATGTAGGCCGGGGAGACAAGCGCAACGTAATCCACTCCTGGGATAGCGGTGCCGCTGACCGAGAACTTTACGTACGTTCCACCGAACATGAGTGCAGGCTTCATGTCCAGCACGAATGAACCGGTCTTCCCCCGGGGGATATTCCCGGTGCTATGGATGGTGACAACCGGGAGGTTCTCACCCTCAGAGCTTGTTGAATAAGCGGAGTTTGCCTCGCTGTTCGCACTGACGCCCTCGTTAGCGGGCAGGCGGGTAGGACCACCGTCAGGCCGCGGCCCCGCTTGGACGATTGACGCAAGCGCAAAGGCAAGCACAAACAGTATGGCTGTGAATTTGGTGTTTCGATTTTTCATATTGCTTAATTTCCTTTTTATTGTTTTGGCCTTCCGTGATCTCTCGTCATTGAGAACTCACTTCTGGCCTTTCACCTGAGGTAATGCGTAAAACCCGGCGCGAGGTTACGCGGAAAGTGGGGAGAACCGCGGATTACACGGATAACGCGGATAGAGAACGAGATTTTTGGAGCCAATGAAGAGGCCCGCTAATCACGCGAATAGACACAAAAAACTTCGATGTCGGCTGAGTTGCAGCACTCTGTGTCCGTGCGCAAAGGCACTCTGTGTTTTCTTCGTTGCCTCCTGTAAAGGAAATGTTTCCGGAGGCTGCTGGAACTAGGTCGTCGTGGCGACTACCCGTCAGAAATCCGCGTATTCTCGCGTGATCCGGCACAAGAAAAACGGCGCAGCAGCGCCGCGCTCCAAAATATCCGTGCTATCCGCGTGATCCGTGGTGAAACTATTGCTGCTTTTCCTCGCAAAGTCTTTGGAAAGCGGGATCGCTGCGCAAAGGATCCCAGATCGGATCGAGCCTAAGGAAGGCCGGCGTAATGGACACTTCAGGGCCGTAAAGCCCATTGATGTAGGGCACTCGTAACAAGTGGGTGAGAATTGAGACTGCACGGCTACCCTCGCCGACCATCGTCTGCACCAAGGCCAGGTTCTCTTCCCTGAGCGAAAGCGAATGGATCAATCGCCCTATCCATAAATCGCCTCGATGAGCCGCAACGATTTCTCGGTCGGCAAAAGCGATTGCTCCATTTGATTCATCACGTAGGCGAATGCAATCCTGTTTTCGGGATCGGCAAAGGCGTGGCTGCCTCCGGCGCCCGGATGTCCAAAGGAAGTTCCTGATGGGCCCAATATTCTTCGCGCTGCGTTTCGTGAATCTTTCATAAATCCGGCTGAAAACGCCGTCGGTATTTGAAAAATGCGGTCCACGCCGTCTGCGAGCGTCGTGGTCATCCATGCGATTGCCTTTTCTGAAAAGAAAGTCTGGCCATCAAACGTTCCGCCGTTGGCGAGCATGGAATAAAATTTCGCCAGCGCCGAGGCGCTCCCGATCCCGCCGAAGGAGACAATCGGGTGCGCGCGAATTGCAGCGTCATTCATCTTACTGATCACGTGCAGGCCGTACGGTGACGTAAACGTTTTGCGGGCCAAAGTGCCGGGCGTAACAAGATCGGCATAAAAGTCCGAGCCGGACTGGCGGTTTTTCGGCTCGGGTGGCTTTCCGCTTTTTGCGGCGTACATCGTTGCCACGCGCGAATTTTTCTTTTCCGGGAGGCCGATCCAGAAATCGAGATTGAGCGGCCGAGCAAAATTTTCCCGCCAATAGTCGGACAGCGTCTTTCCGGCGATTCGGCGGACAAGTTCATCGATGAGAAAGCCGAACGTGCGCGCGTGATAACCATGTCCGGTTCCGGGCGGCCACAGCGGCTTTTGCGCTTCCAGCGCACGAATTACTGCGTCGTAGTCGAGCACGTCCACTCGCCGATCCAAAGCGCAAAGTCCCGCTTGATGCGAAAGCAATTGTGCAACTGTGATTTTTTCTTTGCCTGCCTGAGCAAACTCGGGCCAGAACTCGGCGACGCGTCGGCTAATGTCGATATTGTGTTCCTGCAACGCATGCAAGACACACGCGCTACCGATTCCCTTGGTCGCCGACCAGACTAGGACGAGCGTGTCAGCCATCCACGGTTTCTCACGATGAACATCGCGAAAACCACCGCAAAGATCGAGAATCGGCCTGCCGTTTTGCCAGACCGACACGGCAGCTCCTAACTCGCCAAACTTTTCAAAGTTCTCATGAAAGAGCGGTTTCAATCGCTGCAGAAGTTGGCCTGCCTCCAGTTGCATTCGAATCTGTAGTGGCAGGCGTGCCGCCTGCAACCTGTAACGCAGCCGACACGGCTGCCGCCACAGAGCTACAGCAAGAGCTTTTCGAGTTCTGCCACTCGCTGTTGGAACAGACGCAACGTGCTCTCGATCGGCACAGGCGTAGCCATGTCCACGCCTGCCGCTTTCAATGTTTCCAGCGGGAACTTCGATCCGCCCGAGCGCAGAAAATTCAGATACGCATCTATGCTTCCTGATTCGCCGGAAAGCACACGCTGCGAGAGCGCCACCGCGGCGGAGATTCCGGTCGCATATTTATAGACATAAAACGCGTGATAGAAATGCGGAATACGCAGGCATTCCAGATCCAGCTCCGGATCGAGCGCGAAATCTTCGGCGAAATAATTTTCGAGAAGCTTGTGATATTCCGATCTAAAGACATCGAGCGTTAGCGCGTCGCCGCTTTCCTCGATGGCGTGAATAATTTTTTCGAATTCAGCAAACATGGTCTGCCGGAATAGTGTGCCGCGCAGTTCGTCGATTTGCCGGTTAATGATGTACGCCCGCATCTTCGGATCGTTCGTTGTTTGCAGCAGATGATGCGTCAGCAGCTCCTCGTTGAACGTCGACGCCACTTCGGCCAGAAAAATCGGATACTCGTAATCCTGAAACAGCTGCGAATTCTGCGAGAACCAACTGTGCATGGAGTGACCGGCCTCATGCGCGAGCGTGTAAACATCGGCGAAAACGTCCTCCTTGTAATTCATCAGGATGTAGGGTGGCGCCCCGTAACTGCCGGAGGAAAACGCGCCGCTGCGTTTGCCTTTCGTTTCGTAACGATCACACCAGCGCCTGGAGCGCAAACCTTCCGCCAGTACGTTGACATATTCGTTTCCGAGGGGAGCCAGCGCGCTCAAGACTGTTTCGACCGCTTCATCAAAGGTGAACCGAGTCTCAATCTCCGGAATCAGCGGGACATACGTGTCGTAATGATGCAGCTCGTCCAAACCAAGAGCGCGACGGCGCAGATCAAAATAGCGAAACAGCGGCTCCAAGTTGGCGCGGACCGACTGGATCAATCCGTCATAAACTGCGACAGGTACATCGTCGGGAAAGAGCGCAGCCTGTAGCGCAGATGGATAATGTCTTGCGCGTGCGTGGAAAACATCGGCCTTCACCGAATACGCCAGTGCCGCGGCGAGCGTGTACTGATGGTCACGAAACTCCGCGTAGAACTGATGGAAGGAGCGTTTGCGCAATTCATGATCCCGCTTCACCAAGAATGAGCTGAATGAGCTTTGAGTCAGCGGTCTCTCGCGTCCGGTCTCGTCGATCAGAACGCCAAATTTCATGTCCACATCGGTCAATTGCGAAAAAGCGTCGCCGTAACCGCTGAGCGCGACGCTGCCGAGCGCGAGAAGACGTTCCTCGGGCACGGAAAGCACATGCGGTTTCATCCGCCGAATTTTGTGCAACTTGATCCGCCATTCCTTTAGCGCTGGATCAGCGATGAACTCCGCGAACTTCTTGTCGTCGATCGCCAGGATTTCTGGAACAACAAATGCCGCGGCTTCGCCGATTTTCGTGAGCAGATTTTGAACCTGACCGATCCGGATAAGGTATTCGTTGTTGGTGCTGTCCTCCGCCAGTTGCAGCGACGCGTAGTGATAGACGCGCTCTATTCTCAGCTCGAGCGCCTTCTCAAACTCAAGCACCTCGGCCAGCGTTTGCGCGGAGTCCCCCACCCTGCCCTTCCACTGCTCAAGGTTTGGATAGGTTCGCTGAACCCAGGCGAAATCCTCCTGCCATTTGCTAACGTCAGTAAAAAGCTGCGTCAGATCCCACTTATCAAACTCGAAAATATCAGAGCGAGTGGGGATAGTGGAAGACATTCGGAAACTTCAACGTTCAACGGTCAACTTTCAACGCATCAAATCTGCAAAAGCAGTCGGCGTTCCGCACAAACCGCTACGATTCTGCACGTAGTGCGCACATCACAGAATGGCGCGCGATCAATTTGAGCGCGCGTTCGGTCAGTTCGCGACCTGGCGGAATTTTGTGCCATGGCGATGCACCGGACGGATGCGGCAAGGGAATTATCTCAAAGCGGTGCCCGGCGCGTGCGACCCGGAATTTTCGGCCAATCACTTCCTGCAATTTTTCGCAGTCGATGAATTGCATGATAGCCAGCCGGCCGACGGGAATGATGAGACATGGCTGCAAGATTTGAATCTCATCACCCATCCACGACGAACAGTTGCGAATCTCATCCGGTGCCGGCACGCGATCAGTGCCGCTGGAATTTTTTCCGGGAAAACACCGGCAGACTGCCGCGAAATAAATCTTCGATCGAACGGTCGCCTCATTCATCCCGCAAAATTCTTCGAACCAGCGGAAGAGCGTTTTGCCAGCAGTATGTGCAAACGGTCTTTGCAAAACCGGCTCCCGCGGGCCGGGCGCCTGACCAATGATCATTACGTTGCTCACGACTGCGCCCCCGGATACCGGCGTCGATTTCATGCGTGGGCAGCGACGGCAGAGAAGCAACGCCGTCACATGCTCGTCGAGTCGAGTTTGGAAAGCTTTTGTAGCCACGGCCCTGTGGGCCGTTCGCACGGGGCCGGACAAGGCGCAAGATCGGACGGGCCGCAGGCCCGTGGCTTACAGCGCTTCAGATATCAGGGTGATTGAAACGTAGTTAACGCCGGAAGATTGAGACGAGCGAGAGAAGTAGGCTCAACGCAATGCTGAGAACAATGCAGGTGACGATGGGAAAGTAAAATGCCGAATGCTCGCGCTCGATATGAATGTCGCCGGGCAATCGACCCAGCCATTTCGGCGCAAAGCCGCTCCACATCACCAGTCCCAACAGCGTGGTGATCACACCGATGATCACGGCCAGTTTTCCCAGTTCACGCATCCTTCAAAAAGTTGCGCGAATTGAGCGGAGGCACAAGCTTGAGAGCAAATGCCCGTACAGTTTCGAGATTATTACGAGACGCTCGGTGTTCCGAAAACGGCCACCGAGGACGAAATTCGCAGCGCCTTTCGCAAGCTGGCACGGAAATATCATCCTGATGTGGCCAAGGATAAAAAGGCCGCCGAGGAAAAATTTAAGGAGATCAACGAAGCCTACGAGGTGCTGGGCGATCCGGAAAAACGCAAGAAATACGATCAACTCGGCGCGGATTGGAACCGGCCTGGCGGATTTCAACCACCACCCGGCTGGCAATGGGAAGGGCAGCAACCCGGCGGCGGGTTTCATCAATGGGGCGGCGATGGCGGCGGGGTCCAATTCGAATTCGGCGGGACCGGGTTCAGCGATTTCTTCGAAGCGTTTTTCGGCGGCGGCCGCGGCCGCTCGGCCTTCGGCGGATTCGGCGGACGCGCTGCGACAGCGGAGCGCGGCGCCGATGTCGAAGCCGATATCATGGTCACGCTTGAGGAAGCGCTGCACGGATCCACCCGAACCGTCTCTTTGCGGAGAGCCGGCTCAAACAAAGTGGAAAATTACCAGGTAAAGATTCCGCGCGGTGTTCACGAAGGGCAGCGTATCCGTTTGCGCGGCCAGGGCGAAGCGGGCGTGCGCGGTGGAAAAAGCGGTGATCTTTTTCTTCGCGTGCGTCTGGCGCGACATCCCGATTTTTCGGTCGAAGGCAGTGACTTGATCCATGAGGTGAAGATTGAACCGTGGCGCGCCGTGTTGGGCAGCGAATTGGTCGTGCCAACTCTTGAAGGGAATGTCCGCCTGAAAATTCCGCCGGGCACGCAAGGTGGCCAGCGATTTCGCCTGCGCGAACGCGGTCTGCCGGGAGTCTCGGGGAAACGCGGCGATCTCTACGTCGTTGTTCAGATCAACGTGCCGAAAAAACTCACTGAGCGCGAAAAGGAGATCTGGCGCGAGCTGGCCAAACTACATGGTGGGTAGGTTACCGAACCGCCGGCAGGCGATTGAGTCAATCGTTCCTACCTTTCCTAGACAAACAAGGGTCGATTGCGATTAACTCGTCTCATGAAAATTTCACTCGGATCAGATCACGCCGGATTTGGTTACAAGGAAAAGGTGAAAGAATTGCTCACCTCACTCGGCCACGAAGTGAAAGACTTCGGCACGTTCAGTGAAGAACCGGTGGATTATCCGCTGTTCATCCGCCCAGCGGCCGAAGCAGTGGCGCGTGGCGAGTGCGAACGAGGCATTGTCTTCGGCGGCTCGGGCAACGGTGAAGCGATGGTCGCCAACAAGGTCCACGGCGTGCGTTGCGCGCTTTGCTGGAATGAAGAGGCGGCCCGCCTCTCGCGCCAACACAATGATGCTAATGTGCTTTCAATCGGCCAGCGCCTCGTCCCTGAAGATCTGGCGCTAAGAATTGTGCGGATCTGGCTCGAGACCGGCTTCGAGGGCGGGCGGCACGAGAGACGAGTGGCGATGTTAAACGCCATGTAGGTAGCGGCGGTTCACCCGAACCGCCTAGGGCGATTGCGGTCAATCGCCCCTACCAACGCAATCGATCTGCGCAAACTCCGACCAGAAACACCGCGCTCACAAACGCGTTGCTTTGAAAGAAAGCGCGATTGATGCCGGCCACATCGAGTTTCTCGGTTTTGTGTTCGTAAAGCAGTGCCGCTGCAACGAAAGGCATCGACCAGTAATAGAGCGCACCAAGCTCTGCGGCGAGACCGAAACCAATCAGGGCAACCAACGTCAGCAGATGTAGTAACTGCGCCAGACGAAGGATGCGCGCGATCCCAAGTCTTACAACCAGCGACCGAATCCCTTCGCGTCGGTCAAAATCGTAATCCTGCGTAGCGTAAATCAGATCGAATCCCGCCACCCAGCAAATTACGCCTGCCGCCAGCACAATCGGCGCAAAATCGATCCGTCCAGTCTGTGCGATCCAAGCGCCCACCGGCGCGATAGCCAGGGCCAGCCCGAGAAAGAAGTGCGTTGCACTGGTAAACCGTTTCGTGACTGAGTAGAAAAAAATCAGCGCCAGGGCAACCGGTGCGAGAATAAAGGTCAGCCGATTGATTGTGGCTGCGGCCAAAAGAAATCCGACAGTGCTCAGAACCAGTAAAGCCTGTGCCGCTGACTTTGAGATGAGCAAATGACGCGAAGCAGTACGCGGGTTTCGTTGATCGAGCGACCAATCGACCAACCGGTTGAAAAGCATCGCTGCCGTGCGGGCAAGCACCATGCAGATGAGCACCAACACCAGGATTCTCAAAGACGGCCACCCGTTCGCCGCCACCACCAGCGTACCAAGAGCAAATGGCAGGACGAAAATCGTGTGCGAAAAACGAATCAATCGGAGAAATCGCGACACGGACCCACCACCTGTGATCGCCTCAGCTTGTCGATCTTTTCGCTTCACAAACGCGACGATTCAGAGACGGAGACACTTTCTCATACCTTGATCGTGTCTATTCGTGTGCATTCGTGGTTAATCGGACGTCGGTCGCACAGCGCGCCTTCACCTTTCTGGATTTACCGGAAAATGTTTGTTCTTCAGATGCTCCGGGACACGCTTGGTTTGTTCCATTTCGATCTTTTCGGTTGCGGCGTTCAACGCGTCGTACGCTTCGCGACTTTTCGGTGCGCGGCACATGTAAGCAGTAGCGTGCGCAAGCGGGATGCGCGCCTCGGGCATACCGACAAATTCCACCGCTTGTTGCGTCGCGACTGCCAGCTGCAACGCTTCCGGATCGGCTAGGCCGATGTCTTCGCTGGCGAAAATCACGATGCGCCGAGCAATGAAACGGAAGTCTTCGGCGGCGTCGTCAGGACGCCGATCTCGAGCGCGTTTAGGCATTTGCGTGCGTCGCCGTCGCTGAGCTTCGCGAGATGCTGGCGCGCGTTCTTGTCGATCTTCACGTGGTAATCTCCAAGGCCGCGCTCTTTATCGGCCAACGCGCGGTCGATCAATTGTTCGAGTTGCTGAACGCTGAGCCGTTCGAGTCGAAAAACCTGCGAGCGCGAAACGAGCGCGCTGTTTACATAAAAGAACGGATTGTACGTGGTCGCACCAATCAGGCGGAGATTTCCGGTTTCGACATCGGGTAAAAGAATGTCTTGCTGCGCCTTGTTAAAGTGGTGGATCTCATCGATGAACAGGATGGTCCTTTGGCCCGATGTGCGGAGGCGATTTGTCGCTGCAGCGATGACGCGGCGCATTTCGGCGACATTGCTTTCCACGCCGCTGATTCGAATGAATTTGGCGTGCGTCATCTCCGCGATGATCCGGGCCAGCGTGGTCTTACCGCTGCCTGGGGGCCCGGAGAAGATCACCGAGGGCAGACGATCCGCTTCAATCGCGCGTCGCAGAAGTTTGCCGGGCCCAAGAATGTGTTCCTGGCCGACAAATTCCTCGAGCGAGCTCGGGCGGATGCGCGTGGCGAGCGGTGCAGCGCTTGCTACCGCTTCGACGTTTTCCTCTTCCTCGAACAGATCGTGCACGCGCAAAAATACGGCCTCGCGCTATCTCTGCATCTCATTTCCCGGAAGCGACGCCACGATCTTGAGCCTAAGCCCAAATCTTCATGACAGGTTTAACGGCTAACGCTCAACTCCCAACTCCGATAAATCGTGAGCGGGCCCCCAACGCTTCAATACGTGGTCATCCCGAACGAGGTGAGGGACCTCACGCTCGGGTCCTGGGATCACACAATGTACTACGCGTGATGTTCGCTTCGATTGGGTGGTCCTTCGCTGCGCTCAGGACGACGCCTTAGTTGGGGGTTTTTCTCGCTTTTAAGATCTCGGGGCGATTGACGCTCGCGATTGCGGCTTGCCTTGCAAAGGCCCGATAAGCGAAAAGCCCAGTAGATGAAGTTGCTCAGTGCGCCGCGCCAGCCATTCGTCGGTCTGGCGCTGATGGCTGCTCGCCCTCAGTGCAACAGCGATAATTCTCGCGATCTGCATTTTCATTGTCGCGTGCTGGCCGAGACTGCTCGCCGCATATGCCATCGTCGGAGCTGGTTTTTTCCTGCTCCACAATTTGCAAACCAGGGACACCGAAGGTCAGCAGATCGCCGATGAGCTTGGCAGCCGGCCACGAGTCATCACTGCAATCGGCTGCGTAATCAGCGAGCCAAAGATTGCGCCCAGCGGATTCGCAACCTTCCTGCTCAAGCTCAAGTCAGCAGAATTTGAGGGCAGAGAAGAATCCACGCATGCGGTCTGGCAGGTCCGTTGGAAAGGCGCACTGGAATTTGGCGACGAACTGAAGTTTTCTGGAACCGCCGAGCCGATACCGCCGCCGCGAAATCCCGGCGAATTCGATATGCGCTCTTATCTCATGGGCCGCGACGTTCGTCGAATGCTCTTCGTCAGGTATACGGAGGACGGCACGTTGATTCGACACGGCGGTGGCAACCCGATCATGCGCGCAGCGCAGAAGTCACGCGCATGGATGCAACAAGCCCTTTGCCGAGGGCTGGAGGACGCGCCCGAAGTGCAAAATTTTCTCAGCGGGATCGTGCTTGGCCTCAGGCACCAGACGCCGGAAGACATCGAAGAACCGTTTCAAGAAACAGGCACACTTCACCTGTTCGCTGTCGCTGGTCTGCACGTGGGAATCGTCGCCGCGCTTTTATGGATGCTGGCGACGGTGGCGCGGCTTTCGAGAAAGTCGGCGGCGGCGCTTATCATTCCCTTGCTTCTTTTTTACGCTGCAGTGACGGGACTGCACGTTTCGAGTGTGCGGGCCGCAGTAATGAGCTCGGTTTTGCTCGGCGGTTTCTTTTTCGATCGAAAAGCATTCGTCCTGAACAGTCTCGCCGCTGCTGCGTTCTTTCTTCTCTGCTGGGACACAAACGAACTTTTTTCCACAGGCTTTCAACTCTCCTTCGCGGTTGTGGGCGCCATTGTATTGTTTGCCGATCCGTTTTTCGGGTTTTTGCAGCGTTGGGTGGCAGTCGATCCGTTCCTGCCGAGCAGCTTGCTGCGTGGTCCGCATCGCTGGATGCACGCTGGATACGAATGGCTCTGCCAAGGAGCATCTGTGTCGCTGGCAGCCTGGATTGGGTCCCTCCCGTTGATCCTGTGGTATTTTCATCTCGTCACGCCGATCTCATTGTTCGCAAACCTCGTCGTTGTTCCCATCGCCTTTTTCGTTCTTGCTATTGCACTTCTTTCGCTTCTTTCAACGCCGCTGCTGTCGTGGCTTGCCGTCATTTTTAATAACGCCAACTGGGCG
>WNFZ01009652.1_pt1 | contig 11421 bp, 9 predicted proteins | sample 5400081 | NCBI WGS metagenome assembly WNFZ01 (sample SAMN13153365, study PRJNA577476) | soil metagenome | isolation source: 80 cm soil or saprolite under grassland replicate 1 | place: USA:California | collected 2016-06-15
TTTCCCTCCTTGGCCCCGCGAGCGGACGCTCTCCTCGCCATCGTCGCCGACCGGCGGGGCCGCCGCACGGGCCGGCGGACCGTCACGTCGCGGGACCTTTGACCGCTGCTTCCCGGCGGTTGGTTGGTCCAGCCCGGACGACGCTGCTGGACTCCCTCCTCTCGGCGCTTTATCGTCCGGCTTGCGGCGCTATCGCCCGGTAGAACCGTAGGGAGGGACAGGATGAGACGGTCATTGACGGTCGCCCTCGGGGCGCTGCTGGTGTTGGCACCGGTAATGGTGTCCTGGCCGGCCTCGGCCGTGGGCGGGGACGAGGGCGACGACCCCCTCGCCGCGATCAAGCACATCGTGGTGATCTACGAGGAGAACCACTCGTTCGACAACCTCTGGGGCGGCTGGCCGGGCGTGGACGGGATCGCGCGTCCGCCGGAGGCCACCCCCCGCCAGACCCAGGTGGACCGGGACGGCCAGCCGTTCGCATGCCTGCTCCAGGACGACGTGAACCTGACCACCTCGGCCGACCCTCCGCCCAACGGAGGGCTGGAGCCGAGCTGCAGCACCAACCCGCCCGCCGCCTACAATAGCCACTTCCCGAACCAGATTTTCAACATCGAGCAGTTCATACCGCCGGATGCGACGACCTGCTTCCACGTCACGCCGGCGGCGCCGTTCGGCCCGGCCAACGGGGTGCCGAACGGCAGCGGCGAGCCGGGTGGCTGCACCCGCGACCTGGTCCACCGCTTCTACCAGGAGCAGTACCAGATCGACGGCGGCAAGATGGACCGCTACACGGTGGGCAGCGACGCCGTGGGCCTCACCCAGGGCTACTACGACACCACCAAGCTGCCGCTGTTCCGCTTCCTGACCGGCGACCGGGGCGCGCCCAACTACGCGATCGCCGACCGCTTCTTCCAAGCCGCCTTCGGGGGGTCGTTCCTCAACCACCAGTGGCTGGCCGCGGCGCAGACGCCCAAGTGGGAGGGGACGGCCCTGCGCGACGGGAGCGCCAACGACCTGCACTCGATCGTCGGCACGGACGGGCACCCCAACAACACCTACCTGCTCCACTCGGGACCGGTGTGGCCAGCGCCAGACGGTGTCAAGGACGGTGCCCTGACCGAGGCGGCCGACCCCGACACCGGTGCCTGCGCCCCACCTGCCGGCGCTCCCACGCCGCCGCCGGGCACTGCCTGCGGCGACTTCGCGATCAACACCGTCCAGCCGACCTTCCAGCCGTTCCAGCCAGGCACCGCCGCCGCCAGGCAGCTCCCGCCGTCCCACAACCAGACCATCGGCGACCTGCTGTCGGCCAGGGGCATCTCCTGGAACTGGTACGCGGGCGGCTGGGACAACGCGGCCGGCGTGACCAACGGCCCCGGCTGGACGAACGGGCCCGGCCCGACCTGCTCGCAGGCGGACACCTGGGCGGGCACCACCTACCCGTTCTGCCCGAACCTGCTGTTCCAGTTCCACCACCAGCCGTTCAACTACTACGCCAACTACGGGCCCGGGCAGCCGGGCCGCAGCCACCTCAAGGACGAGCAGGACTTCCTGGCCGACCTGCGCGCCGGTCAACTGCCAGGGGTCTCGTTCGTCAAGCCGATCGGGCAGGAGAACGAGCACCCCGGCTACACCAACGTGGGCACCGGCGACCAGCACCTGGTCAACCTGATCAAGGCGATCCAGGCCGACAAGCGCGACTGGCCCTCGACGCTGGTCGTGGTCACCTACGACGAGTTCGGCGGGCAATGGGACCACGTGCCGCCACCGACCGCGCCCGGCGTCTCCGACATCTGGGGCCCTGGCACGCGCATCCCGGCTATCCTGCTCTCCGACCGGCTGCCCCGGCGCGCCGCGGTCGACCACACCCAGTACGACACCGTCTCGATCCTGACGACCATCGAGGAGCGCTTCGGCCTGCCCCCGCTCTCCAGCCGTGACAAGGCCGACCACAGCCTGGCCACCGCGTTCCGCCGCGACCAGTAGCCCGTACCCGCCAGCGGGCGGCGGAGCCGATCCGCCGCCCGCGGCAGCAACGGCTCGCGACCCCGGCGGACCCAGGACCGCCTGGTCCTGGCCGCACGCACGGTACCGTGCTCACCACCCCGCGCGCCGTGCCGGTCACCGACCACCGACAGCGAGGTCCCGATTGAACCATCGACGCCGTCAGCCTTGCTCACGACGTGAGACGCGACTGTGCAGGCGGTGTGACATGATCAACCCGCCAGTGACTCCAGTGCCTAGCGAGACCTGATCAGCTCCATAGCCAACCCGATGGGGCCCCAGGAGAACCGTGCAACGCACGCCGCCGATCCCGCCGAGCCCTGCCACGCGATCTCGGATGCAAGCGCAGGTGCGTCAGCACACGCTGCCAGAGGTGGCAGTGCGACGAGCACTGTACGCCCGGGGACTGCGGTACAGGCTCCACCTGCAGGTGCCGGGCGCCTCTCGGCGAAGGATCGACATTGCCTTCCGGCGCGAGCGAGTCGCGGTCTTCGTGGACGGGTGCTTCTGGCACGGATGTCCCGAGCACTCAAAGGACACCCGGGTGAACACCACCTGGTGGGCTGCCAAACGAGCTGGCACCGCGGCGCGCGATGCCGACACCAATCGGCGGCTGACCGAGGTAGGGTGGGTCGTCGTTCGCTGCTGGGAGCACGAGGACCCGTACGCGGTCGCGGCCAGAGTCGCGGCCATCGTCCGCTCACGACGCTCGTCCACAACTTTGGTCCCAGGTCCCGCAGCGGCGCCGCGACTCGGGTTAGGCTTGGCGCCATGACGAACACGCCCCAGTCGCAGCGGACGCTGTCGAGCATCGACCTCTTCTGCGGGGCTGGCGGACTCACGCTCGGCCTCTCAGTTGCAGGCTTCTCGTCTGTGCTCGGCTTGGACAAATGGGAGCCTGCCGTCGCGACCTTCGAACGAAACTTCCGAGAAGTGCCCGCGATAGCTGTGGATGCCCGAGAGTGCAATAGCCAGGACCTTCTGTCCAAGGCGGGCCTGGTCGGACCGCCGGACATCATTGCTGGTGGTCCTCCGTGCCAGGGTTTCTCCTCAGCGGGGGCACGCAAGACCCAAGACGACCGGAACACTTTGGTGAGGACTTTCGCGGAGCTTGTGGCCGAGATCCGGCCGCGAGCCTTCTTGTTCGAGAACGTCGAGGGCTTCTTGACCGCGGAGACCGGCGCTTTCGTGATCGACTTGCTCGACCCCCTCATTGAGGCGGGATACCGTGTTCGCCTTCATAAGGTCAATGTCGCCAACTACGGCGTGCCGCAGCTTCGCAAGCGGGTCATTGGCATTGGTTTGCTCCATACCGATCCGGACTTCCCAGTCCCGATATCCCGGGCACACGGAGCACCTGGCGTCCACCGAGTGGGTCAATGGAGCTCGCTCCCAATGACGCCCACCGTCGGGGAGACCCTTGAGAAGATGCCGCTGCCAGCAGACGGCCCGCCGGGGAGGCCGGCCGACCATTTCGCACCGAAACTCGGCCGCGACGACCTCGCCAGAATTCAGGTGCTCCGTCAAGGTCAGACGATGAGGGATCTGCCTGCAGAGTTGCGGCACCCGAGTTACCGGCGACGCGCCTACCGACGCGTCATGGACGGTACGCCCACGGAGCGACGCGGGGGGCCGCCAGCGGGATTGCGACGGTTGCGGGGAGACGAGCCGGCAAAGGCCATAACCGGGGCCAGCACCCGCGAGTTCGTCCACCCGGACCAGGATCGGCCATTGACGCTACGCGAGTGCGCTCGGCTCCAAACCTTCCCTGACGATTTCGAATTCGCGGGCAGCCGCTCGGAACGGGCGGTGCTCATCGGCAACGCCGTGCCTCCCCTCTTCGCCGCCGTGCTCGGCGCGACTGTCGCTCAGGCACTGGACGCGCCGGGAGAAGCTCTTCAAGGTCGCGGTCGGCTCCTCTCGTTCGAGACCAGCGTTGCCGATGGCAAGAGCCCCGCACTGATAGCCGTCGAGAAGCGCGTCGTCCGGCGGTACGGAGGAAAGGAACCGACTCTGTGGTCCTGAACGTTGTTCAACGCACCCTCTTCCAAAAGGCAAGGGCGCCTGGCGGGGGTGACCAAGCCGTCGGGTTGGACGACGCGGCCTGTCGGGCACTCATCTTACTCGTCGCCAGGGACCTCGACCGAGCCGCCGCGTTCCCAGACATCCCGGACGTTCCCGACTTGTACGCCGCCGACCCACCGGACGTGCTGCGCGTTGAGGCTCCCGTCGAGCCGCTGGAAATGTTCGAGCGCCTTCTGGAGGCGTGCGGGCAGGACGCTGGCATGTACTTTTCGAGCCTGGCATCCCTGCTGAAGGCGCGCTTGAAGTACCGCAAGATCCTCTCCACACAGCCCATCAGCACCATCGACCAGGTGGGACCACGCAGCCTCCTCGAATACGGGCTCCTTCCGACCTCGTCGCTCGCAGCGCTGCTCTTCTGGCGCAAGTGGGTGTTCGACATCGACAACCGGTCGGGTCAGGAGACTGGCTACCTTTTCGAACCGATCATCGCAAACTCCATCGGGGGGACCCCGGTGCCGGCGAAGCGAAGTCCTGTGAGACGCCGCTCCGGCACGGGTGGACGACAGATCGACTGCTTGCGGGGCACAGATGCATATGAACTCAAGCTCCGGGTCACGATCGCCGCGTCGGGCCAGGGCAGGTGGGGCGAGGAACTCGCATTCCCCGAGGAGTGCAAGGCCAGTGGGTACAAACCGGTCCTCGTCGTCTTCGATCCCACAGCCAATCCCAAGTTGAGCGAACTTGCAATGGCATTCGAAGTGGCCGGAGGCGACGTTCACATCGGAGCGAACGCCTGGAGCCATCTTGAGCAGGCGGCAGGCACCACCATGAGCGTGTTCCTTGACAAATACGTGCGTAGGCCCCTTCAGGACCTACTGGGCTCCGTTCAGACGGAGCTGCCAGAACTCACGATGAAGCTCGACGCCGAGCACGTCGTGTTCGCTCTCGGCAACCGTTCCTACGAGGTCACGCGGGCACGTCCGGACATGGACCTGCTCGAAGGCGGGGACGAATTGCCAGACGACGTCCAAGAGACGCTTCCTGGCGTATAGGGCAGGTTGCTTACTTTACAGAGGATCGCTCTTTCCGGTGACGTCCCGTCTGGGTTGTCCTGGCAGCATGGCGCCCATGAGCTGGGACTGCCTGCCGTGGGCGTGGGACGTGGAGATAGCCTACCCGGACGTGCCCCGCACGGACCCGCATAGCGCGCCGCTGGGATCACGATGAGGGGTTGGCCTGGGTAGCTCACCGACCAGGCGGGCTCGAGCCGTGCGTGGGGCGATCTCACCGGGCTTCGATGGGTCGTTCAGATATATCCCCAGGCGGTTAGGCCGGTGATGGCGGCGGCGATGTCGAACGGCGGCCGGCTGTCGCAGCGCGGGGCGGCGTGGCGCAGCGCGCTGAGCACGGCGGCGGCGCCCTCGGCGGCCAGGGTGATCGCGTGGCGGCTGGGCAGCTCCCGCAGCACCTTGACGGCCAGGTCGAGGTGGACGGCGGCGTCACGGGCGGCGCTGCGGTCCAGGTCGTCGCACATCTGCTGGAGGAGCGCCGCGATGTCGAGCGTGTCGGGCGCCGGCGGGCCGGGCAGCTCGGGCAAGGGTCGGCACCTCCTTTCTGCCAGGCGTAGAAGCGCTGGCTGTATTGCCGCGCTTTGCCGTCTTCGCTGGGTGGTAAGGTTTCATCCTGCTTATGTGGTTGGTAAGGGCAGGAGACCCTACGCGGTTTCCGTCCTGCAAGCGGAAAGTTGGTCGCTTGCGAACGGACACGACAGGGGGGCGGCTGGATGGAGGACGGCAGGCGGCCGGCGGGCGGCCGGCGGCGCGCTGACCAGGGCCCGGGGCCGCTGGCGGCGGCGTTCGGTCAGCAAATCCGTTCGGTCCAGCGCGACCAGGGGCTGAGCGTGCGGGCGTTCGCCGAACAGCTCGACGTCTCCCACGGGTTTCTGTCCGACGTGCAGGCGGGCAAGGCCAAGCCGAGCCCTGGCCTGGTGGCGCGGATCGACGAGCTGGGCGGCTTGCACGGCGCGCTGGTGGCGGCGTACCCGAAGCTGCTGGAGGAGTTCGAGGCGAGAAAGCAGGCCAGGGCCAAGCGGCGACGGCAGCTCGCCAGGCAGACGCCGGCGCGCGGCGTCCAGCCGACCAGTCACGCGGCGGGCTCGGCTGGGAACAGGACAAACCCGAAGAAGGAGCGCTACGCTGGGGACCGTCCGGCATCCAGGGGGGACGGCGAGACCGCGCGGGAGGACGACACGAACCGACGCGAGGCAGTCAAGACCCTCGGCGCGCTGGTCGCCACGGGCGCGTCCCGGGCTCGGAAGTTCCTCCGCTATGTGGAGACCCCGAATGTCGGGCCGCTCACGCTCGACGAGTACGACGAGAAGGCGCTGTGGCTGACGGAGCATGCCACCACCGAGCCGATTTTCAAGCTGTTGCCGGTCGCCGCGCGGCAGTTCGACGCGGTGGCGGGGCTGCTTGAGGAGGGTCGCCACTCCAGCAGGCAGCGGGCGCACCTTGAGCTGCTGACCGGGCAGTTCGCGTTCTGCCTTGGCAGGTTCTCCTTCGATCTGGGCGACCACGCGGCGGCGCGGGCGCATCTTCGGATCGCTCGCCACTACGGCGAGGAGCTGGACCATCACGTGTTGCTCGCGTCGACGGAGATCGTTGAGAGCGCGATCGCGTTCTACCAGGGCCGGTTTGACAGGGCGCTGGACATCGTGAAGCGGGCACGGGCGTACGCGACCGAGTACACGGCCGCGCGGCTGCTTGCCAACGAGGCGCGCAACTACGGGAGCAAGGGGCCGGCGTTCGCCAACGAGATGCGAACGGCGCTCGACGCGGCCGAGGCGAGCCTTTCCAGTCGGATTATGGTAGAGCCGGGCGCGGAGTCGCCGTTCGGAGAGGAGACGTTCGCGTTCTACGCGAGCACGGCGTACATGCGGGCTGGCGATGCTCGGGCCGAGCAGTTCGCACGCGACGCGATCGGCCAGTACGAGGCACTGGAAGCGCGCGGCGATGAGCGGTTTGAGTTCGAGAACCTTGCCCTGTCGCGGCTGAACCTGGCGATGGCGCTGGTCCAGGCCCCGCGGCCGGAGCCGCATGAGGCCGCGCGGGTCGGGATTCAGGCACTCGCGGTGCCTCGTCCGTTGCAGGCTGATCCGGTCAAGCGGCGCGCTGGCGAGCTGCTGATGGCGCTCACCGAGGTTCCGGGGTGGCGCACCCTGCCGGCGGTCAGGGAGCTGGCCGAGGTGGCGCGAGGCTACCGGCCGATGGCACTACCCGCACCCCAGCAACGGCCAGCGCTGGGCGGCTCGTAGCCCAGGTCCCAGGGGCGAGCTCATGGCCAAGCGACTCGTCGACGTCGAGGACAGCCTCTTGGAGCGGGCGCGTGAGGCGTTGGGCACCAGCACGGTCGAGGAGACGGTGGCGGCCGCGTTGCGGCGGGCCGTCCTGAGCGGCCAGCGTCGCGACCGCGTGGACGACGCGGCCCTCCAGCGCTTCTCGGACGCCGCCGCTGACCTGGGCAATGAGACGGTGATGGCTGCCGCGTGGCAGTGACCACTGCCACGCGGCTGATCATCTGGCCGTCCGCTCGTCGCCGCGTGCTTCGCCGACGTAGAGGGCGAGCAGGCGGGGGTCGTCGCGGATGGCGGCCGGCTCGCCCGCGAGGGCGACGCGACCTTTCTCGAGCACGCAGGCGCGGTCGGCCAGGGCGAGGCCGCGCTCGACGTTCTGCTCGATCACCAGCATGGCCACGCCGCGCTCGTTCACCGCGGCCAGCGCCTCGTACAGGCGGTCCACCACCACCGGGGCGAGGCCGAGCGAGATCTCGTCGAAGATGACGAGGTCCGGCGCTGCCATGAGCGCCCTGCCGATGGCGAGCATCTGCTGCTGGCCACCGGAGAGCAGGCCGCCCGACACGCGGCGGCGCTCGGCGAGCACCGGGAACAGCTCGTAGACGGCGCCCAGCCGGTCGCGGCGCTCGGCCCTGCTGGTGCCGGCGCGGCCCCCGAGCTCGAGGTTCTCCTCGACCGACAGGTCGGCGAAGATGTGGCGTCCCTCCATGCAGTGGGCGACGCCGCGGCCGGCGATCTGGTCGGGGCGCCACCCGTCGATCCGCTCACCGCGGTAGCGGACCTCCCCGGCCGTCAGCGGCACCATGCCGCTGACCGCCCGGGCCGCGGTGGTCTTGCCGGCGCCGTTGGCGCCGAGCAGGGTGACGATCTCGCCGCCGCGAACCTCGAGGGTGACGTCCTGCAAGGCGCGGATCGCGCCATAGCTGACCGCCACGCCGTCCAGCCGCAGCAGCGGCTCGGCTCGGGCGCGCTCCGGCCGGCCGCCGCCGGCCGCCGTCCGCTCACCGGTGGCGCTGGTGCCGAGGTAGACCGCCGCCACCTCGGTGTCGTGCAGCACCTCGCCGGGCGTGCCCTCCACCAGTTTGCGGCCCCAGTCGAGCACGGCGACGCGGTCGGAGCATGCCTGGATCACCTCGACGACGTGCTCGATCACCAGGATCCCCTCGACCTCCGCGCGCAGCGAGCGGATCAGCTCGATCAGCTCGGGCAGCTCGGACTCGATCAGCCCGGCGCCGATCTCGTCGAGCAGCAGCAGGCGCGGGCGCAGCGCCAGAGCGCGGGCCAGCTCCAGGCGCTTGAGGCGCAGCAGGGACAGGGACCCGGCGAGCCGGTCGGCGACGTCGCCAAGGCCGGTGCGGTCGAGGATCCCGAGCGACTCGCGGCGCGCGTCGCGCAGCGTCCTGGCCGCCGCCCCGTAGATCTGCCCGAGGAGCAGGTTCTCCAGCACGGTCATGCGCGCGAACGGCCGCGGGACCTGGTGGGTGCGGCCGATGCCGAGCCGCGCCCTGGCGGGCGCGCGCAGCCTGGTCACCTCCTGCCCGTCGAGCAGGATGCGGCCGGCGTCGGCGCGCAGCGCGCCGCTGACCAGGCTGACAAGGGTGCTCTTGCCGGCGCCGTTCGGGCCGATCACGCCGAGCGTCTCGCCCGAGCGCACTGCCAGGTCGAGGCCGTCGACCGCGGTCACCCCGCCGAAGCGCTTGGTGAGCCCGGCGACCTCGAGGAGTGCCCGACTCATTGGCGGACCCTCCGCGCCCCCCGCGTCCACGGCGCCCCCCGCTGCGCCCTTGGCCCGGCGGCGGCCAGGCGCGCCCAGCCGCGCGCCAGCACCCCCCACAGGCCCTCGGGCGCGAACCGGACCACGGCGATCACGATCGCGCCGGTGATCGCCAGGTGCAGCGACGGGTAGGCGTTGAGCAGCTCGGCCAGCACGACCGTGAACACCGCGCCGACCAGCGGGCCGCCGAGCGTGCCGAGGCCGCCGATCAGCGCCACCGTGACGACGTCCACGGTCCATTGCAGACCGAAGGCGCCGTACGGCTCGATCTGTGAGAGCTTGCCTGCCTGCAGGCCGCCGACCACGCCCATCACGAAGGCCGCCAGGGTGAACGCGAACAGCTTGGTGCGAAACGACACCAGGCCCATCTGGCGGGCGGCGTCCTCGTCGTCGCGGACCGCCCGCAGGCTGATGGCAAGGCGGGTCCGCAGCACCAGCAGGACCAGTCCGGTGGCGGCCGCGGCCACGCCGAGCGCCAGCCAGTACAGGCCGGCGGTGGTGGGCGCCGCGCTTTTCAGGAAGATGCCGATGTTCCCGCCGAGACCGTTGTAGTTGACCATGAACAGCCGCAGGGCCTCGGCCAGGGCGAGCGTGCCGATGGTGAAGTACAGGCCGCGCAGGCGGAACAGGGCCGGGCTGACGATGGTGGCGAAGCCCGCCGCGAACACCCCGGAAACGAGCATCCCCGGGATCAGGGGCAGGCCGTGGTTGGTCAGCTCTGCGGTGGTGTAGGCGCCGATGCCGATGAACGCTGCCGAGCCGAGCGAGACCAGCCCGCCGTAGCCCGCCAGCAGGTTCCAGGCCTGGCCGAGCGCCGCGTACTGGAGCACCCGGAACGAGACCTGCTGCACGTAGTCGCTGGTGAACGAGGGTGCGAGCGCGAGCAGGGCGCCCGCGGCCACCAGCGCCCCCGCCAAGGTCGCCCGGGCCGCCCGCCGCGCCGGCACCGCCGAGGTGATGAGGGCGCCCGGCTCCGCCCGGCTCACCGCTCGGCCCGTCCGAGGACGCCCTGGGGCCGCAGGGCCAGGAAGCCAAGGAACACGACCAGCCCGATGAAGTCGCGGTAGCCGTCGCCGAAGAACGCGCCGCCCACGCTCTCGATCACGCCCAGGCCGATGCCGCCGATGAGGGTGCCGAGCACGCTGCCGAGCCCGCCGAGGACCACCACGGCGAACCCGGTCAGCAGGTAGCCGGTGCCGGTGGTCGGCGTGAACGAGAACGCCAGGCCGACCAGGACCCCGCCCACCCCGGCGCAGGCCGTGGCGAGGGCGTAGGTGCGCGCGTACACGCGCCCGACGTCCACGCCGAGGACGGCCGCGGCCACCGGGTCCTCGGAGGCGGCGCGGATCTCGCGGCCGACCCCGGTGCGACGCACCAGCAGGTGGACGCCGCCGACCACGACCAGCGCGACCGCGAAGGAGATCGCGTAGATCGCGGGCACCTGCAGCCCGGCGAGACCGAGCGGCGCGGTCGCGTAGGAGCGGCTCAGCGACCTGGTGTCCGCATGAAAGACCAGGACGAACAGGTTCTGGGCGATCACCGACAGGCCGAAGGTCGTCAGCAGCGGCGCCTGGAGCCCCTTGCCGAGCAACGGCAGCAGCAGGATGCGCTGCAAGGGGTAGGCGAGCAGGGCCAGCGCGGGCGCGACCAGCAGCAGCCCGGCCAGCGGGTCGAGCCCGAGCCCGGAGAGCAGCGCGTAGCCGAGGTAGGCACCGAGGATCACCAGCTCCCCGTGGACCAGGTTGATCAGCCGCATGACCCCGAGGACCAGCGAGAGACCGAGCGCCGTGAGCGCGAGCAACCCCCCGAGCAGCACCCCGGAGACCAGGGCGGTGACGAGCGTGTGTGTGCCGGGAAGATGCACCCGATCCTCATCTGCGGCGGCTGTCTCGTAGAGCAGCACACTTGTCCCGTAGCGGGGTACGCTATGGTTCCTCGGGTGCTCTGTCAAGCATGTCAGGAGGGAGTGGTGTGGACCAGCGATCGAGCGCCGGCTCGGAAGTGCAGGCCATCGCCCGGGCCTCCCGGATCCTCGCCGCGCTGGAGGCGTCGCCCGGAGGCCTGAGCCTCGCCCAGATCGCGCAGCAGGTGGAGCTGCCCCGCTCGACGGTGCACCGGATCGTGAAGGCGCTGACCACCGAGCGCCTCCTGGTGCCGGTCTCGGCCGCGGGCGGCGTGCGGCTCGGCCCGCGCCTCGCCGGCCTCGCCTCCGCGGCCCTCGGCGAGCTGCGCCAGCAGATCCGGCCCCAGCTCGAGCGCCTCTCCG